>Ga0209415_10018814_pt1 | contig 10877 bp, 8 predicted proteins | sample PeaSoiSIISIP2007_FD_187696 | JGI IMG/M metagenome (GOLD analysis project Ga0209415, IMG submission 187696) | Peat soil microbial communities from Weissenstadt, Germany - SII-SIP-2007 (SPAdes) (version 2) | ecosystem: Environmental > Terrestrial > Soil > Wetlands > Peat | place: Germany... | reverse complement strand
AGTTCTGTGTCGGGAACCAGGTGCGGATCCTCGATGATGGTCCACGGCTTGGTATACATCTTCGGGTCGTCGATGGTAATCTCCAGGTCCATGTGCCCCATGTCCTTGCGCTTGTACTTCTCGATCACGTGCATGGCATCGGAAGTAGGATGCCCGTTAGTATCCAGCCATCCCTTTCCGTTGAAGCCAATGGTTTCCACTACGAATGTGTCTCCCTCCCACTTACCCACCGAATAACCCTGCCAGCTAGGCTGCGGATCTTTGGGCAGCGGCCGCCCATCCGTGAAGATCTGGCGAAAGATGGTGCGCGACTCATAGAGGATGATGACTTCACCGGGAATATCCACAATCTTGTACGGCGAAGTAACAGCATTCTTCTCGGGAATCACGGAAGGTAGACATAGGTTGTTCGGATCGTCTTTGCCGTTAGTATCCAGGCGGCGTTCATATTCGGCCTTGGCCGCAGGTTGGAACGGCACCTCTTCGGGCTTCAAGTCGGCCGCAATGTTGATCAGGTACTTGATGCCATTCGGCTCCCAGATGCCCTGAATGTCTACGTGACCGTCCTTGCGCGGCGCCGGCGCGTTCAGGTTCGGCTTGCCGTCTTTAGTTCGTGGGATTCCAGGCGTCGGGTAGTTAAGCCACTGAGCGTCTGCGGCAGTGACAGCCATCGATAACCAGGCCGCCGCACACATAGACACACTAAGTTCGCGGAGCATTTGCATGAAGCCCTCAGTCTTTGGGTGAATTATACCCTGACCGAGTCGCGCGCCACGGAATGCCGCCTACTCCACAAACTCTTCCGCCCCACCGGCCGTCAGGCTGATCTCGCCCTTCTCTTGCAGCGCCCGCGCCGTGGCGATGAGCTGTTGCTGCGCTTCCTGGACATCGCGGATGCGCACCGGTCCCAGCGCCTGCATATCTTCTACCAGCATTTCCGCCGCCCGGCTGGACATCACGGAAGTGAAGTGCTGCTTCAATTCGGGACTGCTGCCTTTGAGCGCCAGCGTCAGGACCTTGCGGTCCACTTGTGCCAGCAGCTTGCGCAGCGCATCCTGGCTTACGTTCACCAGGTCTTCGAAGGTGAACATGAGCTCGCGGATATTCTTCCCCAGATCCGGATCGTCGTTGCTCAACGCCTGGAGGATCCCCTCCGTCATGGGCCCTTCCACGCGGTTCAGCAATTCCGCCACTGCTTTAATGCCGCCGCACGGCTGCAGATGGCTGTCCCCGCCGACGCCTAGTTTAGTTTCGATCAGTTTTACCAGCCGGTTGATAATCTCGGGCGAGACCTGGTCGAGCGATGCCATCCGCCTCACCACCTGCGCCCGCAATTCCTCCGGAAGTGCGCCCAATAGCTTCGAAGCATTCACGGCGCCGACGTGGCACAGGATCAGGGCGATGGTTTGCGGGTGCTCCCGGATGACAATTTTGGCCAATTGTTGCGGGTCCGCCTTGCGCAACGCATCGTCGTTACTCGGGACCTCCCGCTCGATCGATTGCAATAGGCGCTGGGCCATCCGCTTCCCGTCGCTCGGGCCGAACGCGGTTAACAGGACAGACGTTGCGTACCCGACCCCCCGCGGCTGCAGGGCATACGGATTCTCAGCCACCGAAACGAACTCCTGGAGCACTTGGTGGCGGTCCTGATCGCTCAATTTGCCGAGCAGGCTGATCTCGCGGGTGACTCCGTGCACCTCGTCTTCGCTGAGCTGGCGCAAGATGGCGGCGCCCGCCTCATCGCCCACGCTCGTCAGCAGGATGGCCGCTTTGCGGTATCCGGACGCGGTTTGAGATTCGGTGGTCGGCATGCGAGCGAACGAGGAGCAAATTCAGTTCCGTTCCCGCAAACGCGCGTCGCCGCGGCTAATGGGACGCGTCCTACGCCGTCAAAATTTTGACGTCGTCAACCCCAGACATAGGTGGGGCAGGCTTTCAGCCTGCCCCAGGGCTTCAGCCCGGCGCTTTTTCAGCCCGCAGCGCAACTGGTAGCGAACGTGCTCCAACCTGCCCGATGCTCCCCGGTCTCGACGTGTTCTCCGACGTGCCCATCAGCCTCGAGCTGCGCATCGGCTGTCGCGCAACCACTCTGGATGAAATCGCCAGACTGCAACCCGGCGCCACCATCGCGCTCGACCGCCTGGCCGGCGAATCGCTCGATCTGTATGTGGGCGATCTGTTGCTGGGCTCGGCCGAGGTCGTGATCGTCGAAGATCGGCTCAGCATCCGCATTACCGATATTTTTCTGGAGCCTCCGGCCGCCATGGAGAACAGCGCCGCCGCATAGCACCCCTATGTATCCCACTTCCAAACCAGCCGACCTCGAAGTGCTGCCGCAATCGGTAGCGAGCATGGCCGTTCCCGTACATGTAACCTTGGGCAGGACGTCTTTGCCGCTGAAAGAAGTATGCCAGCTCGCGGTCGGTTCCCTCGTCGAGTTCAAACAGCCCGCCTCCCAGCCAGCCGACCTGGTTGTGAATGGCAAGGTCCTCGCCAGCGGGCAACTGGTGGTGGTGCAGGGCAACTATGGTTTGAAGGTGCTGGCGCTATGCCCGAAATGACCGCATTGGCCGAAGCCCCTTTCGATTTCCGGCAGTCGGCCCAAATCCCCGACGCCCAACTGGACGCCATTCGGGTTCTGCACGAAAGCTTCATCCACAATCTGTGTGAGAGCCTCTCTTTGGCCTTGCGCGCCGAAGTCGCCGGGGCCATCGCGGGTGTTCAACAGGCCTCCTTCGCGGAGTTGGCCGAGAGTATAGCCACGCCTGCCTGTCTGCTGTACTTCAAAATGCCGCCTCACGAGGGCAGCCTGCTCATCGAAGTGAGCCAATCCCTGGTTGCTCCGATCCTCGATTGCGTTTTAGGCGGCAACGGAAAAATCGTTTTCGGTCTCGACCGGGAGATCACTGACATCGAGCAGGCCATGCTGGAAGGGTTCTTCGGCATTCTGGCTCACGAACTACGGGAAGCGTGGAAACCGGTTGCGCCCATCGAGTTCCAGTTCGATGGCGTGGAGGCCGCTCCGCAGACATCCCCCCGGTTCGCCGCCGGCGATGCGTTGATTCTCGTCGCCGCGGACCTGCGTGTCGGCGAAAATGAGGGCCGCCTGAATGTGGCCGTCCCCGCGCTCGCCCTCAAGCTGTTGCGCCAGAAATCCGAGTCTCGGCCCGAAACCCGCAAGTCCGGCTCGCACGAACTGGAACAGGCCATCGAGCAGAAACTGGCCGCGGGGTTGAAGCTCGATATCGATTGCGCGCTGGTGGGTTCCAGCATTCGTTTACGCGACTTGCTGAAATTGAAACCAGGCGATCTGATCGACACCGGCATCGCCTGCGATGGCGCGGCTACCATCCTGGTCAACGGCGTCCCGAAGTTTCGCGGCGAAGTGACAGTGGAAGGGGACGCACAGGCTGTGGTGATTCAGGCTACGGTTCCATCACTATCTGCACGTGATTGCTCTCCTGCCCGTCAGCCGTAAGGTGGAGCGCGGAGGTCCCCAGGTTGGCGATGGCGGGAAGCTGTACCTCGATCAGGTAGAACCCGATATATCCCGGAGCCAGGGTGGCGTTCGTCACCTGTATCGGTGCACCGTCCAGGTAAGCCTTGACGCCCGCTACTACTGCCGGCGGATTATCTATTGGCGCAGCCAGGTTGGTGGGCCAGGCGGGCCGCACCTTTCCCAACCCGGTTGCCAGAATCTGGATTCGCCCGTTGGAATGCGCCGCATTACGCGCATCTAGCAAAAGGCCGGTGTCGGCGTCGTAAATCATGGGAGCCCCGTCGCTGCCCACAAATATTGCTGGCGATACCGGTTGTACCGGCAGCCCCAGGGTCAGCGGACCGGTGCTGGTCTGAAGCGACAAAGATACATTCGGCCCCACGGCGTCGAAGGGCACCTGAATCTGCGACTGGCTTTCGGAAGCCGAGAGCACCGGGTAGTTGAGATCGCCTCCGCGCGCCGCGCTCACGCGACCGCCGATGATGCTCAGCAGCGACCCCGGAGCGGCCGGCCGTGCGCTCAGGTCTGCCGCGCTTACGATGCGCAGGTTGCGCAAGCGATGCGGTGCGGCGGTCGCATACACGCCGTAGCCGTCGAGCGCCACATACAATTGCACCGCCGCCGGATCGAGCCGGACGTCCACCGCCGGCGCAGCCGGAAGCGCCGCTGTAAGATTCGTCCAGTTCACCGCCGGGGTAGTGGCATTTTCCAGATCGGTCAGCGCATAGAACACGCCTTTTTCAGTGGCCGCGTAAACCGCACCGGAAGCCCGGTCGGCCGCAATTCCGTGTACCGCGGCGTCCGGCAGATTCGCGGTCAGATCGTCCCAGATACTGCCGCTGCTGGTGGTGCGCAGCACGTGCGGCCCGTTGCCTCCGAGCGCGGCCAGCGCCACACGAGGCTCCCCCGCATCCACGAAGATGCGCTCCACCGGCCCCGCCAGTTCCGTGCGCGAGAGCCGGAAGGTAGCGCCGCTGTCGAGCGAAACCCAGATGCGCCCGTCGATGCCGCCCGCGTAGACCGTAGTGCCCGCGGCTCCCACCGCGGTAATCTCTGCGCCTGTCATCGACGAATACCGACGTTCCAGTGCGGCTTCGTCGGTTTGCGCGTCACCCGATTCCGGAAACCAAACCGAACCGCCCGGCGGCAGTTCGAGCGACCCCAGCCCTTGGGCTCGCACTCGCGTGCCGGAGGTTCCGTTAGGCGTCGCAACAATGCGCCGCACTGCCAGATTGGGCAAGAAGCGATTTAGGCCCGACCAGGAGAGCCCTCCATCCAACGAGCGCCAAACGCCGTAGTCATTCGCCAGCACAAGTTGATCGGGGTCGGCCGGCGAAACCGCCAGGCTGTGCTGTCCCCCGCCCACAACAGAGGCCGCCTTGTACTGCGTCAGGTTGGCCCATGAGGCCCCGCCATCTTCGGACTGATACAAGTTGCGCCCCAGCGCGTATACTCGTCCGGAACTTGCGGCCGCCATCACCACCCGCGCAGTCGCATCCGGCAAACGCGAAACGCTAGCCGACGGAATGCTAGGGGGTTGGGGAGCCAGCTCCAGCGGGGTCCAGTTTTCGTAGTCCACCGTCGCAAAGATTCGTCCGGCGGGCGTCCTGGCAAAAAGCTGGGAACCATCGGCCGAGAACCATACCTGTTCTACTGGGCCCGTCGCAGGCGCCGCCAGATCCAGTTCGACAGCCGAGCTGCCGACCCTGCGCCACTCCGGTCGTGCCTGAGCTTGGCACAACGAACTTCCCAACACGGCAAGCGCCAACGCCGTGGCTGCGCCGCGGATTGTTCCCTTATGACACACGTACGAGTCTCATTCTAACCCATTTCACCGCGAAGGCACTCTATTAAAGTACTGATACTGCTACGTTTGTTAGCATTAGTTAAGGTCGGCCAGCCATTTGCTAAGCATGTTTGGTGCTAGACTCGTAAGAGTTAGTACTCTAGACTGGGTTTAAGACACCTATGTCTGGAATCGAAGACTATGCTGCGGCGCCTTGAGCACTCGTGGATCGCACGGAAGTTGTTGATAACAGCTACCGTAGCCGTGTCCCTCGCGGCATCGTTGGCAGCTCAGGATTTTACCGGTGCGGCCAAAGTGCTGGTGATGAGCGGCCGCGTTTCGGTCTTAAAGGATAGCAATGAATGGGCGCTTAGTCCCGGTCAGTTCGTTCAGCCGCAGCAGGTGGTCATTACCGGCGACGATGGCTACGCCAAGTTCGAGCTGCACGACGGTAGCTCTTTCGAAGTCTTCCGGAATTCCAAAGCCGTCTTCCGGCCCGCGCAGGGTACGTTAGAGCTCCTGGATCTCTTCCTCGGCCGGGTGAAGGTCTACATCCAGCATAAGGGCGGACCGAATCCCAATCGGGTTACCACGCAAACGGCCGTCATCTCGGTGCGCGGCACAGTTTTCGATGTGGTGGTGGATGACCAGGACACCACCTTCATCAGCGTGGACGAAGGCATTGTCAGTGTGCGTCACCAGATCTTCCCCGGTAACGAGACCGAAGTGCACGCCGGCGAAGCCATCCGCGTCTACCGGAATGAACCCCTCGCCAAGCGGATGGACAAAGGCAACGCGGCCAGGATGGCCCTGCGCGCTGCGGCCCAAGCCGTCTACGAGGCCTTGTACCGAAGGCCTGTCGGATCGGGAACTGCGACCGGAGTGCCAACCGGTGGTGGAACCAGTGACCAAGGCGACAAGGGAGGCACCAAAGGCTCAGGCGCGCCACCTCCGCCGCCCCCAGCTCCTCCACCGCCCCCTGCAGCGCCGCCACCTCCACCGCCCCCCGGACACTAGTTTCTACCCGGTGGCCGCCGTAATGCGGTCATATTCCGTTCCATCCGGCACCGCCGCTGGCCTTAACCACCCTGTGACCAAGGGGAGCGGTGCTTTGTGTTTGCAGCGCCGCGCGCGCCCCTTATTTCAAAACTTTCACCACGTAGTAGCTGATCGACGCCGGCACTTCCTTGAACCAGTGCGGAATCCCCGCGGGGATTACGATCACGTCGCCCTTGCTCAAGTGATGGATTTGGCCGCCCTGAATATCCGTGCCGCGTTTCTGTCCGGGACCGGTCTCTTTGCCGCCCACCATCGTTCCACCCGTAACAAAGGTCGCTCCGCCGTCGGTCACGTAGAAGGTATCCGTTTCCCTGTCATGCACTTCCACCTGGCCGGGAGCGTTGCGGTGGGCGCCGAGAACCGTCAGGTCGGGCGCTCTCAGCAGATCCCCGTTTTTCGCCAACGCTTCAGCGACTTTATGGTGACCGATGTACGTGACCGCCGATGCTCCGCTCATTACCAGAACCGCCGCCAGCAATCCTATCACAGGCAAAAAGATTCGCATGTGCCGTTCCTTCCCCAGACGATTATAGGTCAGCTACCGGTGGGGCGGACGCCCTCGTCCGCGCCGGACCCCCGGTCCGGCTTTTGGGCAGCCCCGTGCTGCTGTGCCCGGCTGGGCCGACGGGGGCGTCGGCCGCGGACCGGGGGGTCCGCCCTACGGCGGCCAACAAAAAAACCGGACGGCCCAGTGCCGTCCGGTCGAGACTGCGTAAGCGGTTGAAGCCCGCTTAGAAAGTGAAACGCGCCACGAGCGTACCCTGCCTGGGCTGGCCAAACGCAGTGCCCGTAGTTGCCAGGTTGATGTATCCGAAACCGCCGGAGTTGGTGCCGTCGCCCTTTACAGATTGGGCGCCGGTATAACCGGTTGCAGTCGGATTATTCAAGTAGGTCCGGTTGAAGATGTTCGAGAAATCCATTCGAACCATCAGTGCCATGCGCTCTCTGATCCGGAATGTGCGCCCGGCGCCGATGCCCTCGTTGGGATGGCGGAAATTGCGGAAATCGCCGTAGTATTGAGCGGCGTTGCTGAATTGTCCGTTGGCCGGGTTGGCCCATGCATTTTTGTTCAGGACGAAGGTCTTCGCCGGATCGAAGCAGTGGCAGTTCTCATCCGCCACCGTATAAAGCGGCTGCCCGGGAACCCGTACCGCCAGAGTGTTCTGGAAGATCTGGCTGTTCAGAGAAGTAGCCGTGGTCGGAGTGGCGATCGGCAATCCGCTGGAATACTGCAGAAGGCTGCCGATGTTCCAATCGCGAGCCAGCCACGAAAGCGCCTTATAGGTGTGCACGTTCGGCGTGGTGTAGCTGATCGAAACCACGAACGTGAATGGCTGGTCATACTGCGAATAGCTCTTGCTGTTGGCCGGGTTGGCGAGGATATTGTTCAGCACGCCTCCCACCGGAACATCGATTCCCTGACCCAGGCTCTTCTGCCAGGTGAAGGCGCTGCTGAACGTGAGACCGTGCGAGAAACGCTTGTTCGCCTTGGCCTGCAGCGAATCGTACCAGGTTTTACCCAGCGGAGGTCCGATCGGCGTGATCGTGCCGAACTGCGGGAACGGCCGCAACGCCTGCGCCAGGGTATTGGCGGTGGAGAAGCCGGCATACGGAATCTTGAAACCCTTCGCCTGAACGGCCGCGCTGCCGAGCGTCTGAGTCAACAAGGCCAGGTCGGACGGGTTGCTCAGGCTCAGGCCGAAACTGGACAGCCGTTGCGGTGTGAGCGCGTTGATATTGTCCAGGGCGGATGCAGTCCACCAGACGCCGCGATTGCCGACGTAAGCGGCCTCTATAGCCAGGTCCTTACTCAGTTCGCGCTGCACTCCGATGCTCCACTGATTCTGGCGTGCCGGACGGCCGGCGCCGGGATCGACCCAGCCGGCGTTTTGGAATCCGCCTACTCCCAAGGTCGGGACGGTCTGGTTTCCGGTCGGTAGTAACGGCGCAATTCCCGGATTGAAGTTCGGGTAGCTGGGAATCGCCGAAGTGGGAACACCATTCTGCAGGATCATCGCCGGCGCGCCAGCGCCCGCCGTGCTCACCTGATTGCTGGCGATGATTCCGGCGGTGTTCACGCCGCCGTTGTTGGTGGCCGTCTGGTTATAAATGACGCCCCAACCGGCGCGGATCACGGTTTTGGGATTGATCTGGTAGGCCACGCCGAGACGTGGGCCGATGGCGTAGGGATAGGCCCCGGCGAAGGTGCATTTGCAAGAGTTCGGCCCGCCCTCGAAGATCCAGGCGCCCGGCATGTTGCCGGTGCTCGGATTGGGCGTGTTGAACGAGAAGTTCATAGACCGTCCGTACTGCTCTTTGTAGAACGTGCCGTAATCCCAGCGTATGCCGTAATCGAAAGTCAGCTTGCGGGTGACCTTCCACGAATCTTCCAGGAAGATCCCGATCTGCTGCTTGCCGAACTTGAAGTTGGCCGGCTGCGCGATCTGGAACGTGTCCACCCGCCCCATCAGGAAACTGGCATAACCGAATCCTAAGGTTCCGCCGCTAAGCGTGGTGTCGGCCAGGTAAGGCAGACCCGTCTGTTTGGAGTTGAAGAAGAAGGTGCCACTGGTGCCCGTGTACGAAACCGAGGGAGTGCCGTTGAGGAAGAACTCGCCGCCCAGTTTGAAGGTGTGGTTTTCCTTCACCCAGGTGACACTGGCGTTGGCCGAAGGCTTCTCCCAGTAGTCGTTGCTCTGCCCGGCGCCGGGGCCCATGTTGTAGATGCCGCCCGCCGCAGTGCAGGCAAGGATCGCGGAACAGAATCCCGTATTCGTGCCCAGGGGCGCCGCCACACCATTGAACACCGGGACATTGCGGTTCAGCGTGGCGCCCGTTAGTCCCCAAGTGGATGCGGCATTGAAATCGGTAACCGGTGCAGCGTCGAAGAAGTTGTTGAGCTGGTAACCGATGCCCACATGCAACAGCAGCACGGGGGTCAGAGTACTGTCATAATTCAGTCGCTCGACGTGCGAGTGGATGAAGGTTCCGCGAGTCGCCGTAAGCAGGTCCGGCAAACCTTCCGAGCCGCCGTATGTCGGCGAGTACTGCGAATCCGTGTGGGTTTCGGACCCGTAGAGCGAGAGCTTGGATCGGGAGCCCAGAATCTGATCGATTTTCAGCGCGGGAATGGTGGTGTGCCGTGTGCTCGGATACGTCGGAATGTAGTTGTTGATCAGGCTGCCCAGCACGTTGGGCATCGGCATTACGCTCTGCACGTTCATCGCGACTTTGTCGAGTTGAGTTTTGGGAATCATGTTGCCCGGGAACGGGTCTTCCACGGCCTGTCCGGTGCCCAGCACGCGATAGGTGGTCGGATCGTAGATGGTGTTGGCGATCAGCGGGCGTCCCAGAATATCGGTGGTGGCGCCGCCCGGAGCCGTCAGCGTCTGGCCGCCCGGTTTGAGCGCCGTAATGGCCTGGCTGAAATCCCCGTTCCGGTAAGCCGCGCTCGGCACCGTGATGGGGATGTTATTGATGATCTGCGTTTCCCGAAACTGCTCGAAATTGAAGAAGAAGAATGTACGGTCGTGCCCGTTGTACACCTTGGGGATGCTGACCGGACCACCGACGGTAAAACCATAATCGTTGCGGCGGGCGCGGGGCCGCACCAACTGGCCCGCCTTTTCGCTATTGGTGAGGCCGGCATTGGTGAAGGGCGTACCGGCATTGAATACCTCGTTAACGAAATAGTCATACCCGCTGCCGTGGTACTGATTGGTACCGGAGCGCATGGTCACGTTGAAGAGCCCGCCGCCCGAACCGCCGAATTCAGCGGCGAAGTTGCTGGTCTGCACCGAGACTTCCTGAATGGCATCCACGCTAGGCTGCGTCTGCGCCGCGGCGTATGGAAAGCCCTGGTTGGTAGCGTCCATACCCTCTACGTGGAACGCTTGCGAGTTGCTCGGAGCGCCGTTGATCTTTACCTGCGAATTGGGAGCGTAATAGGTGCCAGGAACGATATCGAGAACGTTGTTGGGATTGCGAATCCCCGAACTGCCCGAAGCGGCGCTGCCGATTCCCAGCATGGGCAGCGTGTTCATCATGTCGCTGGTTACGTTATGGCTCACATCGGCCGATTCGGTCTTCAATTGCGAGGCATCGGCCTGCACTGTGACCGACTCGGTGGCGGCGCCCACCTCGAGGTTGATGTCGATACGGATCGTTTGCGCCGTACCCATCGTAATGCCCGAGCGGACAAATTTCTTAAAGCCCGGAACCGTGACTTCCACTTCATAAGTTCCCGTGGGCACCTGCGCAATGGTGTAGTTGCCGGTGTCGGTGGTAACTGCCGGGAAATTGGCGCCGGTTTGGACGTTCTTCGCTTCTACCGTCGCGTTGGCGATGACCGCGCCTGCCGGATCCGCAACCGTTCCGGTGATAGTGCCACGATCGCCCTGGGCAAACACTGCCGCAGCGCACACGAGAACACAGACTAAACGCAACAAGGTTTTCATTAAGTGACTATTCCTCCACTGGATTTCGAGACGTCGTTAAGCGGATATGGACTTCGAGCGCCGAGGCTGCAGTTCT
>Ga0209415_10018813_pt1 | contig 10877 bp, 11 predicted proteins | sample PeaSoiSIISIP2007_FD_187696 | JGI IMG/M metagenome (GOLD analysis project Ga0209415, IMG submission 187696) | Peat soil microbial communities from Weissenstadt, Germany - SII-SIP-2007 (SPAdes) (version 2) | ecosystem: Environmental > Terrestrial > Soil > Wetlands > Peat | place: Germany... | reverse complement strand
GGCCGGCGAAGGTTTTACTGATTTACACTTCGGTCCCAAAGAGGTTGTAAAGATGGCCGATGATCGCGGGCTTGAAGTGCAATTTGAGGTTGGCAAGAAGCATGACGGCACATTCACTTCCGACGTCTTGGGCGGGTTGATCGATCAGGGGAAGCAATGGCTCGATGCAGGGGCCAAACAGATCGTTGTCGAAGCGAGGGAAAGCGCCCAGAATATCGGTGTGTTCGGGCATAAGGGGGAATTCGACGCAAAAGCGGCAGACCGTTTTGCCGAGGCCTTCGGGCTCCACGTGGCGATCTTTGAAGCGCCGAATAAGCCGAGCCAGTTCGCCCTCCTGAACCACTTTGGGCCTGAGGTTCACCTCAGTAATGTGAGGATCGAAGAATTGCTCCGGGTGGAGATCTATCGCCGGGGCCTCCATTCCGATGCGTTCCAGCATGACAACCTGAGGCCGAAAGGGCCGGCAGCGTTGATCCGGTGAGATCGAAGAAGTTGGCATGAAAGGCTCAGTCATCATTGATTGTTTCCCTGAAAGCGCACAACGCTACAGAGACAATTATGCTGTCGTAGTGATAGATGTGATCCGTGCAACCACAACGGCAGTTACGGCTTTTGCTCAGGGAAGGCGCGTTTTCCCTGCACAGACAACAGATGAGGCATTTGTCCGGGCAGCCACTCTTGAAAATCCCTTGCTCGTCGGCGAACTCGGAGGAAACATGCCCTATGGCTTTGATCTGACAAACAGTCCGGCCAAGATTGCTGCTCGAAATGATATCCACCGCCCTATGGTTCTGGTTTCTTCCTCGGGGACACAACTTCTGCTGAACGCGGACGGCAGCCAAGCGGTCTATGTTGCGTGTTTCCGCAATGTATCAGCCATTGCGGATCATCTTGCAGGCAGGCATGAGCGCGTCGCGGTTCTGGGAGCGGGAACCCGCGGGGAGTTCAGACGGGAAGACCAGATGGGATGCGCATGGATCGTGGAAAAGCTCGTGCAAGGGGGTTATGAGCCGGCGACCCGGTTTACGGCAGACTGTGTTGCCCGATGGAAAGGCATCAGTCCCGAAGATGTGCGCGGCGGAAAGAGCGCTGAATACCTTTGCAAGACAGGCCAGGTGGAGGACCTCGAATTCATTCTTCAGCATTTCGACGATCTCGCTACCGTCCCCATGCTCTCAAAAGGAGAACTGGTCCCGGCGCCGAAAACCGCAGCGCGGTCTATCACGCCGCCTTCAGAGAACGTTCTGTCGGAGTTGAGCTGATATGAAGATACAGAACATTACCACCCCTGTCCTCATTCTCAACTGCAAGCTCGGCGGCTTGGCGATCATGAGAAGTCTCGGAAGTCTGGGCGTGCGTCTTTACGGCGTTGACGACAATCGGAACTCACCCGGCTTTCTTTCGCGTTACTGCCGCGAAAAATATGTCATGCGATTTGACGAGGCCCGGGAACAGGACTATCTGGACTACGTCACCGACATTGGAAAGCGTTTAGGGACCCGTACGATATTGATCCCCACTTCGGATGAACTGTCGCTCTTTGTCGCCAAATATTCCGGTCCATTGCACGAGTACTTCTTATTCCCACGCAATGATCACACACTGGTGAGCTGCCTGATGAGCAAGGAGGGAATGTACCATCTTGCCAGGAAACACGCCGTGCCGACACCTGATACGGTCTTTCCGAAAAAGCTCGACGATGTCCTGGCCTATGCCGAAGAAGTCGGATTTCCCGTGATGCTCAAGGGAATCCATGGAAACCGTCTCGAGAACCGTACCGGAGTGAAAATGACCATCGTGCATACGAAAAAGGAGCTGGTTGAAACATATAAGCTTTTGGACGAGCCAGGCTTCCCCAACCTCATGATCCAGGAATACATACGTGGTGCTGACGATCAGATATACATCTTCAACGGTTATTTCAACGAAAGATCGGACTGTCTCGCCTCCTTCACCGGGCACAAGATCAGGCAATTCCCGGTCCATGTGGGATGCGCATCGCTCGGGGTTTGCGAGTGGAACAAAGCAGTCGCCGATACTACCATGGATTTCATGCGAACCCTTGGCTACATGGGCATTCTCGACATCGGTTACCGGCTCGATTCGCGGGACGGCCGCTACAAGGTGCTCGACATCAATCCGCGCGTAGGACAGGCCTTCCGGCTCTTTGTGGCGGAGAATGGCATGGATGTGGTGAGAAGCCTGTACCTGGACCTGACCGACCAGAAACCGATACGGTCGATTATCCCCCGGGAGGGGAGGCGGTGGGTGATCGAGGATTACGATATCATTTCATCGCTTCATTATTATCAGGAGGGTTCCCTGCGGTTTGGTGAGTGGCTCAGGTCGTTCAAGGGAGTGGAAGAAGGCGCTTGGTTCAATTGGAAGGATCCGGTTCCTTTTTTAAAAATGGCTGCGCGACTTGTGAAGAGGTTCTGCGTCTGGCTTTTGAAAAATGCGAGAATAATCAAGCGATCGCAAGGAGAAGGATGCGCCACAGCGGGTCTTCGCTAGATTACGATGCACTTCCGCGTTTAGACCAGCTTGATGGCCTTCATGCGTAGCAGTGCTCACGGTCTTTTATCACCACTTGATACCGTGGTCATACCAGTTGGATCTCCCTTGGGGGAGATGCCGGTGTTGATCTCTTCGTGCTGAGGGCTTTCTAATAACTGGCATTCTTTTGAAGTGCCGGAACTGTATAGAGATCGATGGTCAAAGCGTGATGATGACGCAGAGACGGTTCTAAGTACGCAGATTTCTGCGGACCTTCCCGCTCTATTACGCCGTACTCCTCATATTGACCGTACTGGCGAACAATCTTATTCATGAGAGGAATCCTTGGCCTGGTGAACATACGCGCTGCTTATCTACCCGTTCGCTCGTGAACACCACATGAGGAGGTCCGATATCGCACCGGCAGTTGCTATCGGTAGAGGAACAGTTCTATATCGTCTGGCCCTGAGTCACCCTGCTCTTTCCAGTTGCCGGCTGTTCCGTGTCATCGTTCTTGCGATGCTCGTGTGCCCGACAGCAAAGCCGATCGTTACGCTCAACGGATGGTCCTGGGCGTTAAACCGATATTTTACGCTGTCCCCGTCTTGACACACTTGCATTGGGAGTACTACTGGCGTTCTGGGTCGACCAAGAAGGGCTTGCAACGGTCAGCAATAGCCGGTATAGTGATATGGCTGCTCTGGATCAGCTTACCGCTGATGCTCATGGGCTTATGGCTGAACTTGATCAGATACACACCGCTGAAACTCGAGCTTCCGCTCTTGTCGGCTAGAACACTGCTTTGCAGATGGGTGGTGATCAAGTCCGCACAGGGGTTCAGCGGCATCGCAGGCTGGTTCCTTGCATCGCTGCTGGTCGTATATCTTGGTAAGATCAGTTACGGCCTCTATTTGAACCACAAGCCCACCCCTCACCTCCTGCGAAGACTAGGCGTGGCTGCCGATGTCATGCCTCCGGTCGCAATGTTCCTTATGTACACCGCGCTATCGATCATCGTGGTGGCCCTGTCGTGACATCTCTTCGAGTCGACCATCAATTCCTTGAAGCGAACGTTTGAAGGTTTCCCTACCGACAGAGATACGCTGCAGGACGGCGTCGCTGGCGACGGGCGCATGATGACGCATGATGTCGGGCCTCGGATTAATGAAAATAAAAAATATAATGATGAAAAACCAATCGGCATTTGAAGCCTTTTTTTACAAAACATGGGTGCTAATTAAAAAACTTCCGGGAATGAGCGCTTTTGCCAGATCTGCGGCATGGCAGATTTTCAGGTTCAAAATAACACTGCTCACGAGTTCCCGACGGAACTGTCACTTCACGAAATTTTTGAGGATGCCGTCGCAGTTCAATGCATTGTCCGGACCGGTTTTCGACTATCTTATCAAGAGCAGGTCCGGAAGGACATTGAACGTGGCCGTCATGGGATGTTCCACAGGGGCCGAGCCTTACTCCATAGCATCAGTAATGCGGAGCCGCCATCCCGATCTGGTTTTTACCGTCAATGCCTATGATATTGATAGAGGGTGTATTGATAAGGCAAAGAGCGCTCAGTATACCTCTGAAGAAGTACTGGGGAGCGAGCTGATAACTTCGGACTTCATTCAAGCTACCTTTGACAAGAAGAACGGTCACTACATCATCAAGAACGACATCAGGAAGCATGTTCATTTTTACGTGGCCGACGTCCAGGATTTGAAGTTGCCGGAAAAGATTGGGACCTTCGACATCGTCTATGTTCAACAATTGCTCATTCATTTGAAGCAAAAACAGGCCATAAAAGGATTTAAAAACATCTGTCGTCTTTTAAATCCCAAAGCTGCCCTCTTTGTCGCCGGCGTCGAGCTAGGCATGCTCGTAAAATTAACGCGGATGAATAATCTTTACCCCTGTGACTATAACATCGAGGAAATCAATAAGGAAGTTTGCATGTACGACGGCGGCTGGCCCTGGGTTTACTGGGGACGCGAGCCGTTCATGATTACGCGCAGGGACTGGAAAAGGAGATATTCCACTATTTTTTTAAAATCGTGATTGAAAAAGATGACAAATGAAAAACTGTCAACCTAGAACATGAAGAACATTCTGCTCGTCGCATATTATTTCCCGCCGGATACTGCTGTTGGCGGACTAAGGATCGTCAACTTCGTCAAACATCTCCCTTCTTTTGGTTGGAATCCTTATGTGTTGACTATACAAGAGCGCTACATCACGGAGGTGGACCCCGGCAGGCTCAAGGATCTTGAGGCAGAAAGGATCTTCAGGACGGGCAAACTACCCTCATTTGTATCATGGACATACCTAACATTGAAAAAAGTCTACATGAGTATCGCTAAGACAAGCCCGACTACTTCGCGCGGTGCGGACACGCGCGATACTCACGAGAAGAACAATTCTTCCAGACCGGAATCAGCATTTCAAAAAATCAAGCGCTTCATTGTTTCCTTTCTCGTGATGCCTGATGGGGAAAGAGGCTGGGTTTTGCCCGCAACATTGAGGGCGGTCAGGGAGATAAGGCGAAAAAATATTTCCTGCATAGTAACCTCCGGCCCTCCCCACTCGACCCATTTAATAGGCTACCTGGTCAAAATGATGACGGGAGTGAAATGGGTAGTGGACTTTCGCGACCCCTGGATAATTGATGCCCCTAAGAAGTTATTTGTTACAACCGATTCGTCGATGAAGGTTGAATCCTGGCTGGAGAAAAAAGTGGTGCAAAAAACAGACTTAATAATAACGAACACGGAAAATCTACAGAGCGCCCTGAAGAATAAACACAAAAAACAGCCTACCCGCAAATTTTCATGCATCCCTAATGGCTTTGACAAAGGAATTTACCAAAAGATGGACCATTTGAAAAAATATGAGAAGTTTACCATAACCTATACGGGGACATTATATTACCACAGAACACCCGAGCCCATGTTTCAAGCCCTGAAAGAGCTGATTCAGGACGGCGACATCAGTCCTCGGGACATATGTTTCAAATTAGTGGGTAACTGCAAACAGATGAACGGATATCCAACAGCAAAGATGATCGATAACTATAGCCTCGGTTCAGTTGTAGAAGTTTTGGAACCGGTTCCCTATACTGAGGCATTGGCGATGGTCAAGCAAAGTCATCTGGCATTGCTTTTGGCGAATGAACAGCCTCTTCAAATACCTGCCAAAGCTTATGATTATATGGGTTCTGGCACGAAGATTTTAGCCCTGACCGAAGCAGGCGCTACGGCGGATCTGATCCGTTCGACGGGTACCGGAGCGGTTTTCGATCCATCGGATGTGAAAGGGATCAAGCATTTTATCCATCAGCTGATGAGTAACGGCAGTTCTCTCATTCAAAATGATACTTCTCATATTCTGAATAAATTCGATAGAAAGTCTCTTATCCAAAAGCTGGCCGATGATCTCAATAGAATATGCACTCTATAATTATTGTCAACAGGACGGCTGATCTACTGTAAGCACACGATCATGAAAAAAAATCTTAATATGCAGCATCAAGCGACCAAACCAACCGCCGTCATCGTAGGAATGGAAAAAAATGGACTCGGCGTGGCAAGAGCGCTCTCAGTTCATAACATACCCGCTATAGGCTTGGCAGCGCCCGACTGGGACCCCTCCTGTGAAACGAATGCGTGTGATGTCATCTACGGCAGTTCATGGACTCGCAAAGGGCTGATCAATGACTTAAAATTGATAGGGCAAAAGCTGACCTGCAAGGCGCCGCTCATAATTACAAAAGATGAACCGGTATTGTGGATATCAGAATCACGACAGGAGATAGCGGACCTCTATGAAATCAATCTCCCGGAGCATCCTGTCGTTGAACTGCTCATGAATAAAAGTAAATTTTATGAAATGGGTGTAAAGGAGGGTTGGCCGTTCCCCATTACATGGCAGATCAATAATAAAGAAGAACTGATATGCCGTTTGAAGGAAATTGTCTACCCGTGTATATTAAAACCGCAAGTGAAAAACTCGGAATTTCGGAAACACGCTCCCAGGAAAGCATTTATTGTTCGCGACGAGCATGAATTAATAACGATGTATGATCTGGTTGCTCAATGGGAACCAGAAGTCGTGATACAGGAATGGATTGGAGGGGGAGATGACAGAGTAGCTTTTTGCTTAACATATTGCAACCGTCAGGGTGAGCCGATTGCTTGTTTTCCTGGGAGAAAACTCCGGCAATATCCCATACGGTGCGGAAATACCGCTATTGCGGAACCCGCGCCGAAAGAGTGGGAAGAAAGCATTATTTCGCTTACCGGTATAATTTTTCGCACAGTTGGTTTCAAAGGACTCGGATCCATAGAATATAAAATGCGGCCGGATACCGACACTCCGGTTATTATGGAACCAACTGTGGGCCGCACTAATTTTCAAAGTGAGATTGCAGTGCTTAATGGAGTAAATATCCCGTCAATTGCATATCATGATTTAATAAAGCAAACATATCATCTGGTCGTTGCTCCATCAGCTCCCGTGAAATTAATCAACGGAGTGAAAGAAATAAGATCAGCCTTTATGTACTGGCGCACGGGGGAATTGGAGCTAGCGCGCTGGCTAAAGGAGAGAAGCGGCAGAAAAAAATATATGACTTTCCGCCTGAACGATCTCGGGCCGTTCATCGCTTCCGGACAGTCAGCAGTATGGGCTATTGTCAAAAAACTTGTAAAAGTAATAATACCAAAATCCTGGGTTGCCGCAATTCGGCAGAAAAAACAAAAGCGATATTTTTTTTGATACGTTTGTAATACTCTTATAAAAAAATGCTTTTGCATGCTCCCGAGATAGGAGCTCATAACACAGGGAGGGGACCAACTTATGAAAAAAATCCTGAAAAGAATAGTTAAAAACCTGGCCGGAAAACAAATAGTACAGAGTACTATAAGTAATCTCATTTACCCTACGGTAGTGGACTTGCTAAATTGGGAGATAAAGCAAAATGTTTCGCCGTCCGGCATTGCAGAAAGCATTGCCTGGAAAGCATACGCGTACCACGTCTTGTGTGAAGAGTTGCGTCAGGCCGGACAGGACTGTGCGACTGACGGGGTCCGTTGCGACAAGGAAACTCGCGCCAGGATCATCGATGTTGTTCTTGAACATATAGCGGGGACTTACGGCGATATCTTCGAGTTCGGCGTGTTCGAAGGCGAATCATTGCGGATCTTCGCGGAGAGATGTCCGGAACGGCACGTGTATGGATTCGATTCGTTCGAAGGATTGCCGGATGACTGGTGGCTCCGGCCAAAGGGTACATTCAAGACCGCTCCACCGTCTATTGGCAAACCCAACGTTACGCTCGTCAAGGGACGCTTCGAGGAGAGCGTGTCCCGTTTTCTCGAAAAGTGGTCGGGTCGGATGTCCTTAATTCATGTGGATTGCGTTCTCTATAAATCTACGCTGGAGTGTCTTCTCCCAATTATGCCTCTCTGTCAGACGGGTACCGTCATTCTCTTTGATGAGTATTATAATTACCCAGACTTTACCTACCACGAATGGCTGGCCTGGCGTGAGGTCAAGGCAAAGTATGGAATAGAGGCTACGTGCATCGCATATGATTCTCGAAGAGCTGCATTCCAGATAATGAATCTTAGCAATTCCACAAAGCTAAGGCCATTGGACAGGTACCGAAGAGTTCTTCCTGTTTCAACAAAGGGAACTGACACTCGGTCCGGGAGTTAAAGCAGAAAATTTGATGTGTACGCAAAATCGCGATGACGGCGAAATGGTTTTTAGTAGCGGGAAGAGAAGCTGATAGTTTACCGCGTTTTCTTTAGAAGGGCGTCCACATGCTGATATATATTTATAAACATTTTGTCACCAGAGAACAAAAATTAAGTTTAAAAAGAAAATATTATAGGACTCAAAAATTCATCTCCGATGCCTTTTTCAGTTACAATCGTGAAGATCTGAATAATGCTTGTCGAGTTTCAGAATATAACAAAAAGACACCTAGTGCTCGCACAGTTCTTTCAATTCATTGAAGGGTTTCGAGGGAACTCCTCCGGACATCATCAACTGCCTCATCAAAATTCTCCGTGAGCAGGGAGATCTCTCAGCAATCGATGCCGCATACGTCTTCCCCCTGTGACTAATGACAGAAATAGGCACTCTTTGATGTCCGAAAGACCTTTTGAAAGATGGGTAGATTTCTGAAACATTCAGGAGGAAATAAGGCGCCCAATTCACTCTGTCCTAGCATGAGGCAAAGACGCTGGCTTACAGCGGGCCACGAACAATGCCTGTTTCCATGCAGTGAAAACACGACTTTTGACAAGTTCAAATCGCTGAAAGGTAAGGTCCTACCTTTTGACGTAGCGTTTAACACGTTCACCTTCATCCACTATGAGGACTTCATCAAAAACGAGTTGCCGCTCCCGCTGTGTAGAAATAACCCTATGACGGTGACAATGCTGGATTCCTGGGGACATGAAGTCGGTGTCGACATCCATGTCTTCAGCGACACGGCGGTCAGGCGCGAAGCCCTAATATTCTGTGAAAATATCTTTTCAGGAAGAGCATGCTGAAGAAAATGAGGATCGGCAAAACGACACTCATGCTGTTATCAGTGGAAGACGCTATCCAGTATATACATGAAATGCTGGTCAAAAACATCTATTTTAACAAAGGAGTTCCTAGTCATGCCTAAAGTGTACACCATGATGAAGCATGGTAGGTACTATTCTTCTTTTTTGAATCTCGATCTTGCGAAGATCTATTTAAAGAACCGGAACAATGCGGATCCTGATGCCATGATGCACATGGATGCTGCCATAAAATGGATCTGCCGCGCGCAGGATGCATCCGGCGATGGAGGAGTGGCAAGGAGTTACTCATTGGTGTATCATCCCTACTTCAAGCGCAAGGGCTGGTTTGCCTCCTATCCGGAAACAACGGGCTATATCATACCGACAATGTTCGACTATGCCCATCTCACCAAAAGGCAGGACATTTTTGATCGCGCGGTTCGCATGACCGAATGGGAATGCCTCGTTCAGATGGAGAGCGGGGCCGTGCAGGGAGGGACCATTGACCAGGCGCCGACACCTGCCATTTTTAACACCGGCCAGGTGATCTTCGGCTGGCTCAGGGCATTCCAGGAAACGAGGCGTGAAAAATACCTGGATTGCGCCTTAAGGGCCGGAAAATACCTAGTGGCACAGCAGGACGGGGACGGTGCATGGCGGAAAAACCTATCGAATTACACGAGCAATGCGATGCCCTTTTTTACCTATAATACGAGAACGGCTTGGGCGCTTCTACTTCTCTCAACCATGCATAATGATGATCAGTTCAAGGATGCGGCGGTCCGAAATATCGAGTTCGCTCTCGGGCAGCAACTGGACAACGGATGGTTCAAGTCCAACTCGTTCTGTAAAAATTTGCAGCCGTTGCTCCACACCATTGCTTACGCTATACGGGGGATCCTGGAATCAGGAGTGCTTCTGAACAATCAAACATTCATCACACGCGCCAGAAAAGCGGCGGATGCGCTGGCGCATAAACAGAGAAGCGATGGGAGTCTTGCTGGACGCTTCGATGAAAGGTGGGAGCCCGTAGTGAACTGGAGCTGTCTAACCGGCGATGCGCAGATCTCCCACATCTGGGGCAGGTTATTTGAGATAACGGGAGAGCCCAAATATTTCGATTTCCTGCGAAAGACCAATGGATATTTAAAGAGCGTTCAACTGATTAAAACGCGTAATCTGGACCTGTATGGAGGAATCAGTGGGTCCGATCCTCTTCACGGCGGCTACGGTACGTTCGAGATTTTAAACTGGGGGATTAAATTTTTTATCGACGCGTTGATGCTGGAGGCGTCGATTGAGGATAAGAAGCAGTGATGGCGGCGGAAGAAATACTTTTCCGAACCAATGTCATTTAGGGCTTTTTCTGGCTCAGCACCGGAACTTTATCGGCCAGACAATATCTTGGATCTCGACAATATTCGTAATGCTATTACTTTTGCAGTCAGATTATGGTACCATGGTCATGGCTACCAACGTCACCACATCATTGGTGATGATGGGCTATGATCCGGCAACCTTGGAAAGCTACCTCGAGCAGAGCGCGCACCTGATGTCGATACTGAAAATTTCCATGGCCTGCTGGCAGACTGCTTCTGAGATGGCCACGAGGAAAAAGGTCGATGCGACGAGAAGGCATGGCTTTCCGACCTGCACCGGCGGAGGGCGGCCCTTTGAAGTAGCAGCCCCATTCGGAGAACTGCCTGAATATCTCAATCTCTGCGCCGACCTGAGAATGACGCGCATTGAGGCCGGCGAAGGTTTTACTGATTTACACTTCGGTCCCAAAGAGGTTGTAAAGATGGCCGATGATCGCGGGCTTGA
>Ga0209415_10018812_pt1 | contig 10878 bp, 8 predicted proteins | sample PeaSoiSIISIP2007_FD_187696 | JGI IMG/M metagenome (GOLD analysis project Ga0209415, IMG submission 187696) | Peat soil microbial communities from Weissenstadt, Germany - SII-SIP-2007 (SPAdes) (version 2) | ecosystem: Environmental > Terrestrial > Soil > Wetlands > Peat | place: Germany... | reverse complement strand
CTCCGGCGCGCGGTCCGGGGCCTGCTCGCGCGGCACCGGCGCGTGGGGGACGAGGAGCATCCCGGCCCGCCCGCAGGCCGGGCAGGCATGGGACAGCAGGCCGGCGACGGCGAACGTCCGCAGCCGCAGCAGCGCGCTCCCTCCCCACGCCAGCCCCGACCAGAGCACCTCGCCCTCGGCCGCGCCCGCGTCGCCGCGCCCCGCGATCTCGAGGAGGTCGTCGTCCCAGGCGTGGTAGCCGGTCGGGACGGGCTGCGCCGCGCCAGCCCGGCACTCCGACCACACCGCCCGCACGCCCTCGGGGGCCCAGGCTCCGACGACTGCGGCACCGCCGGCGAGATCGGCGAGGCGGGCCCGCAGATCGGCCCCCAGCGGCCCACCCACGGCCAGCACCGTGCGGACCGACGGCGGAGCTCGCCCATCGGAGCGGGCCGCGGCGAGCACCGTCGCCAGGTGCGCGGGCTCGCCGACCAGCACGCTCGGCGCCAGCCGCTCGACGGCGGCGGGCTCGGTCCCGGGGTCGAGGTGGATGGCCGACACCCCGGCTCGGCGCAGTCCCAGGGTCAGCTGCCAGTAGGCGACCGACGGGCCCGGCGCCAGCAGGCTCACGACCACGTCGCCCGGGGTCACGCCGGCGCGTTGGAGCCAGGCCACGCCGCGGCGGGCCAGCAGCGACACGTCGGCCGCCGAGTAGCCGAGCGGCACGTCGTCGGCGAGCACCCACAGGATCGGCTTGAACCGGCGCTCGACGTGGCGGCTGAACCGGTGCATCCCGCCCGTCACCCGCGCCGCCGCGCCCCACGCGGCGAGACCGGGCTCGCCGTGGCGGAGGATGCGCGCGAGGTCGGGCCGCAGCACGAGGGACCCGGGATCGGTGACGCCGGCGAGGTCGGTGGGCGGGATCCGGGCCAGGTCGGCCCGGCCCCGCACGTGGGCGCCGACCCCCACCGCGTCGAGCACAGCGTGGTAGTAGGCGGAGTACGGATAGACCGTGCGCCGCACGTAGCGGCGGATGCGGCGGTCGTTGGGGGACGCCGTCACGTCCGCTCACGATAAGGGCTGACCGCTCCGGGCGTGACGAGTGGCAACGGTTGAGTGCACGGATTGGCTACCGTCGATCTCACGATGAGTCAGCTTCGCCTCGATCCGCTCACGGGACGGTGGATCGTCATCAGCCTCGACCGCAGCGACCGGCCGAGCGATTTCGCGCATCGAAGCCTGCCCGTCGAGTCCGACCCCGGGCGCCCCTGCCCGTTCTGCCCCGGTCACGAGGAGGACACGCCGCCCGCGCTCGAGACCTACGGGCCGCTCGGGGACTGGCTGGTGCGGGTGGTCCCGAACCGGTTCCCGGCCTTCGCCGGCAACGAGCCGATGGTCGTCGACCACCTCGGGCCCGTGTTCACCCAGGCGCCGGCGAGCGGGATCCACGAGGTCCTGGTGCTGACCCCGGACCACCGCGCCAGCTTCGCCGACCTGAGCGACGCCCACGCCGGCCTGGTGGTGGCCGCGATCCGCGACCGGCTGGCCGAGCACGCCGCCGTCCCCGGGCTGCGCTACAGCCAGGCGATCGTCAACGCCGGGCGGGAGGCGGGGGCGTCCCTCGAGCATCCGCACGGCCAGCTGCTCGCCATGTCGTTCGTGCCGAGGGAGATCTCCGACGAGCAGGCCGGGTTCGCCCGGTTCGAGGGCAGCTGCCTGCTGTGCACGACGATCGAGGCCGAGGAGGCCTCGGCCAACCGGATCGTGGCGTCCGACGACCACGTCCTCGTCGTGTGCCCCTACTGGAGCGCGACCGCCTACGAGATGCTGATCATCCCCCGCGCCCACGAGGCGCACCTGCACTACGCGACCCCGTCGGACGCGGCGGCGGTCGGCCGGGCAGTGCGCTCGGCCCTCCAGCGCATCCGCGCCCGCCTCGGCGACGTGGCCTACAACGTCGTGTTCCACGCCGCGCCCTATCGCAGCGAGGGCGAGTTCCACTGGCACGTGCACCTGCTCCCGAAGGTCACGACCCAGGCCGGCTTCGAGCTCGGCACGGGCGTACCGATCAACATCTGCCCGCCGGAGGTGGCGGCCGACGAGCTGCGAGCGGTGACGGCCGGCGTCTGAGCCGTGACGCGCGTCCGCGTCGACACCTGGCTGTCGGCTCCTCCGGCCACGGTCTGGGCCGACCTGCGCCACATCGCACGGCACGTGGAATGGATGGCGGATGCCATCTCGGTCATGTTCTCCACCGAGAGCAGAGAAGGCGTGGGGACCGCGTTCGACTGCCGCACCAAGGTCGGGCCGCTGCGGCTGACCGACCGCATGGTCGTGACCGTTTGGGAGCCGCCCAGCGTGATGGGCATCCGCCACCAGGGCGCGGTCACCGGCACCGGGCGGTTCACGCTGAGGGCCGAGGGGTCCGGCACCAGGTTCACGTGGGAAGAGGAGCTCGACTTCCCGTGGTGGCTGGGCGGCGGTCTCGGGGGCGTCGTCGGTGGCCCGCTGCTGCGTGCGGTGTGGCGACGGAACCTGGCGAACTTGCGCCGCCGCTTCGCGTGACGCTCAGGTGATGCGGCGCAGGACGAGCAGGTTGCTGACGACGGTGAGGAAGTAGAAGCCGGCGACGAACCACAGCACGGCGTGGTAGGTGACCGTCGGGCGCCGCCGGGGCAGGCGCACGATCAGCACGAACAGGGCGGCGGCCTTGATCAGCCCGACCTTCCCGCCCGCGAGCAGTGCCCCGGCGAGTGGGTTGCTCTCGACCGCGCCGGTCCGGGACAGCACGGCGTTGGTCGTGACGATGTCGAGGAGGTTGAGGACCGCGATCGCCGCCAGTGCGATCGCGGTCGACGCCATCAGGCGGCGAGCGCGTGCCCGGGCGTCCTCCGTCTCGACGTGGACGTCCTCGGGCACCCGGAGCAGTAGGGCGACCACGGCGCGCAGTCTTTCATGGGCCTCCCGACCCACGGAAGACCACCCAAGCGTTATTGGGCGGGAGTTGTCCGAGCCCGGCGGATGCGGCCCGACGAGCGGCTCAGCGACCGCGGAACACGGCGCGGCCGGGGCCGTGCTCGAGGAACGCGCGCACCCCGATGGCGGCGTCCTCGGTGGCGAACACCTCGCCGAAGCGCTCCTGCTCGCGCTCCAGTCCGGTCGCCAGGTCGCCGTCGAGGCCCTCGTCGATCAGCCGCTTGGCCATGCCCTGTGCGACCGCCGCGCCGCGGGCGAACTCGGCGGCCCACACCAGCGCGGCGTCGAGCACCTCGCCGGCAGGCACGACGCGGTCGACGAGCCCGATGCGCAGCGCCTCCTCCGCCCCGACCTGCCGGCCCGACAGCACCAGGTCCTTGGCCCGGGCCGCGCCGACGAGTCGGGGCAGCCGCTGCGTGCCGCCCCCGCCGGGGATGATGCCGAGCAGGATCTCGGGCTGCCCCAACCGGGCGTTGTCGGCGACGACGCGGAAGTCGCAGGCCAGTGCCAGCTCGCACCCCCCGCCGAGGGCGACGCCGTTGATCGCCGCGATCGTCGCCCGCGGGATGCTGGCCAGCTCGTCGAGCGCGGCGCGGAAGTGGCCGCCCACGCGCCGCGCCTCCTGCGGACCGCCGAACTCGGTGATGTCGGCCCCGGCGGCGAAGATCCGCTCACCACCCCACACCACGACGGCACCGGGTGGGTCGCGCACGAGGCTGCGCACCGCGTCGGCGAGCTCCTCCAGGAGGGCGATCGAAAGGGCGTTGGCCTTGGGCCGGTCGAGCCGGATGAGGGCGACGCCGTCGGCGCGGCGGTCGAGGGTGACGAAGGGCACCGGGCGACCCTACTCAGCGCGCAGCAGCCGGTCCGCCGCGGTCCAGGGGTCGACGCGGTGTGCCTCGACGTCGTCGAGCAGGGCGCGGTACCGGACGTCGCCGAGCGCGTTGCGGGCCTCTTGCGCGACGCGCTCGCGCACCACCCGCTCGAGCTCGGCGCGGGCCCGCCGCGCGCGGCGCACGAGCAGGCCGCCCGTCGACTCCAGATGGGCGCGGTGGGCGCGGATCATGTCGTCGAGCTCGTCGACGCCGTCACCCTGGACGGCGACGGTGCGCACGATCGGCGGTCGCCACCCGTCCGGCCACGAGGTGAGCTCCATCATGAACCTGAGGTCACGCTCGAGCTCGACGGTGCCGGCGTGATCGGCCTTGTTGATGATGAAAAGGTCGGCGACCTCGAACAGCCCCGCCTTGTTGGCCTGCACGCTGTCACCCGCGCCAGGCGTGAGGACGACCACCGTCGTGTCCGCGGCGCCGGCGATCTCCACCTCGGACTGGCCGACGCCGACCGTCTCGACCAACACGATGGGGAATCCGGCCGCGTCGAGGACCCGAACGATCTCCGGTACCGCCAAGGACAGCCCGCCGAGGTGGCCACGCGTGGCGATCGACCGCACGAACACGCCCCGATCGAGCGCATGGTCCACCATCCGCACGCGATCGCCGAGCAACGCACCGCCGGTGAACGGGGAGGACGGGTCGACGGCGAGGACCGCGACCTCCTCGTCGCGGCGCCGCAGCGCCGTGATCAGGCGGTCGGTGAGCGTGGACTTGCCGGCGCCGGGAGGGCCGGTGATGCCCACCGTGTACGCGTCGCCGCTGCGCGCGAACACGCGCCGGCCTACTTCGATCGCGGGCGCGCCGCCGGCCTCGACGACCGACACGAGCCGGGGCAGCGCGGCCCGATCCCCCGCGAGCACCGCTTCGGCGAGCGCGACGGGGTCGCGCGTCCGCGACGCCATCGCCGCTCAGGCGCGCCGGACGTCGGCGCCGAGCGCGGTGAGCTTGCCCACCATGTCCTCGTAGCCGCGGTCGACATGGTGCGCGCCGCTGACGATCGTCTCGCCCTCGGCCACGAGTCCGGCGACGACGAGCGCCGCGCCGGCGCGGATGTCGGGCGCCTTGACCGGCGCACCCGACAGACGGTCGACGCCACGCACGACCGCGTGATGGGACGCGAGGGTGATGTCGGCCCCCATCCGCTGCAGCTCGGCGACGTAGGCATAGCGGTTGGCGGCGAAGACGTTCTCCGTCACGACGCCGACACCATCGGACACGGCGAGCATGGTCACGAGGAGCGGCTTGTAATCGGTGGCCACGCCCGGATACGGGAGCGTCGCGACGTCCACCGCCGTGAGCCGCTGCTTCGCGGGGCGCGCGGCCCAGAGCCCTTCGGACGTCTCCGCCACGCGCACGCCCATCAGGCCCAGCTTGTGGATCAGCATGTCCATGTGGTCGGCGCGCGCGCCGGCGAGGACGATCTCGCCGCCGGCGAGTCCCACGGCGGCGAGGTAGGTGGCCGCCTCGACGCGGTCGGGGATCACCTCGTGGTCGGCTGGGACGAGCTCCTCCACACCCTCGACCGTGATCGTCGACGTCCCCGCTCCCTCGACGACGGCGCCCATCTGGTTCAGGAAGGCGGCGAGGTCGGCGATCTCGGGCTCGCGCGCCGCGTTGTCGATGGTGGTCGCGCCTTTGGCGAGGACCGCGGCCAGCAACAGGTTCTCCGTCGCGCCGACGCTCGGGAAGTCGAGCACGAGGCGGGCGCCGCGCAGCAGGTCGGTGCGCGCCTCGATGACGCCGTGGGCGAACGTGAACGACGCGCCGAGCGCTTCCAGCCCCCGCAGGTGCATGTCGATGGGGCGGCTGCCGAAGTCGTCACCGCCGGGCATCGCGACGCGGGCCCGGCCGAAGCGGGCGAGGAGCGGCCCGAGGACGACGATCGACGCCCGCATGCGCTCGACCAGCTCGTAGGGCGCCTCGGGCGTGCAATCCGCGCCGCGCCGGATCACGAGCGCCCCGTCGGCAGAGCGCCGCACGGCGAGGCCCATCGACTGGAGCAGCTCCGTCATGATCGCGACGTCGTCGATACGCGGCACACGTCGCAGCGTGTACTCGCCCTCGGCGAGCAACGTCGCCGCCATCAGCTTCAAGGCGGAGTTCTTGGCGCCCTGCACGGTCACGGTCCCAGCGAGCTCCCCCGCGGGGCGCAAGACGAAGCGGTCCATCCCCGTCAGTATGCTCCGAGCCGATGCGCGAGCACGTGTCCACCGAGTCGCTGGTCGAGATGACCCGGGCGCTCGTGGCCGAGGACAGCTCGAACCCGCCCGGCGACGAGCGGGCCGCGGCCCGAGTCGCGGCGGGCCTGCTCGAGGACCTCGGCGCCGAGGTCAGCGTCGTCGAGGGCGCCCCCGGACGGGTCTCTCTCGTCGGCGTGCTCGGACGCGGGCACGGTCCCACGCTGCTCGTCAACGGGCACCTCGACTGCGTGCCGGTCGACGCGACCGACTGGACCCACGACCCGTTCGGCGGGGAGGTCGCCGACGATCGGGTGTGGGGCCGCGGGACGGCGGACATGAAGGGTGGCATCGCCGCCGCGCTCGAAGCCGTGCACGCCACGCGCCGCGCCGGCGTCGAGCTGCCGTGCGACGTCGTGTTCCACCTCGTCGCCGACGAAGAACGCGGCGGCCAGATGGGCACCCGCGTGCTGCTCGAGCGGGGGCTCATCTCGGCGGACGCCTGTCTCGTCCCCGAGCCGACCAACCTCGACCTGTGCATCGCCGAGCGCGGCATCCTGCAGATGGAGGTCCACCTCCAGGGCATACCTGTGCACGCGAGCGAGCCGCGTCGCGGGGTGTCGGCCATCGAGAAGGCAGCCAAGGTGGTCCTCGCGGTGCACGCCGCCGACTTCGGACGCTCGCACCCGCTGCTCGGATCCCCGTCGGCCAACGCCGGGATCATCGCGGGCGGCACGGGGGCCAACGTGGTCGCCGAGCGCTGCGTCGTGACCGTCGACCACCGTGCCCTTCCCGGGCAGGACGAGGCCGATGCGGTCGACGACGTGCGGCGGCTCATCGACGCGATCGACGATCCGGAGTTGCGGTACCGGCTCGAACCGATCGTGTTCGGCGAGGCATCCGAGCTCAACGCCGACCATCCGTGGATCGCGCACGTCGCCTCCGCGATCGAGGCCTCGTCGGGGAGACGGCCGCGCGTGATCGGGATGACCTTCGCCACCGACGCCAGATTCGTGCGCAACCAGGGCGCGATCCCCGCCATCGTGTGCGGCCCCGGCGGGATCGAGCAGGCGCACATCGTCGACGAGTGGGTCGCGATCGAGTCGCTGGTCGACGCGGCCGCGCTGTACGCCACCCTCATGGCCGGCTTCGACAACACGGTCGCGTCGCGCGTCGGAGCATCGGCGGCCCGGGCCGCGTCGCCCTGAGCACGGCCGGCACGCGGGTCGAGCGCGTCGCCCGCATCCCCGACGGCGCCGTCCCCGGCATCCTCCGGGCCCGCACCGGGCTGGTCGAGGAGGAGCGCGTCGACGAGCTCGCGTGGGTCGCGGCGCGGGGCCCGGTGTCGTCGTACCGCCGCACGGTGCGGCTCCGCCCCGAAGGGGACGGGACGACCACGGTGACGCAGGAGGTCGTCTACGTCCTCGATGCGCCCCTCGTCGGGTGGCTGTTGCGCGCGCCGGCGCGCCGGCACCTCGGGGCCGTCCGCGCCGAGGACCGACCGCCCTGGTGGGGTCCGCCCGACGTCCTGGACGCGCCGGCCTGGGCCGCGCTGGGCGGGTTGCTCGCGCTGGCGATGGTCGTCGGCTATCTCGGCACGCTGCTCACCCAGACGATCACGTATTCCGCCAAGGAGTTCCACAACGGGACGGGCGCGGAGGGGGTGGCGCTCGCCGCCGTGCGCTGCGACATCCTCCTGGCGCTGGGGCTGATCACGATCGCCGACCGACGGGGGCGGCGGCTCGTGGCGCTCGGCGGCACGGCGATCGGGTGCGTCCTCACCGCCCTCGGCGCGTTGGCGCCGTCGCTGGCCTGGCTCGCGGCCAGCCAGGTCGTCGCCCGCGGCTTCGTCACCGCCGCGACCATCGCCGCCGGTGTCCTCGCCGCCGAGATCATGCCCAAGGGTGCACGGGCATGGGCCCTGGGCATCGGCGCGATGTCCGGCGCGATCGGCGCCGGGGTCGCCGTCGCCGCCCTCCCCGTCGCCGGCATCGACCGACGGGCGTGGCGCCTCCTCTATGTCGGCGCCCTCGCCTGGCTGGCGATGGTCGCGGTCGCCCGCTCCCATCTCCCCGAGAGCGGCCGGTTCGTCCACCGGCAGCACGTCCCCGAGCCGACGTCGGTCCGGCGAGCCCGGCTCATGCTGTTGGCGAGCGCGAACTTCCTCCTCCAGGTCTTCGTCACCCCGTCGAGCGAGTTCCAGAACGAGTACCTGCGTCGGGCGCGACACTTCTCGCCCAGCCGGATCGCGCTGTTCACCTTCGTGACCGTGCTACCGGGAGCGATCGGGATCGTCGCCGGCGGGCGGCTCGCCGACACGCACGGCCGGCGCCAGGTCGCGGTCGTCGCGGTCGGGGGTGCGGCCCTGGGCGCGGTGATCGCGTACTCGATCGGTGGGTGGCCGATGTGGCTGGCGGCCGCGACCGCGGCGCTGACGGGGGCAGCCGTGACGCCGGCGTTGACCGTGTACGGACCGGAGCTGTTCGCCACGGCGGGGAGGGGCAGGGCCAACGGGCTGCTGACGGCGGCGGGGCGGGCCGGTGCCATCGTCGGGCTGCTCCTCGTCGGGTGGATCTCGCAATCCCACAACCGGTTCGGGCTCGCGTTCGCCGTCATCGCCATCGGTCCGATCGGTCTGATCGTGCTGATCGTGCGCGCCTTCCCGGAGACCGCGCACCGGTCGCTCGAGGAGCTCAATCCGGTCGACCAACCCGCAGATCGCGGGGGCGAGTCATTAAGGTGACGGGGATGGCGACGCCGAACGCCGAGTCGGCCGAGACGGTCGTCGATCTCGCCGCGCTCGAGTCGGGCCGGACCCGCACGGCTGCGGCCCTCGACCGGCTGGTGCGCGCGGGCGCGGAGGCCCAGGCCGAGCTGGCGCTGTTGCGCGCCGACCAGACGCCGGGGCGCCACCAGACGCGCGGGACGGGACCGTCGTCGCGGCCACCGGTCGAGGGGTCCGATGCCCCGGTGTCGGTCGAGGGGCCCGTCGCCGGGTCCGATGCCGGGTCCGATGCCGGGTCCGTCTCCGGGTTTGATGCCTCGGCGTCGGTCGAGGGGTCGGTCGAGGGGTCCCCCTCCGGGGCCCCTGCCCCGGTCGAGGAGTCCGTCGCTGCGTCCGTTGCCGCGACGGATCGGCTGCGCCACATGTCGAGCGTCCTCGAGCAGGAGCAGGAGGCCACCCGGGCCCTCGCCAGTGCGGTACGCGCCGAGCTGAGCGTCCTCTACGAAGCCAAGAGCGCGGCCGAGGCGGAGCGCGACCTGGCCCTGACCGAGCTCGACTCGCTGCGGTCGGAAGCGGCGGCCGAACGGGCGCGGCTGGAGGCCGACCACGGGCGGGTCATCGCCCAGCTGACGTCGTACGAGCAGCGGATCCGCGGGGAGCTCGCCATGCTCGAGGCCGAGGTGAGCGCCCAGCAGGAACAGCTCACCGCCGCCGAGGTCGGCCTGGCGAACGCGCTCCGGCGCTCGTGGCGCCCGTCATCCGGAGCCGGCGACCACATCGACCCGCCCGGGCCGTCGGCGACCGCGGCGGACGCCGAACGGGTGCTGGTCGGCGTCGAGGCCAGCGCCGAAACGCTGCGCGCCCAGGCCGACCGCATCCGGGGCACGGCGGCGGACGACGTCGCGCGGGTGCGCGCCGCCGCGTCCGCCGCGGTCGAGCGCCTCCGCGACGCGGCGACGGCTGAGGCCGAGCGGCTCTGCGAGGCCGCGGCGGCGGAGGCGGATGGGCTCCGCGAGACCGCGGCGGCGGAGGCCGAGCGGCTGCGCATCACGGCCCGATCGGAGGCGTCGGACACCCGCCGCCGGGCGGCGCAGACCGCGGACGAGATCGTGTCCGCGGCCGAGACCCTCGCCGAGAGCATCATCGTCGGCGCCCAGCGCGAGGGCGGGCGACTCCGCGCCGACGCCGAGGCGGTGGCCGACCGCCTGCGCGACCAGGCACTGACGCAGGCCTCCGACGTGCTCGCGACGGCGGCGTCGGAGGCGCACGACGAACGCGGGCGCATCGTCGCCGGTGCGCACGAGGAGCACGCACGCATCGTCGCCGAGGCCGCAGCCCAGGCCGAGCGAATGGTGGCCGAGGCAGCGTCGCACGCCGATCGGGTCGTCGGCGATGCGGCGCGTCGCGCCGAGCAGCTCCGTTCCGACGTGCAATCCGACGCCGCCCGGCTGCGATCCGAGGTTGCGGAGGAGACGGCTCGGCTCCGGATCGAGGCCAACGAAGAGGTGGCGCGACTGCGCCTCGAGGCCCGCACGGAGTCGCAGCAGGTCCGCGACGAGGCCGCCGCCGACGCTGCCGCACAGCGCGCCGTGGTGGACTCGTACGCCGCCGCCCGGATCGCCGCGGCGGAGAGCGAAGCCGGTGATCGGGTCGCCGCGGCCGAAGCCGACGCCCGTGCCGGTCTGGCCGCGGCGGAGACGCGGGCGGCGGCGCGCATGGCCGAGGCCGAATCCGGCGCCGTGGCGAGGATCGCGGCGGCGGAGGCGGAGGCCGCCGAACGTCTCGCTGCGGCGGAGGCCGACGCGGTGGCCATGCTCGCCAAGGCCCGCGTGGAGGCCGAGCAGCTCGAGGCACGCGCCGCGGCACGCCTCGACGACGCCGTCGCCGACGCCAACCGGGTTGTCGCCGAGGTCGAAGCGCGGGCCCGCACCCGGGTCGCCGCGCTCGAGCAGGACGCGTCGGAGCGGGCGTCGGCGGTCGAGGCGACGGCCGCCGACATCCTCGGCGAGGCGCACGCCCAGGCCGAGCGCGTCGTGCGCGAGGCGGAGGCGCACCGGGTGGTGGTCGCCGGGCAGGCGGACCGCTTCGCCGTCGAGGCCGAGGCGCGGGCCGCCGAGTCCGATCG
>Ga0209415_10018811_pt1 | contig 10879 bp, 10 predicted proteins | sample PeaSoiSIISIP2007_FD_187696 | JGI IMG/M metagenome (GOLD analysis project Ga0209415, IMG submission 187696) | Peat soil microbial communities from Weissenstadt, Germany - SII-SIP-2007 (SPAdes) (version 2) | ecosystem: Environmental > Terrestrial > Soil > Wetlands > Peat | place: Germany... | reverse complement strand
CCGCCGGCGGCAACATCAATCCCAAGGGCGTCAGCATGTTCGAGCCGATCGGCGGGTCCGCGCCGAAGTACACCGGCAAGAACGTCATCAACCCGCTGGCCGCGATCTGCGCGGCGGGGATGCTGCTCGATCACCTCGGCAAGAAGCGCGCGGCGCAGAACATCGAGGCCGCCGTCAAGAGCGTTACCGGGACCAAGCTCCAGTCCATGGCCGCCGGCCGGATGGGCTACGGCACCCGCGAAGTCGGAGACCTCGTTGTGGCCGCCTTGGGATAGGCTGAACCTGGAGAGCGTAGAACGATGGCGATGCGTCCGACCAACCCGAACGGCACGTACGGCGAGCAACCCTGGCGGGTGCTGCGGGTGATGAGCGAGTTCGTGCAGGGATTCGAGGACCTCGGCGGTCTGGCGCCGGGCGTCTGCGTCTTCGGCGCCACGCGCTCGAAGCGGACCAGCGCCGAGTATCGGCTGGCGCGCCGCGTCGGCGGCATGATCGCCCAGCGCGGCGTCGCGGTCATCACCGGCGCCGGGCCGGGCATCATGGAGGCGGCCAACCGCGGCGCGTTCGAGGCCGGCGGCGTCTCCATCGGCCTGAACATTGACCTGCCCACCGAGCAGAAGCCGAACCCCTATACGACCAAGTTGCTGCATTTCCGGTACTTCTTCACGCGCAAGTACATGTTCCTCTATCACTCGCTCGCCTACGTGATTTTCCCGGGCGGATACGGCACGCTCGACGAATTGTTCGAGTCGCTGATGCTGATCCAGACCAACCGGCACCCGCACTTCCCGGTGGTCCTCGTCGGGAAGGATTATTGGCAGGGACTCCTGGACTGGCTTGACCGAAAGACGATCCGCGAGGGCTACATCCTGCCGACGGACCGCTCGCTGATGGTCATCTCCGACGATCCGGAGGAAATCGTGGGCATCGCTCTGGCCCAGTCGCCATCGGCGGAGGCGCCCGTGCGCAAGACCAGACGAATGCGCATGTAGGATGCCGGCCACGCTGAAACTTCGGCGGAGTTCCAGGCCGGGCCGTCCGGCGCAGCGGCGGCGCACCTGGGTGGTCCCGCTCTTTGCATTCCTCCTCGCAATCGCCCGGGCGACGCCCGCTCCATGCGCGGCGTTGCAAGTCGCCGCCGAGGCCGGCGCGGCGCGGGTGGACTTTCGAACGGTCATCCTTGCGCCGTCGCCGCGCGAGGGGCGGATCCACGTGACCGAGTTCGTCGGGTTCCGCATCGCTTCCGCCGCGGCGAACTCGGCGTTCTTCCTCTTCCAGCCCGTCGAGGGCATCCCCGACTCCGTCACGGCCCAGGCGATGACACTCCAGGCCTTCGACCGCACCCACACCCACACGGCGCAGCTTGAAGGTGCGTTCTATGAGCGCGCTCGTGCGGAGCGCACCGCCGCGCGGTGCCTGTTCGGAACCATCGGCGCGAACGGCGGGTTGCCGGCGTGGGCGCTCCTGGCGATGCGCTGGCCGCTGAGCGCACCTGCGATCACGGCGGTCGCCGCGCCGCCGGAGAGTCCCCGCTCGCCAGGGCTGCACGTCGTGCGTGAGGTGAAGCTGCTGCGCGCCGCGGACCTGAGCAGAGGACGCTCGGCGATGGACCCGAACGAGCGCATGAAAGCGGCGCTCGGCCACTTGCGCGAGGGATGCCTGGTTGTCGTTTCGGGAACAGGCGCCGTGTCGGAACCTCCTGATTACGGGCGGCTTGCGACTTCCGGCGTGGCGATCAGCTATGACGCGCCGATGCGCTCGGATGCAGGCGTGGAATCGTTCCAGATGCCTTTTCTCGGCGATGCTCCCGACGCTCCCGCCGCGTTGACGCGCCTCTATGTGGTCATCCGGTCGAATCGCGCGGCCGCGGTCAGTTTCCCCGTCGCACACGGCGGAGCGGTCCCGCCTCAACGCTTGGTGAATGACGCCTTGGCCGGTTTCGGCCGGTCCGGGCAATTCAGAAAGGCTTGGGCCGCGGAACACGCCGGCCTCACCATCAGCTTCGTGCGATCCGAAGGCGGCAGCGCGACGAACCGTCTGGTTGCCGCTCTACGGGACGTCAGCGGGGACATCCGAATCACTCAACGTCGTTCCTTCACGGGCATCGCGACCATCGTCTGGCAGAAAGCCGGCGACGTGATCCTGCGAGGGGTGTGGCTGCTGGCCGCGGCGGCGTATCTCGTCGGCATCTGGGGCGGCCTGCGGGTCTACCTCTGGCTGATCGGCATGGCCCGGCCGGCGGCATTCGGGACGAAGTACGCGCTGGTGGCCGCGCTCGGGCCGATCCTGACGCCGTGGTTCATGCTTCGTTTCACGGGCGGACCTAGCGGCACAGTGGCGAAGGACGATGAGAGCAGCGCGCTGGGCGTCCTTTCGGCCACCACCTACGACTGCCTCGCGCGCCTGATCGTCTGGGCGCTGCTCATCTGCGCCGGCTGGGCGGTGATGGGCGGCATCACGCGAGCAGCCCTGGCTTTGAGGTTCGATTAGCGTCGCTTGACAGGGCATGGCGATGCGGATAGGCTTCTGCAAGCGGATGCCGTGCGGCGTGGAATTCAACGGAGGAGCTCGTGGCGAAATACGAGCGAGCGGAGGAATTGTCGGCGGCGCGGCGGCTGACGATCAAGGAACTTCCGCCGGATGAACGGCCGCGCGAGAGGCTTCTGGCGAAGGGCGTGGAAGCCCTGACGGAGGCCGAGTTGCTGGCGATCATCATTCGCGACGGCACGCGCAGGGAAAGCGCACTGGACCTGGCGCGGCGCCTGCTCGCGGAGTCCGATAACAGCTTGCGCGACCTGTCCAGGAAGAGCATCGCTGAACTCTGCAAGACCCACGGCATCGGCCCGGCGCGGGCGGCGCAGGTCAAAGCCGCGCTGGCGCTCGGCGGGCGGCTGGCCGGCTCGACGCTGCGGCGCGGACAGAAGTTCACGAGCAGCGAGGAGGTCTTCGCGCATTTCTACCAGCGGTTGCGATCCCATAAACAGGAGTGCTTCTACTGCCTGCTGCTGGACGTGAAGAACCGCGTGCTGCGTGAAGTGGAGATTTCCAAGGGTGGACTCAGTGTGGCGCTGGTCAACCCGCGCGACGTGCTCCAGGCCGCCGTCGCGGAAGCCGCCTCCGGGATCATCGTCGTGCACAACCATCCCAGCGGCGACCCCGAGCCGAGTGCGGACGACATCCGCGTGACCAAGCGCATTCGTGAAGTCTGTGAATTGACGGGCATCCGCTTGCTCGACCACGTGATCATCGGCGAGGAAGGTTACGCAAGCCTGGCCGAACTCAAGAAACTGTAGCCCCGACTTCGTGAACGAGGTCGCAGTAGAGCCGGACGCGGCTGAGCGGCGTGGCCGGCGTGACGGGGCTGCCGAGGCTCACGGCAAAACGGTTGCGGTTGCGGCGTCCGGCTTTGCACTGTCGCAGAATTTCCTGCCGAAGCTGCCGTTCCGATCCTCGCTCCAGGACGCCGATGGAGTCCAGGTTGCCCAGCAGCGCCATCCGGCCGTCCACGCGCTCGGCGACTTGCTCGATATCAATCGCGAAGTTCTTCTTGCTCTCCTCGAGCGCGAGAGCGTCGGCGCCGGTGTCCAGCAGCAGATCCCATCGGCCGTCCGGCCGCCCGCAGTAATAGTACACACTGAGCATTCCCGTATCGCGGATCGCTTGCGTCAGCGGGCGCAGATAGGGCGTGCTGAAACGCCGGGCCAGGCTCGGTCGGAGGAGGTCGGTCAGGCCATCCTCGATCCAGACCGCGCCCGCGCCGGCGGCGGCATAGAGCTGGACGAGCCGGAGCGAATCCTCAAGGAAGCGCCGGCATGCGCGCTCGATGAGCTCGGCGGACTCCAGCGCGCCGGACATCATCTCGCCGAAGTCCCAGAGCGACCAGCAGCGCAGGTACGGAGCGGTGATCATGGCCAGCGGCAGCTTTTCCACTCCGAACGTCTTCACGAGGGCGCGCGGGAAGTCCAGCGAGCCGTCCTTCGCGCTCGCTCCGGCAAGCGGTCGCGACGCGAGGAATTGATCAATGGCCGCGTCGAGTTCGGATGCATCCCGGACGCCGCGCCCGGGCAGCGCCTCGCCGGTTTTGCCCCAGACTTTCTCTCCGCCGACGGGCGGGCGTCGGAGAAGCTCGCGTCGGCCGGTGGCCCTGTTGACGCGGAAGACTCCCTCGGGCGTGACCTGAATCGCCCGCTGTCGGCGCCTCCGGCGCGGAACGCCGAGCGGCAGAGCGAACCAGTCCTCGCCCGTTTTGCGGACCATGTCCGCCCACGGCGCCTTCGCTCGCGACGGAGACGGATCGAACTGAGTCCACCAGGGTCGGCGAGTCACCTCGTCCCAGTGATCGCGGAGGAAAATCCCGTGATAGCAAATCGCCGCGGGAAAGCTCGATGTCCCTTCGCGGCTGAACGCCGCCTCGAACTTCTCGCGTCCTGTCATCGCGCGCCGCTCCTGTGGCTGACCTGAACGACGCCGCGAGTATAGGCGCGGCCTGACGCCGCGTCAATGCGCCCCTCCCGCAAACCATCGCTTGACTTCTCGGCCCAACGCCGATATTTTCAAGCGAGGCGACGGTCGCTGGACAGCATGGATTCATGCGGAGACGAAGCCTCGATGAGCCGCGAGAAGCCGGTGCGGGTGGTGGTGCTGCGGACCGCGGGCACGAATTGCGACGTGGAGACCGCGTACGCGTTTGAGAAGGTCGGCGCCGAGGCGGAACGGGTGCACGTGAACCGGCTCGCCGAGAACCGGCGCGGGCTCGACCGGTTCCACATCCTCGCGATCCCCGGCGGCTTCAGCTACGGCGACGACATCGCGTCGGGCAAAGTGCTCGCGAACGAGATGCGCTACCGGATGGAGGAGGAAGTCCGCCGGTTCGTGGCCGACGGGAAGCTGATCATCGGGATCTGCAACGGCTTCCAGGTGCTCGCCAAGGCCGGGCTGCTGCCGAGGCTTCATGGCGACAAGGTCGAGACGACGCTGACGATCAACGACCGCGCGCTCTTCGAGGCCCGCTGGGTGCACCTGCGCGTCGAGGAAAGCCCATGCGTGTTCGTGCGGCCGGACGACTCGCTCTATCTCCCGGTCGCGCACGGCGAAGGGAAGTTCATCGCGGAAAAGGACGTCCTGGACGAGATCGAGCGGAAGAAACTGGTCGTCGCGCGGTACGTCGGCCCGGACGGCGGATCGAATCCTGGCTACCCGTGGAACCCGAACGGCTCCATCGCCGACATCGCCGGGATCTGCGATCCCACCGGCCGGATCTTCGGCCTGATGCCGCATCCGGAACGCCACGTCGAGCCCACCCAGCACCCGCGCTGGACGCGCGAAGGGCCGAAATCCGAAGGCGATGGCGTGAAGGTCTTCCGGAACGCCGTGGACTTCGCGCGCCGCAATCTCACTTGAGCCGAAGCCTTCACGTCAGAGCCTTGGGGTAGAATCCCGCCGAGGAAAGGCGATCATGCACGTCGAGAAACAATGGCGCATTGTGCCGCCGGACCGGGCCGCGGCGGAGGCGGTAGGGCGGCAGTTCGGCATCAGCGCCATCGCCGCGCAGGTGCTGCTCAACCGCGGCATCACCGGCGAGCCGGCCGTGCGGGCCTTCCTCCATCCCGACCTGAACCAACTGCACGATCCTTCCTGCATGCCGGAAATGCAGGTCGCCGCGCATCGCGTGCGCGAGGCGGTCGAGCGGCGGCAGAAGATCGCCGTGTACGGCGACTACGACGTGGACGGCATCTCGGCCACGGCGATCCTGCTGCGCTGCCTGGCGCTCATCGGCGCGAGCCCGGAGTTCTATGTGCCCGACCGGCTCGAGGAAGGCTACGGCCTCAACGCCGCCGCCGTCCGCAAACTGGCTGAGGCCGGGACGCAACTGCTCATCACCGTGGACTGCGGGATCACCGCCGTGGAGGAAATCGCGCTCGCGCGGAAACTCGGCATGGAGGTCATCGTCACCGATCACCACGAGGCGGGCGAAGTGGTGCCTTCGGGCGCGACGCTGATTGACCCGAAGCTGCCGGGCTGCGTTTACCCGTTCCGCGAGCTTTCGGGCGCGGGGCTGGCCCTGAAGCTCGCATGGGCGATCGGGAAGGACTTCTCCTCGGGCCGCAAGGTCTCGCCTGAGTTCCGCGAGTTCCTGGTGGATTCGCTCTCGCTCGCGGCGCTCGGAACGATCGCGGACGTCGTGCCGCTGCGGGACGAGAACCGCACTATTGCCTGCTTCGGCGTCCGCGGGCTGAGTGCGTCGTCATCGGTCGGCATCCGGGCGTTGCGCGTCGCGGCCGGCGTTGAGGAGAAGGGCCTGAGCGCGTGGGACGTGGCGTTCAAGCTGGCGCCGCGCCTGAACGCGGCCGGGCGCCTCGGCTCCGCGCGCGAGGCGGTGGAGCTCCTGACCACGGCGTCCGCCGAACGCGCGGCGGAGATCGCCGCTCGCCTGAACCGCGACAACGCCCGGCGCCAGAAGATGCAGGAGAAGATCCTCGCCGAGAGCCACGAGATGATCGCGCGCGACGGCGGCGTTGAGGGCCGCTGCTCCATCGTCCTCGCGAGCGAAGGGTGGCACGCGGGCGTGATCGGCGTGGTCGCCTCGCGCCTGGTGGAGGCGTACTGGCGGCCGACGGTGCTCCTGGCGGTCGAGGAGGACGTGGGCCACGGCTCCGCGCGCTCGATCGCGGCGATGAACCTCTTCGAGTGCCTGCGCGAATGCTCCGGCCGGCTGATCGGCTTCGGCGGCCACGCGCGCGCCGCCGGGCTCAGGCTGCGGAAGGGCGAGATCGAGCGATTCCGCGAGGAGTTCGAGAAGGCGGCCGCGCGCCGGCTCTCCTCCGGCGACCTGGAGGCGTTCCTGGACGTGGATGCCGAGGTTCGGCTGACGGACATCACGCGCCCGCTCCTGGACGAGCTGGACCGGCTGGCGCCGTTCGGCGAGGGCAACCGCGAGCCGCTGCTGGCGGCGTTCGACCTCGATGCGCCGGCGGGCGCGACCTACATCGGCGACGGGCGCCACCTGGCGTTCTGGGTCCGGCAGAACGGCGCCACGTTCCGCGCCGTGGCGTTCAACCGGGGCCACATGGCGAACGCGCTTTCGGCCGCGCGCGCCTGCTCGCTCGTGTTCGTGCCGAGGCTGAATCGCTGGCGCGGAGACGTGAAGATTGAGCTGGACGTTCGGGAGATAAGGGTGAAGTAGGAGTGATGAGCGATGGAGTACTTCCTCGCTCATCATTCGCACTTCTAACTTCTCACGACCTCGCGGATGAGCGTGACTTTTTGCAGGGCCGATCCATGGGCGCGGCGGGAGGCGACGACGTCCGGTCCGCGGAATTGCGCGAGGCGATGGCGCGCGACCAACTCATCGCCCGGGGCATCCGCGACGAGCGCGTCCTGGCGGCCTTCCGCAAAGTCCGCCGCGAATGCTTCATCCCGGACGTGGCGTTGGACATGGCTTACGAGGACCATCCCATCTCGATCGGCTGCTCGCAGACGATCTCGCAGCCGTACATCGTGGCGAGGACGCTCGAGTGCCTGGCGTTGAAGCCCCAGGACCGGGCGCTCGAGATCGGCACGGGGTCCGGCTACCAGACGGCGCTCCTGGCGGAACTATGCCGCGAGGTGCACTCGATCGAGCGAATCCCCGAGCTCGCGGATGCCGCGCGCGCGCGATTGCGCGACATGGGGTATTCGAACACGGAAGTGCGCGTGGCGGACGGCACGCTGGGCTGGCCGGAGAGGGCGCCCTATGACGCGATCGTGGTCAGCGCCGCGGCGCCGCGCATTCCACAGCCGCTCCTCGACCAACTCGCCGATGGCGGGCGCATGGTGATCCCCGTCGGCGACGTTCGCGGGCAGAACCTGGAACTGGTGGAGCGGAAGGGGCGCGCGCTGAGGACGAGAAGTATTTGCGGATGCGTGTTCGTCCGGCTGATCGGCAAAGAAGGCTGGCGCGCTGCGGCCGAGTGACCTTCTTTCAACACGGAGGCACGGACGACGCAGAGGACACGGAGAAGGACGTGATTTGGAAAGAGTTCTTCCGGCCTTTCCCCGTGTTCTCGGCGCTCTCCGTGCCTCCGTGTTGAAAAGGAACGTCACCGACCGAGAACGACCTCGCGGATGCGCATTGCTTTCGCCAACAGCGGCTCGACCGCGGTGAGCGGGAGCATGCAGGCGGCGTCGCTGAGGGCTTTTTCCGGCTCGGGGTGCACTTCGAGGAACAGGCCGTCCGCGCCGGCGGCCATGGCGGCCAGGCTGAGCGGGACGGCCATCGCGCGCTCGCCGCCGCTGCGGTCGCCTTCGCCGCCGGGCTGCTGAACGCTGTGGGTGCCGTCGAAGAGCACGGGGCATCCGAGCGCCTGCATGCGCGGGATGGCCGTCATGTCGTTGATCAGCCGATGATAGCCGAACGCCGTCCCTCGTTCGGTCAGCAGCAGCCGGTCGTTGCCGGCGGCCCGCGCCTTGGCGCAGACCTGGCCCATGTCCTCCGGCGCGAGGAACTGCGCCTTCTTGATGTTGAGCGGCTTCCCGGCGCGGGCGGCGGCGGCGACCAGGTCGGTCTGGCGGCAGAGGAACGCGGGGATCTGCAGCGCGTCGAGCGCCTGCGCGGCGGGCGCGCACTGCTCGGCCAGATGGACGTCGCTCAACACCGGCAGGTCGAAGCGGCGGCGGACCTCTTCGAGCGTCCGCAGGCCCGCCTCCAGGCCCGGCCCGCGAAACGCGCCGGCGGCGGTGCGGTTCGCCTTGTCGAAGGAGGCCTTGAAGACGCAGGGGATGCCGAGGCGGCCGCAGATCTTCTTGAGAGCCTCGGCGATGCGGAAGCAGAGTTCTGACGATTCGATCACGCAGGGCCCGGCGACGAGGAGCATCTGCTGTCCTTCGCCCACGCGCAGACCGCCGATCTCCACGATGCGTCCGGCCAATGCCGACGCTCCTCCTATTTGCCCGGCAGCGTCCAGAGCGGCGTGTCGTAGTTGACGTTGCGGGTAGCGACCGTTTGTCCCGGGGCGACTTCGATCGACTCGACGTGCCAGTCCGCGAAAAGGACGTTCGCGTAGCCGCCATGGCGTCCGACGATGCCTCCGCCGTGCGGCGTGTAGTTCGGGTTCGGCGCGTAGTTCGGCGCGTGGCCCGGCGGACTGTCGCCAGGGATTCGCTCGTATCCGGTTCCGTTTCCGCTCGTATCTCCCATCCAGATGCGCCCTCCGGTCCAGTTCGTCGGGATCGGATCCTGCGTGTCCGCTTCGGAAATCACGATGAACTGGCTCGGATTCTGGATCTCGGTGGCGCGGTATTGATCGGGGTACTTGTCAGCCGTGTTCAGATTATTTGGAAAATCCTGCGAGTAGGGATCCTGCGAGGGGATGCCTGTCCAGGAGCTTGCGCAATACGGTCTTGGCTGTGGCGAAGTGTTGATGGCCAGAGGGCCGGCGTCTTTCACGTCGAAGTTGATGCCGTAGGAGATCGAGTTGAAGAGGTTAGTGACGCTCCAGTTGTTAGGATCGAGGGGGTTCGAGTGATTTGCGGACGACCCGTCCAGCGCGCCGCCCATCGGACAGTGGAAGGCACTCAGCGTCAGGGGCAATTGTGGGTTCAGCACATGGCCGTTCGGGTTAAAGTTGGCATCCACGGCGCCGGTGATGAGATAGCTTCTGGTGGAGGGGTCGTTGTTGACCTCGGTGGTGGCGAAAAGCAGCCCCATGTCTTCCCACTGTTCGAAGACCCGCGCCCACCATGGGAAGCCCGAGTTGTTGGGCACAAGCGGGTTGATGTCGGAGGCCTGCGGCATCGGATAAGCGTTGGAAAGGCCCGATCCCGGCTGCGTGATGCTGTTGACCGGCGGCCCGATCGGATAGAGCCCGCTGTTGCTGAGGACCAGCATGCTGACCGTCTGCCCGATGTGATTGAGGTTCTGCTGGCATTGGACGCGGCGGCTGAGGTTGCGCGCGTAGATGACGGCCGTGGTCAGCATGCCCGCCAGCAGGCCGATGATGCCGATCACGACGAGCATCTCAATCAAGGTAAAGGCCGATTTCCGATTTCCGATTGCCGAATGCCGAATGCTGATTAATGAACGGCCATCAAACCGTCGTCGGCGCGCGGCCGCGCGCTTGAACGGGCGAAGCCCGATCCGCTTTTCAATCGGCAATCGGCAATCGGCAATCGGCATTGCTCTGTCCCTACTGCTGCGCCAGGTACCGGAAGTGGACGACGCTCGGACCCGCCTGGTTGCTCAGGTCCACATTCACCTCGATGCGCACCATGGCGACCGGCTCGTTGTTCTGCATCGTCGTCATATCCCACGGCCGGTCCACGTAGACCAGTCCGGCGACGGTGAACTGGTACGAGGTGGATTGCAGCGTGAAGAGGTTCGCGAAGCGCATGAACCATTCTTTTTTCTCGTTCGAGCTGTCCGGGAACCCGTCCGCATACGTGCCCGCGCCGGCGTCGGCGTTGGAGATGCCGGAACTCTCCGGTGCGTCGTAGTATCCGATGCCGTTGAGCAGTCCGGCATTGACCGAGTTCTGGAAAGTGTTGTCTATCAGCAGCTCATCCCAATTCGTCCAGCAGTTGTTGCCAAGGCAGGCGGGCAGATTGGCATTGTAGACTGGGACCGCGCCTTGGACGCGCGTTGGAGTGGTGGAGCTGCCGCGGCGAGTGATGATTTGCAGGGCGTCCGCGTCGGAGAAGACGGCTTTGAGCGTATCCACCGGCGCGGTGTTGATGTTGAAGCGCGCGTAAACCCCGCCGACGAGGTGGGAGAGGTTCGCCCACCACACCGACATTGGCGCCGAGTTTTGCACTCGTTTCAAGAAGGGCGTTCACCCCCCGGTCGGTCATGGCGAGGAGCACCACCTCGGATGCGCTGCCGCCTATCTGGAGGCCGAAGCTCACC
>Ga0209415_10018810_pt1 | contig 10879 bp, 11 predicted proteins | sample PeaSoiSIISIP2007_FD_187696 | JGI IMG/M metagenome (GOLD analysis project Ga0209415, IMG submission 187696) | Peat soil microbial communities from Weissenstadt, Germany - SII-SIP-2007 (SPAdes) (version 2) | ecosystem: Environmental > Terrestrial > Soil > Wetlands > Peat | place: Germany... | reverse complement strand
CGGAGTAGGGAAGTCACGTCTCTGGCTTCCGGGGTCCACGGGTGGCGCGAGCGGAAGTGAAGGCTCCTTGGACACTCCTCCTTGGACAGTCAATGACAAGAACGGAGTTCAACATGGTCACGCGGATCTGGCATGGCGCAACCCCGGCAGCCAAGAGCGACGAATACCTAAACCTGATGCGAACGGTTGCCCTCCCGGATTACCGCGCGACTCCCGGCAACCAGGGCGCGTACGCGCTGCGTCGTATCGAGGGCAATACGGCCCATTTCCTGATGGTCACGTTCTGGGAGTCCGAGGAGGCGATCCGCGCCTTCGCCGGCGACGACATTAGAGTGGCGAAATACTACGACTTCGACAAGGATTTCCTGCTCGAACTGGAGCCGTGCTCCACGCACTACGAGATGTACGACCGCTAAACCCACGCGCAGAATTTTGGGCTCTGAGTGAAATCGCCTGATAGCGACAGTTGAGAAAGCGCAACGAATCAGTGATGGGAGTCAGGCAGCTTTGACCTTTTGTTCCACGCTCCTGATCATCAATTGCGACCGAGTAGATCGAAGCACGTCCTGGATGCGAACGATTGCTTCATCAATTCGTTCTTGAGCATCGGGATCAAACGATTTCGGAGTCGCGGACACCTCGTCTCGCATCCGGTACAAACCTGCCAGCACGTACTCCGCTTCATCGATCTGGCGCTGCATGAGGCCGGTATGGGGAGACTCTGTAAGGATCGCGGTGACTAGTATCACTTCCAGCCGTGACGGGGACCTTCCCGGCGTCGGAGGTCAATGAGTGAGATCGCCTGTGGGTGTTGAAAAACTCTTTCAGGGAATTTCAACAACGAAATTCGTTCGTAAGTTATTGAATGTTCGTTCGCGGTAGACGCTAGAATTCGCTGAAATTACTGCTTTGGTTCCTTTTTCAACAGCCACGCCTGTTAACAACAGTTGACGAGGCGAGCATAATGAAGCAGAGGGTCCCCGTCCGCAAGAAATGCCGAGTCTCACTGCAGCCCTTCCACCAGGTAAAGATCGGAAAGCAACCGGCGATAGCCGTAAACGTAGGATTTGCCGTCGGGCGTGGGAAGAACAGGGCCAACAAATTCAACTCCGGATGGATCGGGAGGCATGAGTTCTTTCCAGAGAGTCCGATTTCCAGTGGCAACATCCAATCGGTACACCTTGGATGGCAAATCACCACCCCGGTACACGTACAAGGAATGGCCATCCGCAGTCCATGCGACTGGCACCTCTCCCGGCTGTAGTCCTTTAATCGGCTGAGGATCGCCGGAAGGAATGGGAAAGAGATAGCCCTTTTCGTCCGGACCGATGGCCGCGACTTCGCGGCCGTCGGGCGATAGTGCGAACGACAACCCGTTCGTTCCCTCCGGTGCGACGGCCACGATCTTGTCATCCTCGATGTCTTGCACGTAAAGCCGCGACCCGCGATTCGACTCGGTGCCCGATACCAGAATCCGTTTACCGTCAGAGAACCAGCAAGCGGAACCGTGGACAATATTGTGCCCCGGCAAGGGCTTGGGCTCGCCCGGCCCAGTGGGGAGCAGGAACAAATCGGCCTGGTTGTCGCCACGACTGGAGAGAGCCCACTTACCGTCCGGCGACAACGCCAGGGAAAGGCCATCGCCCAGGCGAACCGCAGGTGAGCCGTCGGTCTTGCGGAGATACACGGCATAGGTTGGTCCGCCCGCCTCGCCTTCCTCGCGGAACAGAAGCGTCTGGCCGTCAGCCGACAACGTCACCGGGTAAGACCAATCCAGCCAGGTAAAATCATGCTCCGTCGCATCGGAAGCGCGGCGAACAATCAGCCCTCGTCGCCAGCTATCGCGGGCGAGCAGAACCCGTCCATTCGGCAACACGTCCTGCAAGGTAAGGTCGGCGGGCACCCGCGCTACGAGCCGCTCCTTTCCGTTCAACGGAACAGCAAACACAGACCGGTCGATTCCGATCACAGTCGCCGTAACCCAGACCTCGTCTCCGCTGGGCGACCAGGCCAGCCCGACCGCGCCACCTCCGTAATTCTGGCTCAACGTTCGATTCTTGCCGTTCATATCGACCAGCGCCACGCTGCCGATGGAATCGCCGGGGATGGGATGATCGATAAACGCGATCATGTCGCCCTTGCGGGAGATGCGAGGATGGCTGACCCATCCGCCGGTTTCGTAGAGCACTTTCCCTGGAGGATATTCGAGACGATTCCGCCCGTTCACATCGCGCACGATTGCGAGCTGCGTTCCGTCCGGAGACCAGTCGGCCCACTGGATGTTCTCCAGTATCTCGCGGGGCGCGCCACCGCCAAGCGGCATGCGGGCCAGCGTTCCCGTATAGACCTGGGACTTGGACTGCTGGCTGTGCAACAGGACTGCCATCTCTCCGGTGGAAGAAATCGCCAGAATCTCGGCCCCCGGAACTCCCGCAGGACGCGATTCGGGCGTACCGAAACGCGTGTTGAAGATTTCAACCGGCCCGCCTTCCCAGGCCGCGCTGTAAACAACCGTCTGGCCGTCGGGCGCGAACCGCGCCATCCGGATGGTGCCGCGACGATAGGTCAGCAGGTGATAAGCCGGTGTTGCTACCGCTACGCCGTGACGCAACAGCAGAAACGCGATCAAGGCCAATGCCGCCACCAGCGCAGCCCCCAGCGCGTAGACGGCCCCGCGGGATCGAGGTTCTGGAATCGCCTTGATCCCTGACGAAGATGCCTTTGCCGCTGCCGCCGTCGCTACGGTGACAGCCGAACTGCTCGCCGGCTCACTCGCGACACTCGACGAAATACGCGCCGAGTCCCGCTCCCTCTTCAGACGCTTCAGATCGGCGCGAACCTCGGCCGCACTCTGATAGCGCAGCTCAATGTCCTTTTCCAGCAACTTCTGAACGATGCGCTCAATCTCCGGGGGGAGGTCCGGGTTCAGCCGGATCGGAGCCGTGGGCGCCCGGTTGAGAATCGCCTCGGTGATGACGCCTTGCGTCTCACCCCGGAACGGGAGCATCCCCGTGGCCATTTCATAGAGCACGACGCCACACGAAAACAGATCGGTGCGCCCGTCAAGTTCTTTGCCGCGCACTTGCTCGGGCGACATATACGCAACTGTACCGAGCGCCGTCCCCGGACTGGTGAGACCCAACGCGGCAGCGTCGACCAGGGTTTGAGAATCCGCGCTGACCGACTTGGGTCTGGCAGCGATTTTGGCCAATCCAAAATCGAGGATCTTCGCGTGTCCACGTTTAGAGACGAAAATGTTTGCTGGCTTGATATCGCGGTGAACGATTCCCTTCACATGCGCCGCGTCGAGCGCATCAGCCAATTCAATGGCGATTTCGAGCAGCGGGTTCAGTTCCATCGGCTGTACGCCGATCAGGTGCTTTAGCGTGGAGCCTTCGAGGTACTCCATCGCGATGAAGGATCGGCCTTCGTCCTTGCCGATCTCGTAGATCGTGCAAATGTTGGGATGATTCAAAGCGGATGCCGCGCGCGCCTCACGCCGAAACCGTTCCAGGGCAGGCTCGTCATGGGCCACCTCGTCGGGGAGGAATTTCAAGGCGACGAAGCGGCCGAGTTCCGTGTCCTCGGCCTTGAAGACCACTCCCATGCCGCCACCGCCGAGCTTTTCCAGAATGCGGTAGTGCGAGATAGTTTGGCCGATCATCAGGGGCAAATCTTACGTGGGTGAACCGGGCAAGTCAATGAAAGGCACGGAGTTGACAGTGCCTCGGAAGGATTGTTGGCGAAAAATCCCGGTTACACTCATTGACCATGGTGTCGAGTGCAAACGTGTTTTACAGCACCCACTCCCGAGCAACTCCCGCCTTTGCTCATACCTCCCAACATCTTTCATCCCGCAGCTCGACAGCCGCTGCGCTATATCGTGGCGGGTTTCATTGCGGTAACATTTGTTCGGGTTGCCGATATGGAGCGCGCGTTGATCTGGATCGGGGGCGATGCCAAGGGCTGGGCCTGCTCCAAATGTCGCTGGAAATTCCCCGTCCCCACGCTGCTTACCGGAGAAGAGGCTAAGGGCGCTTACGACCGCCTGGCCGCTGCGAAGTTTCGCGAACACACGTGCGAGGCCGGAACCAGTTTTTTTGCAGCGGAACCGGAAGCAAAACTGGACACCGGCGTTCCTTTCGCCGAGCGTGCCCGGATGTTCATAAAGCGAGGATACACGCCGAAGATTGCTGCCGACCTTGTGCTTCATGAAATGGAATTCGAACACAGCAGCAATTCGACGATGATGGAGAAGGCACGCGCTGATGCCGAGGATTTCCTTCTAAAAGTTCGCAAGGGCCTCATCTGAGGGGGGCCGGGTCCCGTGGGCGCGCGTCACGCGCTGGGGTGATGATGATCACAGCGCGCGGGTCGCGCGCCGAATACGCTGATCGCAGTATTCGACACTCGTCGGATGCTTTACGGTTGCGGATCGCTACGGTCTTTCGTAGGACATTCGGTAGGACCTTCGATAGGACCTTCGGTAGAACCTTCCGCCCGGCACGAATCCTTCGTGCCAGGAAAGGAGGCACGTCATGCTGCTGCTGTTCGGGTTGTTCCTCTTCCTGGTCGGAGCTTGTCTGATCCTGTTGCTGCCGGTGCTTTGGGGCGAACGGATTTTCCACACGTATCGCGAGGGGCGGACGGTGAATTGTCCGGAGACGCAGGCGCCGGTGTCGGTGCGGTTCAATGCCTTGCGGGCCGCGTGGAGCGGATTGGCGGGGCCGCCGAAACTGCGGCTGGCCGATTGCACGCGCTGGCCGGAACGCGCCGATTGCGGACAGGAGTGCATTCCGGATGCGGTCGAGGCCAAGCCCGCGCCGGCGCTGAGTCAGGTTTCGTTGAAACAGGTTTCGTGGCGAACGCGAAGGGTCGTGCATTTGCCCGTGCTGCTGGCGGGCGCGGCGGCGTGGGTGCTGGGCATGGCTTGGCACTCCCAATACCTGTTCCGGCCGCGATGGACGATGGCGCTCGGATTGAGCGATCCGCAGACGCAAGCGCTGGCGCGAATGTTGGCGCCCCATCTGCTGACTGTGGGCGCGTGTGTACTGTTTGCCTACGGCGTGGCGGGACTGCTGCGGTGGCTGGGTTCGCGTACGTTGACTCACGGCGTCGAAGTGGCGGCTGCGCTTTGGCTGGCGATCTTCGCTGCGATCTTCGCAATCGTGACGGCGGTGGCCTCGTCGCGCGTCGTGCCCGATCTGCTGTGGATTGAGGGAGGCTATACCTTGCTGGGAGCGCTGCTCATCGGCGCGATCGTGGGCGGGGTGCCGCGGTGGGTGATTATCGCGGACTCGCAAGAGCGTGGCAGTAGAAGCGGGGGATGATATCACCGCGAAGTCTATCAGTAATCGCGGACAGCACATGAATCATGAATCGACGGCCTAAATAGGGACCATGCTGGAAATTAAACTCATCCTTTGTCCAATTGATTTCTCAGAGTTCTCGGTAAGGGCGTATCGCCATGCGCTATCGCTGGCCGAACACTATCGAGCCAAGTTGGTGGCGCTCCATATCGTAGAGCTATTCCGATTTCCTTCCGTAGGCTTTGCAGCCTCTGCCGGGCTTTATGATGAGTTCTGCCAGGCGGTTCGCGAGAGCGGCAAGGAGCAACTGCAGGAATTCGTGAAGAACCGCACCCACGATGAAATTCAGCCGGAGCTCGAGGTGCACCAGGGAATCGCCTCGGACTCGATTCTGTCGTTTGCGCAAGCGCGGAAAGCGGACGTGATCGTCATGGGAACGCACGGCCGGCGAGGGTATGACCGCCTGATGCTGGGGTCGGTGACCGACCGAGTGATGCGCAGGGCGCCGTGCCCGCTGCTCGCAGTATGTAAGCCGCCGCACGAGTCTGTGGCCGCAGATATGGCCGCGGGGAAAGAGCGGGGCCGCGTCCACCACTTGAGCCGAATTCTTTTCTGTACGGATTTCTCCGAGAATTCAGAGCGCGCTTTGAACTATGCGATCTCCGCGACCGCGGAGTACGACGCCGAGCTCACCCTGCTGCACGTGTTGGAGGAGGCCGCAAGCCCGTCCAAGACGGAAGAGGCCATCGCAGCAGCGACCGAGCAACTCGATAAACTGATTCCACCGGAGGGACCGAAGACCCTCAGGATCAAGACGGCGGTGCGCCTCGGAAAACCATACCGGCAGATCATTCAACTCGCCCTGGAAACGCAAACCGACGTGGTGGTTATGGGAGTGCATGGCCGTGGCGCCTTGGATCTGGCGGTGTTTGGTTCGACAACCTATCGGGTGATGCAGTTAGGACCCTGCCCGGTTCTCGCCGTCCACGTTTGAACCGACAACGGGCCGCCGATGCAGACTTTCCTCAGGCCTAAAGCCCGCATTTTTCCAGCCTAGCAGCAAGGCTGAAGCCGCGCCCCACCCAAATCCGATCCTGAAACCAGCTCTAGTGTTGTTTCGCGGAGGAACTGGCCGCCAATTCGCGGAAAAGGCCGAGCAACGCGGCTGCCGATTTTTGATCGGAAAGGTTTTCCAGCGCCACCGTGGCGGTGAAGTGCGGCGAAGTGGAGTTGAAGCGGACGCCCACGAAATCCTTGTCGCGCCAGGCGCCCAGTGCATTGACCACGGGGCTGAGTTCGACGGGCCAGTCTTCCTTGGTGGTAAGAATGACGGGGCCGGGGCGGTGGACGATCCAGGGGCGCGTCGAGCTTTTCGCTCCGCTGTGGCCCGACCAGCGATGACGAATGACGTCGAGATGGAAGCCCGGGGGAAATCCCATGTCGGCCTCGAAGGTGAGCGTTTCCTCCTGCTGTTGCCAGCGGCTCAGGGCCCACTGCACCGGGAGCGGGCGGGGCAACAGGCGAATGGTGAGGCGGGCGTCCTCAAACCAGCGCGAGGAAAGATGTAGAGTGGCCTTCAGCCGCGAGCTGCTGGCCTGCCATCGGAGATCTGCGATGCGGCCTTTTCCCAGGCATGCCGCCTGCACCCACTGCAGCACGCCGGCGGCGCGACGCCGGTTGTAACGGACAAACCAGCCATACCAGAGGAAAGAGAGGGCGAGCGCCACTGCCACGTCGATGAGGATGAAACGCCCCACAATGCCTCTTGGCAGAAATCGTACTTCCATTGGATGCAACTGCGCAAGGGGTGGAAAAGAGAAAAAGTTCTCAGTTCTCAGTTGTCAGTTTTCAGTAAAACCTAAGAACCAGCCGGTTTCCACTGAGAACTGAGAACTTGTTGCGAATGAGTGGGCGGCCTGCGCCCGGGATCTCGGGCGGATTATGAGACCCGCCGCTGTTTCCTCCCTGCTCTTCCGCCACTCACCCGCTACAATGGCGGCGTGCCATTTCGCATCCGGCAATTCCAGAAAGCCGATTTTGAAACGCTGTGGCGGATTGACCAGGCGTGCTTCGAGCCGCAATTGGCATACTCCCGCCCAGAGATGGCTTTTTATATACGCCGGCCCGGGTCGTTTACTCTAGTGGCCGAAGGCGGGGAGGGCAACGGCGGTGCGCCGGCCGCGATTCCGGGTTGCGGCATTCTAGGTTTCATCGTGGCTGAGGCTCGCCGCGCCCGTGGACACATCATTACCATCGATGTAGTCGCGGATGCCCGGCGATCGGGTGTCGGCTCGGCCTTGCTGCAAACTGCGGAAGAGCAGTTGCTGCGAGCGGGCGCGGTCGCGGTGGCGCTGGAGACGCCGGTGAATAATGAACCCGCGATTCGTTTTTACAAGCAGAAAGGGTATTTCGTGGAAAAGACGGTTGCGGGGTACTATTCGAACCAGTTGGACGCTTTGGTGATGACGAAGGAGTTGGCGCGGGCGCCGATTGGGACTTAAAGCAATAACGGATTTCCTGTAGAGACGCGGCTTGCCGCGTCTTGTTGGCGCCGCATCTTCCCTGCACGTTGAAAGAAGACGGGGTAAGCCCCGTCTCTACCGGCAGAAAATCGCGGTGCGAAATGGAAACGGCTTCATGAAGATTGCGATTCAGGGAGAACTCGGATCTTTCAGCCACGAAGCGGCCGAGGCGATGTTGCCGCGGGCGACGGTGGTCCCGTGTGCGCGGTCGCTTGAGGTCTTCAACCGAGTCACGCGAGGAACGGTGGACGGCGCGGTCATCCCGATCGAAAACTCGCTGGCCGGTTCGGTCGCGGAGCATTTCGACTTATTGCTGGGCCGCGACGTGCACATCGTGCGCGAGTTTCGCCTGCGCATCGTGCACAATCTGATTGCGCTGCCGGGCGCCAAACTTCGAGATGTGCGGCGCGTGTTCTCGCACCCCGTAGCCCTCGATCAGTGCCGCGACCTGTTCGCGAAGCATCCCAAGCTGGAGCCGGTGCCGTTCTACGACACGGCGGGAAGCGTGAAGCATGTGGTGGCGGAGGGCTTGCGCGATGCGGCGGGTATCGCCAGCCGGCGGGCCGCCGAGGTGTATGCGGGGAAGATTCTGAAGGCCGGAATCGAGGATGACAAGAAGAACTTTACGCGCTTCTTCCTGATTCGCCGGGGCAAGCCGCGGGCGGCGCGGAATCCGAATAAGGCGAATGCGGAAAGAACGTCGCTGGCCTTCAGCGTAAAGAACATTCCGGGCGCGTTGTTCAAGGCGCTCAGCGTGTTCGCGCTGCGCGACATCAGTTTGAGCAAGATCGAGTCGCGGCCCATGCGCGGGCGTCCGTGGGAATACGTGTTCTTTGTGGATCTGCTGCGCGGCGACGATGAAGCCTCGCGCAATGCTCTGCGGCATCTGGGCGAGGTGGCGGAACTGGTGAAGGTGCTGGGAATTTATCCGGAAGCGTGAAGCAGGGCAGTTTTCCTCCCCGGTCCATCCTCAGAACGGAAAGCGTACCGAGAAAATCGGAATGTGGTTGGTGGGATGGAATGACGTCGTGGCGATCTCGTATCCCGCGCCGACGGTGAAGCCGAGACGACCGGCCAGGTGAAACTTGCCAAGCACGAGGCCCGGCGTGGCGTATAACAAGGTGTGGCCGCTGTGCGAGCCCTGGTAATAGTGGGTGAAATTCAGTTCTGTTTCCGGCCAAATTTTCTTGAAGATTCGGTACTGAAACGTGTTATTCCACGTCAGATTGCGTCCAATCGCCGGCGTGTTCCCGGTGGGCAGGCTGATCCCAAAAGTTCCTTGCACGGCGAAATTTCGAAAGCCCTTTCCGTAAGCAATCGTGGGTGTGATTACCGGATTCAACGTGCCTTGTTCGTATTGCCCCGTGGGAAGACTCATCTGGAGGAAGGCCGTCAAGATGTAGTTCCCGTGCTGCTCGTTTCCAGCGGCGAGTCGATATTTCACGAGGAATTGCCAGTCGCCAAATCCATTGGGTGAATCCGGGTTGTTCACCACGTAGGGGGGCACAGCGACGATAACCTCCACATTTTTTGCCGGAATGATTTCCAGGCCCTTACTTACGCCGTAGTTGTCCGTAACCACACCGCTATTGTGGGTCTGCCATTGAATATCATAGCGAAACTCCTGCTCCAGCCGCGGAGTCGTGGTGGCGAGGGGAGTGATCCAGTGAGGCTGTGCGGCCTGCGTTTCGGAGACCATGCTGAGCCAGTCGGAAAAAAAACCGTCCTGTGCGGAAGATAACGTAGGGGAAAGACAGACAACGAGGACGGCGAGAAACAGGGCAGCGGAACGCATTCAGCCTCCCAAAGCGGGTAATGGGTAAACGAATTGAAGAGTGTATATGAAATACTGTTTTACTGTCCAGTAATATGCGTTTATATACGGTAACAAAACATTTGGACCGGGCGGGCGGGAAATGCTGGATGTTGACCCTGCTCGTCATTAAAGGTACGATTTCGTTCCGATGCGGAAGAAGGACAAATCCGGACGGAATGCAAATGCTGAAGACTTGCTGCACCTTCGGGACGCGGCTTTACAGCTAGGCGTTAGCTTCCCCACCATCAAGCAGTGGATCTACAAGAAGAAAATTCGCAGCCTCCAGACGGCCGGAGGACATCACCGAATCCCACGAAGCGAGGTTGACAAGCTGCTGTTCAGAACGCGTGGCAGAACCGAGGAAGAACGGGAGCGGGTCGTCCGCCGCTGCAGCGGGCGCAATCAGCTCGTGGGCCGCATCGATTCGGTGCGCATTAGCGGTCTGATGGCGGAAGTAAAGATTTCGATTGGCAGCCAGCAAATTACGTCCATCATTACTGCCACTTCCGTTCGCGAGATGCAACTGAAGCCGGGCCAGACTGCGGCGGCCCTCATCAAGGCAACCGAAGTGATGATTCTCCGTGTGTGATCGGGAGACATCGCCGGTTCTTTCCCCCCGCGCTTCTTGCGCCCGGGCAAGAAGTGCCGCAAGGCTGTCTCCGCAGGCGTACCGACAGCTTCTTTCGTCACAACCCCGTGTGAGGTAATGCACAGCGGGAACCGCGCCTTCGTTCTAGCCTGAATCTGGGTCGCTCTGGCCCGGAGCCTAGGAGGGCTTATATGCGTCGCATGTTTGCTGGGATTGTTATCGTGATGTGCATCTTCATACTGGGCGCGATTGCAGCCGCCGAGAATAAGTTGGGAATTGCAGACACTTATCAAGTGAAGTTTTCCGAGAACGTGCGGGTGGCGGACACGCTGTTGCCAAAGGGGAACTATGAGGTCCGTCATGTAATGGAGGGCGCGAACCACATCATGGTGTTCCGGCAGTTGGGGACGAAGAAGCCGGCGGAGGTACGCGCGAAGTGCACGCTGGTTCCTCTGAGCGCGAAGGCCAGTGAGAGTCGGACGACTTACGTCTTGAATGCAGCCAACGAGCGAGTTCTGCACGAACTGGAGTTCAAAGGCGAGGATCAGAAGCACGTCTTTTAGGAATCTGTGTCATAGCTTGAGGTCGACCGAAAAAGTGGGCCGGACGATGCACAAGCCGCGAAGCGGCGGAACAGGAAAGC
>Ga0209415_10018809_pt1 | contig 10880 bp, 11 predicted proteins | sample PeaSoiSIISIP2007_FD_187696 | JGI IMG/M metagenome (GOLD analysis project Ga0209415, IMG submission 187696) | Peat soil microbial communities from Weissenstadt, Germany - SII-SIP-2007 (SPAdes) (version 2) | ecosystem: Environmental > Terrestrial > Soil > Wetlands > Peat | place: Germany... | reverse complement strand
ATGAGTTACGGCTGCTACGAGTGTCACGGCACCGTCGGCGAGGGCAACTACGGCACCGGCGACCGCATCGCTCCGCACCCGCCGCCGTACGCGCTGGTGCTAAAGCAGGTGCGCCAGCCGAGGGCCGACATGCCGTCGTTCTCCGAGAAAATTCTGCCGGAGGCTACGCTGGCCGATATCTACGCGTATCTTCAGTCGATCCCGGCCGGTAAACCGGGTTCGGATCAACCGTTGCTCTCCAACACCACGCTGAAACCGAAGTAGGGGATTGCACAGTGGCTAAAAAGCAAGCCGGGGTCGACCGGCGCGCGTTCCTCGCAGGCGTTGCCACGGCGGGAGCCGGAGCCGCAGCGGCGGCGGTGACACCCGCAGCGGCCGCGCCCGAGGGGCCGCCCGCCGGACCACCCGAGAAGCTCGCGGTTCCCGGGCCGCGCCTGCTGGCGGCCGAAACCGGCGACGTCTCGAGCGACGTCGACCGCTGGCACGTACGCAATCCCGGCTCCGACTACATGGTCGACGCTCTCAAGCACGTCGGCTTCGATTACATCACGTGCATGCCCGGCTCCACGTTTCGTGGTATCCACGAGTCGATCATCAACTACGGCGGCAACAGCAAGCCCGAATTGCTCTCGTGCGTGCACGAAGAGATCTCGTCCGCGATGGGCTTCGGTTACGCGCAGATGGCCGGCAAACCGATGGCCATCATCGTGCACAATACGGTCGGCCTGCAACACGCCTCAATGGGCATCTACAACGCGTTCGCCGCGCGCTTGCCGATGTTGATCCTGGTCGGCAACCTCGCCGACGGCGCCGCCCGGCGTCCGGGCGTCGAGTGGTTCCACACCGCGACCGACGTCGCCCAAATCGTGCGCGGCTACGTGAAGTACGATTCGGCGCCGGCGTCGCTGCAAATGTTCGGCGAAGAGGTCATGAAGGCGACGACGATGGCGATGACGCCGCCGTACGAGCCGACGCTCGTGATGGTCGACGGCGACCTGGCCGAAATGCCGATGGAAGGCAAACCGCTCCCGCTGCCCAAGTATTCGCCGGTTCGCCCCCCGATCGCCGATCCGGCCGCCCTCGCCGACGTCGCGAAAGCGCTCGTCAATGCGCAAAGCCCGGTGATCCTGGCCGATCGCGCCGCGCGCACCGCGGCCGGCATGGCCTCCCTCATACAGCTCGCCGAACTGCTGCAGATTCCGGTGGTGGACTTCGGAAACCGGAACAATTTCCCGACCAACCATCACCTCAACGGGACGTGGGACCGCACGCTGCTCGGCCAAGCTGATGTGATCCTCGGGCTCGAACTCACCGACCTCTTCGGGGTGCTGGGCGACGTTCCGGATCTTCCGGACCGTGAGACGATCATGCGCGTCAAGCCTTCGACCACGGTCATTTCGATCAACGCGATGTACCTGGTGGGCCAAGGCAACTACCAAGACCAGAGTCGCTTCTACGATCCGACCATGCCGATCGCCGGCGACAGCGAAGCATCGCTGCCGTACTTGATCGATGCGGTCAACCGCGCGCTGACGAGCGAACGCCGCGCGCAGAACCCGACGCGCGAAGCGCGCTTCCGCGACGCGTTCGTCAAGCGCCGGCAAAGCGATCTCGCGGCCTGCGCGGTGGGTTGGGATGCCTCGCCGATCAGCGTCCCGCGCATGTGCGCCGAGGTCTACGCCCAAATCAAGAACGATGATTTCTCGCTCGTTTCGGGCACCTTCTATCAAGGCTCGATTCAGAACCGGCTCTGGGATCTCGACAAGTACTACCATCTGAGCGCCGACGGCGGCGCGTACGGCGTCGGTTCGGGCTTGTCGGCGGCGGTCGGTGCCGCGCTGGCAGCGCGCGACCAGGGCCGCTACTCGATCAACTTCAACGGTGACGGCGACTTCATGGTCGCGCCCGGTGCACTGTGGACGGCGTCGCATCACAAGATTCCGCTGCTGACGATCGTGCACAACAACCGCGCTTGGCACCAGGAGACGATGCATCTGCAACGCATGGCAGCCCGGCGCGAGCGCGAGCCCGAGCACGCCAAGATCGGAACGCTGATCGGCGACCCGAACATCAACTACGCGAAAACCGCCGAGGCGTTGGGCGTTCACGGCGAAGGACCCATCACCCAACCCGAGCAGCTCGGGCCGGCGCTCGCACGCGCACTCAAGGTCGTGAAGAACGGTATGCCCGCGCTCGTCGACGTCGTGTCGCAAGGGCGCTGAGGATGGCACGAATGAAACGTCCTTCAACTATGACATTGCTCGCGTTGGCCATCGCGGGCTCGGCATTGTTCGGCTTGCACGGCGTTTCCGCGCAAACGGCACCGGCGGCGGCGCCGGCCGCCGCACCAGCCGGTGACGCCGCACGCGGTAAGGTGGACTTCATGGGCTACGGGTGCTACGAATGCCACGGCACCCTCGGTCAAGGCAACTTCACCACCGCGCCGCGCCTGGCGCCGCACCCGCTCCCCTACGGCGCGCTGAGCGCGTACGTCCGCCGGCCGAGCGGCAACAACATGCCGTCGTTCTCAGAGAAGATTCTGCCGGACAAGAACCTGGCCGACATCTACGCCTACCTCTCTTCGATCCCAGCCGGCAAAACGGGGGAGCAGATACCGCTGCTCTCCGGCACCAACATGAAGTCGAAGTAAGGCGCGAGCCGCTCAGCGCTTGAGGACGCGCGTCAGCTTGTCGAACAACCCCTCGATCGCGCGCTGATGGCCGTCTTCGAGGCGCTTCCATAGCAACCGGCCGTCCAGGTCGGAGAGCTCCGCCCGCACGCGATGGGTGACGGTCGTCTTCTTGCCGTCTTGGCCGATCGTGAAGGCGTGCGTTCCGTCGACCCCGTCGTTGTCGATCCGCCAGACGATGCTCTTCTCGGGCTCGACCGATTCCAGCACCGAGTGCAATCCGAGGTGCCACTCCTCGGTCTGGCCGGGGACGAGGGGGCCCGCGCTGCGCATGAACGGTTGCGAGGCGAACGGCCAGATCGCATCGGCTGACGTCCCCATCTCCGTCAAGAGCTGGTAGATGCGCTTGGCGGTGCCGGAAAACGTACGTTCGAACGAGACGTCGAGCGGAATGGGCATGCCGGATGGGTTCGGATTCCGGCAGCCGGTTCTTTCAAGCGGCGCCGGCCCCTGGTTAGGATGTGGGATTTCGTGGTATACGCGCTACCGAAGATGATAGGCGAATTCCGGGCGCGGTTTCCGAACACGCCGCGGGCGGCGGCATTGGCGCGACGCTCGCTGATCGCGCATATCGCCTCCTATGATTACGCCGACGGGGATCTCGCCGACATCGAAACGGCCGTCGGCGAAGCGCTGGCCAATGCCGCCGAACACGGCCAGCGGGACGGCACCGGCTTCGAGATCCGGGCCTACGTCGAGGACGATCGAATCGTCATCGAAGTGCAGGACGAGGGGGACGGTTTCGCCCGGCCCGCGTCCCCGCTCCACCCCCCGCACGATGAGCCGCGCGGCTTCGGCATCTACTTGATGCGCCGCCTGATGGACGAGGTGCATTTCGACGATCGCGGGACCTGCGTGCGCCTCACCAAGCTGCTAACGGTCGTACAGCGGAACGGCGTTACCTGCGGCTGAGCCGCGGTTACTTCGCCGAAGCGACGCTCTGGGGAACGTCAATCCGGTAGGCGGCAAGGCGTCCGTCCGCATCCGTCCGGATATGGACGGTCATCGTCGCGTGGTCGAAGGTGGCAGTGTAGTCGAAGCGCCCGCCGTTCGGATCGGCGGCGATCTGGGTGAGCCCCCGATACGGGCCGAACGAGTGGAGCTTTTGCGAAAGCGCCGCGACGCCCTCGAGCGTGACCTGTTTTTGCAACGCATCGTCGAGGTGCGTCTGCATCGCGTTGAGGTCGTCGTTGTAGACGGCCAGCGTCGTTTCGTTGCTCATCTTTTCAGGCGAGGTGGCGGCGCCGCCGCACGCGCCGAGCGCGAGCGCGGCCAAGCCGGCAACCGCATACACGATGGTGCGCATCGGTTTACAGGCTGCCCCAGCCGAAGGATGTCGTCGCGACGCGAGCAGGCTGTGCGGGAAGCGCGGCAACGAAGCCGGCTCGCTGAGCCGAGGCGAGCTGACGGCGCATTTGCACGATCATCTGATGCTGGATCGCGACTTCATGCTTGTACTCGCCGTTGAGCGCGACCTGACTGAAGTACGCCTTGCGTTCGGACTGATACGCGGCTTCCGAATCGCTGGCGCTCTCTTCGGCCTGCGCCTGAGATTGCGCCATCTGGTCTTCTTTTTCGTGGACCTTTTTGTTGTGGTTGATGACGATCAACGTACCGGCCGCCAGCGCGGCGCCGCCGATGATATTACGCGTCGACGCCGCGCCGTCGGCAAACGCCGGGGCGGCGGTCAAGGCGACCGTTCCGGCCAACGCGATCAAAGCAAGGGAGCGCTTCATGTTCATACACGACGCTTACCCGTTATCGCACGATCCCTATCCGGCGGCCATCACACTCTATGCTACTGGACGTCGCGAGCGCGCTCTTGTCATCCCGAGCTTGTCGAGGGACCGCCTCAATCGCTATGCTTGGTGGCTGCCCCTCGACAAGCTCGGGGTGACAACGAAAAAGCGAGTGGCTTTCTGATTAAGCCTTGAGTTCGATGTCTACGCCGGCGGGGAGATCGAGGTGCATGAGCGCGTCCATCGTCTTCGGCGACGCTTGCAGGATGTCGATCAGGCGCTTGTGGGTGCGCATTTCGAAGTGCTCGCGGCTCTTCTTGTCGACGTGCGGCGAACGCAGCACGCACACGCGGTTGATCTCGGTCGGGAGCGGCACCGGGCCGCTCACGAACGCGCCGGTGCGTTTCGCCGTATCGACGATCCGCTCGGCGGACTGATCGAGAATGGCGTGATCGTACGCCTTGAGCCGGATGCGGATCTTCTGCTTGGCCATGTTAGTCGGAGACCGCGGTGACGACGCCGGCGCCGACGGTGCGGCCACCCTCGCGGATGGCGAAGCGCAAGCCCTCTTCACACGCGATCGACGTGATCAGCTCGACGTCCATCGTGATGTTGTCGCCCGGCATGACCATCTCGACGCCTTCCGGCAGCTTGATCGTTCCGGTCACGTCGGTCGTACGGAAATAGAACTGGGGACGATAGTTTGCGAAGAACGGCGTGTGGCGGCCGCCCTCTTCCTTCGAGAGGACGTACACCTCGGCTTTGAACTTCTTATGCGGCTTGATCGAACCGGGCTTGGCCAGCACCTGGCCGCGCTCGATGTCGTTGCGTTCCACACCGCGCAGCAGCACGCCGACGTTGTCGCCGGCGATGCCCGCATCGAGCAGTTTGCGGAACATCTCGATGCCCGTGACGACGGTCTTGCGCGGCGCGGCATCGACCAGACCCACGATCTCGACTTCCTCGCCGACCTTGATCTGACCGCGTTCGACGCGGCCGGTGCCGACCGTTCCGCGGCCGGTGATCGTGAAGACGTCCTCGACCGGCATCAGGAACGGTTTGTCGATGGCGCGTTCCGGCGTCGGAATATACGTGTCGACGGCCTCCATCAGTTTGAAGACACAGTCGGCATCGGGGTCGGTCCGCTTGCCCGATGATTGGAGCGCCTTGAGCGCCGATCCGCGGATGACCGGGATGTCGTCGCCCGGGAACTCGTAGGACGAGAGCAGCTCGCGCACTTCCATTTCGACCAGCTCGAGCAGCTCTTCATCGTCAACTTGGTCGACTTTGTTGAGGAACACGACGATGAACGGGACGCCGACCTGCTTCATCAGCAGGATGTGCTCGCGGGTCTGCGGCATCGGGCCGTCGGCCGCCGACACGACCAGGATCGCGCCGTCCATTTGGGCGGCGCCCGTGATCATGTTCTTGATGTAGTCGGCGTGACCGGGGCAGTCGACGTGCGCGTAGTGGCGCTTCGCCGTCTCGTACTCTTGGTGCGAGATGGCGATCGTGATGCCACGCTCCTTTTCCTCGGGCGCGTTGTCGATGTCGTCGACGTTGCGCTTTTGGATGTTGGCATTCTCGGTCGCCAGGCAGTTGATGATGGCTGCCGTGAGCGTCGTCTTACCGTGGTCGACGTGACCCGTGGTCCCGATGTTGACGTGTGGTTTCGACCGGTCAAATTTGGCTTTAGCCATGATCTGCTCTGTGTTCCTTCGGTTTAGATTGCGCTATAGAGTGAAAACTGCTGGGGCTTAGGCGGTCGCGAGTTTCTTTCCGGACGCTTTCGCGACGATCTCTTCCTCGACGGACCGCGGCGCCTTCTCGTACCGCGAAAACTCCATCGTGTACGTCGCTCGGCCCTGAGTCGCGGACCGCATGTCGGTCGCGTACCCGAACATTTCGGAGAGCGGCACGTCGGCGGCGATCACCACGGCACCGCCGGGAGCTTCTTCCTGCGACTGGATCTGGCCGCGGCGCCGGTTCAAGTCACCGTTGATGGCGCCGAGGTAATCCTTCGGCGTCGTCACTTCGACTTTCATGATCGGCTCGAGCAAGATCGGACCGGCCTTCTTGTTGGCGTCTTTGAACGCCATCGAGGCCGCGATCTTGAACGCCATTTCCGACGAGTCGACGTCATGGTACGAACCGTCGAAGAGGGTCGCCTTGAAGTCGAGCACCGGATAGCCCGCGAGCGTGCCGGATTCCGATGCCTCGCGAATGCCCTCTGAAACCGGCTTGACGTATTCCTTGGGCACCGTGCCGCCGACGACTTTGTTCTCGAAGACGTAACCCGAGCCGGCCGGCAGCGGTTCGAGGCGAATCCAGACGTCGCCGTACTGGCCCTTGCCGCCGGACTGGCGCACGAATTTGCCCTGGGTCTCGACCGACTTCGTGATCGCTTCTTTGTACGCCACCTGCGGTTTGCCAACGTTCGCCTCGACCTTGAACTCGCGTTTGAGGCGGTCCAAGATGATCTCGAGGTGCAGCTCGCCCATCCCGCCGATGATCGTCTGCTGCGTCTCTTCGTCGGTGCGCATGCGGAACGTCGGGTCTTCCTGGCCCAGGCGCTGGAGCGCGATGCCCAGCTTGTCCTGATCGCCCTTGGTCTTCGGTTCGATGGCTTGGAAGATCACCGGCTCCGGGAAGACGATGTTTTCGAGCAGGATCGGATTCTTCTCGTCGCACAGCGTGTCGCCGGTGCGCGTGTCGGTCATGCCGACGGCCGCGGCGATGTCGCCGGCACCGATCGCGTCGATGTCTTCGCGATGGTTGGCGTGCATGCGCAGGATGCGCCCGATGCGCTCCTTCTTCTGGCTGCGCGCGTTGTAGACGTACGAGCCCTTCTCGAGCACGCCCGAGTAGACGCGGAAGTAGGTCAGGTTGCCGTAAGGATCGGTCGCGATCTTGAACGCCAGCGCCGCGAAGGGCTGGTTGTCGTCGGCCTTGCGCGTGATGTCGTCGTCGGTCTTGGGGTCCTTGCCGGTGATCGTTTTGGCTTCGATCGGCGAGGGCAGAAAGTCGACGACCGCATCGAGCAGCGGCTGGATGCCCTTGTTCTTGAACGCCGAGCCGCACAGCATCGGCAGCACGTCGCCGGCGATCGTCGCCTTACGCAGCGCGGTCTTGAGCCGTTCGACCGGGATCTCTTTCCCGTCGAAAAACAGCTCGAGCAGCGCGTCGTCCTGCTCGGCAATCGCCTCGATCAGTACCTTGCGCCACTTCTCGGCCGTCGCGAGCAATTCGCCGGTCGGGCTTTCGTCGGTTTCCATCGTCGAACCGATGTCGTCGGTATAGACGACCTTCTTCATCGTGAACAGGTCGACCACGCCCACGAAGTCGGCTTCGGCGCCGATCGGCACTTGGATCGGAACGGCGGGCGCGCCGAGGCGCTCGCGGACCTTGTCGACGCAGTTGAAGAAATCGGCCCCCGTGCGATCCATCTTGTTGACGAAGATGATGCGCGGGACTTTGTATTTGTTGGCTTGGCGCCAGACCGTCTCGGACTGCGGCTGCACCGCGGCCACCGAGTCGAACAGCGCGACCAGGCCGTCGAGCACCCGCAGCGAGCGCTCGACCTCGACCGTGAAGTCCACGTGGCCTGGCGTATCTATAATGTTGATACGCGTGTCGCGCCAGGTGCACGCGGTCGCCGCCGAGGTGATCGTGATGCCGCGTTCCTGCTCCTGGACCATCCAATCCATCGTCGCCGCGCCATCGTGGACTTCGCCGATCTTGTGCGTGCGGCCGGTATAGAAAAGAATACGCTCCGTCGCCGTCGTTTTTCCGGCGTCGATGTGCGCGGCGATCCCGATGTTCCGGGTGAATTCCAGGGGGTATTCGCGGTTCAGCGGCATGATGTCAGCGGGTTACAATTACCAACGGTAGTGGGCGAAGGCTTTGTTGGCTTCCGCCATCTTGTGCGTGTCTTCGCGCTTCTTGATCGAATTGCCGAGGTTGTTGGCGGCATCCATCAGTTCGGCTGCGAGCTTTTCTTCCATCGAGTGCCCGGGCCGGGCGCGGGCATAATTGATCAGCCAGCGCATCGCCATGGCCTGACGGCGGTCCGGACGGACCTCCATCGGCACCTGGTAGGTCGCACCGCCGACGCGCCGCGGACGCACCTCCACCAGCGGCATCGCGTTACCGAGCGCTTGGGTGAAGATGTCCATCGGATCCCGGCCCGACTTCGCCTCGACGATCTCGAGCGCACTGTAGCAGATGCGCTCGGCGACGCTCTTCTTGCCCGCAAGCATCACCTTATTGATGAAGCGCGAGAGCACTTTCGAGTTGAACTTGGGATCGGGGAGGATCGGTCGCTTCGGGACCGGGCCTTTACGCGGCATGCTCTAGGGTCCTTACTTCTTACCGGCGGCTTTGACGTTGCGCTTGGCACCGTATTTCGAGCGGCCTTGCTTGCGGTTGGCGGCACCCGAGGTGTCGAGCGTCCCGCGGATGATGTGGTAGCGCACGCCCGGCAGATCCTTGACGCGGCCGCCGCGGATGAGCACCACCGAATGCTCCTGGAGGTTGTGCCCAATTCCCGGGATATACGCGGTCACTTCCTCACCGTTCGTGAGACGGACGCGGGCAACTTTGCGCAGCGCCGAGTTCGGCTTCTTCGGGGTGATGGTCTTGACTTGCGTGCAGACGCCGCGCCGCTGGGGGTTCCCCGCCACTTCGAACGTGCGATTGGGCAGATCGGGGTGACCCGGCTTGGGCCCGGTCGAAACGACGCGGAAGGCCGGGGTCTTCACCTTTTTCTGCTGCTTTTCACGGCCCTTACGGACCAATTGGGAGATCGTCGGCACGCCTATCCTCAAAACACACACGAAAGCGGCCTCACCGTCGGTGGGCCGAACCAAGGGATTATAGCAAGCCGGACGAGGACCGTCAACGCGCCGGCAGCCGCTCCACCGGCGCGCCGCAGCCGCTAAGGAGCGCCGAACTGCCCCTCAAGAGGTGCGGGAGTTGCCTTGTCATCCCGAGCTTGTCGAGGGACCGCCACCAAGTGCGCGATTGCGGCGGTCCCTCGACAAGCTCGGGATGACGCGGGGGCCGGCAGTGGCCTGGAGGGACGCTTTTTTGCCGGGCAGCGAGAGCAGCGCCAGGAGCGCCGCGAGGAACGATACCGCGGCGGAGGCGATCATCACGGCGCGGAAGCCGGCCAGGTAGCCCAGGCGCACGGCGACGGTGACCGCCGGCCGGTCGGCGGCCGGAACGTCGGGCGGGACGGTGCCCGCCGCGAACTTGGCGCGCTCGGCGTTGGCCAGCACGCGGGTCGTCGCCGACACTTGGGCGCGCTGCAAGCGGGCGTCGAAGCCGCCGTTGAACACCGCGGCGAAGACGATGCCCAAGAGCGCGACGGCGATCAAGCCGGCCGAGCGGGCGACCGCGTTGTTGATCCCTGAGGCGAGCCCGCTCAGCTCCGGTCGGGACGAATCGAAGACCGTCGTCGTCAGCGGCGCGATGAAGAGCACCGCACCGATGCCCAGCAGCAGCACGGCCGGAAAATAGGTCGTCCAGTAGTTGCCGCTGCCGACGCCCGGCAGCGCGTAGAGCAGGAACGCAACGCCGGCGATGGCCGCCCCGGCGACCAGCGGCAGGCGCGCGCCGAGATGCGGAACGAGCCCGCCCGACCAGCGCGAAAAGACGAATTGCAAGATCACGAACGGCAAGAACGTCGCCCCCGCTGCGGTCGGGGCGTAGCCTTGCACGTCGATCAGCATGTACGGGACAAAGTACAGGCTGCCGCCCAGCGCAAAGTAGAGGCCGAACGTGTAGAGGTTGGCGACCGTGAAGGCGCGCGAGCGGAACATCGAGAGCGGCAGCATCGGATGCGGTTCGCGCCGCTCCGCGAGCACGAACAGCGCGAGCACGGCGAGCCCGATCGCGATGAAGACCACGCCGCCGGCGTTTCCGGCCGCGAACTGCTCGCGGATCAAACCGTACACGAGCGAGCCGAGGCCGAGCGTGGCGAGCACCGCGCCGGTCCAATCGATCGTTTGCGGCGCGCCCTCGTCGCGGCTCTCCGGCACGCGCAGGATCGCGATCGCGAGGACCGCGACCGCCAACGGCACGTTGATCAGGAACACCCAGCGCCAGGACGCGGTTTGGGCGAGAAATCCGCCGATCACCGGGCCGGCCGCAGCGGTCAGCGATGCGAAACCCGACCACGTGCCGATCGCCTTGCCGCGCTCGCCGCCGGTAAAGGTCACGCTGATCAGAGCCAGCGACTCGGGGACGGCAAGCGCCGCGCCGATGCCCTGCACCGAGCGCGCGCCGATCAAGATGATGATGCCGGGCGCCGCCGCGCACGCCACCGACGCCAGCGTGAAGATCGTAATGCCGATGACGAACAGTTTGCGGCGGCCGAACAAGTCGCCGAACGAACCGCCGACGAGGATCAGCGCCGAGAGAAACAGGGCGTAGGCTTCGACCACCCACTG
>Ga0209415_10018808_pt1 | contig 10880 bp, 10 predicted proteins | sample PeaSoiSIISIP2007_FD_187696 | JGI IMG/M metagenome (GOLD analysis project Ga0209415, IMG submission 187696) | Peat soil microbial communities from Weissenstadt, Germany - SII-SIP-2007 (SPAdes) (version 2) | ecosystem: Environmental > Terrestrial > Soil > Wetlands > Peat | place: Germany... | reverse complement strand
CAATTTTGTCCTGACCCAGCCCGTCACCTTGGAAGCCGACTCCAGTGATGCGGTCAATCCGATCACCAACGTCACCTTCTACGCCAATGGCCATGTTCTGGATTCGATCGCCATTCCCACCAGCGCCACTTCACCTTATACGAACACCTACACCTGGACCCCCGCCAACAAGCGCGCCGTCTATTTCCTCCAGGCCTCTGCGACCGATACGCTCGGCAGCAAGACCTATTCCAAGCAGGTGATGATCAATGTGTCGAAGCCTTGAACCGCAACAACAACTCGAGGCTTAACGCCAGACGGCGCCCGCGTCCTGACCGACGCGGGCGCCAGGCTTTTGGGGCGTTTGGTCGAGAGCGTCGTGGCGCCCGCACCCCTGAACGAAGGGATCACGGAGGCAATCCACCGAATCGAGGACGTCGTCTCCGGACGCGTGAAAGGCTTGACTGAGGAAGAATACCGCGCCGCTTTGAAGTGAGAGTGCTGTTTCAGCCCGGATTCCCGAAGGATGTCCCTGGAATTACGCGTCCTCCACCCCCGGCGGCTCCGTCAGGCGCCGTGGCAGGTCGCGAGCGCCGTGAATAGCCCGCTCAACGTAAAGCGTTGCTTCATCGTGGCGATAGAAAATCAGATGTTTCTCGAATGGCCGCTCGGCCGGATAAAGCCGAAGGTCCTGCAAGACCGGGACCGAGAATCGCGCCGGGCGGCCCAACCCCGGCACATCGGAGAGCCGGGCTAACGTCGTGCTCACGGCGCGCAGATACCGTTGGGCCACTTCCCAACTCGCTTCCCTCTCGTACCAGGAGGCGTAGTGCTCCAAGTCAGCGATAAACCAATCGGAGCGCCGGATCTTCAGACTCATTCGTCCCGCTTCACGCGCACGCGCCGAGCGATGTCCTCCAGGTCTTGCGGCGTCCACTCCCCATGCGGTCCCTCCACTGCATTGATGAGCATCCTCTCCAATGTCGCCAAATCCCCGCCAAATTCCGGGGGCGCCACCCGCTCCAGCTTGGCAACCTCTCCCCCGCGCACCAGCAGCACGGGTGAGCCGGCCTGAGCGTCCTCGAAAAGCTCGTCCAGGCGCGACTGAGCCTCGTTTAATGCAATCGCCTTCATGGTTCGACTCTAGTATGGAGGGTGAATGGAATCAAGAAATCGTTGGCCTAAAATCGGGTTGTTCCGCGTTTCATCACCGCGTAGTCTTTGGAGACAATACACCCGTTGGCAAGATCCCCGAAAATACTTGTCGGATTTCGCCATTCAGCGGGTCTTATTGAGTAGAAGATGACAGACAGCCGAGAGCTCCTGAAAGAGTACGTCCGCAGCCGCTCAGAATTAGCCTTCCGCGAATTGGTTGAGCGCTACGTGAATCTGGTCTATTCGGTTGCCCTCCGCTTGGCCAACGGTGACACCCACTTTGCGGAGGACGTGACTCAAACGGTATTCGGCGATCTCGCAGTAATGGCGCCCAAATTGTCAGAGCAGGTGTTGTTGGGCGGCTGGCTGCATCAGCACACCCGTTTCATCACGACCAAAATCCTCCGCGCGGAACGCCGCCGTAGAGTACGCGAAAGGCAGGCAGTGGAGATGAGCTCCCAACCAGACCACACTCGAGCCAATTTGGCCGGCATTGCCCCCATCCTCGACGAGGCCATCGGCCAGCTCAGCACGCCCGACCGCGCTGCCATCATCTTGCGCTACTTCGAGCAGCATGACCTGCGCTCCGTAGGCGAAGCGCTCGGAACCACAGAGGACGCTGCCCAAAAGCGGCTCACGCGCGCGCTCGAAAAGCTCCACGCGATACTTACGCACCGCGGCGTCTCCCTATCGGGCGCTGCGCTCGGCGCGGCGCTGGGCACGGAGGCCGTCACCGCCGCACCGGCTGGCTTGGCCGCCAGCGTGGCCACCGCGGCTTTAGCCGGCGCACCGTCCGCAGAAGCGGCCATAACTCTCGCTAAACTCGTAGCCATGATCACCCCACAAAAAACCGTGCTCGCCGTCGCCGCAGCCGCTTTGGCTGCCACAGGAATCTACCACGCCGGCCAGGCCGCGTCCCTCCGGGCCCAAGTTCAAGTCCTCCAGCAACGGCGGGCCCCGTTGATGCAGCAGATGGTAAGCTTACAGAGCGAACGGGATGACGCCACAAACCGGCTCGCTTCCTTAACCGATGAGATTGCCAAGTTGCGGGGCAATTCTAGCGAGGTGCTGAAACTGCGCGGGCAAGTGGCGCGGTTGCGAGGCCAGCCAAGCCAGGCCAGTGATCCCTCGGTCCAAACCGCCCTCACCTGGCAAGCCAGGAAGGAAAGACTCCAGCGGTTATTTGACGAGCGGCCGGACCAGCGAATCCCGGAGATGCGATTCTTGACCGATCAGCAATGGCTCGGCATCGCCGGCAATTCTGACCTGACTTCTGACCTGACTTCGGAAGCTGGCATCGGACTCGCAATGACCGCAGTGCGTCTTGCTGCCCAGCGGGACGCCGCTCCAATGGTTCAAGCGGCCCTCAAGAACTTCATGGAGGCCAACGCCGGCAACTTGCCCGACAACATTTCTGAGTTGAAACCCTTCTTCGATCCGCCGCTGGACGAAGCCATTCTTGACCGATATAAGGTGTTGGACCCAGAGCAGCGTCAGGGGTGGCTGGCAGAAGCGATCCTGGTTGAGAAGAGTGTCATGGACGAGGCCCACGCGCCTGTCTTTGTGATTTGGACCAATGGAGGATACAGTGGCACCCTGTGGACTAATTTAACTGGTGGCTCCCTGCGAAAGGCACCCCCATAGTCCGATGCGCGGAAAATCGAGCCGAGACCCCTCCCAATACCCTCCCCGTGAGAGCGCCACTGGATCTTTCGTCCTTTTGACAGACCCAAGGACCAGCCATAACCCCCCGTAAACTTGCAGCCATGACCACACCGCAAAAGACCCTGACAGCCCTCGCCTTGGCCGCCCTGGCTGGCGCGGGACTCTACTACGCCCGCCAAGCCTCCTCCCTGCGGGCCCAAGCCCGAGCCCTCCAGCAACAGCAGGCCCCGCTGATGCGGCAAATCATGCAGTCGCAGCGCGAGCGGGATGACGCCACAAATCGGCTCGCTTCTTTAGCCGGCGAGATTGCCAAATTGGGCGGCAATTCCACCGAACTGCTGAAACTGCGCGGGCAAGTCGCGCTGTTGCAAGGCAACCTAAGCCAGACCAACGATCCCTTTGTCCAAACCGCCCTCGCCTGGCAAGCCAGAAAGGAAAGACTTAAACGGTTATTTGAAGAGCGGCCGGACCAGCGAATCCCGGAGATGCGGCTCCTGACCGATCAACAATGGCTCGATATCGCCAAGAATTCTGACCTGACTACGGAAGCTGGCATCGGAGTCGCAATGTCCACAGCCCGCTTTTTTGCCCACAACGACGTAGCTCCAATATTCCAAGCAGCTCTGAAAAACTTCATGGCGGCCAACGCCGGGAACTTGCCCGACAACCTTGCTCAGTTGACACCCCTCCTCGATCCGCCGCTGGAGGAAGCCATTCTTGACCGATACAAAGTCTTGAGCGCAGATCTGCGCCAGGGGTGGCTGGAAGGAGTGGACGTGATTGAGAGAAGTGTCGTCGACAAAGTCCGCGAGACCGTTTTTGCGATTGGGACCAATATCTCCACTTACGGTCCGGAAGGCCCGATTCCAAGCATGACCCTCCCACGTGAGCTGATTCCCGCCATGCAAGCGTTTGAGGCTGAACACCCCGGCCAGCCACCGACAGACCTTCTTAACGATCTCAAGCCTTACGTCAACACTCCCGCGCAACAGACGGCCCTGGAAAACGCCATCGCCCTCTGGAAGAAACTACCGACCATGCGCGCGAACACCACCGCCCCATAGTGGGGGCTCACGGCAGGCTGTTCACGAGGAACCTGGCGGCCTATCTGAGACCAGAGGCAGGATCAATGGCCGGCCGCAGTGGGACAGAACGTGAAAACCGCAGAATGTCGGACCGCGCCCCAGCTTGATTCCCCCGGGCGGTTAAGCCACAATGGGTCATGGCCTACGACCGCGCAGACTTCGATTACAGCTCCGAACAGCAGCCGCTTCCCAAAGGACATGCGGGCACCCACATCGGCATGTTCCTGGCCTGGGCAATTCTCAACGGCCTGGAAAGCGACCATCACCGCCTCCACTCCGCTGAGCTGCTGGCCCAAGTGCGCCGGCGCGAGATCACCGGACGGCAGTTTTTCGAGGCCGCCTGCAAGGAAAAGTTTGACCTCAAAGACTTGGGCGTCGAAGGCAATGCCTTCGCCGAGCATTACTACCGGGACGACTCCGGCCAGCGCGGCGCCTACTTCGACGATTACAAAAAGACGCTCGCGCAGCGCTTGGCCAGCTTCTGGCATGTGGCTGACACCTGGGAGAATTACGACAAATTGGCCCCGGTCATCACCCGCCGTTGCCAGGAGTGGAAAAACCCGCCGCCCAAGAAACGGTGGTGGCAATTCTGGAAGCCGTAGCGCCCTTCGGGAGCGTGGAGCGTGGAGCGTGGCCATCCCCGCACCCACTCCTAATCCTAATCCTAATCTTAATCTTAATCTCCCCCGGCCCGAGAGCAGGATTACGATTAAGATTACGATTAGGATTGGGAGCGGTCTTCACAGCCCAGTTGCGCCTTGCCACGCTCCCACGCTCCCACGCTCCGACGCTCTCACGCTCTCACGCTCCCCGGCCCTCCGCCTTGCTAATCACAAAGATCGCCAAATCGGCCTTTAGGTTCGGGTCCTCGAACACCTCGCTGCCGGCCTCGGTATCCAGGGCGATGCGGCGGTCCACGCGGATGTTCTTTTCGCGGCAAAAATCTTCAAAGTCAGCGATCGTGAAGAAGCGGATGTTCGGGGTGTTGTACCACTCGTAGCGCAAGACGCCCGCTTTGGGCGCCCGGCCATCCACGGCGAGCATCTGTCTTAGCCGGTGGTAGGCAAAATTGGGGATGCTGGCGATGCAGGTGCGGCCGATGCGGAGCATCTCCATCACCAAGCCCTCGACGTCATACACTGCTTGCAGCGTCTGGGACAGAATCACGCAGTCGAATTGATCCCGGCCGAAGGCGCCGAGTCCCTTGTTCAAATCCGCCTGGACCACGTCCAGCCCCCGGCTGATGCAGGTGAGAATCTTCTTTTCATCCAATTCCACACCGACCAGCCGCCGATGGTTTTGGGCTTTGAGCCGCGCCAGCAAACCGCCGGAGCCGCAGCCCAGGTCCAGCACGCTGGCCCCGGCGGGCACCAACTCGACGATGCGGTCGTAATCGAGCCGGTGTTGATGGAAGATGCTCGTGGGCCCGTGCGGCTCCTCTTTGATTTTGGCGATGGCCCCCGTCGACGAGGCCACATTATGCAGAAACGCCCGGCTCATGCCGCCGTAAAGGTCGAGTTGATCGGGCAGCAGAAAGGCATCGTGGCCGCAGGAACTTTGGATGTTGCAATAGCTGACCGGGGCATGGTTGGCGATTAGGGCGTTGACGATGTCGCGCGACTGCTCCGGCGGGAAGAGCCAGTCGCTGGAAAAGCTCACCACCAGCCAGCGGCTGCGATTGTTCCGAAAGGCCGCCGCCAATTCCTCCGGCGTGGTCCCCAGGTCGAACAGGTCCATCGCCAGCGACAACACCACGTAGCTGTTCGCGTCGAACCGCTCCACGAATTTCATCCCTTGATACCCAAGGTAGGAGCCGACCGAAAACCGTTTCTCGAACTCCATGGCGACGCCGCGCGGCTCGAGCCGGTCGGCCTCGAACTTCTGCGACATCGCCTCTTGCGACAAATAAGTGATATGACCGATCATTCGCGCCAGCGCCAGGCCCACGCGCGGCCCGTTGGGCCAGTCATAATAGCGCCCCCCGTGGAAATCCGGGTCTCGCAAAATGGCGTTGCGGCCCACCACGTCGAAGGCCAGGGCCTGGCTGGTCAGGCGCGGCGAGGTGGCCAGGGCCAGCACACCCCGCATCGAGTCCGGATAGCGGGCCGCCCAGGTTAACGCCAGGTGCCCGCCGACCGACCCGCCCACCACGGCCAGCAGTTGCCCGATCCCCAGTTGCGTCAGCAACCGGTGCTGCACCTCCACCATGTCGCCAATCGTAATGATCGGGAAGTCGGGGCCGTACGGTTTGCCGCTGGCGGGGTTGATGCTGCCCGGGCCGGTCGTCCCCCGGCACCCGCCCAGCAGATTCGGGCAGATCACAAAAAACTGCTCGGTGTCAATCCCTTTGCCGGGCCCCACCAGCACGTCCCACCAGCCGGGATCGTCCTCCTCGTCGTGGCGGGCGACGTGAGAATCGCCGCTGATGGCATGGCAGATCAAAACCGCATTGTCGCGGGCCGCATTGAGCCGGCCGTAGGTCTCGTAGGCCACCGTCACGCTGGCCAGATGGCCGCCCTTCTCGAGACGCAACGGCCCCTCCAGCTCAAGGCTCTGCGCATAGCGCAACGGCTTGGCGCCGCGCACACTGTCGGTGCTTTCAAAGAAGCTCTCGCTCTGCGGCACTATGGGGTCCAGGTTATTTTGCACTCCCGGCTGGCTGCGATGCCTCCAGCGCCTGCCCCAGGTCGGCCTCGAGATCCGCAAGGTCTTCCAGCCCGATCGACAGGCGCACGTAATCCGCCGTCACCCCTGCCGCCGCCTGCTCGTCGGCGGTCAGTTGCTGGTGCGTCGTCGAGGCCGGGTGAATCACCAGGCTCTTGGCATCCCCAATATTGGCCAGGTGTGAGAAGAGTTTCACCGAGTCGATAAACTTGCGGCCCGCCTCGAGGCCGCCCCGGATGCCAAAGCCGATGATGCCGCCAAAGCCCCGCTTGAGATACCGCGCGGCGACGCGGTGGCTCGGATCGTCGGGCAGACCGGGATACGTCACCCAGTTTACCAGCCGGTGCCCTTTCAGGAACCGGGCCACGGCAAGGGCGCTTTCCGAATGACGGCGCTGGCGCAAGGGCAGCGTCTCGAGCCCTTGCAGCAGGAGGAAGGCGCTGAACGGACTCAGCGAGGGCCCCAGGTCGCGCAGCAATTGCACGCGCACTTTCAGGATGAAGGCGACGTTCCCAAGCCCCGGGAAATCGCCGAACACCTCCCAGAACTTCAAACCGTGGTAACTGGGGTCCGGCTCCGTAAACTCCGGGAATTTCCCGTTGTTCCAATGAAACCGGCCCGAATCCACAATCACCCCGCCGATCGTAGTCCCGTGCCCGCCAATGTATTTGGTGGCCGAACTCGCGATAATATCCGCTCCGTGCTCGATGGGCCGCACTAGGCCGATCCCAATGGTATTGTCCACCACCAGCGGCAGCCCTGCGTCGTGGGCCACCTTGGCCACGGCTTCGAAGTCCGGCACGTCGAGCTTGGGGTTGCCGATGGTTTCCGCAAAGACGGCGCGAGTCCGGGCAGTGATCGCCTTCCGAAAGGCCTCCGGATCGCGGGAATCCACAAACAACACGGTGCGGCCGAGTTTCGGGAAGGTGTAGTGGAATAACTGGTAGGTGCCCCCGTAGAGATTGTTGGCGGCGACGATCTCGTCGCCGACTTGCGTAATGCCCAGCAACGCCAGCGTGGTGGCCGCCTGGCCTGACGAAACCGCCAGCGCCCCGCTGCCGCCTTCCAGCGCGGCGATCCGCTGCTCCAGCACATCGTTGGTCGGATTCCCGATCCGCGTATAGATGTTCCCGAATTCCTTGAGCGCGAACAAGTTCGCCGCGTGCTCCGAGTTCTTGAAAACAAAGGAGGTCGTCTGGTAAATCGGGACGGCTCGAGCCCCGGTTGCCGGGTCCGGCGTCTGCCCCGCGTGCAACGCCATCGTGCTGAGGTTCTGCTTCGATGAATTACTCATAGCCCGCCGATGATGGCTGGTTTTCCTTAAGAATCAAGCCATCATCCGTTAAATGATCTTGACCTGACCATGAGGCACGGGGACGGGGGTTTCATCCTAAACGGAGCGGCCCTGGCAGCCCTGAGCTTCATTGTCAACCGTTTCAGTTCCCGACGCGGAACCGCTTGCGGCCAAGGCAGTTCGCAACCACGGTGCGGCGGGTCCAATGTTCCTCAATTTGCTGCTTGAAGGCCGAGCCTACGACTTTGGCGCGGGCTTGTAACCAGCCATCCTGTTCTCGCCGAAAGTAAAGTCCTTCCATGAGGACGCGACCCACGGCAGAGGTCCCAAGCAACGAGGGAATTTGCTTCAGGGTGACTCTGCCTCTTTTGACCTCCGGGACGAGCTGTATTCCACACTCGACCAGGAGTTTGTTTCTGCGATCCACTGACCAGAAGCGCCCGCTGGCGATTTCAAACACGTCGAAGCCCAGGAACCAATCCGGCAAAGCATCGTAAGGGACGGTGTGCCGAGCGTAGCACCATTCCCCAAAAAGCATAAGCCCGCCGCGCAAACTGAGTTCCAGTTTCTCCCGGCGCTCCGCCAGCCAGGGCCAAAGAGGGTTCCATTGCGCGTGGCTGCGGCCAGGCGCGAGAAAATTGCCGCGGCTTTGGGCTCGCACCCGGCCCTCCGGGCCGAGAGATAAACCCAGGTTCGCGCCGTCAACCTTCTCTTCGACGATCAGTTCTCCCCCCAGGAAGTCGGCCGCTTCGCCAGGCTGCAGCAACTTATCCTCGCGCGGTGCCCCCTGGCCCAGCCAGAGCAGGTGTGGCGTGTGCGGGAATTTGTGGAAGTCCTCCGTCATCGCTTTTAAGCCAGGGATCGGGCTCGCTTTCGTGCCTGCAGGTTGGCCATGTCCTCAGGACACAGATGGTGAATCGTGATGCCCGCTTGCGCAAGGCCGGCCTCGCGGTCAGCCCAGTCGGTGTCCACACTTACAAGGATGGGTGGCTTGTCAGCGTGTGCGTTGGCGGTGGCGACGAACTTGCAGTCGGACGGATCGAAGCCGGCGAGCGCGTCGGTCCGCGGGAACTCGGCGAAGAAAGGGGGATCATGACTGGTCCTTGAAATCGTGACCCGTTCGCACTTGGAACCGTTCCACTGGTTTGTGAAAACCCATAGCAGGAACTCATCTCCAGGACCGCGTTGCCCCTGCCTGCGGAGCAACTTGTTCTGGTACTCCCTCACGATCTCGCCCAACGAGTCCAGCACAAGGCCCCCGGTCTTTCTGATTTGATCCAAAGCGTTAGCACAGGCCACGACGCAACCAGGGGAGGCCTGTTCGGCCTGTTGATTCGCCACCAGGGGAACGCCCGTATCCACCAGGCACGGGATAGGAACGTCAGCCATCGGGATTTTCCCCCTTTGCGAGCCGCTCCATCTGGGCGTTGTTCATCGTTACGGCTTCAGTCATCGTGTCCCCGAAGAAGTTCTCGGGCCAATTCCGTATGTTCCCGAAGAAATCCACCTCTAAGGGGTTGAGTACCGCGCCCTCCGGTGCGGGCTCGCAAAAATAGGCGGCGACTTCATCCCGGCTGATCTCTTTTTCCGCGATCCTCCGTTGAAGACGCCTGAGGAAGTGCTCGGAGTGACTCTCAATGATGAGTTGGATGTTGCGCGGTTCGCCGTCTTCCCAAGAGTGGATGGCCTCTATGAACAGGTCCGCTAGCCACAACTGCGCTGCCGGGTGAAGATGGATTTCGGGCTGCTCGATGAGCACGACGGAGCGTGGCGCAGCGTAGAAGCACTCGACGAGAACGGGGAGGAATTGAGAGATTCCAAAGCCCACGTCGGTTATGTTCACCCATTTGCCGGCGCCGGCCGTTTTCACTAGGACCTCGTAGTCACGCCGCTTTGGGGCGATGGGCTTCACTTCAAACTCCTCGATCAGACCCATCCTTTTAAGCCACCCTGCGATCAGCTCCGGCAGGTGATGAAGCTTTTTCTTTCTGCCTCGGCTTACCTTTTTGTCTTTGGCGGCCAGGATGGCGGCAATGGTGTTTTCGCCTTTCCAGCCGACGTGCTCCGGCGCCTCCCCGGTCCAGGTGTATTGGCGGGAGAAGCGTTCGCGCAGGGGCCCCAAGTAGAACAACCCTTGAAAAAGCCTCTCAAAGCTCAGCGCCAGGGCCTTTACCACGTCCGCGTTCTGGTAATAATTCACGACCTCATCCGGGAAACCATAGAACTTGGTGGGCTCGGTGATCGGCCATACGCGTCCCGGATTCCGAACGAACTCGTAATTCTTCTGGACAAGATCGTAGGGAGATTCTGGCCGGTCCACGCGAACCATACCGGCCTGCATCCCGGTCCCTTGGAGATCTCCTAAGGTGTAAACCATGCGTTCGACGCCCAGGGCGGAGCCTTTAGCCGGCTGGACCCACACCTCCGACTCAAACCGCATTTCGGATCCCGAGTAGTCCTTAGGTCTCGGGGGGTAGGTGTCCGTGAGGATCAGTGGCATCGGAAGCTTCCAGGCCAAATCGAAGGAAACCTTCCGAGTTTCATCATGGCCAAATACCATCTCGTAGAAGTTGCCCAAATCCACAGCCGTCTTGCTGCCCCCTACGTTGAACACCATTCTGCGGTCCTGAGACTCGACCGTCTGCTTTAGCATAAGCAAGAACTGGGCCACACTGCTCTTTCCAGAGCTGTTCGAGCCAAACAGGATGGTCAGCGGCGCGAACCGAGCCGGACCGAATGTCTGCCAAGCCTTGAAATTTCGGAATCCAAATTGCGTGATCATCGGTTTTCCTGGCTGTTCATTGCTGTGACTCCGCGTCACCGCGGCGCCGCAGATTATCTGCTATCGTTCGTCTTCATTCAAGATGCTTTCCGGCGCGGTCATGAAAAGGGGTGCAGGACAGATTTCTCCGCGAGCACCGAACCAGCGTCTGAGACGCCAACGGCGTCATTCATAGCAGCCCAGGGCAACGCCCTGGGTTTAGCCGCCGAAAACAATCCGGAGCGCTGAAAGCGCGATTCATCCTGCGGCCCGTGCC
>Ga0209415_10018807_pt1 | contig 10880 bp, 7 predicted proteins | sample PeaSoiSIISIP2007_FD_187696 | JGI IMG/M metagenome (GOLD analysis project Ga0209415, IMG submission 187696) | Peat soil microbial communities from Weissenstadt, Germany - SII-SIP-2007 (SPAdes) (version 2) | ecosystem: Environmental > Terrestrial > Soil > Wetlands > Peat | place: Germany... | reverse complement strand
CCCGCCACACTTAGAGCGATGACACCGGAACAACTTCCCCTACTCGCTGCCGCCGTCCTGGTGGTGGCTTTCCTCTACTCCTCGGTCGGGCACGCGGGCGCGTCGGGCTACATCGCGGTCATGTCCCTGTTCAGCCTGGCTCCCGAGGCGATCAAACCCACCGCGCTGCTGCTCAACCTGCTCGTGGCCAGCATTGGCACGTGGCAATTCTGGCGCGCCGGGCATTTCTCGTGGCAGCTTTTCTGGCCCTTTGCGCTGCTGTCCATCCCGGCAGCCTTCCTGGGCGGCTACATCAACCTGCCCACCCACGTCTTCAAAGCCGCCGTCGGCCTGGTGCTCTGGTTCTCGGCCGCGCGCTTTCTCCTCCGGCCCGGCGCCGACGACGTGCTCCATGAGCCCTCCCGCCCGGCCGCTCTGTCCATCGGCGCCGGGCTCGGCCTGCTCTCGGGTCTGACCGGCACCGGGGGCGGCATCTTTCTGACCCCGCTGCTCCTGATCATGCGCTGGGCCCGCACCAAGACGGCGGCGGCGGTTTCCGCCCTCTTCATCCTCGTGAACTCGGGGTCCGGCCTGTTGGGCAACTTCGCCAGCACCCGGCGGCTCCCCCCGCTTGCCCTCACGCTGGCGGTGGCGGTCGTCGTGGGCGGCACTGTGGGCTCCTATTGCGGCAGCCGCCGGTTCCCGCACACCGTGATCAAACGGTTCCTGGCGGTCGTCCTCCTGATCGCCGGCGCGAAACTCATCTTCACCCGGTAGCCTGGATAATTCACACTCCGATAGAAACGCCAACAGCGCGCCGCGTGAGGGCACGCGGCTTACAACCGCGCACCTCGCCTGTAGGCCGCGTGCCCTGATACCGCGGCGTTCGCGGGTGTAAACCATCCGGGCTAGTTGGCCTCGCGACGTGGCACTCGCGTCACGGCGAGACCGACAGCCGGTAGAACCTCTGCTGATTCGTCACCCCATCCACGAAGAGCGCCTGGTCATCAAATGGTTTGGCGGCGACCGTCAGCAAGTTGGACCAGCCCCCCGGCACACCTGTCGGCAGCCCGCCGAGCCCTTGCAGCACGTAAGTCCAGTTCGAAGCCGTATTGAACCGCAGGGCCACCTGGTTCGTCCCCAACCGCTCAATCGAAGTAATCCGCACCGGCGGCCTCGCTGCGGCGGTGATCGTCAAGCTCGGCCACGAGTTCGTCCCGGTGAAATCCTTCGAGTTGAAGGTGAAGCCCACGGAATCGCTCGCCGCCGTCAAGTACAAGTTCACGTCCGCCCCGGCGAGGATGTTCGAAACCAGCCCCCCGGCCAGTGGCAGCGGAAATGACAGCGTCGCATCCAGCCCGCTGTTGGTGAACCGGCCCAGCGACACATCCACCGCCGGGCTGAGGACTGACGCCAGATCCTGGTATGCAACGCCGTCCATCGTGGGCGTCATTGGCTTGCCGGTTCCCTCCACCCAGGCATCGTTGGTAATCCAACGAATCTCGAAGGCACCCACTCCCCGGTCGAAAATAGGGTTGTTGGGCGTGCCGACTTCACTCAGGCTGAGCGTCGCCCCCGTCACCACCCAGCCATTGGTTCCGAAAGCGCTGGCTACCGCCGCCACCGCGTTGCTCATGGGAAAACGAATCAGGCCGTCGAACAGCCCATTCTGCTGGCCCGAACCATTCACCGCCGCCGAGCCCGAGACCGACAACGACCCTGCGGCCCCGTAATTGTTGGCCGGTGCCAGCGACCGCACGAAAGTATCCGCACTCGGGGTCACCATGACATTGGTCGTCTGGCCGCGGCCTGCGAGTTGTGCGCCGATCATTGCGCCCAGCGCGACCGCTCGCCACCAGCCGCGCTCATTTTTTAGTTGCCACTGCCGCCGCATTGCGTTCTATTTAATGCTATATATCGCATGAAGACAACGCTGAATACACCCCGCAAAAAGGCGGTTGCAGCCATCGCGCTCGGCTTGCTCCTCACGCTCCCGGTTCACGCCGCCACTTTCACTCTCAATCCCGCGATCGACGCCTTCGTCACCCCCGGCCCGTCGGGCAATCTCAGCGGCAATAACTACGGCGGCGCCGGGGCGCTCGACGTGGCCGCTCCCGGCCTGGCCCAGGGTGAGTTCCAGAGCGTCATGCAATTCAACCTCTCCGCCGCCAGCGCCTCCTTCAACGCCCAATTCGGCGCGGGCCAGTGGAACATCCAATCGATCAGCCTCTCCCTCACGGCGGCCGCGCCGGGCAACCCCATTTACAATCCCAGCGCCGCCGGGCTGTTCGGTATCTCCTGGATGCAAAACAACTCCTGGACCGAGGGCACGGGCACCCCGACCACCCCCACCACGACCGGCATTACCTTTTCAAGCCTTCCATCCTTCACCAGCCCCAGCGACGAAAGCCTTGGCACCTTCAGCTTTGCCGGCGGCACCAGCGGGACCGCCACGTACACCCTCGGCCTCACCCCCGACTTTCTCGCCGACGCCTCGGCCGGCAACGTTGTCAGCTTCCGCCTCTTCGCCGCTGACAGCATGGTCAGCTACCTCTTCAACTCGCGCAGCTTCGGCACCACCGCGGCCCGCCCGCTCCTGACCATCGTCGCCGTGCCCGAGCCCGGTGCGCTCTCCCTGCTCGTGGCCAGCGCAGTTTTTCTTTGCGGTGCAAGATGTCGCCACCAGAAGCGGCAGGGATGATCCGTCTAATGCCACTAGCCGTTGATCTCGCTTGTCCTTCCGGGACAGGGGCAGAGCCAGGTCGTACCGATAACGCCTATCGCACAAACCCGGATGACATTGAATGATGCGTCTCCGTCCAAGCCGCGCCTTCACGCTCGTGGAGTTGCTGGTGGTCATCGCCATCATCGCGCTGCTGGCGGCGCTGCTGCTGCCGGCCTTGGCTCAAGCGCAGGGCAAAGCCCGCTCCAGCCAATGCCTGAGCAACCTCCGCCAGTGGGGCCTGGCTTACCGGCAATATGCGGACGACAACAAAGACTTTCTGCCCCGGCGCGGCCAGGGCGTCCAGCCGCTCGCCCAAATTGACCGCCCGGAAGACTGGTTCAACGCGCTGCCGGCTTACTTCAACTCCCAGCCCTACCAGCAACTCTTCGCCGCCAACGGGAAGGTCCAACCCCGCTCCAGTTCGGTCTTTGTCTGCCCGATTGCCACTGACCCTGGCGGCAGCCACTTCCTGCCCTACGGCATGAACATGAACCTCTCGCCCTGGAACCTTCCCCAGGCCGCCAAATTCGCCGAGATCGCCCGACCGCTGGCGGTGGTCGCTATGGCGGATGCGCCCGGACCCTACGCCTCGACCTTTCCCTCCCTGAAACCCTACAGTGTGCTCGCCCGGCACACCCGCCGAGTGAATCTTCTCTTTCTGGCCGGCCAAGTGAACTCCTATGCGGCTGACTACGTGGGCTGCGGCGTCGGCGACCCCAACCGCGAGGATGTCCGCTGGCTTACCGGCACGGACAGTGACGCCACTGCCGGCAACTATTGATTTATGAGACGCGCACTCATGGCCGCCGTTGCCCTGGCCGTACTGCTCGGGTTTGTGCTCCACCACCGCGCCGCCAACAAGGCCCCGGCCGACAACCGGGTCGTGCGGTGCGCGGTCATCGGCGGCATGACCATGACCGGTCTATGGCCCGAGATCGCCAAACGGTTCGAGGCCGAGACCGGCTACCGCTGCCAGCTTGTCGCGACCGGTCCGCGCCCCGAGATCGCCCAGGTGTTCCGCGCCGGCAAAGCCGATCTGCTCACCATGCACTCCGGCGACATCACCACCGATCTGGTTGCCGATGGCCTCGCGATCAACATGCGCCCCTGGACGCGCAACGAACTCTCCATCGTCGGCCCCACCGACGACCCCGCCCACGTTCGCGCCATGACTAATGGCGCCGCGGCACTCCGGGCCATCGCGGAGGCCAAGGCCCGCTTTGTGGACTTCCAGGGCGTCGGCAGCCGGGAACTGGCCCACAACCTCTGGCGCGCCGCCGGCGTCGAGCCCAAAGGTGACTGGGTCCTCAAAGATGAAACCGTCTCCAAGTTCGACATCCTGCAGTTTGCCCGCAGCAACCACGCCTATGTCATCGTGGGTTACATCCCGGCGCGCCTGGGCAAGATGAACCCGGCCGGCATGGAAATCCTGGTGCAAGGCGACCCCGCCATGCGCCGCCCCTTCATTGTGATGGAAGCCAACCCGAAGAGATTCCCGCAGGCCAATTACGCCGGCGCTCGCGCCCTCTCCGACTTTCTGCTCTCCCCCAAAGCGCAGCAATTCCTCGCCGAGTTTGGTCAGAAAACCACTGGCCGCGGTCCGCTGTTTCATCCAGTGCAGACCGCGACGGAAGACAAGTAACACGTTGCTGTAGCTAGTATCCGCGCATTTCGCGAATAGACGCGAATTAACTACTGGGTTTCAGCGCCAGGAAGATTGCAGCCCGTCTCCGGGCAGAAGTAATTGGCGTCAATTCGCGAAATTAGCGGATAGTTCCAAGCGCCACTTACCGCTTCAGCAGCGTCTGGAACTCGCGAAAGCCGTCCTGGATTGCGGCGTGGCTCTGCTCCTCCATCCGGTGATACAGGGCCACCACGCGCCGCCCCATATCGGTGAGGACAGCCCCACCGCCCGTCTTGCCCCCGCGCATGGCCACCACCACCGGCGACCGAAACCGCCGGTTCAAAGCTTTCACATGCATCCAGGCGGTCATGTACGCCATGCCCATCCGCTCCGCCGCCGCGCGCAAACTGCCGGTCGCCCCGATCAACTCAAGCAACTGAACGCGCCCCGGCCCCAAAGCCGCGTCCCGGCCACACATCACGCGCAGGCGAGGCAGCACCGCGGCAGGCAAAGCAATGCCCTTTTTCTTTCGCATAACGCTCGAAACCAGAGCCGCGGCCAGTCTCGCGAGAAACGCGGCCCTTTCACAGCACTTTTTGGCTGGTGGCGCCGTCATGGCGCCGGGCGCGGTTGCAGCAACTGCAGAATTCCCTCGCAGGCGGGCCGGACCAAGGCCGGTTGCGTGCCGAGATGATCGCCCAGTTCGTCCACCGTTCGGTGGAGCAGATAGACCTCCAGCAGGGCCTGCAGTTCGACGTCTGAGGCCGGCACGAGCGGCGAGGGGCCGAGCGTGTCGAGGTAGCCTTTCAGGAAGGCGACGTTCACCCACAGCCGCCAGCCGTCCGCCCACGGGACGAGGGCCTGCCGCTCGTCCTCGGCCAGCCGGCCCTGGGCAATCTGCCGCGTCAGCGCCGTCTCGGCGGCATAATGAAACGAGCAGAGCATCCCGGTTATGTCCCGCAGCACCAGCCGCTTGATCCGGCGCTCGTTCACCGCCTGCTTGGGGTGGCCTTCGAAATCCACGATCACGAAGTCCTTGCCGGTGTGGAGCACCTGTCCCAGGCCGTAGTCGCCCTGGCAGCGAATCCGCGCCGCGCTGACGCGCAGCGCCAGCAGCGATTGGAACTGTTTGAGAAGCTGGGTCTCCAGCTCCAGCACGCGCTGCGCCGACGGGCGCGCTTCGGCCGGCAGACTGGGGAGTTCATCCCGCAATTTCTGCAGGCTGTGCCGGGCAGTGTTGCGCATCGTTTGATACAGGCTTCGCTGGTAGTAGGTCGTGAACGCCTCCGGCGCAAACTCCGGGTTCTTCCCGTCCGCGGCCAACGCCAGGTGCAGTTCGGCCGTGCGCACCCCCAGCAGCCGCGCGGATTCCAGATACGTGCCGACCAGCTCCGGCACCCCCGCCGGCAACTCCTGCCGGACCAGTTGAATCAGCGGCTTGTCCACCGGCGGAAACTTCCTGCCTTCCGTCGGCAGCGAGAGCATCCGCTCGTAATAGCGGTCGAGGGCTTGCAAGGTGTAATCCCAGCCGCTCTCCGCCTTGGGCACCCAGCCGTGAACCGCCGCCAGGGCCAGCCGCTCCCCATCGGCCCGGTGATATTCCAGCGCTCCCGCCAGCGGCGGGGCATGGGCAAAGGACCGCTCGGTGAGGAAACGCCCCAGCTCCAACTCGGGATTGACGCCCCAATGCAGCCGGCGGAACAGTTTCAGCACCAAGTGCTCGCCGAACCGGATCGAGGTGTGCCGCTGCCGTGTCTTGAGCGGCGCGCTCTCCAATCCCGCCGTCTCCGTGTCCGGCAACGCTCGCAAAAGCGGTCCGCGCCAGGCCACCACGTTGCCGCCCCGGCCCTTGAGCCGCCGCCGCCGGGCGATGATCTCCAGCAGGGCAGCATCAAACTCGCGCAGCCCCAGCGCATCGTAGAGCACCCCCGGTTGCCCGGAGCCGGTGATGACTACTTCGGCCACCACCCGCTGCGGCTCTTCGTGGCGCAAGCGCTCGGCTTCATCCCCCTCGGCGAACGTCAACGGCGCCGCATACCATTCCGGATCCGCGCCCGCATATTCCACCTGCCAGATGGTCAGGAAGGCCCTGGCCGTCCCCAGCGGCAGCGCGACCGCCTCCTGCAGCGTGACCGTCCGGATGGGCCTGGCACCGGCGGTGAACCAGCTCACGGTGCGCAGGTAAGGTCGGAACGCCTTCTCCAGCGCTGCCCGCATCGGCCCCGATAGAAGCTCTTCCCAGTGCCGGCTGACGGTCAGGGCAGGGCGCGTTTCCGGGGCCCGTGGCCCGGTGGGAGCGGTGGCGGGGACCTGCGCTTCGAGCGAGAGCCAATAGAAACCATGCGGCCCGGGCGTGAGCAAGAACGGCAGCTCTCCGATGGTGGGGAAGCGCGTGCGGCCAAACAGTTCGAAGGGCACGCGCTCTTTGAAGGCCGACAGGTCCAGCTCGACCGGCTGGGGAAACCGCGAGAGGTTGGCCACCACCAGCAGCGTCTCCTGCTCGAAGCGCAGCACATAGGCGAGGACCTTGCGGTTCTGCGGCGCGAGCAATTCAATGCGCCCCTCGCCTAACGCGCGCCAGTTCTTGCGGAGGGCCAGCAGCCGCCGCATCCACCACAGCAACGAATGCGGGTTGCGGAGCTGCGCCTCCACATTCACCGCTTCGTAGTGGTATTCGGGGTCCAGCGTGATCGGCAGATAGAGCCGCTGCGGGTTGGCGCGCGAGAACCCCGCGTTGCGATCCGCGCTCCACTGCATCGGCGTGCGCACCCCGTTGCGGTCGCCCAGGTAGATGTTGTCTCCCATCCCGATCTCATCGCCATAATACAGCACCGGGGTCCCCGGCAGCGAGAGCAGCAGCGCGTTCAACAGCTCGATCCGCTTCCGGTCATTGCCCAGCAGGGGCGCCAGCCGCCGCCGGATGCCCAGGTTGAGCCGCGCCTGGTGGACGTGGGCGTACATGCGGTACATGTAATCGCGCTCCTCATCGGTCACCATCTCCAGCGTTAGCTCGTCATGGTTGCGCAGGAAGAGCGCCCATTGGCTGGTCGGCGGGATGGGCGGGGTTTGCTCCAGGATATCGACAATGGGCGTGCGGTCCTCCATCCGCACCGCCATGAACAGGCGCGGCATGAGCGGGAAATGATACGCCATGTGGCATTCGTCTCCCCGGCCCTGGCCGAAATACGCCACCGCATCCTCCGGCCATTGATTGGCTTCGGCCAGCAGCATGCGGTCCTCATACTTCTCGTCCACGTGGGCGCGCAGGCGCTTCAAGAAAGCATGCGTCGGCGGCAGGTTCTCGCAGTTGGTGCCCTCCCGCTTGTAGAGGTAGGGTACGGCGTCCAGCCGCAGCCCGTCCACGCCCAGGTCGAGCCAGAAATCCAGCACCTTCATGATCGCCTGGTGCACCTCGGGATTCTCGTAATTCAAGTCCGGCTGGTGGGAAAAGAACCGGTGCCAATAGTAGGCCCCTGCCACCGGGTCCCAGGCCCAGTTCGAGGTTTCCACATCCTTGAAGATGATCCGGGCCTCCCGGTACTTGTCGGGCGTGCTGCTCCAGATGTAGAACCTGCGCCACCGGCTGTCGGGCGGCGCCAGCCGCGCGCGCTGAAACCACCGGTGCTGATCCGAAGTGTGGTTCAGCACCAACTCGGTAATGACGCGCAGGCCGCGGCGATGCGCCTCCCGCAGGAAGACCTGAAAGTCCTTCAACGTGCCATACTGGGAGTGAACCTCGCAGTAGTCGGCGATGTCATACCCGTCATCCTTGAGCGGCGAAGGGTAAAACGGCAGCAGCCAGATCGCCGTCACCCCCAGGTCCTTCAGGTAATCCAGCTTGTCGGTCAGGCCGGGAAAGTCCCCGCAGCCGTCCCCGTTGGCATCTTGAAACGAGCGCACATGCACCTCGTAGATGACCGCGCCTTTGTACCAGAGCGGGTCGGGGTCCAGCCCTTCACGATTGCGGAGGAGAGGGGGCATGGCGGTTGCGGTGCTTGCGGCTATTGGGACACGCTCCCGGCAACCGGCGACGGCGCCTCCGCGGCTAGCTGGCTGGCTGCTTCTTCGCGGGAGGCCTGGCTCAATTCCCGGAGCACGCGCCGCACGGCGGTATGATTGCCCAGGTAGTATCGCGCCGCCGTGTTCGCCAGACCCACCCGCACCGAATAGGCGGTCGGGGGCAGCGCGCGAAACAGGTCCTCGTCCGTCCAGTCGTCGCCAATCGCGAGGATGAAGTCGGCGCCCACGCCGCGCAGCCACTCGGTCGCGGCGGTGCCCTTGCTGACGCCGGTATTGCGGACCTCCAGGACTTTGTTTCCCTCCAGCACCTGCACGTCGGTATTGCGGGTGAACCCGGCCAGGGCGTCGAACAGCTCGCGGGCCCAACGCACCGCCTGTTCCGGGTCGGCCCGGCGGCAATGCCACGCCAGGGAGAACTCCTTCTCCTCCAGCATCGCCCCCGGCAGGCGATCGACGTACAGTTGCAGAATCGGGCGCACCCGCTCCTTCCAATCCGTCGTGAGCGCCTTGAGCATCCGCCACTCGCCGCCTTTGGGCCGCAGCCAGACGCCATGCTCCGCCACGAGCGCCACCGGCAACTCCCCAAACCACTCTTCCAGGTCCCCGCGCGGCCGGCCGCTGACGATCAGCAGCTCATTGCCAGCCGCCGCGGCCAGCGCGGCCAGCAGGTCCAGCACCTCCTGGTCGGGCCGCGCCAGTCTCGGGTCCGGCACAAAGGGCACCAGGGTGCCGTCGTAGTCCAGCAACAAAGCCCGCCGGGCGGCCGACCGATATTGCTGCATCATCTCGGCCAGCACGTCCCCGCGCAGCGCATGCGCCCGCCGGGCGGCCTCCGTTTTCTGGGTCCCAACCAGGGCCTGGACGAAGTCCTCCGCCCACCGGACCACATTGTAGCGCCGCAGCCGTTCCTGCAGCAGCCGGTTCCGGCGCACCTGCTCCTCGACCGGCATCGCCAGCGCCTGCTCCAGCGCCTGCGCAAAATCACCGCTGTGCACCGGGTTGATGATCAGCGCCTCTCCCATCTCCTTGGCCGCCCCGGCCATTTCACTCAGGATCAGCACCCCCGTCTGGTCCGGACGCGACGCCACGAATTCCTTCGCCACCAGGTTCATCCCGTCCCGCAGCGGCGTGATCAGCGCGACGTCGCACAGCCGGTACAGCGCCACAATCTCCTCGAACCCCAGGTTGCGGAACTGGTAAATCAGCGGGGTCCAGTGGACATTCCCATACGCCCCGACAATCCGGCCCACGGTCTGCTCCAGTTCCTGTTTCATGGCCTGGTAGCTCTCCACCGCGGTCCGTGATGGCGCGACGGACACGATGAACACCACCTTCCCGTGCCATTGCGGATTGCGCTTCAGAAAGGCGTCGTAGCCGCGCAGCCGGTTGATCAGGCCCTTGGTGTAATCCAGCCGGTCCACGGAGAAGACCACCTTCTGGTCGATGCATTTCGCCCGCAGTTCCGCCACCCGCGCCTCCGTCTCCGGCGAGGCCGCCGCCTGGGCGAACCGTTCGTAATCAATCCCCATCGGGAACGTGTCCACCTTTACCACCCTCTCCCGCAAGGTCAGGCTGCCGAGTTGGTGCTCGTACCCGACCGTGCGCAGCACGCTGGTCAGGAAATCACGCGTGTAATCATAGGTGTGGAAGCCCACCAGGCTCGACCCCAGCAAGCCCTCGATAATCTCCACCCGCCAGGTGCGCGGCAACAGCCGGAAGATCTCGTAGGACGGGAACGGGATGTGCAGGAAAAACCCGATCGGCAGGTCGGGAAACCGCTCCCGAATCAGCCCCGGCACCAGCATGAGCTGGTAGTCGTGCACCCACAACATGTCGTCGGGCCGCAGCACCGTCAGCAGCGCCTCCGCAAAGACGCCGTTTACCTGCTTATACTCCTCCCAGTATTCCTCCTCATAGACCGTCAGGTCCGGAAAATAGTGGAACAGCGGCCACAGCGTCTTATTGCAGAACCCATGGTAAAAGCGGTCCATTCGGTCCTCGGGCAGAAAGACCGGCAGGGCCTTGAACTCCTTTTGCGCGTAGGCCTTGACGGCCGGCTCGTCCTTGGGTGCGACCGTCGCCCCGGGCCAGCCCAGCCAGACGAACTCCGGCCGCTCCTCAGCCCCCGTTCCCCTGCGCTCCAGGTAGCTCCACAGCCCCGTGGTCAGGCCCCCGGAGCTCACCTTGAACTGCGGCCCGCCCTCCGCGTTGACGACGGTAAACGGCAGCCGGTTGGACACAATCACTAGCCTCATATTTCAATGACGCACACTCGCGCCGAACAAGCAACCGGTGTTCCTGCTCCCGGGGCGGGGCAGGGGGCTACTGCCGATAGTGTTGCGCCTTCGTGCCTGGCTACCACCTCTAGTGGTCCTTCGATGGTCCTTCGATAGTCCTTCGATAGTCCTTCGATGGTCCTTCGGGGTAGTGCGCGCTCCGCGCGGGAGGCGGGCGGGCAGGGGCAGGCCGCTCGCCGCGAGGGTAGGGCGCGTCCGTCCCGGCGCGCCGGCCATGCGAAACGGCCTGAATTCG
>Ga0209415_10018806_pt1 | contig 10880 bp, 9 predicted proteins | sample PeaSoiSIISIP2007_FD_187696 | JGI IMG/M metagenome (GOLD analysis project Ga0209415, IMG submission 187696) | Peat soil microbial communities from Weissenstadt, Germany - SII-SIP-2007 (SPAdes) (version 2) | ecosystem: Environmental > Terrestrial > Soil > Wetlands > Peat | place: Germany... | reverse complement strand
TGATTGATGATTGGAAGACCGGGCTGTGGATTTTCAATCGACAATCAGCAATCAACAATCGGTTCATTTCGGGCTCTTCCCTTCAGCCCGCTCGCGGACGCGCGCGTGCATGTGGTTCCAGCCCTTTCCCATGCCCTGTTTGTGATCGTCCGGGATAAATCCGAGGGCTATGTGGTGGAATTTGATCAGCGTTCCGCCGTCTTCCTCGCTGAGCCGGTACTGCAGATTCGAGACGACCGGATACGACATAAACAGCGGCCCACTGATCTCAACCAGCGTCGGCCGCTTGATGGCCTGCACGTGTCCCCAGAAATGGCCGTTGCCGTCACCCAGATCGCGATACCAGCGGCCGCCGGGCCAGGGCTCGATCTTCATCGACATCCGCTTGCCCTCCGGCGTGTCATTCTCCGGCCCCAGTTGTTCCAGCAGCGCCTCGAATGTCACCTCGAGCGAAGCCCGCACGTGGATTTCCTGCGTAATGGTCAGTGTCAGATTCTCAATGCCCGCAGTTGCTATCGAACTCATTGTTCCTCCTAGCTTTCTGTTGATCTAATTTGGTTGAGTTCACAACGTATTTAGAGATTTCTGTTTGACCTCGGCGCGGTCTTTCACGCGAAGCAACTGATGCTGCCACAGGCGCTCGAAGGTCTTGGTCCATTCATGGAGCGGACGGATCGCCTCCGCGTTGGTTCGATAGAACATATGCCTCCCGTGTCGCCGCACCCGCACCAGTCCGACGCGGCGCAGCACCCCCAGATGCTTCGACACCGAAGGCTGCTCCATCCCCAGGCTCGCCACGATGTCTCCCACCGCCCGCTCGTCGGTCGCGAGATAGTTCAAAATTTCCCGCCGGCGCGGCTCCGCCACCGCATTAAATGCATCCGACGTGGTAGCAGCTCTCGCCATGGGTCTGAATATATATGCCTATATAGGAATATGTCAAGCACATTTTTACCCTCGCCGAAACAGAATCGCAAGTGCCCCTTCCCTGACCGAACTCGTCTAAACTCTTTTTCAGAACTTCTGCTGGGAGGATCGACCTTTGTCTGCCATTCGCGCCATTTTCTGGGACGTCGGCGGTGTGCTGCTCACCAACGCCTGGGACCGCACGCAGCGCACCGCGGCGCTCCAGCACTTTGACCTCGACGAGGAAGAATTCCACGACCGGCACGAGATGGTGGTCTCGTCGTTTGAGCGCGGCAAGATCACCCTCGATGAGTATCTGGATCGCACGGTTTTCTATCGCACGCGTCCTTTCACCCGAGAGGCCTTCCGCGATTACATGTACGCTCTGTCGCAGCCACTTCCCGACGTGCTCGGATTCGCGCAGGCGCTCACGGACTCCGGCAAGTACTTCATGGGCACAATCAACAACGAATCGCGCGAGCTAAATTATTACCGAATTGAAAACTATGGACTGCGGAAGATCTTCCGCCTGTTTATCAGCTCGTGCTTCGTGGGATTCCGCAAACCGGAGCGCGACATTTACCGGCTGGCGCTGGAAACGACGCAGATTCCGGCGGACCAGTGCTGCTTCATTGACGACCGCGCGCTGAACCTGGAATGCGCTGTCAAGCTGGGAATGCAGACCATCCAGATGCAGCACGTGGAGCAGTTGCGGGGAGATCTGGCGAAATTGGGAGTGAGAGTCTAGGGTCGTGGTAGCGCTCGCCTCGCTACGCTTGGCGGGACGGGCGAATGCGCCCGTCCCCACACGCCTACCCCTACAGGGCCCTTCCACACGGCCCATTTCCACGTTGGACTAGGGGTTCTTCCGCGGCTGGGTGGTTTTGACGCCGGCGCTCTGCGGGACTTCGGACTCCTGCGTAGTGAGCGTTAAGTCGCTGGACCAGCAATCGGCCGCCAGTTTCCATTCGCCGTTACTCTGGCGCGCGCACACCCACAGGTATTTGCCGCGCTCTTCGCGGCGCTTGCCAATGGCGCCGGGAATCAGCGCCTTGCAACGTCCCGCCTCGTAAGCCAGGTCTCCGACGACGTCGACGCGCAGCGGCTCCACTTCCACTTCGCCGAGTCCTGCGTCGAGCGCGCCAAAGAAAAACTCGCGGACGGCCGCAGCTCCGCGGATGGGAGGATAGTTAGAGCGCAGCACCAGAGCGTCGGCGACATAAAGGTCGAGCAGATCGTCGAGGTGTTTCGTGTTGCAGGCCAGCACCCACTCGTGCGCGATGCGCCGAACCGCAGCCTCGGCACGGCTCATGTCGCCGCGGAGTGCTGCGGTGGGCCGCAGTTCCCGCCCAGCCTCTGCCCGGACTGGATCGGCCGCCGCCCGTCCCGCCATCGCTTCTCCACCGGGAAAATAATGGTGGTGATAGTGATGGTGGTAGTGATGCGTCTCCTGCCCCGTAGGCCGGATGGTCGCCGGTCTGCTTTCGGCATCGTGATCGAGAAATGGGTTGCGTGGCAGGGCGAGGGAGCGCGACGGCGGCCGCTCATCCCCGGCAGCTTCTGCTGCGTCGGGATCAGCAGCGGCAATACCACACATGGCGCAGAACCGATTGCCTTCGCGATTGCGGTATCCACAAGTGCGGCAAACTACCGTGGAAGCATCGCCAGACAGTTCCTGCGCCGCGTCATCCGAAGCCTGCTCCGCGTCGGCTTCGGCGGCCAGACGTTGGGCCGCCTCCAGGGCCGCGGCAATCGCGTCTGGACCGGGCTTGGGACGGCGCATTTCGGGCTGCAGCCTGCGGAACAGTTCGTCCATCTCGGCGTTGTGCACCGGGTCGTCTGAAGGTCTGGGGTTCTTCTTGTCTTTATCCACGAAATCTGTCCACGGATTGGTCCACCAATCGCAGCACTCTGCGTCTGGGGCCATTCTAGCGCAGCGGCTTCGGCTACCGGCTGGAAAACTCGATCTTGCCCTCAGTCTCGGTAGGAACCCCATTGCAGGTCGCCGGACGATACCTCCAAGTGCGCACCGTCTGCAGCACGTGCCGGTCGCCGGCAAGCCCAGCGCTCTCCAGAATGAGCGGACTGTGAACGCGTCCATCGGTTCCGATGATGAAACTGACTTTCACTTTCTGCCCATGAGCGGACGGCGTAAACAAGGGGTCAGGCGTGGTCAAGGCTTCCGGAGGTTGAACATCCTGGCAAGCCGGCGAGCTGACGTGCAGAACATCGACGAACTGAGAAGCGCGGGCCAGCCTTCTCGACACTTGGCCTTCTCTTTGCTCCAGGGTGGCCGACCGGGGACGCGGCACCGTGTTCACTGCCAGCGCAAGCGCAGGCAGGAACAAGAGAATCGCAGGCCAGGTGCGACGACGCATGAGTTTGTGCAGCTCCCGTTAAGAGGGAGAAATCGCTGCTCGCTCTTAACCGATGATGAGTGGCACATCGAGGACCATTTACGGCCGCGGGCATGCCATTGATTCGGCATAGGTTGCAATGGATTTCCGGGTGAATGGGAGGGGCTGGGATGAAACAGATTGCATAGCGTGGAGAAGGAAAAAAGAACAAAGACGCAGTCTTGCGCCCCGGGCTCGGCTCAACTCGCAGAGCGCCGCAAAGTCAGCAGCGTGATTTCCGGAGGACAATTCAAACGGACCGGAACTCCTACCGTGCCCAGGCCGGGGTTGGTGTAGAGGGTGAGCCCGCCGATTTTGTACAAACCCCATACGTATTTCCGGGCCAAGTCAGGCAGATAAAGTGGGCGGACGAAAGGCAGGCGCACCTGGCCCCCATGGGAGTGGCCTGAGAGTTGGAGATCGACGGGATGGCGAGCCACGTGGTCGGCGTAGTCCGGCTCGTGAACCACCACCACCGCGGCTTCGTTGGCGGGAATAGGGTGCAGAGTCGCGTCCAGATCGGGGCTGCCGTTTAACACATCGTCCACGCCGCCGAGCCAGAAGCGCGCTCCATCGCGTTCGACGGGAATCGACTGGTTCGACAGCACCTGAATTCCTGACGAGCGCAGCGCGCTGGTGACTCGATCCGGATCGGTAGCAGCGTCGTGGTTTCCCATCACCGCCCATAAGCCGTGAGGCGCCTGCATTTGTCGCAGCAGTTGGGCGCAAGGTTCGGCGGCCGAAGCGGCCGCTGCCGGGTCGCCGAACAAAGACACGGAAACGAAATCCCCGGCCAGCACGATCAGTTCGGGGCGCAGACCATTGACCATGCCGATGGCCGCGCGCAGAGGATGAACGGAAAAATGAGGGTCGTAATGGAAGTCGCTGAGCAGCGCGATGGTGAAGCCTTCGAGCCGGGCAGGCCACCGACGGAGGGCAATTTCCTGGCGCACAATCCGCGGACGGTTGGGCTCAAGCAGCACGGAATCGGCGGCGAGGGCGGTTACGCCGGCCGCCGCTGCGAGGCGGATAAATTTCCGCCTGGTCGTAGGAAGACTGATCGTAGAAAGAAAAGACAATCGTTTTCGGGCCCTTACACTGCGGGATGAAGCGGCACGCAGTTTCTGAATTTCAGCATAACGCGAAGCCGCCGACTCACGATATGACGAGAAATGCTCCCGCTTAGAAGGCAAAGGTGGCTTGCAGTTCAATGCGGCGGTTAGCCGAGCTGCCTTGCGAAAACGGACCTCCTTGCAAGGAATTGGAAACGCCAAAGAACCTGGAGCCCAGAACCGCGTTGGGATTCGCCACATTCACATTATTGAAAACGTTGCGAACACCCAAGCCGAGCGTGAAATTGTAGCGGCGGTCGGAGTTGGACGACATGTTGAATCCACCGCCCCCACCGAAGAGCGGGCCGCGAGGGCCACCGCCCCCCCGACCACCACCGCCGCCCCCGCCGGGTCCACCTTGTCCCTGGCCTTGAATGGCAGCTTTCGTTTTGGGCCCGATTCCGAAGGTTTTGGTGAGTCGCAGGTTCAGCACGAAGTGGCCCGGGCCAGTTTCCGAGTTAATGGGCACAAGCTTTCCAGCACCGGATGCATCGAAATTTCCAAGCTGCGTGCAGTAGATAGTGCCCTGCTGGTTCGTACCTGCGGGGCAAGTGGCGGAGGACAACCCCGGACGATCGTTGTAGATCTGGTCTCCGTTCTCGTCGATCGGCGACGTGATGGAGAACGGCGCCCCGGAACTGACCACCATGAAGGGACTCAGTCGAAACAGATAAGGGAAGGCAATGCTGCCGCCGAGAAAAAGTCGGTGCCGGACGTCGAACGAGGCGCGGCCCCAGTCCTGGCTGATGTCGTAGGAATTCGTCGGGAAACCGGAAACACCGGAAGTGTCGCTGTTGGCATATCCGAACGTGTAAAAGCCGAATAGCTGGACCTTGGTGCCGATGCGCACATTGGAGTTCAGGATCAGCTGGTTTTGTTTGAAATTACCTTCGGAGACGTAGCGGTAGATGTTGCCTTCATTCGGGTTCGGGCGCACGGTGCTGCCCGGGGTCCCAGGATAGGGAGCATTGGCATTGATGGTGATGAATTGGTCGAAGCCCCGCGAATTCAGGTACGTCGCAGACACCGTCGCCGACTTGGTGACCTGGCGTTCCACACTCACCGCGCCTTGCATGGTATAGGGCGCGCGCAGCGTGGGGCTGATCTGATAAACGGCAGACGTGGTGGTTGGGCCGCAGCTCGAAAAATTCGTGAAAGCGACATTGACGCCAGGGAAGCAAGTCGGGTTGTTGATAATGAACTGTTGTTGGGTTACTCCGTTGAGGCGATCCGCCTGCAGGATTTGTGCGGACTGGAAGCGGTTATAAAAAATGCCGTAGCCGCCGCGAATCACGACTATAGGAGGAGCGCTCCTTCCGTGCACGCCCCAGGCAAAGCCCACGCGCGGAGCAAAGTCACCGTGATCGTGAATGGAGTTCTGCGTCTCGAAGCGGAGGCCGGCACTGAGCGTGATGTTGGGACGGACGCGCCAGTCATCTTGAACGTAGGGTTCGAAGTCATAGTAGGTGATTGAGGCGTTCGGCGACCCTTGTGTGAATGAAAGTAGCTGCGGAGTTGCGCTGGGCAGGCCCTGACAGGCGGGTGGCAGCGAGGTCAAGGTCGCACATTGCGCCTGCTGAAACTCGGTAAGAGTAGAGAAGGTGAATGTGCCGTTATATCCCTGAGTCCAATAATTCGTATCCTGCGTGGCGCGGAGTCGTCCGCCGAACTTGAGTACGTGATTGCCGTGAATGAGTGAAGTGTAGTTCTGCAGCTCATAACTGTTCTGACCGTCGTTGTAATTGCCCGCGCCTCTGCCACCGCCGGTAAAGTTTCCGAGCACATTGACCGCCGGGGTTGTGTCCCCCGGATTTTGGATGCTGACATCGCGAATGTACTGGAAACGCGTTTCGTTGACGACCTTTGCGCCAATCACCTGGGTGTCGCCCACTTGCAGGGTTTGCTCTGTGGACTTGGAGTAGTAAGCCTGAGACGGAAGGTTGAACAGGCCGACGCCGTTATTGGTTTCCGTATCGCGATAGTATTGATAGCGCGCCGTGAGCGTGTTGTTTTTCGACAGCCCCCAATCCAGGCGCGGGCTCAGGTTGGTGCGCTGGCGCGGGTTGGAAATCGATTCGACCAACTGGGTCGGATTCAGGGATGAGTCGAGAACGTAGGCATTAACCGCCGTCAGTTCGTTGATGTTGCGGCGATCCAGGTTAAAGAAAAACGAAGCACTCTTGCCGAGCGGGCCGCCGACGTTTCCGCTGTATTGGGTGGAATCGTAGGGAGGCTCCGCGCCGGCGAATGGATTCGGTGAATTGAAGGCAGAGTCATTGCCCAGAACATAGACCTGCCCGTGGAGTTTGTCGGTTCCGGGCTTGGTGAAGATTTCGATGCGGCCGTAGCCCAGCTGGTCATACTCGGCGGAGAACGGGTTCTGGTTGACGCGGATTTCGCGAATCGACGACTTGGGCGGGAGCTGGCCCGCGGTGAAGCCGTCGATGTACATTTGCCCGCCGTTGGGGCCCGCGGAGGGTCCGGCGAGGGCTTGCAGATCGGACTGCAACTCATCGGGATCGTCGGGCAGAGCTTCGAGCTCCTTGCCCGAGATCACGATGGCGCCAGCGTTGTTCGAGGGATTCACGTCAACCGTGGGCGCGGTGTCGGAGACCTGAACCTTCTGGGTCTGCACTTCGATCGTCATCGACACGATGAGCCGCAGAGGCTGGTCGGCGATCACGACGTTGTCGTTCTCATACAGCGTAAACCCCTCGGCGGCGACCGTGAGAATGTACTTGCCGGGCGGCAACACCTTGAATTCGTAATTGCCCTGGCCATTGCTCTGGACCACAATCGGCGAGCCGCTGGCGGGGGTCATGATCACACTGGCGTTGGCAATGGCTGCCCCGGAAGGATCGGTAACCTGTCCGCGGAGAGCGCCGGAGGAGGTTTGCGCCAGCAACCCACTCACCGACAGCGAGAATAAGAGCACTATGAAAAAGGAACGCAAGTATTTCTCAACCTTCATTATCATTTTCCTATTTGTTGCGAGCGTATGAACAGTAGAACAATCCTTATCGAGAGCTGAAGACTACGGACCAGCGTCGCCGCTGGGAGCGCCGCCTAAACTCCAGGGCGCGAGCATCATGGCCTGACTGCCATTAGGAACGGCCTGAAGAATGGGTTCGACTCCGCTGTACAACTTAATCACGGTGCTTCCGCCTGAGGACGTGCCCTCGGTCGCGAGGATGGCTACGGCGTCTCCCTTGTGCAGATCAGCCAGTGCAATGGCAGGCGTTTGATCGAGCAAACGCTGGAAGTCGAACCCGCCGCCAGGACGGGAGCCGCCGCCCATTCCTCCGCCCCCCGTGCCTCCCGCGCCCCCTTGTCCATTCGCCGCGGCGTGTGGAGTTGAAGCCGAGGAGGAATTGGCGACCGCGCCCGGTGTCCCGGGAGGCAGCCTGGCCTTTAGTCGCATGGCAAACCCTTGCGCCATTTCGGCCGGAATCTTGTGGAGTTGCGAATCAGGATTGATTTTCAGTTGCACGGTTTTCTTGCTCAACACATCCTGAACGCTCACCCTTCCTGCGCTTGCATCGACGGAATTGATCAAGCCCTCGACGTAGGGAAAGTTACCGGTAAAGATCTCCTCGGCGGCCAGTTCCCCGCCGTCGGCGCTGCGGTCGCCACGGGCGCGTAATTGGTCGCCAACGTGGACGTCTTGCAGCGTAGTGAGCTTCGCATCTTCGGGTTTGGCGGAGTCGGGTGCGTAGCGCCGGATGATTGTGCTCTTGGACGCGCGCACGATGATCGCCTTCTTTCCGCCGAAACTTGAAGTCGAGATAGTCACGGTTCCGGCGGTTGCATCGACGGCGCTGACCGGACCGCCGAGGCCGCGTTTCTGCCAGTCCTGCCGCTCCTGTTCGTGCTGCGCTTCGAGGTCGGAATGGGAGATCACGATGATCTCCAAAGCCGCGATGGAGGTGCCGTCGGCCGATGCTTGGCCGCGCACTCGAACGCGGTCACCTACTTGCAACTCCTGCAACTGGATGGGCGCGGCGTCCTTGAGGTCCTTCGCGCCGGGCGCGATGCGCAACAGGCGAGCGTTGGGCTGCACCGTGACCGCAACTTCCGGACCGGAATCAGGCGCCAGTGTGATCGCGTTTCCATTGATCGCTTTAATGGCGCCGATGCGCCGGGCAATCGCAGGTTGGGTAGCGTCCTGAGCCTGAGCCGTGGCAGATGCGAAACCTGCCGGAAGGAACTGCGGACCCGACACGATCATGACGGACAATGCCAACGTGGAGATTATTGCTGTCTTCGTTTCCATACGCCCCATCCTTCTAATTTACATTGCCGCGAGGCCCGGAACTGCATGGTTTACAAAGTTTTACCCAGAATCAGATGACATTACAAAGAGGCGAGTCGGCGATCAAAAAGGGGAAACTCGCGCCGGGGGGACTCCTGCCCGGGCACCCAGAGTGCCAATAGACGACGAGGTCGTGCCCCGCTACGATTTTCTTTGGGAACTGCGCCAAAATCCGTCTTTAGGATGCGTGTACCTATTTTACGTTGGCTTTTGTGCTGGACAATGTTGCTGATCGTGCCCGTGTCTTTGTTAGGCCAAAGCGGGTTGGGCCAGTCAGGGTTGAGCCAGTCGCCGTCGAGCCAGGCCGGGCAGGACCAGCCTGGAGCCGCGGTGCTGCACACGCAAGGCGGAGTTTGGGTCAACGGCTATGAGGCGCAGGACTCATCCGCGGTTTTTCCCGGAGACCTGCTGGAAACCAAGGTTGGACAATCGGCCAGCCTGACTCTCGATGGATCTACGGTGCTGATCCAGCCGGAATCGGTGGCCAAGCTGCAAACCAATTTGCTGGAACTGGATCATGGCAGCGTGTTCGTGGGAACGTCGAAGAGCTTCAAAGTGCGGGTGCGTTGCATCACCGTGGTTCCCGTCGTCAACGAATGGACGCAGTACGAGGTCAGCAACGTGAATGGAAACATTCAGGTGGCGGCTCGCAAGAACGACGTAAACGTCGAGCGAGAGATGGATCTCCGGAAGCCATCGCCGGAAACGGAAGCGTCGCGCGGGTCCACGGTTCACGAGGGTGAACAAAAGAGCTTCGACTTATCGGAGATGTGCGGGCCACCGGCCAAACCCGCTCAGCCGGGTAAGGGTGTGAACCCGAAATGGATTGTGGCAGGAGCGGCAGGAGCTGGGCTGTTAATTTGCGTCCTGGTCTGTCGCAGCACCCCTACCAAGCCCCCTATTAGTTCATCGGCACCTTAAGGGCGACCTTCGAGCCCAGCTTCTAAGCGATCACAAAATTCTTTCGTGGGTGTATCCGGCAGCTACCAGGGCCGCCAGAAGTTCCGCGATGTGATCGGGACCGCGCGTCTCCATCGTGATGTCGATGGCGGTGTCGCCCAAGTTGACGCCGTGGTAGGCACGATCGTAGGCGGTCTCGACGATGTTGGCGCGATGGTCGGCGAGGATCCCGGTGAGGCGGTGCAGCGCTCCGGGATAATCGGGCAGGTGAACGCGCAAGCGTACGAGGCGTCCGTCTTTCACCAGGCCGCGCTCGATGATGCGCGAGAGCAGGGTAACGTCGATATTACCGCCGCACACCAGCACTGCGACTCGTTTGCCTTGCAGCGGCAGCTTGCGATTCAGGACGGCGGCGATGGCGGCGGCTCCGGCGCCCTCAGCCAGCGTTTTCTCGCGCTCCAGCAGCAAGAGAATCGCGTTGGCGATTTCCTCCTCTTCCACGGTCACAATGCCGTCGACGTATTTCTGGACCAGCGGCAGAGTGCGTTCGCCGGCGCGGCGGACGGCGATTCCGTCGGCGATGGTCTTCGCGGACTCCAGAGTAACGGGCTTGCCCTCGGCCACCGCGGCCTTCATCGAAGGAATACGGGCGGGTTGCACGCCGAAAATCTGTACTGCAGGATTGGATTGTTTGACGGCGCAGGCGATCCCGCCGATCAGGCCTCCACCACCGATGGGCGCAACGATCGCCTCGATGCTGGGATGTTGTTGCAGGATTTCGAGGCCGAGAGTTCCCTGCCCGGCGATGACTGCGTCATCATCGAAGGCATGAATCAGGGTCAGCCGGTCTTCCTTACTCTGCTCGACAGCCTTTTCGTAGGCCTCGTCATAGTTGGCGCCATGCAGCAAAACCTCGGCCCCGTAGGCACGAGTCGCTGAAACCTTGGTGAGCGGCGTGGGGAGTGGCATGACGATGCGGGCGTGGATCTTGTGGCGGCCTGCGTGGTAAGCCACACCTTGCGCATGATTGCCAGCGGAGGCGGCGATCACGCCGTGGGAGCGTTCCTCGGGACTGAGCGTGAGCAGTTTGTTCAGAGCGCCGCGCTCTTTGAAAGCTCCTGTGCGTTGTTGGTTATCGAGTTTGAGGAAGATCGAATTGTTGGTTAGACCGGAAAATGTTTCTGAGCGAGGGCAGGGAGAGACGCGAATGTCGGCGCGAATTCTTTCGAGAGCGGCCTGGATATCGGAAAGTTG
>Ga0209415_10018804_pt1 | contig 10883 bp, 9 predicted proteins | sample PeaSoiSIISIP2007_FD_187696 | JGI IMG/M metagenome (GOLD analysis project Ga0209415, IMG submission 187696) | Peat soil microbial communities from Weissenstadt, Germany - SII-SIP-2007 (SPAdes) (version 2) | ecosystem: Environmental > Terrestrial > Soil > Wetlands > Peat | place: Germany... | reverse complement strand
TGGTGGAACATGTAACTGTGCGTGGAGTCCGGATTGTCGCGCCGGTAGACTTTTCCCGGCACGATGATGCGCACCGGCGGCGGCTGTTTTTCCATGGTGCGGATTTGCATCGGAGACGTATGCGTTCGCAGCAGGCGCTGTGCCGCGCCCTCGGACGCGGCGCCGGCCGGCGGCTCGATGTAGAACGTGTCCATCGTGTCGCGCGCCGGATGGTGCTCGGGGATGTTGAGCGCCTCGAAATTGTAATAAGGCGTTTCGATCTCCGGCCCTTCCACCACCGTGTAGCCGAGCGATAGAAAGATCCGTTCGATCTCCTCGAACGTTTGCTGCAAGGGATGCCGCGATCCGACCGGCCGCGCCACTCCCGGCAAGGAAAGATCAATGCGGTCGCGGGCCGCGGAAGTTCCTTCCGCCGCTGTTTCCACTCGTACTCGCGCCGCTTCGAGCGATTGCTCGACGTGAGCTTTCAGTTCGTTGAGGGATTGCCCCACCGCGCGTTTTAGCTCGGGAGCGGCAGGCTTCAGCCAGTTTTCGGTGATGCGCGCGATCGCGCCCGCTTTGCGTCCCACCCAGGCGTTGCGCAATTCTTCCCACCGTGCCGTGTCGGGCACAGTGGCCGTCTCGCGGGCAAATTGCTCCGCGAGACCGGCGAACAGGCGCGCTACGCCTGCGGCGTCCGCGACGCCCAGTTCCGCCAGCGTTTTCGCGGTGGGGTCGTTGGACATAGATAGCGCGCTACTTCTTTGCGGGCTTCGCGGGCCTGCCCGCCGCGGCGGGCGCGGTCAAATGCTGCTTGGCCTGCGCCGCAAGTTCCGTGAACGCCGCCGCATCTTTCACGGCGAGGTCGGCCAACATCTTGCGATCAATCTCCACGCCGGCCGCTTTCAATCCGTGCATCAACTGGCTGTACGACAAGCCGTTCGCGCGCGCGCCGGCGCCGACGCGCTGAATCCACAGCCGCCGGAATTGCCGCTTCTTGTTGCGACGATCGCGATAGGCGAAGCGGTCGGCGCGATTCGCCGCCTCCTGCGCCGATTGGTACAGCTTTGATTTGGTGAGGAAAAATCCCTTTGTGCGCTTCAAATACTTCTTCCTGCGCGCACGGCGTTTCGTTCCGCGTTTGACTCGAGCCATTAGTTCCTCTCTTGCGAGGAGCGCGCACACGAACCACTTGCGTCAGCCGGCCCCGAAGGCCCGCCAACGCCCCCGAGTTCGGTGGCGTCTCCACGGCGTGTTGAGAATGCAACTTGGTGTTACCCGGTTGCGATCTGCCCCGGCCGAGGCGCTCTTCGCGCATCAGCTTAGGCCGCTGGCCGGCAGGCCCGTCGTGGTGGGTTACGCGCTGCCTGGCACAGCAAAAAAATCTATAGCGCCGCCGCCCTCAGGCGTACGGCAACATCCGGTGCACTTTCGGCGCGTCGGCCGGACTCACCGCCGCCATTTTCTTCAGACGGCGCATGCGATTGGCGGGTTTGGTTCCCATCAGGTGACGCTTGCCCGAATGCATCCGCATCACTTTTCCGGTGGAAGAAATCTTGAATCGCTTCGCCGCGCCGCGGTGCGTCTTAAGTTTTTGTTTCTTGGCCATGTACCCAAATCCCTTCTCATTCCAACCGTTTCGCGGTCAGGCTGCTTCAAGCCTGCCCTGAGGCCACGGCGGGCGCTGTCGGTTTTCCCCCGGGGCCTTTTTTCGGCGCCAGCAGCGCCATCAAAATGTTTGCTTCCATCCGCGGTCCAATCTCCACCAGCGCGTGGTCGGCGATCTCTGTGAGCAGGCGGTTCATCTTGGCCCGGCCCACTTCCTGGTGCGCCATCTCGCGCCCGCGGTGGAAGATCATCGCCTTCACGCGGTGCCCTTCACCCAGAAAGCGGATAATCTGGTTCTTTCGCACCTGATAATCGTGCTCCGCCGTTGCCGGCCGGAATTTGACTTCTTTCAGCTGCGACCCCTTCTGGTGCCGCCGCTGCTCGTGCGCTTTCTTGTTCGTCTGGTAAAGGAAGCGGCCGTAATCCGTGATCTTGCAGACCGGCGGGTCGGCTGTGGGCGAAATCTCCACGAGGTCGAGTCCCCGCTCGCGCGCCAGCTTCAGCGCTTCCGGCGGCGGCATCACGCCCAACTGCCCGCCGTCCTCGTCCACGACGCGAATTTCTCGCGCCCAAATTCTCTCATTTACTCGGGTGCGATCATTTGCCCGAAAACTGCGCTCAGCGATAAATTCACCTCCCGCCCGGACCTCGTCCGGCGCGGCCTACCATCCTAAACCATCCCCGCCGCCACAGTGCAAGCTAGAAGCGGACGCGGGTCGCTAAGTATAACATGCCTTCCGTGGCCGTCCAGCCACCCCTACGCAAGCAGGATCGCCCGAGATGAGCGATGTCTCTTTGGGCAGGGCGCTTTGCCGCCGAGCACGCCGGCCGCTTTCCCTGTGGTCTAATTTCTAAATGCAGCAAGCTACACTGGAAGTCAGCGAAGAAGCTCCGATACTCCTGGCCTCGCCCGCGCGCGGAGTCCCTTGGACCCTGGTTGTCGCATTCTTTCTATTCTTCAATTTCCTCTACTTGCTCACCTCGACGGGCCGCGTCCGCACGATTGACGAAGTCTCGGCCGACTTCGAGACGGAAAGTCTCTATCTCCACGGCAACACCGCCGTGCCGCAAGCCGTGCAGGCCCGCCTCTTCTACGGCATAGGCGATCGCTTCGGTCGCCCGCAGACGCCTTACGCCCCCGGCCAATCCGCAGCGGCGATTCCCTGGCTCGCGGTCGGGCGCTGGGTCGCGCATTGGCACAATGTCCCGGAAGCTTCGCGGGATTTGCTGAGCGATTTCTTTCTCGTCGGTAGCAGTGCCAGCTTTTCGGCCGCCGCTGCGGCACTGGCCCTTCTGATTTTCCTGCAATTGGGAATTCCCGCTAAGACTTCTCTCGCCGCGGCGGGGATCCTCGCGCTGGCGACGCCGGTCGGCGCCTACTCCGGCTGGTTCTTCTCCGAACCGCTGGGTGCGGCGCTGTTGCTCGGGGCGGCCGCCGCACTTTTCTGCGGCGAGCGGGGCGCGGCAAGTTCTACGACCCAAGCCATCGCCGCGGGTGTGCTGTTCGCTGCGGCGGTGTGGGTGCGACCCACGCACATCATTGTATTGCCGATCTTTCTGGCGGCGCTCCTGCTTCGCGACGGCAAACGCGCCGCAAGTTCCGCGGTCGTCTTCACCACCATCGCGGGCTTTGCCGGCGCGATGTATCTGTGGCGCAACGATTTTCTGTTCGGCGATCCATTCAACTTCGGCTATCCCTCCGCGGCGGAAACCGGTAAAGCGCTGAACACATTTCACACACCGCTCGCGACCGGACTCTACGGATTTTTGCTGTCGCCCGGCAAGTCCATCTTCATATTTGCGCCCCCGATTCTCCTGGCGATTTGGTCCTTGCGCCGGCTCTGGCAGCGCAACCGCGCGCTGGCGGTGGTGGCGGGGGGAGCGCCCCTGGCCTACCTGCTCTTCTTCGCCACGTACACCCAATGGGAGGGCGGTTACTGCTACGGGCCGCGCTACATGGTGCCGGCGCTCGCACTGCTATGCCTGGGGCTGGGTCCGGCGCTCGACGGCGCGACGCGGCGGACACGCGTCGTGGCGTGGACGCTCTTCGCCGTGGGATTCTTGGTGCAGGCCATCGGCCTCGCGACCAGTTTCATCCAGGTGGAAGCGGGCGGCGCTTATTACGATCAGGCGTTCAACTACCGCATGAACTTTGTGCCGATCGCAGCGCAACTGAAAGAGATTTGGCGGTACGCAACGTCGAGCGCGCCCGCCCCGATTGGGCAGGGATTCGATCGCTGGTGGGTGTTGCTGGCCAAAGGGCAAGTCCCTCACGAACTGCTATGGGGAATTGCCCTGCTGGAGCTTGCCGGTTTTGCATTGAGCGCGTGGTGGCTGCGCAAGACTTATCAGCGGGCGGCGGCGACGGAACTCTAGCTCTTTTCGCTGCCGGCGGTTTCCGACTGTAAATCCAAAATAAACTGCGCGAGCGGCCGCGGGCCGAGATCGCCCTTGCCGTGATGCCGCACGGAGACGGAGTTCGCTTCCGCTTCTTTTCCGCCGATGACGGTCATGTACGGAATTTTCTGCATTTCGGCGTCGCGGATTTTCGCTTGCAATTTTTCGTTGCGATCGTCGAGATGCGCGCGGAAACCCGCCGCGGTGAGCGCAGACGTCACGCTCCTGGCGTACTCGCTAAATTTTCCGCTCACGGGCAACACTTCCACCTGCACCGGGGCGAGCCAGAGCGGGAACGATCCGGCGTAATGCTCGATCAGGATGCCGAAGAATCGCTCGACCGAGCCCCACAGCGCGCGATGCACCATTAACGGCTGGTGGCGATTGCCGTCTTCGCCGACGTATTCGAGGCCGAATCGCCGCGGCAAATTGAAATCGAATTGCACGGTGGTCAATTGCCACGGGCGGCCGATGGCGTCAATTAATTTGACGTCAATCTTCGGGCCGTAGAACGCGGCTTCGCCTTCCATGCGCGTGTAAGGAACCTTCATTTGCGTGAGCGTGGTTTCGAGGGCCGCGGTCGAGCGCTTCCACTCCTCGGGCGTGCCGGCGTAATTTTCCGGATGCGCCGCGTCCCAATCGGAAAGCTCGACGACGTATTTCTCGAAGCCGAAGGTTTTCATCACCGCGAACGCGAAATCCACGCAGGCCGCGACCTCGCTCTCGATCTGCTCCGGCATGCAGAAGATGTGCGCGTCATCCTGCGTGAAGCCGCGCACGCGCAGCAGGCCGTGCAACACGCCGGAGCGCTCGTAGCGGTAGACGGTGCCTAGCTCGGCGAGGCGATACGGCAAATCGCGATAGCTGCGCAGATGCGATTTGTAAATCAGGATGTGGCCGGGACAATTCATCGGCTTGAGTTGGTAATCGTCTTTTTCGACTTCGATCGGCGCGAACATGTTCTCGCTGTAGAAATTCGTGTGGCCGCTGGTCTTCCAGAGTTCGAGGCGCATGACGTGCGGCGTGAAGACAAGTTGATAGCCGCGGCGCAGAAGCTCGTTGCGCAGCCAGTCTTCCATGATTTTGCGGACGAGCCCGCCCTTGGGATGCCAGAAAATCAGGCCGGGCCCGGCCTCGTCCTGAATGCTAAAGAGATCCAGTTCCTGGCCGAGCTTGCGGTGGTCGCGCTTCTTCGCTTCTTCTAGGCGCACCAGGTATTCGTCGAGCTCCTGCTGCGTGTAAAAGCAGAGAGCGTAAATGCGCTGGAGCTGCGGATTGCCTTCCTGTCCCTTCCAGTAGGCGCCGGAAACGCTCACGAGTTTGAACGCGCGAATGCGTCCGGTGGAGGGGATGTGCGGGCCGCGGCAGAAGTCTATGAATTTCCCGGTGGTGTAGAACGAAACCATCGGCTCGGCGGCTTTTTCTTCCACCAGTTCGCATTTGAAGACCTGATTCCATTTGCGGTAGAGCTCGAGCGCTTCGGGCTTGGGCAGGAATTTGCGCTCGTTGGGAATATCTTGTCCCGCAAGCTCATGCATCTTTTTTTCGATGCGCGCGAGATCTTCGGGCGTGAACGGCTGCTCGCGCAGAAATTCGTAGAAGAAACCGTTTTCAATGGGCGGGCCGATGCCCAGCTTCACGTCCGGAAAAAGTTCGAGCACCGCGGCAGCCATCAGATGCGCCGCGGAATGGCGAAAGACTTGGAGCGCGTCCGGGTCCTTGCGGGTGAGGATCGCAAGCTTGACGTTGTGGTCGAGGGGACGCGAGAGGTCCGCGAGTTCGCCATCCACGCGCGCGACGAGCGCTTCCTTCGCGAGCGACGGCGAAATGTTGCGCGCGACTTCGGCGGCGGTGGTGCCGCTCGGGACTTCGCGAACGGCTCCGTCCGGCAGCGTGATTTGAATGGTGGCCATGTTGGGTGTGCGCCGAATTTTCTACGCTAACAAACGGCGCGCGCGAGGGCAAGGGAAGCCTCGGGGAGGCGTGAACCGTAGCCCGTGATCCGCGGCTGAATTGTGCGATTCGCGTGTCACGACAGGTGCTCTGAAGCAGGGAGGCAAAGAAGCAAGGAGGCAGGGCAAAGAGACTGGCGAGTGAGGAGTGGCGAGCCCGCCTTGGTCCGCGGCCCGCCACAGCGGGCAAGCTCTGGACTACGGCGGGCAGGTAGAATCATTCAATTTGCTTCGACGGTCGAAGCGAATGGAGCGAGTTGGGTGGGATTTTTGCTGGGTGAGTACAAAGAGGGATTCTTCGACTTCTAGGCGGCTCGTCCCGGCCGAGCCGGGACGGGCAGAGACAAGAGCCGCCTCTTCGCTCAGAATGACTGGAAGTGCGTTGGGCAGATGCGCTTACATTAGCTCGTCGCTCAAATCTTTCCAGCCCGGATTCTTTGTTTCGATCAGGGCGACTTTCTTTGAGCGCAGCCAACCCTTAGTCTGCTTCTCGCGAGCAATTGCCGCGCCCGCGCTTCCGAACAGCTCGTAATAAACCAGCCGCGTCACGTTGTATCGCGCCGTGAACCCCGGCACGGTGCGTTCGCGATGCTTTGCGAGACGCTGCACCAGGTTGCTCGTCACGCCGGTATACAGCACGACGGACTTGCCGGCCAGGATGTAAACGAAATAGGCGCGATCTTCCACGGGCGCGATTCTGCCACGCGCACCACCGCGCAGTCATTACTCTAATACCGTGCAAGCGAAGTAAGTCATTCTGAGCGCAGCTCCGACACTCTGGATTTGCTGACCGCGTTGCGCGGGCAGGTCGGGGCGGAGGCGAAGAATCGCTCTTTGTACCCCCGCGCACAATGATGAAGAGGGTCAGATGCGGCAGCAACGCTGGAACGAAGAGGAATTCTTCGACTTCGAGGCGGCTTGTCCCGACCGGGCTGGGACTGGCAGAGGAAAGAGCCGCCTCTCCGCTCAGAATGACTCAATTTGCGCGGGCGCCCGCCGAGGATCTGAGAAGATCGCGCTGGCACCACGGCGGGCTGCGGAGTCCGCGGGCTTCCAAATCAAGTCGAGATGGGGCCGGAATGGATCTTTTGTTCGCCTTCTTTTAGGCCGCGGAAGGTGATGTGGAGGCAGCAGGCCACGAGGAAGCCCAGGAGGAGTAAGTGGAGATACGGCAAGATGCCCATCACCACGGACCAGAGCAGAAATGCGAAGCAAGCGGAGACGAACATGGCGAACAGCGATTTTGCGGCGACGGATTTGCTGCGCGGAAGCCGCTTGCCGACTTCCATGAAGATCAGTCCTACGGCCAGCGCGATCACGAATTGAATGAACGGTCGAATGCCGGAAATTCTTGCGACCCAGAATTGCGTCTTCGCGGGGTCCGCGGCGACTACGAACACCAGCACCACCAGCGGGAGCAGGGCTCCGGTGGCGCGGCGCAACGCGCCGTGACGCCAATCGCCGCCCCAGATGGTGACCACCACCATTACGACCAAACCCAGGAAGACCAGCATCACGATCCCGGAAAAGAGGAAGTAGACGAAGACGTCCCGGAGAATGTGGGTGAAGGACAGGTGCGGCACGTGGGTCTCCTTGCGGGCGGCTGGAAGTCATCTCATAGATTCTTGGCCGCCGGATGCCTGCCATCTTCAGGGGCTAAAGCCCCATGCTTGCTCCAGCTTATTGTCGGAGCTAAAGCTCCGACCCCCTAAAGCCCATTTAGGAGATGACTTCGGGGGGATTATATGCCCACCGTAATTTAAAAGCGCGCGGGGGAACGAAAAACCGCAGAGAGATCCCTCCCGCCACGGAGGGCAGGCGCCCTAAACTTCGTGGCTCGGGATGACTGCGTTAATTCATCAGCCATTTGAGAAAAGGCAAAGCGGCGTCGAGCATTTTCCAGGCGGGCTCCAAGTAGAGCCCGCACCCGCACACTCCAAAAACTTATTTATTCATAGCGGAGGGCATCGACGGGATCGAGGCGGGAGGCGCGGGCGGCGGGCCACACGCCGAAGATGAGTCCGACGGAGAAGGAAACGGCTAGACCGAGGAGGATGGTCCACAGGGGGACGACAGCTTGCATGTCCGTGACCATGCGAATGAGCGGCACGATGATTCCCGCCGTGACGACGATGGCGAGGATGCCGCCGGCGCCGGTGAGCGTCATGGCCTCGAAGAGGAATTGCCAGGTGATGTCGCTGCGGCGCGCGCCGATGGCTTTGCGCACGCCGATCTCGCGCGTGCGCTCGGTGACGCTGACCAGCATGATGTTCATCACGCCGACGCCGCCAATCATCAGGCCGATGGAGCTCAACACCACCATGGCCAGCGCCACCATGCCGATGATTTGATGGAATTGCTCGACCTGCTCCGCCGCCGTGGAGATCGAAAAATCGTCGGGCTTGTCGTAGGGCACATAGCGGCGGCGGCGCAGCACTTCGCGAGTTTCGTCCACGGCTTGATCGAGTTTGCCTTGCAGCCCTTGCACGCGCATGCTCACTTCGTAGGCGGCCGGATAAACTTTTTTGAACGTGAAGAACGGGATGATCGCGCGCTTATCCTGATCGTCCGTGCCGAACGTGCCTTCGGGCTTCGCCAGCACGCCGATGACGCGATAGCTCGAGCCGTCCACCTTCACTTCCCGATCGAGGGGCGAGAGGTCGCCGAACAGCGCCTTCGCGGCGTCCTCGCCCAGGACGATGACGCTTTCACGGTGGAGATCCTCGGTGTCCGTGAAGAAGCGGCCCTGCTTCAAGACGGCGTTCGCGTAGACCTCGGCGTAACTCGGAACCGTGCCGCGGAAATCTACGGCATCGACCTCGTTAGTCTGGTAGATCACGTTGTGCGGGCCGGTCTCCCACTCGGTTATGAACGGCGCGACGGCTTTCACGGACGGGCACAATTCCTGGATGGCCTGCGCGTCTTCGAGCGTGAGCGGCTTGCGCTGGCGCTGCTCCTTGGTGGGCCGCGTGAGCGAAGGCCCCTGATCGAGCCGGGCGACGAAGGCGCTGTCCGCGCCGAAGCCGGTGATGCGCTCCACAACGCTTTGGTTGAATCCCTGCAGCAGCGCGCCGACCAGCATGAGCACGGAGACGCCGATCACGACGCCGAGCACGGTGAGGAAGCAGCGGAGTTTGTGCTCGCGCATGGCGTCGATCGCGAGCAATAAATTCTCTTTGTAGTCTTGCCGCTTCATCTTGTCCGGCCTAATTCTCCGCGCGCAGCGCGACGATCGGATCCAGCCGCGAAGCCCGCACGGCGGGGTAAATCCCGAAAAACAGCCCGACGCTGGTGGACATCACGATCGCCGTCACCACCGACGCGAAGGTGGGGGAGATCGGCACGGCCGTGAAGGTGCGCACCAGCGCCGCGAGGGTGAGCGCGAGCACCAGCCCCAGGACGCCCCCGGCGATCGAGAGCGTGGCGGACTCCAAAAGAAACTGCAGAATGATGTGGAGGCGGCGCGCGCCCAGGGCTTTGCGAATGCCGATCTCGCGCGTCCGCTCCGTCACGCTCGCCAGCATGATATTCATGATGACGATGCCGCCGATGACCAGAAACACGGTGGTCAACCAAATCGCGATGGCGAAGATATTGCCGGTGAGTTGCTTCCACAGGCTCATAATGGAATTGGGCGCAATGACACCGAAATCGTCGGGATCGCGGTAGGGGACGTGATGTGCGGCGCGCAGAATCATGCGCGATTCGTCTTCCGCCGCCGGCATCATGTCTTCGGAGCGCGCCTGGACGAAGAAGGTGGCGGAATCGGTAGCGGTCTTCCACTCCTTCACGTAAGTGTTGAACGGAATGAGAATGAAATTGTCCCGCGAGACGCCGAAAACGGTTCCGAGCGGATCCGCGACGCCGACGACGGTGCAGGTCTTTGATCCGATGCGGATCATTTTCCCAAGGGGGTCCATTCCGGGCAAAATTTTATTGGAGACGTCCGCGCCGAGGACGCAGATGGGCTCGCGATGCAGGTTGTCCGCCTCGGTGATGGCGCGCCCGGTGGCGATGGTGATGTCGCGCAGCTCGGTGTAGTTGGGCGTGACGCCGGTGAGCTGCGCGTCCTCGAAGAGTTCGTTGCCGTAGCGGGCGTCTTGCGTATTGCCTTCGACGGCGCCGACTTGCTGGGCGAGTTGCATGCGGGTGGTAAGCAAATCGAAATCGTCTTCGGTCAGGAGGGGGCGCTTCTGCGCGCGCACCCATTCCTGCGCGTTGGTGATGATGCCGAAGCGCGTGATGACGAAGCAGTTGGCGCCGAGGTTGGCGACTTTATCGGAGATGTAGAGATTGAGCCCGTTGACGATGGACATGACGGCGACTAAGGTCGTCACGGCGAGAATGATGCCGAGCAGCGTGAGGAAACTGCGGAGCTTGTGCGCGCGCAGGGTATCGAGCGCCAGGAGCATAGTCTGGCCCAGATCCACGCCCATGAAAATGCTCTTGCTGGACACACCCGCTCCTTTGGCCCCGCACTAGGAGTTACGAAATCGAGACACCCGATGTTGCAGCGCTGCGGCGACTCCGGTTCCCCGAATAGAATACTCTTGCAACCGCTCGCCGAGCTAAAGAATCAGATAGGAGCGAACCGCGGACAGGCGTTCCGATTCATGCGAAGACATTTCACACACGCGCTGCTGATCCTGTCTCTAGGCGCCGGGGCCATCGCGGCCGCGCCGGCGACGCAAGTCTCCGGTGGCGGCGCGCCCACCCCGGCGCAGCTTCAGAGCTTTATAGCGCGCGCGATCGATAACCAGCACCGCGACGACCAACTGCTCGAACAGTACGATCGCATCGAGCACGTGCAAACCCGCAAGGCCGCCGATTCCCCCGTCGCCGAGGATCAATACTCGCGAATCGTTCCGATCGGAACCGGATCGTTCCACATCACGGTGACGCCGAACGCGCAGCCCGCCGATCCCGCGCAGTACCGCCAGCAGCTCG
>Ga0209415_10018803_pt1 | contig 10883 bp, 8 predicted proteins | sample PeaSoiSIISIP2007_FD_187696 | JGI IMG/M metagenome (GOLD analysis project Ga0209415, IMG submission 187696) | Peat soil microbial communities from Weissenstadt, Germany - SII-SIP-2007 (SPAdes) (version 2) | ecosystem: Environmental > Terrestrial > Soil > Wetlands > Peat | place: Germany... | reverse complement strand
ACTGGGTCAGCGCCGTGCCCACGATCTCGTCCGGATCGTCGGAAATGACCATCAGCGAGCGGTCCGCCGGCAGGATGTAGCCCTCGCGCATCGTCTTTCGATCAATCCAGTCCAGGAGCCCCTGCCAGTAATCCTTGCCGACGAGGACCACCGGGAAATGCGGGTGCCGGCTGGTCTGGATCAGCATCAGCGACTCGAACAATTCGTCCAGCGTGCCGTAGCCTCCCGGGAAGATCACGTAGGCGAGCGAGTGATAGAGGAACATGTACTTGCGCGTGAAGAAATACCGGAAATGCAGCACTTTGGTCAGGTAGGGATTCGGCTTCTGCTCGGTGGGCAGATCAATGTTGAGGCCGATGGAGATGCCGCCGGCCTCGAACGCGCCGCGGTTGGCTGCCTCCATGATGCCCGGTCCGGCGCCGGTGATGACCGCGACGCCGCGCTGGGCGATCATGCCTCCGACGCGGCGGGCCATCCGGTACTCGGGGCTGTTCCGCTTCGAGCGCGTGGCGCCGAAGACGCAGACGCCGGGCGCCAGGCCGCCGAGGTCCTCGAATCCCTGCACGAACTCGCTCATGACCCGCAGCACGCGCCAGGGTTGCTGCGCAAACGTGCCATCGGGGTTGGTCGGTCGTATCGCCATCGTTCTATGCTCTCCAGGTTCCGCCTAGCCCAAGGCGGCCACAACGAGGTCCCCGACTTCGCGGGTGCCGTAGCCCATCCGGCCGGCGGCCATGGATTTGAGCTTGGTGCCGGTGACGCTCTTGACTGCTTCTTCGATGTTCTGCGCCGCGCGCTTCTTGCCCAAGTGGTTGAGCAGCATCCCCGCCGCGCAGATTGCAGCCAGCGGGTTGATCACGTTCTTGCCGGTGTACTTCGGCGCGGAGCCGCCGATCGGCTCGAACATGCTGACGCCCTTGGGATTGATGTTGCCGCCGGCGGCGATGCCCATGCCGCCCTGGATCATCGCGCCCAGATCGGTGATGATGTCGCCGAACATGTTGTCCGTCACGATCACGTCGAACCGGTCCGGGTTCTTGATCATCCACATGCAGGTCGCGTCCACGTGCGCGTACTCGCGCTTGATGTCGGCGAAATCGCGGTCGCCGATTTCGTGGAACGCGCGCTCCCAGAGGTCGAAGGCGAACGTGAGCACGTTGGTCTTGCCGCAGAGCGTGAGCGTCTTCGCCTTCTTCCGCGCGCGGCAATACTCGAAGGCATATCGCAGGCAGCGCTCCACGCCCATGCGGGTATTGATCGAGGTCTGGATCGCCACTTCGTTCGCCGTGCCCTTGCGGAGGAATCCGCCGGTGCCCGCGTAGAGCCCTTCGGTGTTCTCGCGGACGACGACGAAGTCAATGTCCTCGGGCTTCCGGTCCTTCAGCGGGCAATCCACGCCGGGATAAAGCTGGACGGGCCGGAGATTGATGTATTGATCCAGCTCGAAGCGCAGCCGCAGCAGCAGGCCCTTTTCAAGGATTCCGGGCTTGACGTCCGGATGGCCGACCGCGCCCAGGAAAAGGACGTCCAGTCCGCGGATTTCCTCCAGCGCCGAATCGGGCAGGATCTCGCCGGTCCGCAGATAGCGTTCTCCGCCGAAATCGTACTTCACCGTTTCGTACTTGATGTTGTGCTTTTTGCAGGCCGCCGCCATGACCTTCAGCGCTTCGCGGGTCACTTCGGGCCCGGTGCCGTCTCCTGGGATGACTCCGATCTTGTACACAGCGCAACCCTTCCTTTAATCAAAACTCCGGGCGATTCTTCACTAGGCCCGGTCTGGGGGCGGTCACGGCTTCCGCGGCTGCGGGCGCGGCCGAGTTTCTTCCACAACGAACAGTGACGTGTGGACCCGAAGCGTGTCGCCCGGCCGGATGGACGCGGCCTCGACGCGCGCGCCGTTGACGTAAATTCCGTTGCGACTGCCGAGGTCCTTCACTTCCGTTTTGGTCGGCCCGAGAACGATCTGGGCGTGATGCCGCGAGACGGATGCGTCCGGAATGGTGAGGCCAAGGCCATCGTCCCGCCCGATCACCATCGAATTCCGGGCGATGAGGAACCGCTTTCCCTTCAGCGGTCCCTCGATGCACATCAACCGGAGTTCCCCCGGCTTGAACGCCTTGAACGGCGCGCGCGTGATGGCGTCCTCGCGCGGCACCTTCGTTCCTCTGCGCAGGAACGGATCGGAGACCGGCTCGACTTCGACCTCCGAGGCGATGCTCCAATCCAAGCCGCCGTCCTCCTTCGCCCCCGGCGCCGCAGAAGGCTTCTGCACGACGACGGGCTCCGTCGGCCGGCCGGTCAATCCGGCGTCCACAGGGATCACGATATCGAAAGCGAGCGTGACCGGCCCTATGGAGATGTTGTCCCCATCCTTCAGCAACTGCCGGTCCGCGAGGACGCCGTTGACCCTGGTTCCCGTCAAGCTCAGCAGGTCCGCCAGCCGAGTCCCCTTCGGCGTTCGAGCGATCTGCGCCTGGAACTCGCCGACGGCCGCTTCCTTCAGACGCACGTTGGCCAGCGTGTGCCGTCCGATGACCAGCGGCGACGCACCCAGGAAGAACTCCGCGTCCTTGCGCGCGCCCTGCGCAACCCGCAGCCGCACGCGCGGCGCGCCGCCGGCCGCGGCCAGCTCCACCGGCTCCGCCGCCGGCTGATCGCCGGAGTCGGGCAGAAGGAGCAGCAACGCGCTGCCCAGCTCGATCAGGTCGTACGGGGCCAGTTTCTGGACGCGGATGCGCTGATCGTTGACGACAACGACGGCTTCGGGCATGCCTTCTTCGATCTCGTAAGCACCCTCGCGAAAGCTCAGCCTCGCATGCAGCTCCAGGACGCCGGCATCCGACAGGTTAATATCGCAATCCGCGCCGTTGCCGAGCGTCACCGCGCGCGGCGGCAGTGGGTAGACCTTCATCTGCCCGCCCTTATGGACGTGCGCCAGCACAGAGCTGCGCACGTGCCGCGGCGGCAGGCGAGGGTCTTCCGCCGTTTCCACCGCTGCGGTCTTCACTTGCGGGGCGGCTGGGACCTGGGGAGCGGCCGGGACATTCGGCGCAGCCGGCGGCGGGCTCGGCGCCGCGCCTTCCACGCCTGCACGGATTTCGGCGATAGCGGTTTCCGTCATGTAGGCCTTGCGCTGGACGACCTGCCAGAGCCGCTGTTTCGAGCCGACGCGCTCGAGCGCTACGAGGATCTCGACGCATTCCTCGAGCTGGTCCTGCTTGAGATGCCCGGCGCCGACGGCGCGCTTGCCGAATTCGTAGTCCATTTCCAGCGGCATGCTTTTATTCTCCGAGTCCGCGAGAGACATACGACAGAGCCGGATTATAGCCCACGTCTTTCGTGGCTTTCAAGTGATCGGGCGCGGCGCAGCCGGTTGAGGACCTTTTCCAGTTCCTCCGGCAGTGCAAGGGAAAACGCCAGCGGGCGGCCCGTTCCGGGGTGACGGAACTTCAGGGAGCCGGCGTGGAGGAACATCCGATCCAGGCCCGCCGCCCGCGCGAGCTCCGCATTGGCGGCGGCATCGCCCTCCTCCGGGTCGCCCGCAACCGGATGGCCCAGCGCCCTGAAATGAAGTCGAATCTGCCGCCAGCGGCCGGTCTGCGGGCTGGCTTCCACGAGCGTCGCGGAATCGAAGCGCTCCAGGACTCGGTATCGCGTGAGCGCCCGCTGCGGCTCGCCCGCGCCCGCAACGCCCACGGCACGCCCGCCGCGCCGAATCCGTCCCAGCGGCAAGCGCACCTGGCCGGACTGCTGCGAAAGCCGGCCCACGAGCAACGTCGTGTACCGCTTCTCTGCTTCGTGCCGCCGGAACTGCCCCGCGAGCCGCTGATGCGCCTCGGCGTCTTTCGCGATGACCATCAGGCCGGACGTGTCGCGGTCGAGCCGGTGGACCATGCCGTAGTCGTGTTCCGGACCGATCCGGTCCTGCGCCTCGCCGTAACGCGCGATGAGCCCATTGAGCAGCGTGTCGAGCTTGTGGCCGATACCCGGCTCGGAAACGAGTCCCGCCGGCTTGTCGAGCACCGCGATGGCGTCATCCTCATAAAGGACGTGGACCGGCACTGCCGGGTTCGGCGCCACGAGGAAAGCGCCGGCGGGCAATTGAACCGCGACGTGCTGGCCCGCCCGCAGCCGCGTCTTCTCGCCGCCGGGCGCGCCATCCACCAGCACGAACCCCTTGCGCAGAAGCTTGTTCAGAAAACCGGCGGGCGCCTCAGGACAGTGGCGGGCAATGAAGTCCTTCAGAGGGCGCGCCTCGTCTTCGCGCGATGTCTTCAGCCAGCGCCGTATCGTCCGGTCTTCAGACATGTTCAAGCGACTCCTGATCGAGCGCTCGTGAGATGCTCGCGGCAACACTCACGCGCGACACGGCCTCCGAGGAAAACCTCGAATAACCCTTGAAAAATCCAAAGAAATATGGTTATTTGTGTTGCAAGCGCCGAAACCGTGTGATATGCTACCGCGCATTCAGGGGGGAGCGCAAGGGACTGATGCAGGCAAGAGGAGCGCGCGCGGCAATGGGCCGCGCCGGTTAGACTGGGTCTTTGGCAGAAAGGTGGAATTCGATGGCAATGACGAAAACGCAGATCGTCAAAGAGTTGGCTGAAGCGGTCGAGATCAGCAAGAAGCAGGCCGTGTGCGCGCTGGAGGCTATAACCAAGATGGCCTACCGCGAAGCGAAGAACGGCTTCACGCTGCCGGGCATCGGCAAACTTGTGCTCGTCAACCGCAGCGCCCGGGTCGGCCGCAATCCGAAAACCGGTGAGCCGATTCAGATTCCGGCCAAGAAAGTGGTCAAGTTCCGCGTTGCCAAAGCTGCCAAGGAAGCGGTTCTGTAAACCGGCGTCATTCGTCGCGAGATTCTGAGTCAACAGGAGCGGTGCGTCCCGAAAGAAGCGCACCGCTCTTTCTTTCATCACGCCTCGTCCGCCCGCTCCGCCCCTTGCGGCGACGCCGCCACGGCCAGCAGCAGGGCAAAACTGATGAAGTAGAAGTAATTGATGAACGCCTGCTTGCCCACCACGAAGAAGATCAGCCATGAGGTCGCCATCGAGAACAGCCACCCGGCCAGACTGCGCGGCATCTTCCACGCAAGCCATGCCACCGCCAGCAGCCAGATTCCCACGCTCACCGCGGCCGGCAGTTCCACGCCGGAGCGGGCCATCGCGCCGTAGACGGACAGCGAGTCCGCCCGTCCCGGCGATTTGACGAAGAAGATCACCGTCTTGCCCACCAGCGCGTCGAAATCCCAGAGGATGAACGGCAGCGTCAGCGCAATCCCGACGATGGCGGCCCAGAGCCACGCATTGGCCGACGCGCGACGCAGCCGGATCAGCAGCGGAACCGCAAGTACGACGTACTGCTTGCTCGTCAGCCACACGCCCATCAGGCAACCGGTCAGGAACGGACCGCGCGCCGTCGCCAGTGCCAGCGCCAGCCCGCCGAGCGCAGCGGCCATCAGCGGTTCCGTCCAGCCGTTCTCCAGCACGAAGAGCGACCGAGGCATAAACAGGAACGCCGCAGCCGCCAGTTCGTGGAACCGGCTTCGGCCGGGGCTCATCCGCCGCGCCAACAGGTAGATCATCAGCGCCGCCGCCAGGTCGCAGGCAACCCACGCCGTGCGCACGTCTCCAAGCAGATACCAGAACACCATCGAGGGGTAAACCGTCGTGGGCGGATAAGGAAGTCCGTAATATTTCGACGCGCCGCCCAAATCGAGCACGGGTTCCCTGAACTTGAGTGTGTAGCCGTTCTTTCCTTCCTGGAAGAAGGCGCGGGCGGTTTCGGTCTGAATCCTGAAGACGTCCGTATGCCCATAGATTACGGATGGGGGCGAGGAGTAGAGGATCAGGACGCGCATGGCGATCGCCGCCGCGACGATGAGGCAGAACCGCACGCGCGCAGGCCGCTTGGAGTTCATCCGGTCGAACAGGTAGGTGAACGCCGCCATCAGCGCGCCCGCTGCAACGATCTTGATCGCCCGACCGTACGCATTGAGCAGGAGCATGTCGGATGGGAAACTGGCCACGCCGGATTGGTATTTCACTTCGTACTCGCCGTTCGTGAGGCAGCAGATCACCGCGAGGAAGGCGATGACCATGCCGAGGAGAACCGGCTCCGCCTGCACGCGGACCGCCTGCGGGCGGACGTGCAGGAACAGGGCCAGCGCTGCGGCTCCGATCAGCAGCACGAGCCCTTCCCAAGTGAAGCCGCCCCAATGCGTCAGCGGCGCCGCGACGGCCAGGATGCAGACGAGCAGCATCCCCGACGCGGCCGGGGTCCGGGCTTGTTCATCCAGCGGGGCTGGGTTCATCGGGTTTCACCGGCGTCGAATTTTCCGCCGCTCCGGGCGTGGCCGCCACGGCCAGCAGCAGCGTGAAGGCAACCGAATAGAAGTAGTTCGTGAAGGCCTGCTTCCCGAGCAGGAAGAAGAAAATCCACATCCCCGCCGCGGCGAAAAGCATGCCCGCGAGGTTCCGCGGCATCTTCCAGGTGAACCACGCCAGGCCGCCAATCCAAAGACAGGCCACGACCGCGCCGATCCACCCGGCCGAGGGCGAAACTCCCAGCGCGACCGCAAGGCCGTACAGCGAAAGCGCATCGCCCCTCGCGTTGGACTTCAGAAAGAAGTACAGGACGTTCTCCATCATCGCGCGGAAGTCCCAGATCGCGAACGGCAGCACCAGCGCTAGCCCGACCGCGATGGCGCAAACCCACGTCGCCGGACGCCATCGGCGCAGCTTCAGGACCATCGGAATCGCCAGCACGACGTATTGCTTGCTGCTGAGCCACAACCCGAGCAGCCCGCCCGTCAGCGCGGGCCATCGGCCCGACTCGGCCGCCAGCGCGAAGGCCCCCATTGAAACGACGACCAGCGGCTCCGTCCAGGACTGCTCGATCAGGAAGAGCGACCGGGGCAGGAAGAGAAACGTCAGCGGCAGAAGTTGGCACAGTCGCGCGCCCTTCTCGCCCGGATTGCACCGCCGCGCGAGGGCATACATCAGCAGCGCCGCCAGCACGTCGAAGATCACCCACACCGCCCGCACGTCCTTGAACAGCAGCCAGGAGACGCAGTTGCAATAGACGACCGAGGGCGGATAGCCGAAGTGGGTGAACTCGCCCGGCTTAAGGACGACCTTCCCGATCAAGTCTCCGGGCTTGAGGCCCGCCGCTTCCGCCCGGCTGCGCGCGATGATCGCCGTCACGTGGCGGTCCGGGCTCAGGCTGTAGCCCAGCCGGGCGGCCGACTCGGGAGCGATTTCCGTTTCCTCGAAATGCGCGCCGGGCGCAAGGTCCGGCCGCTCGTCCAGGGCCACCTCGGCCGAGCTCTTCCTGCCGCCGCGAACGATCTCGAAGACGAACTTCGACCCATACGGAGAAGGGAACTTCATCTGGTAGACGTTCTTCCCCTCGCTCAATCCCTTGCCACCCGCCGTCTGGCTGATGAACACGTCAACCTCCGGCGACGGCGTGGAGATCATGATGAGCATCCGAGCCGCGATGGCAATGAGGATGAGCGCCGCAAAACGCGGGCGGGCGATCCAGCCGGCGGAGCGCGAGAGATAGCTCACCGCCAGCAGCAGCGCCGCGCCGGCCAGCACCTTGATGGCGATTCCCGGCGGGGTCAGCATCTCGGACGCCAGCGCCTGGGCCCAGGTCCAACCCTGCTCCGGCCTCAGATGGACCTGGTCATGCCCGGTCGGGAGCCAGCAGTTCGCCGCCACGCAGGCGATGAAGATTCCGGTGAGCAGCGCTTCGGGCGTCGGCCCGTTCCAACGCGGCCGCACGTGGAACCAGAAGGCCAGCGCCGCCGCGCCCAGCACCAGCGGCAGGCCCCACCAGGATAGGAATCCCCAATTGCACGTCGTGCCCGCGACGTAGAGCAGGAGCACGAGCAGAATCGCCGAGGCCGAAGGCGCCGCTTCAACCCTGGCATTCGGGTCCGGACGAGTCATGGTCTTTCCCCTTCTTCGGCGTCGTCGGATCCTCTCGACGTCGAACTCTCTGCCGCTCGGGGCGATGCCGCAACCGCCAGCAACAACGTGAAGTCAACAAGGTGGAAGTAGTTCGGGGCGGCCTGTTTGCCGAGCAGGAAAAAGAAGATCCACGTGCCCGCCATGGCGAACAGCATGCCCGAGAGATTGCGCGGCATTTTCCGGGTGAACCAAATGACGCCGCCAATCCACAGACAAGCCACGACTGCGCCGGTCAGCGCCGGCGGAAGCGCAACGCCCAGCGTCAGGAAGAGTCCGTACAGCGAGAGCGCGTCCCCCCGGCCGCCGGACTTCACGAAGAAGACGAATATATCCTGCATCATCGCATGGCAGTCCCAGATCGCAAATGGGACCACAAGCGCCAACCCAACGCTGATGGTCCAAACCCACGCAACCGGTCGCAATCGGCGCAGTTTCAGCGTCGCCGGGATCGCCAGCACGGCGTATTGCTTGCTGCTGAGCCATAGGCCAAGTAACGCGCCGGTCACCGCCGAGCCCCGGCCGGACGCCACGCCCAGCGCAAACGCCCCCAACGTGACCGCCATCAGCGGCTCCGTCCACGATTGCTCGATGACAAACAGCGACCGCGGCAGGAACAGGAACGTCAGCGGCAACAACTCGCACAATCGCGCGCCCTCCGCCCCCGGATTGAATCGCCGCGCCACGAAGTACATCATCAGCGCCGCCAGAACATCGAAAACCGCCCACAATGCTCGAACGTCTCCGAATAACAGCCATGAAATGCAGTTGCAGTAGACCACCTCCGGCGGATAGGCGTAATTCGTGAATTCGTCCGGTCTGCGGACAATCTTCTCAATCACGTCTCCGACCTTGATGCCCAGCGTAGCTGCCGGGCTGAACGGCACGACCGCAATCACCTTCTGCCCCCGAGCCAGGCGGTATCCCAGGTGCCTCGGCCCCGAGGAAGTAAGGTTCACTTCGACGGCGTCGTCGGCCGTCGCCCCCGGCGCGGCGCCCGAGAACTCCTCCAAGCCCCCGCTAATCGTTTCCTTTGCGCCATCGCGAACGATTTCGATGGTATAAAGCGTGTGGTTAGGCCAAAGAAAATGCATCTGGTAGACGTTCTTCCCGTTCGCCAGGCCCATCCCCGCCGCCGCCTGGCTATAGAACACGTCAATCGTCGGTGACGGCGTCGAAAACATCATGAGCAACCGCATCGCCACAGCGATGAGGATGAGCGCCGGAAAGCGCCAACGGACGATCCGAGTCACAGAACGGGAAAAGTAGCTCATTCCCAGAATGAGCGCCGCAGCGGCTGAAAGCTTGACGGCGATCCCATAGCCCGTCAGCCGCTCGGACGCGAGCGCCTGCGCCCAGGTCATGTCGCTTTGACCGGTTACTTGCGATTGTTCTTGCCCAGCCGGGAGCCAGCAGTTCGCGGCCACGCAGGCGATGAAGATTCCGATGAGCATCGCCTCCGGCGACGGCCCGTTCCATCGCGGCCGCACGTGAAACCAGAAGGCCAGCGCCACCGCGCTCAGCACTAGAATCACGCCCCACCAGCTCAGAAGACCCCAATTGCACGTCGTTCCCGCGACGTAGAGCAGAAACACGAGCAGGATCGCCGAGGCCGAAGGCGCCGTTTCAACCTTCGCATCCGGGTCCGGAGGAGTCACGGTCCGTCCTCTTCTTCGTCCGTGTCCGCGTCGTCAGCCTCGAACAACGTCCGTTAGATTATCAGCATCGCGTCGCCATAGCTATAGAACCGATAGCCCCGCTTCTTGGCCTCCTCATACGCTCCGAGGATTCGCTCGCGGCCGGCGAAGGCCGCCACGAGCACGAGGAGTGTCGAGCGCGGCAGGTGAAAATTCGTCAGCAGCGCGTCCGTCATCCTAAACTCATACGGCGGATAGACATACAGCCGCGATTCGCCCTCGAACGGCCCGAAGCCCTGCGGCGAAGCGGCGGCCGTTTCCAGCGCCCGGCAGGAGGTGGTGCCGACCGCGATTACGCGTCCGCCGGCGCGCTTGGCCTCGGCGATCCGCGCGGCCGCCTCCGCGTCAATGGAGAAGAACTCCGCGTGCATCCGGTGCCGGCGGATATCCTCCGCCTTGATCGGCTGAAACGTTCCGAGGCCGACGTGCAGCGTGATCTGCGCCGTCCCGATGCCGCGCTCGCGCAAGGCCTGCAGGAGCGCCTCCGTGAAGTGCAGCCCGGCTGTCGGCGCGGCCACGGCGCCGGTCTGCTGCGCATACACCGTCTGGTAGCGCTCGCGGTCCTGCGTCTCCAGCGACCGGTCCTCGCTCCGGCGCACGTACGGCGGAAGCGGTGTCCGCCCGACCTCCTGGAGCGTCCTCACCAAGTCGGCCGAGCGCGGCACGACCACGGTCCACTGGCCGCTCGGCGTCTTCTCGGCGAGCTTCACGACCAGCCGTCCATCCTCCAGTTGCAGATACTCTCCGGATTTCGGCTTGCCATGCGACCGGATCATCGCCTCCCACAAACCCTGTCCGAGGTCGCGCAGGAAGAAGACCTCGACCTTGCCGCCCGTCGAGCGCGTCCCGATCGTCCGCGCCGGGAAGACGCGCGTGTCGTTCAGCACCAGCAGGTCACCCGCGCGGAGGAACCGGCCCAGGTCCCGGAAGACCGCGTGCTCGATCGTCCCGTCCGCGCGATGTAGCACCATCAGCCGCGAGGAGTCGCGCGGCTCGGCCGGGCGCTGCGCGATCATCTCCGGCGGCAGCTCGTAGTCGTAACGCGAGATGTCGTACTGAGCGTCAGTCATAAGATACTTATAATCCGATAGATGCGACAAATTGGGTTCGTTTTTTCAAGTCGTCTTCGGCGTTCCCTCTAGTGTTTAGTTGCGTAAATTGGCGTACCAATTTACGCAACTAAACACGGTCCAACTGCACGCATAACCCAATA
>Ga0209415_10018802_pt1 | contig 10884 bp, 4 predicted proteins | sample PeaSoiSIISIP2007_FD_187696 | JGI IMG/M metagenome (GOLD analysis project Ga0209415, IMG submission 187696) | Peat soil microbial communities from Weissenstadt, Germany - SII-SIP-2007 (SPAdes) (version 2) | ecosystem: Environmental > Terrestrial > Soil > Wetlands > Peat | place: Germany... | reverse complement strand
GCCGCCGCCGTATCGGTGACGAACGCGGCAACGTTGAAGACGTCCGGCGACAGTGCCGTTGCAATGGTGGTGCAAAGCGTCGGCGGCGGGGGCGGCGCCGGCAACGGTTTCAGCGGCATCATCGGTCAAGGCGGCAGCGGTTCGACCGGCGGTGCGAGCGGCAACGTCAGCGCGGTTAACAGCGGTACGATCGCGACGAGCGGTACCGATGCGATCGGGCTGCTGGCCCAAAGCATCGGCGGGGGCGGCGGCGTCGGCGGCAGCAGCACCGCGATCGGCGCGATCGGCGGTTGGGGTGGCGGTTCGAGTCCGAGCGGCACCGTAACCGTGAGCAACACCGGTGCGATAAGTACCGCGGGCAGCGCCGCTGTTGGTTTGTTGGCCGAGAGCATCGGCGGCGGCGGCGGCTCCGGCGGCCTCGCAACCGGTATCGTGTCGGTCGGCGGCGGCCCGAAGTCCGGCGGCAACGCCGCGGCGGTTGCGGTGACGAACGGCGGTACGATCGCAACGAGCGGCGCCAACGCGTACGGCATCTTCGAGCAATCGATCGGCGGCGGCGGCGGCAACGGCGGCGGTGCAACCGGTTTCATCACGGTCGGTGGTAATGGTGCGGGCGGCGGCAACGGTGCACAAGCGCAGCTCACCAACAGCGCGAACGTTACGACAACCGGTTCCGATGCGCACGATCTGTTCGTGCAATCGGTCGGCGGCGGTGGTGGTAACGGCGGCTTCGCATCGTCGAACAGCAACACGGTTTCGTTTGCTATCGGCGGCACCGGCGGCGGCGGCGGAAACGGTGCGGAGGTCGACGCCACCAACAGCGGTGTGCTCGATGCTGCGGGCGCGCGATCGTTCGGCATTCTCGCGCAGTCGGTCGGCGGCGGTGGCGGAACCGGTGGCGGTGCCGATGGGCAATCGACGGGCGCGGTGTCGCTCACCGTCACCATCGGCGGTAAAGGCGGCGACGGCGGCAGCGGCGGTGTTGTGAATGTTGCGAACAGCGGTGCGGTTGCGGTGAGCGGCGCTTTTTCGCAAGGGATCTTCGCGCAATCGATCGGCGGCGGCGGCGGTATGGGCGGCGCGGCGGTGAGTTCGTCGACCGCGGTGTCGTCGGTGCCGACAGTTTCGCTGTCGTTCGGATTTGGTGGTAAAGGCGGAAGCGGCGGATCGGCGGGCAACGTCAGCGTGACGAACAGCGCAGCGATCGCAACGACGGGCGCGGTCTCGTACGGCATCCAAGCGCAATCGGTCGGCGGTGGCGGAGGCGACGGCGGCGCCGCCGATGCATCGGCCGAAGCGTACAGCGGCGAAATCTCAGGTTCGCTCGCATTTAGTTTCGGCGGTTCGGGCGGCGTGGCCGGCAACGGCGCAGCCGTCAGTGTTACCGACAGCGGTTCGATCACGACGAAAGGCGATCAATCGATCGGACTCTTCGCGCAATCGGTCGGCGGTGGTGGCGGCGCCGGCGGCGGCGGCACGGCGTCGGCGAGTTCGGCCGCACCGAACGGTTCGATCTCCCTCAGCCTCGCATTCGGCGGCAGCGGGGGATCGGGCGGTAACGGCAGCACGGTTACGGCTAACGACACCAGCGCGACGTCGACGATTTCAACCAGCGGTGAAGCGGCATACGGCATCTTCGCGCAATCGGTCGGTGGCGGCGGCGGTCTCGCCGGCGCGGGTGAAGGCCAGTCGAGCGGAACGTTCTCCGGCACGCTCACGTTCGGCGGAAGCGGCGGCGCGGCGGGCAACAGCGACGTCGTCACCGTGACGAACGCCGCGCAGATCACCACCAGCGGCGCAGATGCCGACGCATTGGTCGCGCAATCGGTCGGTGGCGGCGGCGGCATGGGCGGGCTCGCCGCGGGCAGTGCGGCTGCGATGTCGACGGCGCAGGGCAAGAGTTTCGGCTTGACGTTGTCGTTCGGCGGAAGCGGCGGCGCAGCGGGCAACGGCGCTGCGGTCAACGTCACCAACAACGGCGCGATCGTCACGAGCGGCGAGAACGCATTCGGCATCGACGCCGAGAGCGTCGGCGGCGGCGGTGGCCAAGGCGGCGGTGGAGAATCGACCGCGTCGGGCGGCACGGTCACCGTTGCGTTGAACTTCGGCGGTAAGGGCGGTGGTGGCGGCACCGGCAGCACGGTGAACGTCACCAACACCGGTTCGGTCATGACACAAGGTGATTACTCCGATGCAATTTTCGCGCAATCGGTCGGCGGTGGCGGCGGCTCCGGCGGCGCGGTTGGAAGTTCGGCGTCGTCCGTCGCGCAGCAAGGACAGTCCGCATCGGGAAGTTTGACGTTCGGTTTCGGTGCTAATGGCGGAACAGGCGGCGCAAGCGGCGCGGTGAGCGTGACCAACGGCGGCATCGTTGCAACGAGCGGCACGAATGCGTACGGCATCTTCGCGCAATCGGTCGGCGGCGGCGGCGGCACCGGCAGCGCGACGCAAGGCAATTCGAGCGGCGAGATCGCGATCACGCTGAATTTCGGCGGGAGCGGCGGCGCCGGTGGAGACGGCGCCGCGGTCAGCGTCAACAACACGGGCACCGGTTTGCAAACCAGCGGCTCCGGAGCCGTCGGAATCTTCGCGCAATCGGTTGGCGGTGGCGGCGGCAACGGCGGCGCAACTGCCGGCTCGACGAGCGGGCAATTTGACGCGACGCTCGGCTTGGGCGGCTCGGGCGGTACGGCCGGCAACGGCGCCGCCGTCACGGTTTCGAACAACGCGTTCGTGATGACGGGCGGTGCCAATGCGACCGGAATCGTCGCGCAATCGGTCGGCGGCGGCGGTGGCATAGGCGGACTCTCCGCCGGCACGACAACCGGAATGCCAACGCAAAACGGTCAGAGTTACGCGGTGAACTTCGACATCGGCGGAGGCGGTGGCGCGGCCGGCAACGGCGCCGGCGTCAACGTGACCAATTCCGGCATCATTGCGACGACGGGTATGAATGCCGACGGCGTCTACGCCCAGTCGGTGGGCGGCGGCGGTGGAACGGGCGGCGGCGGATCGTCGACCTCGAGCGGGGCGAACGTCAGCTTGAACTTCACCGTCGGCGGTGGCGGTGGTGCGTCGGGTACGGGCGGTAACGTCGGTGTGTCGAGCACGGGCACGATCGTAACGGAAGGCGCATACTCCGATGCGATCTTTGCGCAGTCGGTCGGCGGTGGCGGCGGCAACGGTGGATCGACCGGCGGCGCAACGTCGAGCGTGGCGGGCCAAGGCAACTCGCTTTCCGGTTCGCTCGATCTCGGAATCGGCGGGAACGGTAAGGGCGGCGGTGCCGCCGGTACCGTGTCCGTGACGAACGGCGGCGCGATCGCGACGTTGGGTCAAAGTGCGGACGGCATCTTCGCGCAGTCGGTCGGTGGCGGCGGCGGCATCGGCGGTGCAGCCGGCGGTTCGTCGAGCGGTCAGATCGCGGTGACCTTCGGCCTGGGTGGCAGCGGCAGCGGCGGCGGCGCCGGCGCAGCGGTCAACGTGACCAACACCGGTGCGGGATTGCAAACGAACGGCGCCGGTGCCGTCGGAATTTTCGCCCAGTCGGTCGGCGGTGGCGGCGGTGACGGCGGCGCGAGTACGGGTTCGACGAGCGGCCAGTACGGTGTGACCTTCGGCATCGGCGGCGGTGGCGGCATCGGCGGTAACGGTGGCGCGGTGACGGTGACAAATCAGGCGCAGTTGTTGACGTTCGGCGACAACGCAACGGCTGTCATCGCGCAGTCGGTTGGTGGCGGCGGCGGCATCGGCGGATTAGCTTCCGGTTCGACGACGGGCATGCCGAGCGCGAGCGGCCAGAGTTATAATCTGAACCTCAACATCGGCGGCAGCGGCGGCGCGGCCGGCAACGGCGGCACCGTCGCGGTGACCAATGGTTCGTCGATCGTAACGTCGGGTGAAAACGCCAACGGCGTGTACGCGCAGAGCGTCGGCGGCGGCGGCGGAACGGGTGGCGGCGGCGCATCATCGTCTGCGGGTGCAAACGTGTCGGTCGATGTTTCGGTTGGCGGCAGCGGCGGTGCGGCCGGCGCCGGCGGTATCGTCGGCGTGAGCAATAGCGGTACCATTGCGACCAGCGGCGCGCAGTCCGATGCGATCTTCGCCCAAAGCGTCGGTGGCGGCGGAGGGAACGGTGGTTCGACCGGCGGTGCGACGTCGAGTGCCGCTTCGAGCGGCAACTCACTCACCGGTTCGCTCAAGTTGGACATCGGCGGCAATGCCGGCGGTGGCGGCAACGGTAACACCGTCAGCGTGACCAATAGCGGCGCGATCCAAACTACCGGCCAAGCCGCGATCGGGATCGTTGCGCAATCGGTCGGTGGCGGTGGCGGGTTTGGCGGCGCCACCGGCGGCTCGTCGGCCGGAATGGTCGCGCTCAACTTGGGTCTCGGTGGCAGTGGCGGGATGGGCGGCGCCGGTGCCGCGGTCAACGTCACCAATAGCGGAATGCAAATCGCGACGACCGGTCAGGGCGCCTACGGAATTTTCGCGCAGTCGGTCGGCGGCGGCGGCGGCGACGGTGGCGGAACCGAAGGCACCTCGAGCGGCATGTTCAACGCCACGATCGGAATCGGCGGCAGCGCCGGCATCGGCGGCAACGGCGGCACGGTGACGGTGACGAACGCGGCACAACTCTTGACCAGCGGCGACGGTGCAACGGGCGTCATAGCACAATCGGTCGGCGGCGGGGGCGGCGTCGCGGGACTCTCGAGCGTGAGCGCCGGTGTCACGCCGGTTGCGAACGGTCAAGCCTATCAAGTGAACCTTACGGTCGGCGGCAACGGTGCTGCGAGCGGTATCGGTGGCGTCGTCAACGTTACCAATACCGCGGCGATCGCGACGACCGGTGAATCTGCGGACGGCATCGTTGCGGAAAGTGTCGGCGGCGGCGGCGGGATGGGCGGCGCGGGTCCGGCGACGGCGGCGAATGGTAGTGTGACCGTCGGCGTGGCGATTGGCGGACGCGGCGGCGCCGGCGGAGCCGGCGGAAACGCGAGCGTCACGAACAGCGGATCGATCGCGACGACCGGTACCAATTCGATCGGCATCGTCGCGCAATCGGTCGGCGGCGGCGGCGGTGTGGGTGGCACAGCAACGGGCTCGGCCAACAGCACGTTGCCGGCAGACGACTCGCTGTCCGGCTCGTTGAACATCGGCGTCGGCGGCGGTGGCGGTGTCGCCGGCAACGCCGGCACGGTGACCGTTACGAATACCGGTAGCCAAGGCTTCATCAGCACGCAGGGCACGAGCGCGTATGGCATTTTCGCGCAATCGGTCGGCGGCGGCGGCGGTATCGGCGGAGCGAGTGAAGGCTCGTCGAGCGGTGCGATCGCGTTGACCATCGGCGTCGGCGGTTCGGGCGGAGCAGCCGGCAACGGCAGCACCGTGAACGTTACGAATCAAGCGGCTATCGTAACGGCCGGCACATCTGCTGCGGGCGTGTTCGCGCAATCGATCGGCGGCGGCGGCGGCGTCGGCGGGGTTGCGAACGGCAGCACCGCGACGACGGAGGGGACGGACGGTGCAAGTTTCGGTTTGACGCTCAACGTCGGTGGCGGCGGCGGTGCGAGCGGCAACGGCGCGAACGTCAACGTGACGAACAGCGGCGCGATCGCCACTAGTGGTGGAAGTGCGGCCGGAATTTTCGCGCAAAGCATCGGCGGCGGCGGCGGCAACGCGGCCGACGCCCAAGGCTCCACCGCGACCGGCTCGATCGGTTTGACGCTCGCGGTCGGCGGTGGCGGTGGCAGTTCCGGTAACGGCGGAGCGGTCGCCGTGACCAATACCGGCAACGTACTAACGAGCGGCGCCCAGTCCGCGGGCATCGTCGCGCAGAGCATCGGTGGCGGCGGCGGCGACGGAGCCGGAGCAAGCGCGACGGGCGCCGGCAACACGACGCTCGGCATCAGCGTTGGTGGCGCCGGCGCCAGCAGCGGTAACGGTGCAGCGGTCGCCGTCAACCAAACCGGTTCGATCGCCACGAGCGGCGTGCAGTCGTTCGGCATTTTCGCGCAATCGGTCGGTGGCGGCGGCGGTTTCGGCGGTGCGGGCAACGGTTACCGGTCGCTCGACGTAACCGTCGGCGGCAGCGGCGGCGCTTCGGGCAACGGCGGCGCCGTCAACGTCGCGCTGAGCGGGAACATTTTCACCTCGGGCGCCGGTGCGGCCGGTATTTTCGCGCAAAGCGTCGGCGGTGGCGGCGGCGTCGGCGGCAGCATTGCCAACGAAGCGCTCTCGGTCGGCGTCTCCGGCAACGGCGGTTCCTCCGGCAACGGGGGAGCCGTCAGCGTGACGGCGAGCGGCGGATCGATTATGACGACCGGTGCAAACGCGGACGGCATCTTCGCGCAGTCGGTTGGCGGGGGCGGCGGTGTCGGCGGAAACGGCGGCACGACGATCGCGCTCGCCGGATCGAACGGCGGGAGCGGCTCCAGCGGCGTGGTCAGCGTGACCAACGGCGCGAACATCGCAACGAGCGGCAGCGGCTCGGCGGCGATTTTCGCACAAAGTTCGAGCGGCGCAGCGGCCAACATCAGCGTCACCAACAGCGGTGCGCTCGCCGGCGGCAGCGGCAGCGGCGCCGGGATCGTGCTCAACGGCGGCGCGACGAATGCGATCGTCAATTCGGGGACCATCGCGGCAGCATCGGGACTTGCACTCGCCGTTACCGGGGGCGCAACGACGGCGATCACCAACTCCGGCACCGTTACCGGAAACGTGTCATCGGCGAGTGCGGCCAACACATTCACCAACGCCGCGGGCGGAACGTTCGACCCGTTCGCGATGGTGAATCTACAAAACGGCGGTCTGCTCACGAACAGCGGCCTGCTGCAGCCCGGTGGTAAGGGCGCCGTGACGACGACGAGCGTTACCGGGAACCTCACGCAAACCTCCGCCGGAACGCTGGGGTTTGACGTTGCGTTCGACGGTTCGCCCTCCGACCGTCTCACCGTTTCCGGAACCGCGAACCTGGGTGGAGCGATTGCGCCCTTTGCGCTGAATTTGGTCCCCAACGCGCCCGCCGTAACCGTGCTCACCGCAGCGGGCGGGCTGACGAACGCGGGGTTCTCGGTCGTGAACACGCCGTTTCTGACGTACGGCCTAACGATTCTGCCGGCGTCGGTCGCCGTCGCGTTGCAAAACGTCAACTTGGTCGTCCCGAACCTGACCGGAAACCAGGTCGCGCTGGCGCAACACTTCAACGCGATGTGGAACGCCGGGAATCTCGGCACGTTGGAGCGGACGATCTACACGCTGGTCAACCTCAATCCGAACTCCACGTTCGGGCCGGCGCTCAACGCGTTGATGCCCGTGCAAGCGCTCGCGTCAACGTCCGCTGCTTCGATCAAGAGCTATGACTTCGTCGACAGTCTCATGAGCTGTCATCGCTATGATGAGAACGACTTGGCACTCGGCGAGCAGCCTTGCAGCTGGGCCCGTCTAGCCGGAGGCGACGAGTCGTTGAACGCCTCGACCGTGAACGTGGGATCGACGGAAAGTTGGGGCGGCGTCGAGGGCGGCCGGCAAATCGCTCGCGGCGCGAGCGACTTCCTCGGATTGGCGTTCGGGTACCAGCACGGATCGCTCAGCGCCGGCGGCACGTCGACCACGGGCACGAACCGCATCGATGCGGGAGCCACGTGGAAACACGTGAGCGGACCATGGACGACCGCTGAGGGGCTCGACGCGGGCTTCGCGTTCGATCAGAGCAGCAGATCGCCGGTTCCGGGCGCGACGGCGAGCAGCAACTCGAACATCTTCGACCTCGACGCGCGTTTGCGACTCGCGTACCTCAGCGAACGGGCACCGTGGTACCTCAAGCCGTTCGTCGACGTCGATGCTTTGTTGGTGACGGCACCGGCGTTCAGCGAAACCGGTGCGGGTGCGCTCGACCTGAACGTCAACGCGATGACCAAGGTCGTCGGCGCGCTGACGCCGTCACTTGAGTTCGGGCAGTCGTTCCACATGGCGGGCGGCTCGATCAGCCGCGCGTACGTTGCCGCCGGTGTGCGCTGGGCGACCAGCGATACGTGGTCGGCGAGCTCCGAATTCGCCGGTGCACCGGCCGGGCTTGCGCCGTTCACCGTCACGACACAGTTGCCGAGCACGCTCGGTAAGGTCACGTTCGGGACCGAGATCCGCTCCAAAAACACGAACGTGCGCATCCAGTACGATCGGCGCTTCGGCGCCGGGTACAGCGGCGAGTCGGGCTCCGTTCAGTTCGACTTCAAGCTCTGAACGGCGACTATTTCAGCTTGTCGTAACACGCCGCGAAGCCGCTCAGCGGCATCGTGACCGTGGTCGTTTGTTTCTCGAGGTTTCCCCAGGCGAGCCGCAATACCGCGCTCGTCCGCATCAACGCGAGCTGCCGATCGGCCAATGCTGCGCCGGCGAAGCAGCCGGCTTGCGTGCAGGTCTGGATCGGGTACGCTTGCGGCGCGCCGTCGCCGACCGTCAGCATGATTCCGCTAGCGACCGCGATCCCGAGCGGCAGCTGGACGAGCAACACCGGCTTCTTTGTCTCGGCCGGCAACCGCACGGTCATCATGGCTAACTGCTGATTCGTCCCGCGCTGGACGACCTGATCGATCGCCGCGCAGTCCAGGCCTTGGGCCTTGGTGGTGCAGTCCACGCGCCATCCGCTCACGTCGAAGACCGCTGAGGGCGTCTCGTCGGCGGCCACCGTCCCGGCAGAGACGGCAACGAGGAGCAAGATGAGGCCGGCGAACGAGCGGCGCATTTAATCCAGCAGCGTGACGTGGCCGCTATCGAGCGCGTAGCGGGCGGCCACGACTTTGAGCTGATGTGCAGCGACGGCATGCTTGATGATCGCGCTGCGCGCTACCGCTTCATGCGCGACGAGTTTGGCGTTGGCGCGCACGACGGCTTCGGTGTATTCGGCCTCCGACATCGTGCCTTGCGCCGTTGCGGTAATCGCCGGCGCGATCGCCTCAACGATGGTTTGAATGCTCGCCGGAGCCCGCTCGTGGCTTTTGACGAGCTTGATCGAGTCGGTCACCGCGCCGCACTTTTGGTGGCCCAGCACGACGAGCACGGCCGGCGAGCCGATATTCGCGACCGCGTATTCGAACGAACCGAGACCCCCCGGCTCGAGAATATTCCCCGCGACTCGGCACACGAACAAGTCGCCGACGCTCTGATCGAAGATCTGCTCCGGTGGAACGCGGGAGTCCGCACAACACAGGACCATCGCGAACGGCCGCTGACCGTTGGCGACATCGGCGCGGCGCTCGGCTAGCGCCCGCGTCGCCTCGAGGGATCCGGCCACGAACTTCGCGTTGCCGGCCGTGAGCCGGGCCAGCGCTTGCTCCGGTGTGAGCGTTGGTCCGCCGCTGAATGATGCCCGTGCGATGCGCGGAAACCCGGCGAAGGCGGCCGCGCTCAGGGTTCCCGCGGCGTGCCGCATAAAGGCGGCACGATCGACGTGATAGCCGTTCATGACCCCTCCGTTCCACCCGCCCTCGGGGGCTTCCCGGAGAGCACTCCCGGACACACGAGATGCCAAGGGCGGCTGATCGGCGTGAACGGCGTGGCGATGACGGCGAGCGTGCCGGCGTCGAGGTCGCGCGCGACCGCAGCCCGCGGCAGCAGCGACAATCCGAGGCCGAGGCGGTTCCGCATCGAGTAGCGTGAGAAATTCTTCCATCGCGCTTTTGGAGACGACGGGCGGCGGCTGGGACATCGCCGCTCAGGCGGCGGACTTACGAACGAACCAGAAGGGATATCGGCTGGCCGGATCGACGAACTGATGACAAGCGGGGATCGACGCCTACCCTCCTCTGTCCCCAAGGAGCCCGATCCGACGCCTACCGGAAGGAACCGAGTCGAGCGAAAGGATGAGGCATGAACGCGGCAGTTCAGCAATGGGGTTTTTTGCGCGACTTGACGTGGGACCATCTTGGTCTCGCCATTCTCGTTCTGGTCGGATGCCGTGTGCTCGTTGTAGCGATGCGACGGTTTGTACGCTACATCTCCGAACGCGCGCCCGGACACCGCCGTCTATTGATCTGGCGTTTGGCACCCGTTATGCGATTGCTGATCTGGTTCGCCGGCATCGTGGCGATCGTTCCGCTGCTCGTCCAGCCCACCTTCGAAGATGTCGTGGCACTCATCGCGACCATAAGCTTTGCGCTCGCGTTCGCACTCAAGGACTATGCAAGCTCCATGATCGCAGGCATCGTCGCGATCATCGAAAACACTTATCAGCTGGGTGACTGGATCGAAATAGACGGCGCTTACGGTGAGGTAACCGCGATCAATACCAGAGCCGTGCACATCGTGACAGCCGATGACACGAAAGTGATCATTCCCCACGCACGGATTTGGTCGACCGGCGTGTTCAATGCCAGCAGTGGCCAGAGAAGTCTTCTTTGCGTAGCGCATATCTATCTCCAGGCCGACCACGACGCTGCCGCTGTGTGCAAATCGCTGATCGAAGCCGGCGAAACCAGCCGCTACCGAAAGGCAGAAACACCGGTGAACGTGGTGGCAGCGGAGACGCCCTGGGGCACGCACTACAAGATCAAGGCATACGTGATCGACAGCCGGGAGCAGTTCGCCATGATTACCGACCTGACGATTCGCGGCAAAGAACGGCTCCGCAAAATGGGCGTGGCATTTGCCCAGGCGCCCTATGCCGAAAATCGAGCCGGTTAATTACGAACGCTGAAAGTCGCTGCGCGACGGAAATGGCTCCCGAAGTTGGACTCGAACCAACGACCCGCTGATTAACAGGCTCCGCCCGGTCATCCCGGCTGTCTGCATGAGCGCGAAAAGGCTGCGTCGGGGGAATCGCTGAGACCTTCGGCCCTGTCCAATGATCGACGAACGCAAGTACCCCGCCATTTGCGATACGGCGGG
>Ga0209415_10018801_pt1 | contig 10884 bp, 8 predicted proteins | sample PeaSoiSIISIP2007_FD_187696 | JGI IMG/M metagenome (GOLD analysis project Ga0209415, IMG submission 187696) | Peat soil microbial communities from Weissenstadt, Germany - SII-SIP-2007 (SPAdes) (version 2) | ecosystem: Environmental > Terrestrial > Soil > Wetlands > Peat | place: Germany... | reverse complement strand
CTCTCCTTTCCGATCGCCTTCATCGCCGCCATCGGGATCCAGATCCTGGACCAGGTCCTGAGCTTCAACTACCCCTCACAGACCGGCCTTATCCAGTTCATCCTCTTCGTGGCCGTGGTCCTCCTCGTGGGACGGGTAAGCCGCCGCGCCGAACCCGACACGGCCGGCTTCCGCTTCGCCCCGAGGGTCTCCATGGTGTCGGAGCGCCTGCGGGAGATCTGGTGGGTGCGGCGCCTTCCTCAATTGGGAGCGTCCCTCGCCTTCGTGGCCGCGATCGCGCTGCCGTTCTTCTTCGCAGAGTCGTCGCAGCAGTTCATCTACGCCGAGATCCTGGCGTTCGCGTTGTGCGCCACCTCGGTCACGGTGCTGACGGGATGGGGCGGGCAGCTGTCTCTCGGGCAGATGGCCTTCGCCGGTATCGGCGCCCTCAGCGCGGCGGCATTCGAGCGGGGGGTGGGCGTCGACCTCGGGTGGGGGAATTTTCATTTCCTCAAGGGATCTCTGCCGGCCCTGCCCTTCGGTGTGGCGTTGCTCCTGGGCGCGGTGGTGGCCTGCCTCGTGGCGACGTTGATCGGGATCGGTGCCTTGCGAGTGCGGGGCCTGCTCCTGGCCGCGAGCACGTTGGCCTTCGCCATCGCCGCCCAGGCATATGTGTTCCCGCTCCAGATCTTCTCGCTCGGTCAGGAGACCGTGCAGATGCCCCGAGGCAACATCGGCCCCTTCGACGTCTCGGTGAACAATCGCGGCTACTACTACGGCACGCTGATCGTGCTGGCGGTGGTACTCGTCCTTCTCGGCCGTCTCCGACGCAGCGGGGTCGGGCGCACCATCATCGGCGTGCGCGAGAACGAGGGCGCGGCGTCGGCGCTCACGGTGTCTCCTGCCAAAGCCAAGCTCACCGCCTACGCCACGGGTGGATTCATCGCCGGGCTGGGCGGCGCCATCTTGGGCGGGTTGGTCGTGACGATCGGCTACACCGAGCGCTTCTTCACCGTCGAAGACTCCCTGTCCCTGGTCGCCATGGCCGTGATCGGCGGCCTGGGAGGGCGAGCCGGGGCGGTGATCGGGGCGTTGTGGGTCGTCGGGCTGCCCGCCTTCTGGCCCGACAACAATCTCGTGCCCCTCCTCACGTCGAGCATCGGGCTTCTCATCATCCTGTTGTACATCCCCGGGGGTTTCACCCAGATCGGCTACTGGTTCCGCGACGAGGGGCTGCGCTTCCTCGAGAAACGTCTGCCGCCGCAGCCCGCCAAGGCTTCGGTGGAACCACCTGCTTCGCTCAGCCGCGCCCTCCCGGCGGGTGAGGTGCAGACGAACACCGACGGGTCGGTGCTGCGGGTCGTCGATCTGACGGTGGCGTATGCCGGCCTGGTGGCGGTCGATGACGTCAGCTTCCGGGCCATGCCGGGCGACGTGGTGGGTCTCATCGGCACCAACGGCGCCGGGAAGTCGACGCTCCTGAACGCCATCGGAGGCTTCGTCCCGTCCCGAGGCCGGATCGACCTGTTCGGCCACGACATCAGCCGCCTCAAGCCCCATCGCCGGGCCCGACTGGGGCTGGGACGCACCTTTCAGGCGGCCACCTTGTTCCCCGATCTCACCGTGCGCGAAGTCGTGGAAGTGGCGCTCGAAGCAAGAGGGGCGACGTCGTTCTGGGGCACCTTGCTCTACGTTCCGGCGTCGGCCCGCGCCGAGCGGCAGAGACATGTCGACGCCGCCGAGCTGGTCGACTTCCTCGGCCTGGGGCGATACGCCGACCGCTTCGTCGCCGAGCTGTCCACGGGGACACGCCGCATCGTCGAGCTGGCGGCTCTCCTGGCCGCGGCGCCGTCGGTCATCTGCCTGGACGAGCCCACCGCGGGTGTGGCCCAGCGCGAGACCGAAGCCTTTGGGCCTCTCATCAAACGGGTCCAGACCGAGCTGCACGCCACGCTGGTCATCGTCGAGCACGACCTGCCGCTCATCTTGGCCATCAGCGACCGCGTATACTGCCTCGAAGCCGGTGCGGTGATCGCCGAGGGAACGCCGACCGAGGTGCGGTCCGACCCCCGGGTGATCGCGTCCTACCTGGGCACCGACGAGCGGGCCATCGCCCGCAGCAGCACCGTGTCAGAACCGTGAGCGTTTCGTTGCTCTGTCACAGCTCGTTGGCTCGGGGTCGATGTCAGCGGGTCACGGTCTGTCGCTGAGGCTTCCACTCCATTCGAACGGTAGGCTTGCCTACACCCCTCGTGCCATTCAGACCCTCGGGAAAGAAGGAGGCGCCGTGAGCGTGCTCATCGACTCCGATACCCACCTCTTCGAGCCGTCCCGAATGTGGAAGGAGTACGTCGACCCGGCCGATCGCGACGTTGCGCTCTACATGGCAACAGATGACCTCGGCTACACCTGGCTGATGTTTGGCGACCGTCGCTTGAGCCTGGGAGGCCCACATCGCCCGGGTGACGTCGACGGTATCGGCGTGTTCCGACAGCGATTGATAGACGGCTTGCCCGCCGAGTTCGACTTGGAGGAGTTCACGGCGAGCTATTCCGACCCCACTGCCCGCCTGGATCAGCTCGATCGAGCCGGTTTCGATGCCTCGATCATGTTTCCGAACTACGGGATCAGTTGGGAGCGGCCTCTCCAGGATGATTTGCGCGCCACCCTGGCCAACATGACCGCATGGAACCGCTGGATCGTCGAGGTTGCCGCCCAGGGAGGGGGACGGCTCTTCCCCGTAGCCCACCTGAGCCTCCGAGACTTGACGTGGCTGGAAGCGCAACTGCGGACGTTGGCCGGCGGTGGCATCCGTCTGGCATTGATCCCACCATCGTTGGTAGATGGACGACCCCTATCCGACCCCGGGCTCGATCGCGCCTGGGCCGCATTCGTGGACCACGGCATCACTCCGGTCTTCCACGTTGCCAACCAACCTCGGCCTTTCGACGAGGCGTGGTACGGAGAGGACATGGAAGGGGGCATCACGCCGCTGAGCGTCGTGTTCATCTGGACGGCAGCAGCGCTTTCTTTGACCGACCTGATCTTGAATGGCGTCCTGGAGCGCCACCCCGATCTGCGGATTGGCATCATGGAACTCTCGGCGACGTGGGTGCCGCAGCATCTGCAGATGATGGACGGTGGGTATCGCCATACTGCCCGCTTCAACGGGGAGTCCACGGGGCTCTCGCTCATGCCAAGCGAATACTTCCGACGCCAGGTGCGTGTGGCAGCCTTCTCCTATGAGCAGCCGCACCGGCTGATGAGAGCCTCAGGTGACATCTTCATGGCGTGCAGCGACTATCCGCACACCGAGGGGACGAATACCGCCATCGAGGACTACGGCTCGGTCGGGCTCCAACCCGAGGATGGCACCACCGGCTTCTTCGGCGGTAACGCTGCATTTCTCTTGCGGGAGTCGTCGCCCAACTGAGGGTCGCTGCCGGCGCCCGAATGACGGGCCTTGAAGGTTGATCTCGACGCCCTTGACCAGTCGGCCCGATTCGCGACCGAACGCACACGGCGCGTATCGCGTGGCCACTTCGCAACGCGACTCGCCCCTTCCCCGACTTTCGTGCGTGCCAGTCCCGAGTCCGACCATGGCAGAGCTGGCTGCCATCTCGGCAGTCTGAACTGTCACGCTCAACGCCGGGGAACGGCCGTCGTCGAACGTCGTGTCGTCGCGACGACCTTGTCAATATTCGGGATATTCGACCGGAGTGGGCGTGAGTAACGTTCACCTGAGCGGGAGGACGCCTGCCATCGCCAGGCGTCCTGAGAACGGGAGATCATCATGCGGCGACGGTATTTGGTCATAGGAGCAGTGACCCTCTTGGTAACGATGATCGCCGGGCTCGCATCGCCGGCCAACGCACGGCCGTCCAGGTTTACCGGCTCGGCACCGGGATCCGTGACGTGCGCCTTGTCGGCCACTGTGAGCTTCTCGCCCCGCCTCAAGGTGTCGGGCGGTGGCACCAGTCCATCCGTTGTGGCGGGGAAGCTGTCGCGCTGCCTCGCTGGCTCGAGCGCGGTCAAGATCACGACCGGGGCCATGACCGGATCATTCGCCACGAGTCCGTTTAGTTGCTCGACATTGTCGAGTGTCTCAGCGTCCGCGAGGCTCAACATCGCGTGGAAGGGTCAAGTCAATGGTGCGGTCGGGGGGACCACCTACGCTGGTAAGGCGAACCTGACAAATAGCACCGTGACCTACAGCGGGGGAACAGCAGGCGCCTACGGTGTGTCGATGCCAGGCATTCTCAATATTTCGAACGTAACCGGGTCGTTCTCGGGACTTTCGACAATGACAGCTACAAGTCCAACCAGTTTGCTCAAGCTGCATTTGGCGTGTCGCCATGGCGGTGTAAGGAGAATCGGCCTGAGCGGAACCATCATCGTCGGGACAACGACAGTGGTTGTCTCCCCCACCGATCTCGTGACGGGAAGTCCATCGCAAGGTCAGTTCGTGGTCATCAATCAGAGCGGAGGCCTCGGAGGCGTCGGCATGGTCTATGGTCCCGCGACGCCCCCTCGTGGTGTGGGCAGTCTCCAGCTGAACGTCACTGCTCCGGCCGATCACTGGAGTGTGTACAACTATGACCACATCGGTACTCCGCTGGCCGACATCACCGCACTCGGCTACTCCACCTACACCGACAACAACACAACCGACCCCATCCTGCAGATGGAGATCGACCCCGGAAACACGACAGGGATCGACGCAGGGGTGACCTATTCGACGCTGAACTTTGAGCCCTATCTACAAAGTGGGGGCGTGACCCCCGACTCCTGGCAAAACTGGAACGTCCTCACCGGCAACGTATGGGGCACTCACCTCACCGGCGCACCGAACAGCTCCCCACTGACGTGGAGCAACTTTCTCGCGACGTATCCCCACGCGACCATCAAGGGGGGCGTTGGTATCAACGTGGGAAGCGGTTGGTCAGCGATGACCGGTGAGGCGGACGCGCTCATGATCGGTACGGGGCAGTCGACGTTGTACGACTTTGAGCCTGTCGGCCCCGCCGCTCCTCCAACCGTTCGGATCACAACGTCTTCGTTGCCGCCGGCGGTCGCCAAGACGCTGTACTCGGTCACGTTGACGGCCAGTGGCGGCAATCCGCCCTATAGCTGGTCTGAGTCAGCGCTGCCGACCGGCCTCTATCTCAAGGGCCGCACCGGATTCATCGTCGGTAGGTTGCCCAATAGTGACAAGGGAAAGACGTTCACCTTCACGGTGCGGGTCGTCGACCACAAGATCCCCAAGATCTCGCAGAACACCGCCGTCAAGATGTTTACCCTTACGGTGCATTGAGGGACACAGCCGAACCATTCCAAATGACCAACCAGTGTGACGGTGGGGATGGAAACGCCCCCCGTTCATCGACCACGCCGTTTCGAGTGACAATCAGGAGATAATGCTGGATGACGGGCCGGGCGTTCATGTTCCGGCATCTCGTGGTCAGCCCCTCCAGCGACCCCCGGCGAAGTAGTTGTGCACTTCGAAGAACTCGATGTTCGGTGGATCGACCACACCAATTTCTGGCAAGACCGGACGAACTCTCGTCTCCCAGAACACCTCGAACGCTTCTCGGGACTCCCATACGTCTATGCAACGAATGCCGTTGTCCGTCTTCGCCACCCAGTGGAAAAGCTGATTCCGAGCTGCGGGTCCGCCCGGTAGGAGCCCGAGACTCTCCACGGCAAGGTCGTACTGTTCGATCGTGCTCCCCCGGAACTCGAGCACGATTCCGACGGCCATTACAACCTCCAAGCCGTATGTGATGATCGACTGCAACCCAGTATCGCGCTCCCGGTGTACGGCTACCGCTGCCGGGCTGGACCCATGGTTCTCGGCGTGCCGCTCCCGTGCCCCGATTCAGCCCCCGCCGCCGTCGGCACCGCTGTCATCATGTGGATCTGACGAGCCCTGCATTTCGACGGCGCGATGCAGTAGCACCTTCAAGATGTCGGCGGTGAGCGCCCCGATCTGAGCCGGTGTCCGGTCGAAGTCAACCATGAGCGCCTGGGTGGTGTGGGCCGAGAGGTGCAGGGCGAAGGCCAGCATCAAGTCCTCGGAGGGCTCCCCGACGCCCCCGGCGGAGCGCCAGGCCAGGGCGGCCATGTAGTGCATCCCGCGCAGGCGATAGGCCTGGCAGAGCTCGGCCACCTCGGCGAGGGCCGCCGACCCGGACCGGGGTGGGGCATAGATGTCCCAGAAGGCGGTGCCGAAGACCTCGGCCATACGGGTGTGGATGGTCACCGCCAGAGCCTCGAGCCAGCCGTCAACATCGGCGACCTGCTGAGGCAAGTTGTCGATCCAGGAGGCGAGGTCGTCGACGTCTCGCGGCGAGCCCACGTCGGGGTAGCGGCCGCACGCCTCGAACATGTCTCGGACTGTCTCGGCGATCAACCGGTCGTGGCTCGCATAGTGGCGGAAGATGGTGCGGGGGCTCACGCCAGATACTTGGGCAATCTCGTCGACGGTGGCATCGAAGCCTCGTCGGGCGACGACCTCCATGGCGGCACGCCTGATGCGGGCACGAGTGAGGACTCGTTGCTCTTCAGCCAGCGACGACGAGCGTGTTCCCACTTCTTGTCCACCGGCGTCCGATTTCTGAATGTCGCCCGCCCTCTCCCACCCACCTTCCACGTCAGCAGACATAGCGCCTCGGCCTCCAAAATCGACCCTAATCCAATGATCCGGAGACATCCGGGAGGCCACCAGGGGAGGAAGTCCCATGCGGCTTGGGCTTTTGATCCTCACGGGAAGAGGGGCACACGCTGCCCCCGGCGACGGCGCAACTGCCGGTGATGCGCCGGTGTTCCGCACCTCCGCTCGGTCTCTGGCCGAGACCGGGGCGCACCGGTAGTGGGTGATCCCGGATCGGATGCGGGCCGGTGCGATCGGTCAACTAGGGCGTCCCAGTCCCGGCGGTTGCGCGCCTTCGATCTGGACGTCGTTGCGTTCGCCCTGGGTTCGAGGTTCTGCATCAGACCCAGCGCGACAGATACGCCCTTTCACCGCAATCTGCAGCGACTGAGTAGGTCAGCTCGCTTGGACCGCGCCGGCGGGCCCGTCGGCACCGAGCAGGCGCCACCACGCCCCATTCCTTTCCAGTGTGACCGTGTCGGCCACGGTCGGATCTACAAGCAACTCATCGCGCCGAAGTCCGGGCAGCACGGCGTAGTGGATGGAGCCGGACACGCTAACCAAAGCAAGCACTCACCACAGGGCGCGAACGTAGGCCACGGCGAGGAGCGGGTCGTCCCACTCATACAGACCCCGGTACACGCCATGCTCGTCATGGCGGAGCCACAGCTTCGTGATCAAGCCTGGGAAGCCAACGGACAACACCGTGTTCAACACACTCTCCCAACGAAAGATGGCATGGCCCCAGTAACCCCTGACCCGTCTGAGCCGGAAGCTGACCACGAGGATCGCCAGCGCCGCCGGAGGCGGGCGATCGACGACTGTCTCTCGGTAGCATTCGGTCGTGGTGCCATCGGCGAACCGAAAGCGCCATCCAACATGCTCGGCTGGTTGATGGATGCGGCGTTGTGCCAGCAGAGCGCCGGTACGTAGGGCGCACTGTCCCAGCGCTTTGATCGCGCCGCGAACGGAAGCGGAGGGGGCTCCTCTTTGAATCCTGGTCTCGTCGATGCACCTGCCGGCGAGTCTGCGAAGAGCAAGTCTGGGCTTCCTCCCAGTTCCTCTTGCCTTACCATCGTCACACCTCCGCACCCCGATTGCGCCTTCTCGCCGATTGCGCGCCAGATCAATGGAAGAACCCTGCCCCCTAGCGTCGCGCCGGGGTGCGGCTCCAACTAGGGCCGATCTGCCGAATTCGTGGGTCCAGCGCGCTCAGATGCATGGGCGACCCCGTCCGGGTGCATTTGCGAAGTGAGCGCCTGAGGGACTTTGTTCCCTGGCCAGCCGGGGATGAGGCACGGAAGATGTCGTTACATATGACCATCCGCCGAAATCTCGCCGCAACGGCGGGTACCTGGAGCGCCCGCAACAGACGCAAGGCCATCTTCGGGTGGTTGGTGTTCGTGGTCGTGGCCTATCTCGTGGGGGGCGTCGTCGGCCAACGCAACCTCACGGACGCCCAAATGGGAAACGGCCCGTCCGGGGAGGGCACCAGCGTCTTCGAAAAGGCCTTTCCGTACCACAGCGGCGAAGAGGTTCTCCTGCAAAGCCGCACGGCGGCCGTCCCTGAGGGCGCTGTCTTCACCGCGGCCGTGGGCGACCTCGTCGCCCACCTTCGCAGGATGAAGACCGTCGCCGACATCCAGTCCCCGCTTCCCGTCCCCGGTGCAATCGTGAGCCCCGCCCTGCGATCGGCCGACGGGCGGTCGATCCTGGTCAGCTTCGAGGTGGCGGGGAACAGCAACCAGGCCCAGACGAACGTGGACGGCCCCCTTTCCGCCACCGCCGCCACCGCCCGGGACCATCCTCAGCTGCGGGTGGAGGAATTCGGTTCGGCCAGTGCCACCAAGGCGCTCATCAAGGCTTACGACGGGGACTTCACGCGGGCCGAGCACACATCGCTCCCGGTCACCCTACTCATCCTCCTCGTCGCGTTCGGGTCCCTGGTGGCAGCCGGGCTGCCCCTGCTGCTCGGCTTCACCGCCGTCATCGGGGCCCTTGGCCTGATCAAGCCGATCAGCCACCTCTACCCCGTGGCACAAGGTCAGATCGAGCCGGTCGTCCTTCTCGTCGGCCTGGCCGTCGGGGTGGACTACTCGATGTTCTATCTGCGACGGAAACTCGAGGAGCGACACCGGGGCTGCGACAACGACGCGGCGCTGGCTCGGGCCGCGGCGACATCAGGGCGGGCCGTGCTCACCTCCGGGCTCGCTGTGATGACCGCCATGGCCGGGATGCGCTGGCCGGCAACGCCGTGTTCATCTCCCTCGGCATAGGGACGATGCTGGTGGTCGCCGTCGCGGTGGTCGGGTCCCTGACCGTGCTGCCGGCCGTGATGGCCCGTCTCGGCGACCGCGTCGAATGGGGTCGGGTTCCCTTTATCGCCCGGCGTCGGGCCGAAGGTCGATCCCGGACGTGGACCTGGCTCGTCGACCGGGTGCTGCGCAGGCCCCTGCTGTCGGTGGTCCTCTCGGCCGGCGTGCTGCTCCTACTGGCCGCGCCCGCTCTGAAGATGCGCACCGTCGATCCCGGTTCCATCGGCCTGCCGCGCAGCCTGCCCATCGTGCAGACCTACGACCGGATCGAGGCGGCCTTCCCGGGGGCGCCTATGCCAGCCCTGGTGGTGATCACCGCCAAGGACGTCACCGCACCAGCCGTAAGTGGCGGCGTGGCCGCCCTGAGCCGGGCGGTGGTGGCCCGAAGCGGTCAAATGAGCGGACCGGTAGTCGAGACGATCAGCTCCGACCGCACCGTCGCCTTGGTCACCGTCGCCCTCGCCGGCAGCGGGACCGATCCCACATCCACCGCAGCCCTCACAGCCCTGCGCACCCAGGTCATTCCCGACACCGTCGGCCGCGTGGCTGGAACTCGCACCTATGTGACCGGAACGACCGCCGGATCAGTTGACTTCAACAAGACCATGCGGCAGCACCTGCCGCTCGTGTTCGTCTTTGTCCTGGGCCTGGCCTTCCTCCTGCTCCTGCTGGCCTTCCGCTCGGTGGTGATCCCGCTCGTCACCATCGTGTTGAACCTGCTGTCGGTGGGGGCGGCGTACGGGGTGATGGTGCTGGTCTTCCAGTACGGGCATCTGCGGTCGCTGATCGGGGCGCAGGACGTAGGCGGGGTGATCGACTGGATACCGCTATTCCTACTCGTGGTGCTGTTCGGCCTATCGATGGACTACCACGTGTTGATCCTCAGCCGGATCCGCGAGGGTCATGACCGGGGACTTCCCCCAGGCCGGGCCGTGGCCGAAGGGATCACCTCGACAGCCGGCGTCATCACCAGCGCGGCACTCGTGATGGTCGCTGTCTTTGCCATCTTCGCCACGCTGAGCGAGATCGATTTCAAACAGCTCGGGGTGGCGCTGGCCTCAGCGGTGCTGATCGACGCCACCGTCGTGCGCATCGTGCTTCTGCCGTCGGTGATGAAGCTCCTCGGGCGGTGGAACTGGTACCTCCCACGCTGGCTCGGCTTCCTGGTCCGACCGCAACCCGCTCCAGCTTTCCCAGAGATTCGCAAAGTAGAAGTCCAGGTATGACTCCTGATCGATCCGGGCGAGCTGCTCCCGAGATCGTCGCTCCCACCAACCGGATCAACGTCGCACTACCCTTTCCTGGCGATCTGGGCCATCTCCGAATATCACAACGTCCGTGGTTGGCCACACAGGAATTCAGCCAAAGCTCTGGCATCCACAATGTGTGGAACTCTTGGATTGTCTCTCTGATCGATGCCTGGGTTGATCCTCAGCGCTCATGCTTGGTTCGGCTACGGGCACAAGCCCATCTCGGAAAGCAGACCCAGTGCGAGATCGAGCGGCCCCCGACGCAATGCTCATGTCAGAGATGGCTACGAGGTGTTACCGGGATCCCCGATAATGTGCCCGGATAGGGCCCTCGTCGAGGTTCTAGCCAACAACGATGACCGTGGCTTTGCCCGTCACCGTTATCGATCGGCATGAGGGTGGTGGACCAATAACATTGACGTCGTCCGCGAACTGATATGAACCTGGCGTCCTATATGCATGCTGCCAGATGTGGGTGTAATCGATGTTAGTGGTGGCTCCGCACTTCACGAGTCCAGCGTTGGCGTCTGTTGTTTCGCCGTCGCCGTAGGTTGCGCTCTCACCCGACAAGACTCCGGACTTCGGATCGAGATTGTGAAGGTCACGACGGTCCCGCTCACGATGTGAGCAGGGCTGGTTGATACGTCGACCACCACGGTCGGAGCGACTGTGGTCGTCGGGCCGGTGG
>Ga0209415_10018799_pt1 | contig 10885 bp, 10 predicted proteins | sample PeaSoiSIISIP2007_FD_187696 | JGI IMG/M metagenome (GOLD analysis project Ga0209415, IMG submission 187696) | Peat soil microbial communities from Weissenstadt, Germany - SII-SIP-2007 (SPAdes) (version 2) | ecosystem: Environmental > Terrestrial > Soil > Wetlands > Peat | place: Germany... | reverse complement strand
GATGAGGTGATCGGGCGAGTAGATCTTGTTGCGGTTCTCGATCGGTCGGTCGCTGACGCGCGTGTACGCCCGCACCGGGGCGCCCGATCGCTCGCCGGCGTAGTCGCCGAACGTCTGCACGCTCCTGCCCAGCCCGGCGTACACGGCGGCGAGGATCTTGGCGCACGTGACGCCGCCTTGCCCCCCGCGGCCGTGGAGGCGGATCTCCAGGCTGCCTGCGGGGTCGGTGGCCATGGCTCACCGGAGCTTATGGCCGGGACGGAAGCCCTCCCATGACGGGGGTCACGCCCACTGCACCCGCATGGAGCAAGTGCCCGCCGGCGCCCCCGCAGCCCTCTTCTCCTCGACGTAGGACTTGGCGCAAAACAGGTCGAACACGCCCATTCCCTGGCCGCAGAGGGCGTTGCGGAAGTAAGCCGTGTCGCACAGCGGCATTTCGAAGATGTCGATGCGGGCCTCCTTCGGACCCAGGCGCCAGCCGACCATCGCGCTCCCGTCGAACAGGCGCGTCCAGAACCTGGGGATGAGAGGGAGCACGCTCCACGGGGTGACGCCGACCTGCTTCGAGAGCCGGACGGCCGTGCCGAGCAGCGTGCCCCGCAGGCGATCGCCGACGCGCCGGCCGATGTCGACCATGGCCGTGTGCGAGTAGCCCAGCGTGTCGCAGGCTCGATAGTGAGCGAGGGCGATCTCGACCGGCATCCAGTTGCCGGGGATGGCCTCGAGGATCGCCGCGTGATGCTCGGGCGGCAGCGCGCGCAGGTAGTCGTCCATCCGGTCGAGATCGCGGAGCGCGGCCAGCGACGCCACCAGCAGCGTGCTCCGGACCTGCCGGAGCGGGCGCTGCGGCTCCGGGGTCGACATGAGCGGTTGCGCCGAGGCCGCACCGGTCATAGCGAGCAGGCCGAGCCGACGCTGCAGCAGTAGTTGCCGCAGTTGAGCGTGCAGCTCGCGTCGGCGCTCGTGGGGTAGGTGAAGGCGGCCGAGCGCGCGTGGGCTGGCAGCGTCCCCACCTTCGTCGCGAGATCCGGCCCGACCCATGGCCACGGCGTGCCGCTCGGCCACCACCCGGGCTTCGTGGCGCGGTACAGCGACGCGGGGAGGTGCTGGGTCGACGCTGGCAGGTTCGCGGTCAAGGCCGACGCGTTCCACATGGTCTTCTTGTTCACTGCGTCGAAGTTGCCGGTCAGCCAGAGGCTCGTCCACGAGACCGTGGTCTGATCGACCTCGAAGATGACCAGGGAGCTGCCGCTCGCAGAGGCGTAGACGCTCGAGGTGGCCGGCGGGCTGCCCTGCCCGGTGCTCGTCGTCCCGAGATCGGCCGGTAGGCCCAGGCTCGCGTCGCCCGTGCTCCCCAGCACGTTGCCGATCACGGTCATCTTGAGATCGGGCGAGTCGAACTGCAGCGCCTCGACGTTTGCATACTGGGGCACGAAGGGCTGACTCCAGATGATCGCCGAGGTGGCCTGGCCCGCCACGCTGGGCGACCACTGGCTCGAGGCGTAGTTGCGGAAATACGTCAGGTACCCGGCGTTGCCGTGCGTCGTCGACGCGCCCATGTGCGGCGCCCAGTTGCCCTCCATGAGCTCCATGTGCGGGAAGGCGCAGTGGCAGTCGATGTTCACTTCCTGGAAGCCGTCGTCGTTGTTGCCGTCGCACGCCCAGGAGTTGTCGGCGTAGTTGTAGCCGACGACGTTGCCGCCTCCCGAGTTGTTGAAGAGGATCGGCTTGTTCATGAAGCGCGCGACGTTGTTCTCCACGAGATCGTCGGCGGCGCCGCAGGCCAGAACGATGCCGTAATTGTCCTGGCCGAAGCCGTAGCTGTACGAGTTGTGGAAGTGGCTGTCGCGCACGACGCAGCGATACGTGCCGGCCAGACGAATCGGCATCCCCGAGGTCGTGCCGTCGACCTGTACGTCCTTGACCCAGCTGTCGGCCGCGTTCGACACGTCGATGCCGCCGGCGTTCTGCCCGGCGTAGCCGCCGGGGCGGCCCCCTTGCACGGCGAGGCTCTCGATCCCGGCCCACTTGACCACCGCCGTGCCCACCCGCGAGACCTGGGCGGTCCGGGCGGTCTTGAAGGTCCAGTGCAGCGGCGTCGTCAGCGTCAGCGTGCCGCCCGAGACGGCCGAGATCTCGACGCGCTCGCTCACGCCGTAGTTGGCGGCGCGCTTGAAGATCGTGGTGCAGTCGCCCTCGCTCACCTCGCTGTCGTCCAGCTCGTCGACGAGCGCCAGATCGCCTGCCGCGAACCCGGACGTGCTGGCGACGGTGATCGAGGACGTCTCCTTCGTCGCGTCCTGCGTCAGCAGGGGCTTCGCTGCGGAGTCGAAGCCGCTGCCGTCGTAGCAGACGGTGTCCTGCATCGTGCCGATCGCCACGACGGGGCCGCCATGGGTGCTGACGAGGACCGTGCCCGTGGCGACGTCGGATCCCGCGCCGCGGAGCACGACGCCGCTGGGCACGGTGATCGTGGTCGAGACGGAGTAGTTCCCTGCGGCGAGGGTCACGACCTGGTTCTTGCCCTGGCAGCCGTTCAGGGCGCTCTGGATCGCCGAGGCCGCGTCGCCGCTCTGCGCCGGCACGCTGGCGCATGTCGTCGTGCGCACGGGCAGACCGTCGGGGCCGAGGGGATGGCCGGTGGGAGTGTCGGCGAGGATCCCGGGGTTCCACGCGGTAGTGAAGTCGGGATCGAGTAGCCCGGGCGGCACGTTGTTGCACGAGCCGCCGTCGCAGGTCTGACCGCCGCTGCTGCCGCCCGAGCCGGAGCCCGATCCGGATCCCGATCCCGACCCGGACCCCGATCCCGACCCGGATCCCGCTCCCGAGTCCGATCCTGCGTCGGGCCCCGATCCCGAGCTGCCGCCCTGGGACCCGCAGGCTGCGACGATCACGACGCCAATGGGGTTCAGTAGCCAGAGCAGCCGAGGGATCTTGCCCATGACGCCTCCCTGACCCGATGGGTCGTGATGGGAGTGTACCGCACGGGACAGGGGCGCCATGCCCCGTCTCGGGCAAAGGGGCGCCAACCGCGCGGAACCTCGCGGCCCGGTCCCCGACCCCTGCGCGTACCATGCCCCAATGTGCCCCTGGGACGGGTTCGCCCCGGCCAACCTCGTCTTCTGCGAAGCACCGGTGTGCGGCTGGATCGTGCACCCCGCCGACACCTGGTCCAACCTGGGCTTCGCGTTCGTCGCCGTCGCCATGTGGTGGCACGCGCGCCACCGTCCGCCGACGAGCGCGCGCTGGCTGGCGCTGGTCGCGGCGCTGACCTTCGTCGGCTCGTTCGCCCTGCACGGCACGAGCACCTTCGTCGGCCAGGCGCTGGACCAGAGCGCGATGTTCCTGCAGTCGGCCTTCTTCGTGGTCAGCGCGCTGGGAAGGCTGCAGCGGCGGCCCTGGTCGGTGGCGTGGCGTGCGGTCTACTTCGCCCTGGTGGCCGTGTCGATCGCCGCGCTCTTGCAGTGGCAGACGGTGGGCATCGCGCTCTTCGCGGCGCAGTGCACGATCTTCGCGCTCGTCGAGGCGCGGCTCTTCGTGCGCGACCGAGGCACGCGATACGCATGGCTGGCGACGGCGGTCGGCCTGTTCGCCGTGTCCTACGGCATCTGGTGGTTCGACAAGCTCGCGGTGTGGTGTCGCCCCGACGTGCACTGGATCAGCGGCCACGCGGTGTGGCACCTGCTTGGCGCCGCCGGGCAGTGGGCCTGGTACAGGTTCTTCGCCCAGTTCGAGTAGCCGCCGCTGCTGGCTCCACGCCTAGTGGTCTACATTGCCCCCGTGCTCCCTCCTCATCTCCGCCCCGTATGGCTCGCGAGCGTTGGTCCCCTGGCGCCCCTGCTGCCGGCGGCCTGCCAGCCATCCATCCCGACGTACACCATCGACGTGCCGCCGCGCGCGCTCGACATGCGCCCTCCGCGCTCGGTGGCCTTCGTGCACGGGGACGTGCCGCTCGACGGGCTCCGCGGACAGATCGAGCGCGCGATCCCTCCCGAGGTCACCGGCAGCAAGAAGGTGGACCTGCTGGTGATTCACGACGTCGAGGTGACCTGGCACCTGTCGCGCCGTCCAGTCGTCCTGCGCGCCGAGAAGGACGGCCTCGCGCTCGAGGTCGCGCTGCTGGGCGACGTCGGGGCTCAGGGCGGCGGCATCCGCTGCCACGGGAACGACGCCGGCATCATCTTCCGGGCCGAGACGGCCCCGACGCTGCGCCCGGGGGGCGAGCTCGCCCTCGATCATCTGAGCTGGAAGCCCGACATCCGCAGCAAGCTGGATTGCGGCCCGGTCCAGGTGCCGCTCGGGACCATCCTGGACGCAGTCGCTCAACCATTCGCAGCGCTGCTCGCAGGGGCCGCCCAGCAGATCCGCATCCCCATGGGCCCGACGCTCGAGTCAGCGCTCGACGCGCTCCGCGCCCCGCAGCCGCTGCAGCTCGGCGACCAGGGAGATGCTTGCCTCGATCTCGATCCGGAGCAGTTCGTGCTGTCGCCCGTAGGCGGCGCGGGGTCGGACCTGAAGCTCAAGATCGGCGCCGACGTCGCGCCGCGAGTCACGCTCGGCGCCTGCCCGGCGGCCGCGAGCGCGACCTCGCACACCGGCGCGCTGGTGCGGGTGGAGCCGCTGAAAGATCAGTTCGACGTCTCGCTCGACGTGGCCATCCCCTACACCGAGCTGCAGTCGCGTGTGGCGCCGCAGATCGTCGGCCACCATTTTGGGGACGGGGACCACAGCGTGACCGTCGAGGGGTTCGAGGCCGGCGACGCCAGCGGGCGCGTGCTGGCCCGCATGCCCATCCGCGGCGCGGCGACCGGGATGCTCTACCTCTGGGGCACGCCCGCCGTCACGCAGCAGGGCGACCGCTGGGTCCTCACCGTCCCCGACCTGCACGTCGCCGTCGAGAGCCAGTCCTTCCTCACGAAGCTCGAGCTGGTCGTGCTGCAGTTCAAGAACGGCGGGCTCGAGACCATGATGCGATCGATGCTCACGCTCGACGTCACCGATCGGATCGCGAAGGCGCGGACGGCGCTGTCGGGCTCGCGCACGTTGAGCGCGGGGCCACCGGCGGTGGGGCTGACCAGCACGATGACGCGCATCCTGCCGGGCGAGGTGGGGTCGCGCGAAGGGGTGCTGGTCCTTCAGCCGATCGTCTCGGGGCAGGCCGATCAGCATCGGTGGGCGCGCTCCCTGATCGACATGGCCCCCCAGACTCCGGGGCCGGATGGGCCGCGCGGCACCGGCCTTGCTTCAGCAATCGATCGTCGATGGTCCCGCCGTGCGCCCCCTCGTCCGTTTGCTGACCCTTTCATCGATCGCCGCCGCCGTCGTCGGCGCGTCCTGCCGCGATCGTGCTTCATCCATCGGTACTGCTGAGATGCAGGGTGACGCTGGTTTTGCGTCGGACCTCTGGGTCGCGCTCCGCCGCGATTCGACGTGCCGCGTGGCCGCGGAGTGTGGATGGCTGCTTCAGGAGCTCAACCAGCGCACGCCGGAGATGCGGGTCGAGCGGATCGACCTCGAGCGAAGCGCCGGAGTGCGAGAGAGTGATCGTGCTCAACACGGACGTGGACGTGCTGGTGCCGACCATCCGGCTCACCGCCGCCGAGGTGCCGTGGTTGGATGACGCATGGCTCGCGGATCGCGTGCTGCGACGCGCTGCCGTCATCGCCGGTCGTTTCGTCGGTGTCCCCGGCGAAGGAGGCATCCGGCGCTTCGAGGTGAGTCAGGCGTTCGTGCCGCTGCCCGACCGCGCCGGCCCCTGTCCGCGAATTCGCATGCGCGGGTGCGCTCCGGGGATGGAAGAGAGTCTCACGCGCGACGCCGATCGCTGCCAGATCGCGGATGCGTGTGTCCGAGATCGGGCATGCCGCGAGCTCCCGCCCACGTGCGCGCCGGGCTATCTCCTTCGCTCGTGGCGTGCCCACCAGGCGTGCCGAACGTACGCATGCGATCCCGCCTTCCTCCCGCAGTGAGCAAGGCAAGTCACCCCGGCGCTCGCAGCAGCTCGCGCGCCACGATGACCCGTTGCACCTCGCTCGTCCCCTCGTAGATGCGCGTGACGCGCGCGTCGCGGTAGATGCGCTCGACCGCGTAGTCGCGCGAGTAGCCGTAGCCTCCGTGCAGCTGCACCATGCGGTCCACGACGCGGCCGCACATCTCGGACGCGAAGAGCTTGGCCATGCTCGTCTCGGCCGCCGCACGGTCCCCGTCGTCGAGCAGTCGCGCCGCGCGCAGCGTGAGCAGCCAGGCGGCGTCGAGCTCGGTGCGGCAATCGGCGACCACGAACTGAGTGTTCTGGAAGTCGGCGAGCACCTGCCCGAACGCGCGCCGCTCCCGCGAGTAGGCGAGACCGTGCGCCAGCGCGGCCTCGGCGAGCCCCAGACAGAGGGCCGCAATCCCCACGCGCCCGGCGCCGAGGGCCGACAGCGCGACGACGTACCCGGCGCCGCGCTTGCCTACGAGGTTGGCGTCGGGCACGCGGCAGCCGTCGAAGTGCAGCGCCACGGTGCCCGACGCCCGCTGGCCCATCTTGTCCTCCTCCTTGCCGACGACGAGCCCGCGGGCGCCTCGCTCGACGACGAAGCAGCTGATGCCGTCGCGTCCTGGCCCGTCGGTGCGCGCGAACACCACGTGGATGCCGGCGTGCGCCCCGCTCGTGATCCACATCTTGGAGCCGTCGAGGATCCAGCCGTCGCCGTCGCGGCGCGCCGTGGTCGTGAGCGCGGCGGCGTCCGAACCGCACCCCGGCTCGCTGAGGGCGAAGCTCGCCGGGCCCAGCTCGCCCTCCGCGTACGGCCTGAGCCAGCGTGCCTTCTGCGCCGGAGACGCGTGGTCGGCGAGGATCTTCGACGCGAGGTTGCTCGAGGCGAGGATCACGGCCGTCGACGCGCAGCCCTCGGCGATCGCCTCCATGGCGAGGGCGTAGCCGACGTTGTCGGTCCCGGCGCCGCTGTCCTCGAGGGGCACCTTCATGGCAAGCAGCCCGAGCTGCGCGAGCTCGCGGATTTCGGTCAGCGGGAAGCGCGCGGTGCGGTCCCGTTCGGCCGCGGCACGGGCGAGACGCCGGGAGGCGAAGTTCCGCGCTGCCGAGGCCACCAGGAGCTGCTCTTCGGTCAGCGGGAACGCGAGGCGACTGGTACGCGCGGCGGCGGGGTGCATGCCGAATGGATGACCGAAGCCGCCGTCGCAGGGAAGACCGCCGCCATCGAAACTCGACAGGTGACCTGTCATCTCGGAGACTGCCCGGGTGCCCAGCCCCGCTCCCCGCAAATTCCGCAAGCGCCATGCGCAGGGAGACCTGCGCGCCGTCGTCGACGAGACCATCGCGCTCTTCCATCGGCTCCGTTGGGTCGCCGAGCAAATCTACGGGCACGAGGGCAAGTCGACCGCACGCCGCGGCATCGTGCGCGGGCTGGTGCGCTTCGGTCCGCAGACCGTAGCGGCACTGGCGAGGACGCGGTCGGTCACCCGCCAGCACGTGCGGGAGGTGGTCGACGGCCTGGTCGCCGACGGATTCGTCGAGCTGATCCCCAATCCGGCCCATGCGCGGTCGCGCCTGGCGAGGGCGACCGTCCGGGGCGAGCACATCGTGCGGCGCATGGACGAGACCGATGCGCGGGTGCTCGCGGCCGTCGGCAGAGGCCTGCCGTTGCGCGACCTCGCCGTGACGGTGCGCACGCTGCGTGCCTTGCGCGAGGCTTTCGAGCTCGGCGCACGGTGGCGGCCGGTCGTCAGGGACGCCCGCGGCTGTGCCCCGCCTGCTCGATGAGCCGCTCGGGTCCGAGAGCACACGCAGCCCACGAGGAGCAGGTCGCCGCGGTGCCCGCGGGGGAAGGGTCCGTCGTCGAAGCCGATGACATTCACGGCGATGGGGATCATCGCACGACCTAGGAGAGGTAAGGTGCTCGCGTGTCCGCCCCTCCGGCCGAATCGATGCCGACCCAACCAGCGCTGCAGGCGACGTCCCTGACGCGGCGGTTCGGCGACGTCCTGGCCGTCGACAGGCTCGACCTGATCGTCGCCGGCGGAGCGTTCTTCGGGCTGCTCGGCTCCAACGGCGCGGGCAAGAGCACGACAATCAAGATGCTCACGACCCTGCTCGCTCCGACGGCGGGGAGCGCGCAGGTCGTCGGGTTCGACGTCGTCCGCGACGCCAGGCAGGTGCGTCGCCGGATCGGCTACGTCCCCCAGATGGTCTCGGCCGACGCGGGCCTCACCGGGCGCGAAAACCTGATGCTCTCGGCCAAACTCTACGACGTGCCGCGCACCGAGCGGGCCGGCCGCACGGCCGATGCGCTTGCCTTCATGGGTCTGTCCGACGTGAGCAGTCGGCTGGTCAAGACGTACTCCGGCGGCATGATCCGTCGCCTGGAGATCGCCCAGGCGCTCCTTCACCGGCCGGTGGTCGTGTTCCTCGACGAGCCGACCGTGGGGCTCGATCCGGTGGCCAAGCACGCGGTGTGGGACAAGCTGGGCGAGCTGCGATCCCAGTTCGGCACGACCGTGCTGCTCACGACGCACGACATGGAGGAGGCCGACGCTCTGTGCGACCGGATCGCGATCATGCACCAGGGGCGCGTGATCGCGCTGGGCTCTCCCGCCGAGCTCAAGGCCGAGGTCGGCGAGCACGCAACGATGGACGACGTGTTCGTCCGCTTCACGGGCGGCGCCGTCGATGAAGGAGGCACCTATCGTGACGCAGCGCGCACCCGTCGCACAGCACACCGCCTCGGATAGCAGCCTGGCGGCCCCCGCGGACTTCCTCCGCCAGACCCTCGCCATCGCAGAGGTCGAGGTCCGCAAGCTGCTTCGCGACCCCACCGAGGTCTTCACGCGCTCGGTTCAGCCGACGCTCTGGCTCGTCGTGTTCGGGCAGGTGCTCGGCCGCGCGCGGGTGATCCCCACCGGCGCGATCAGCTATCTCGACTTCATGACGCCCGGGGTGCTCGCCCAGAGCGTGCTGTTCACCTCCATCTTCTACGGGATCGCGATCATCTGGGAGCGCGACCTCGGCATCCTGCACAAGATGCTCGTGACCCCCGCCTACCGCGGCGCGCTGGTGCTGGGAAAGGCCGCGTCGGCGGGGGTGCGCGGGCTCGCCCAGACCGTCATCATCTACGGGGTGGCCCTCGTGATGGGCATCCATCTGCGGCTCGCGGTGGCGCCGATCCTCGGGGTGCTCCTGGCAGTGGTCCTGGGGTCGGCCGTCTTCTCGACGTTCTCGCTCGTCGTGGCCTGCATCGTGAAGACGCGAGAGCGCTTCATGGGCATCGGTCAGGTCCTGACGATGCCGCTCTTCTTCGCGAGCAACGCCATCTACCCGATCGCCATGATGCCCGACTGGCTCAAGGTCGTGGCCCGCGGCAACCCACTGACGTACCTCGTGGATGCTCTGCGTTCGCTCATGGTCGAGGGCGGCGTCAGCGCGTTCGGTTACGGCACCGACCTGACGGTCCAGCTCGGTGCGCTCGTCGTCCTGGTCCTCGTGGCGGCGAAGCTCTACCCGTCGGTCGCGGTGTGAATCCGTGAACCCGGAGCATCGGCCCGCTGCCGCGCCACCTGACGGACCGACCCTCGACAACCGCCGCGCCACCCGCCATCCTTGATGCGTGGTCGCCCACTTGACGAGAACGCGCTGGGTGGCCCTGTCGAGCGTGGCAGTCGTGGCCTTGCTCGGCGCTGCGTGCGGGCTTAGCACGGGCGGTCTCGAGGACACGGGTGGAGGCGACGACTCGGGTGGCCCCGGCGTCGACGCGACGGCCGAGGGGACGGGCACGTTCGACACGGGCCGGGGTGGCATCGACGTCGTGCCCGGCGACACGGCCCACGAATCGTCGAAAGCCGATGCTGCCGCCGACTCCCACGTCCCCAGCGACGCGAGTGACGCGCACGCCGACTCGATGCCCCCTCAAGACGGAGGTGCGTGCCAGAACAGCCCCACCAGCTGCGGCTCGCCCGGTCATTGCGTCAACTGCACCACGTCGGGCAGCGGCGCGGCGTGCATCAGCGGTGCCTGCGGCTGCAACAGCTCGACGGACTGCCCGTCGCCCACCGCATGCCAGGGGAACAAGACGTGCGGGTCGGCGTGTGGGTTCGGACAGACCTGCAACGGCGGCTGCTGCAGCGCGCTTACGTGCGTTGCCTTCGACAACAACCACTGCGGTGGCTTGTGCGCTCCCTGCGGCGGGCAGACGCCCACCTGCGACGCCAACGGCATGTGCAACGGCAGCTGCGGCGGTACGGGCGACGGAACCTGCCAGATGTCGTGCTGCAACGCCGGGCAGTGCGCGGGTGTCGGCAACCAGACGTGCGGAGACTGGGGCGTGAGCTGTGTCGCCTGCTCGACCGCTACGGGCGGCACCAACTGTGAGCTCATCAACCTCAACTACGTTTGCGGCTGCGATGGCCCCGCCAACCAGAACCAGTGCGCCACCGGCAACGCCTGCCACAACATGCAATGCGGTACGGCCTGCGACGGCCAGCACCCGTGCAACGGCGGGTGCTGCTCGGGCAACAACCTCGCCACGTCGACCTGCGTCGCGGCATGCGAAGCCGGGACGTGCACGGGCAACTACTGCCAGTGATGCTCGGCAGGGAAGCCTTGGCTCCGCCGGGCCGTACGACGAGGCATGCGAACTGCCTGCCAGGTGTGGTTGACCCCTGTGTCGGGGGTGGTGCTCCTGGCCTGCTCCGGATCTGCTGCGGGGCTCTCGGGTGGCTCCGATGCAGGCGCCGCCACGGACGCGCAGCCCGACGTCGTACAGAACTCCCAGGAGAGCGGCGGCCCCCCCCACGACAGCGGAGCGCCAGCGATGGACGCCGGCGTCCAGGACTCGGGCTCCGTCCCCGAAACCGGTGCGACCTGTCAGGGCTGTACCGCCCCCGCCAA
>Ga0209415_10018798_pt1 | contig 10885 bp, 11 predicted proteins | sample PeaSoiSIISIP2007_FD_187696 | JGI IMG/M metagenome (GOLD analysis project Ga0209415, IMG submission 187696) | Peat soil microbial communities from Weissenstadt, Germany - SII-SIP-2007 (SPAdes) (version 2) | ecosystem: Environmental > Terrestrial > Soil > Wetlands > Peat | place: Germany... | reverse complement strand
TGACCGGGATCCTTCGCCTGTTTTGGGTCCACCACCGCTGACGGTCTGGGAGGCAGCCTTGTCGAGGAGCGGCTCGGCCAGGAGCTCGTAAGTTAGCGCCAGACTTGGCGGCCGCCCGGCTACGGTGAGGCCGTGCAAGGGTTCCTTCCGTTGCGTGGTGGCATGCCGCCCGACGAGGCTGTTGTCGTCATCCGGGGCGGCGTCCTCAGCCCGAAAGCCATCGAGCGTGCGGCCACACGCTCGCTCCGGCTCTTCGGCGTGCTCGGCATTTCCGTGGAGGCCGCCATCGACGTGAGCGTGCTCGAAGCGTGCCGGTCCAGCGAGCGCCTCGCCCGTTACGCCCATGTGCAACTGTCCAGCTTCGGGCGCTTGCGCAGCGGCGGCTTCGCACTGCTGGCGACCTTTGAGCACTCGCACTTCACCCTGGTGCTCCCTGATCTTTCTGACCTCACTCTGGCCAGGCTTATCCGCTGCTTCGACAGCCCGGTGCCCAACCCGGGGCGCCCGGCCGAGGGATAATCTAGTAAGGCGATGGCTACGACCGAGATCGACCTTGAAGTCGACTTCATGGACATGACGAGCGGCCGGCACCTTTGGGCACGGGTCGAAGACGCCAGGCCCGGCTTCGTCCCGGTTGCTGGCCGCCATGTGACGGTGGGTTGCGAGGACGCTGAGCCGGCAGTGGCCAAGGTGCTCTCGGTCAATGCCGATGGCGACATCGAGCTCGAGGTCCTCCCCGGCACCGTCGAGTCGCACCGGGACTTGCTGGCCTTCAGCTGACCAATGCTCCGGGAGCAAACGCAGGCGGGGTCTGTGTTGCGCGTTGGTATGAGCCGGGCACTGGCGAGTTTCACCAGCGTCGGCCCCGACTAGAAGCGGGCGTCGCCCGGCGGGGAAGGGCGGGACGTGGTGCCGCACCGCCTTCATCGTTCCGAAGGCCGTGAAGGCGGCGCGGTTACCATGCCCCGCTGTTACCCGGCAGCCGTAACATGGTGCGCTGTGGACCGGCTGGAACGCCTCGTGAACCTGGTGGTGGCGCTTCTCGACACCGAGAGGCCGCTTACCAGGGAGGAGCTGCGCCAGCGGGTCGGCGGCTACAGCGAGGACAACGACAATTTTCATCGCAACTTCGAGCGCGACAAGGACCTGCTCCGCCAGATGGGGATCCCGGTCGTGGCTGAAACGCTTGGGGCCAACCTGCCGCCCGAGGCCGCAACGGGCTACAGGATCCCCCGCGACCTCTACGAGCTGCCCGACCCCGGCCTTGACGCCGAAGAACTGATGGCGCTCAGCCTGGCCGTGTCCGCGGTGGAGTTCGACGGCAGCGCGCAGGGGGCGGCGACGACAGCGCTCCGTAAGCTCGCCGGCCCCGCGGCGCCCCAGGGCTCGAGCCCGGCCGGTCCGCCGCCACATGTGGCCGATGTGGCCGCCGACGAGAGGGTCAGCGCGCTCTTCTCGGCTGTCACCGAGAGGCGGGTGGTCCGCTTCGACTACAGCGGCGTGGCCAGGCGGGTCGACCCCTACCGTCTCTCCTATCGCCAGGGCAAGTGGTACCTCGCCGGCTACGACCACGGCCGGGAGGGCGAGAGGCTTTTCCGCACCGACCGGGTGAGCGGTCCCGTTGTTTTAGAAGACGTGGCCGGGGCTTTCGAGAGACCACAAGGGGCGGTGTCGGGCCCGCCGCCGCCGTGGCGGCTCGGGGAGGACGAAGAGATAGTGGTCGACCTCAGGGTGGACGCCAGCCAGGCACCGTGGGTGAGCTCGCTGGCTGGGGGAGGCACGGTCGGCCAGCCAATTGGCGACGAGCCGGTCTACTTCCAGCTCCCGGTCACCAACCGGGCGGCGTTCCGGGGCTTCGTGCTCGGGCTGCTCGACCACGCCGAGGTCATGGGCCCCCCCGAGGTGCGTGACGAGATGGTCTACTGGCTCACCTCCCTGGCTGGCCATGAAGAGCCCGCCCGCCCGCACAGGCGGTCCCGGTGAGCCGGCCCAGCTCGGCGGAGCGCCTCAGCAGGCTGCTGGCGATCGTGCCCTGGGTCGTCGCCCAGGACGGCCCGACGATCGACGAGGTCTGCGAAAAGTTTGCCATCTCGGAGGCCGACCTCCTTGCTGACCTCAACTTGCTGTTCATGTGCGGGGTCTACCCCTACACCCCCGACGCGCTGATCGAGGTGGACATAGACCGGGGCAGGGTCTGGGTGCGCTTTGCGGACTGGTTCCGCCGCCCGCTCCGCCTTACTCCACCTGAGGGGCTAGCCCTCGTGGCAGCCGCCCGGGCCATGCTCGGCGTACCAGGCTCGCCAACCAGCGGGGGGCGGGAAGCCCTCGCGAGCGCCGTCGCCAAGCTGGAGATGGTCCTCGGCGCCGGCGGGGAGGAAGGGGTGGAGGTCGAGCTCGGGGCGGCTTCGGCAGAGGTTTTGGGCACCCTCCAGTCGTCGTGCCGCGAGCGGCGCAAGGTAATGGTCGACTACTACTCCTTCGGGCGGGATGAGGCGGGGGAGCGGGTCGTCCACCCCTGGCGAGTATTTTCCTCTGGGGGGCATTGGTACTTGGCGGCGTGGTGTGAAAAGGCGCAGGACAAGCGGCTCTTCCGGGTCGACCGGGTGCGTTCGGCGACGTCGTTGGACGAGAGCTTCGAGATGCCGGCGTCCCTTGGCCCGGTCCCCGTCTACGACCCCAAGCCCGACGACCCGCTGATCGTGCTCGATCTGGCTCCCGGAGCGCAGTGGATCGCGGAGCGCTACCCCAATGAAGGCGTCATCGACCGCGGGGACGGCAACGTCCGGGTCCGGATCCGGGTGAGCTCCAAGGCGTGGCTGGAAAGGCTCCTGTTGAGGGCCGGCCCCGAGGCGACGGTGGTTTCGGGTGCGGAGGGGGTCTTGCCAGCAGCAGCTCAGCGCGTCCTGGCGGTCTATGGCCATGTAACCTCTAGAGAGTGACCCTGACCGAGGAAGAGACTGCCGAGCGCGCCTCGGAGCAGGAGCAGAAGCCCGCCCAGACCGGCCGACACCAAGCGCTAGTCGAGTGGATAGTGATAGTAGTTGTGGCACTCGTCGCAGCTCTGCTCATAAAGACATTTGCAGTACAGGCTTTTTACATACCTTCGCCGTCCATGTACCCAACGCTCAAGCCGGGCGACCGCGTGCTTGTCAACAAGCTTTCCTACGACTTCCACTCGGTGCACGTCGGCGACATCGTCGTGTTCCGCCGGCCCCCCCTGGACAACTCTCCTGGTATCAACGACCTCATCAAACGGGTGGTCGCCACCGGCGGCGAGACCCTCTACGTCACCAATTGCAACATTTACATCAACGGGAAGCTCGAGCTCCAGCCGTGGCTGCCGAAGGGTTACCAAAACCTGGGCTCGCCCTACTGCACCACGTGGCCGTCCGGGACGTACCCCGACCCCTTCAAGGTCCCTAAGGGTGACTTCTTCGTGATGGGTGACAACCGGAAGGACTCCTACGACTCGCGCTACTGGGGCCCGCTGCCTGGCGACTACGTGGTCGGACGGGCTTTCGTGCGGATGTGGCCGCTCGACCGGGTCGGTTTGCTATAAATTTTTCTGCGGCGGGGCACCTCTTAGCGTGGTGAGTCCCGGGACATAAGTCCTGGCTGAACCGGTCGCGAGACCTAGGGTCCAACAACGCAGAGTGGTGATGCGCTAAGAAGTTCAGGAATGGCACTTCGATCACGAGATCTACCACGCCCGGAAAGCTCAAGAGGGTTGGTTGGACGCCGATATCTCCCTTAGTGGTTCAGAGGCCCCCTGCCAGGGGCCCGGGAGTTAGAAAGAAGGAGTGGCCAAGGTGGCTACAGTAAGGGCGAGTTGCCAAACTTGTGGAGACGTCGAACTGACGACTCGAGAAGTACAGGTGCAAATGTGCTCGGCCACCGACGACGGCACGTATTCTTTTCTCTGCCCGAGCTGCCGGCTCATCGTCAACAAGCCAGCCGAACAGCGCGTGGTCGAGCTCCTGGTCTCGGCAGGCGTCCGGGTTGTCAATTGGGACCTTCCGGCCGAGCTGTCCGAACCCAAGTCCGGGCCTGCCATCACCTACGACGATCTCCTGGCTTTCCATTTCGAGCTGGACTCGGATGACTGGCTCGAGCAAGTGATCGCCGGCGGCGGCACGCTGGGCTCGCGCTGAGGCGCTACCAGAAGTGAGCTGGGCCTGGGCGGGCGCACTTTGCGTCGCTGGGATTGGTGCTGGCATCTCTGTCGCCCTCGCTGGCGCGCTCAGGCGGGAGACTGCTCAGCTGCGCCTGGCCCGAGTCCAGGTTAGGGACCTCAAGGGCCGGTTGCGGGCATCCCCGTCCTCCAGGAGCGGGACAAACCTCTGAATAGCCGGAACGTCTTAGTCGTCCCAGCGTTCCCAGCTACGACGCGGGTTGTCGACCGTCGGTGTTCGAAGATACGCCTCTGGGATCACGGCATGTGGGCCACTCGACGACGCTGATCCTCCCCGCGAAGCACCGGGCCATCGCCAGTACAAACGCTCGATATGAGTGCGAAGCCGGTGCTCACATTGGAATTGGTCGCTGACGGGCTCAGAGATGCCGAAGTGTAGTTGCGCTCGCTTCCGTGGCGGCCAGCCTGCCAGGCGACGCCATGGGACCTCTTGGCAACCAATCGACCTACCATGTTCACTGTGAGCTCGCCCACTGCCACCAGTACCTTCGACCTGCCAAGCATGGCATTGCTCCGCGCTCGCCGAGACGAGATCGTCAGGCTGGCGGCGCGGAGGGGTGTCTCGAACATCCGGGTCTTCGGTTCGGTCGCCCGCGGAGACGCCACGCCGACGAGCGACATCGACTTGCTCGTCGACTTCGACACGACCCACCGGGGGCTCGACCTGTTCGCCTTCGCCCGTGAGCTCGAGGACCTTCTTGGTCACCGGATCGATGTTGGCACCGAAGTGCACCCCGTCATCCGTGCCAAGGTCGACGCGGAAGCTGTTTCGCTTTGACCGACCATGACGACGCGTTGTACCTCGCCCACATCACCGAGGCGGCAGGACGGATCGAGCGGAGCACGACGGGTCAAGGGCGCGAGGCGCTCACCGCCGACGAGGACCTCTGCGACGCCACCCTTTACCGACTCCAGACGTTGGCAGAGTCAACCCAGCGGCTGTCGCCTGAGCTCAAGGCCTCGCACCCCGAGATCCCCTGGGAGGACATCGCCGGTTTCCGGAATCGCGTCGTCCACGGCTACCTCGCCGTCAGCCTCGACATCGTGTGGGATGTCGTCAAGCGCGACCTTCCGGCGCTGTCTCGGATGGCTCGAGTGGAGCTCACGCTTCGCTCCCGCGAGGTGCCAGGCCGTGATCGTGGCGACGATCTTGGCATCGGACGCTGACGCCGTGTATACAGCCCCTCCTGCGAGGTTTGACCCCGCTCACCTACTGGTACGTCGACCCTCTCGTGACGTTCAGGTCTGAATAGGCAGGGACCGGGAGCGGCTGTAGGCTCGTAGCGGTGAACCTCGACCCGGAGAAATTGGTTGTCCTCTTCGTGATCGCGCTGCTCGTCCTCGGCCCGAACCGGCTGCCACAGGCCGCCCGCACGTTGGGCAGGGGTTTGGCGGAGGTCCGCAAGTACACCTCTGGTTTCCAGGCCGAGGTCAACCAGGTCCTGGCCGAGCCTCGTAGAGTAATGGATGCCGCGATGCGCGAGGTCGACGTGAACCTGCACCCCGAGCGCGCTCCGGCGCCGCGGCAAGCTCCGAGCGCTGTCCCACCGGCACTACCTAGCCCCTCGGCGGCGCCAATTTCAGCAACGTCTGAGCCGGTGCCAGTAGCGCCGACGGCACCTCCGGTTGAAATGCCGGACGACCCGACCCTCAACTAGGGGCGCCCCGATGGCCGATGGCGACCCGCAGATCCCGGGCGGCACACAAGTAGGCGAACCGCTTTTGGGGGCCGCTGTGGCGGGTGCGCCGCTCAATGGCCACAGCTCCCCCCCGCTGGAGGCCACCAGCGACGGCGACGACGCCAAGATGACCCTTCTCGAGCACCTGGCAGAACTCCGCAAGCGCGTGCTCATCATGGCCCTGTCTGTGGTCGTCACGTCCATCGCAGGTTGGTTCCTCTACGAGCCTGTGCTGAGCTTCGTCCACGAGTCCTACAAGAACTTCTGCCACGGCCACCCGGGCAAGCTCATCAGTTGCAATTTCTTGGTGCTGGGGCCGACTGAAGGCTTCCTGACCCGCCTGAAAATTGCCTCGTACATCGGCATTGCCCTCGCTGCACCGGTGTGGTTGTGGGAGATATGGCGTTTCATTACCCCCGGTCTCACCAAAAATGAGAAGAAGTACGCGGTCCCCTTCGTTGCGTCGGCGCTAGTGCTGTTCTCTATGGGGGTGGCGACGGCGGTCCTGGTGTGGCCCAAGGCCCTCACTTGGTTGATCGACGTCGCCGGGCCTAACGTCACAACGGGCTACTCGCTCACCTCGTACGTCTCGTTGTACCTCCTCGTTTGCCTTGTTTTTGGCGGGGTTTTCCTCTACCCGATAATCGTCGTGTTCTTGATGATCGCGGGCGTTGTGCCGTCCAGCACGTGGCGGAAGTGGCGCCGGGCGGCCATAGTCGTGATATGCGTCGTGGCTGCTGTTGTGACACCGAGCAACGACCCTTTCACTTTCCTCGGGTTGGCGGTGCCGATGATGGTCTTCTATGAGAGCTCCATCATCCTCGGCCGGGTACTGAAGAAATAAGCAAGGCCCGCCCGGCAACGGTGGCAAAATCCGGGGGCTGGCCCGCGTTCGCCAAGCTCCTCGCTGTTAGCGCGATAGCCCTTTTTTCGCTCGCACTTGGGTTGTTCCAACTGCTGCGGGCCGGTGGGCTCCATGGCCTCTTGGAGTACGACGACGGGGTATGGTTCGGCTCGACGTTGCGCATGGTAGACGGGGCGATACCGTACCGGGACTTCGTGCTGGACCAGCCACCGTTGGTCCCGTTATTGCTTTCCCCCGTCGCCCTGCTGTCGCATGTCATCGGCGCGGCGGGCGCCTTCGGTGCCGCCAGGATCGTGACCGTCGTTGTAGAGGCGTTCAACGTCGTGCTCCTGGGTCGCCTGCTGCGGTACCGCTCGCTCCTGTGCGTGGTCGTGTCGTGCAGCGTGCTGGCGGTGTTCCCGGCCGCAGTGGTGACCTCGCGAACGGTCCTCCTGGAGCCGTACTGCGACCTTTTCTGCCTGCTCGGCCTGCTGGCTGCCTTCGACGGTGGCCGGCTCAGCCGCGACCGCAACCGGATCGCCCTGGCAGGGGCGGCCTTCGGGGCGGGCTGCGCCTGCAAGGCCTTCGCCTTCCTGCCATTAGTGGTCCTCGCGGGCCAGCTCTGGGCCAACCGGGGGTCTCTCCCGACCCCGAAGCACCTGAAGGACGCGGCCCGATTGGTGCTGGGTGCGGCCGCGTCGTTTTGTCTCATTTGCAGCCCCTTTTTCGTGGTCGCGCCCGCCGCCTTCGTCCGCCAGGTCGTGCTAACCCAGCTCGAACGCGGGGCCCGGGCGATGCCCGATCATTGGTCGCGCGTTGCCGAACTGGTCGGTGTGCCCCCGGCCCCGAGCGGGAGGTTGCTTCCCGACTCCTTCGAGCGCATCGTGATCATCGCGGTCGTGGCGTTGGTGTGCCTCGCGCTCCTCGCGACCTGGAGGGCGGCCGAAGCGCCGGGTCGGGCGTCGCTCGAGCGCTACTCGGTGGTTTGCGTGGTCATCACCGGCGCCGGCCTCGCCTGGCCGGCCGCCTTCTACTACCACTACGCAGCTTTTCTTGCCCCCTTCCTCGCCGTTCCCTTCGGTGTAGCGGCCGAGGCGCTCAGCAAGGCCAAGGGCCGGGCCATTGCCCTGAGCGGGGCCTGCGCCCTGATCGTCGTCGGGTCGGCGCACGCGGTGCGCGCCATACAGACCGTCGACCAGCCCGGCCTCGCCGACGTCGCTTTCGTGGACCGGGCCGTGCCCGCGGGCGCCTGCACGGTGAGCGACAACCCCGCTGTGCTGCTGCTCGCGAACCGTTTTAGCGCGCCCAAGGGCTGCACCGACCTCGTGGACGCCGACGGCTCGACGCTGGCGTGGTCCAAGGGCCTGCGTGGTGCGGGGGCCCTTTCGGCACCTGCTGCCCTCGTCGGCTGGGTCAAGGTCCTCGAGCAGACCGATTACCTGTTGGTGACCGGCGGCCTGACTCCCGGGCGGATCCCCTGGGGCCCGACTCTCCTCGGCTACCTGCACGACCACTTCCGCATGGACGGCGACACGGGCGGCATCGTTGTGTGGGCCAGAGCCCCCCGAGCCACTACGTTGGCCTGGTGTTGCGGGAGAAGTTCCTAGCCGCCTACCCGTTCGAACTGGACGCGTTCCAGCTCGAGGCCATGGATGCGCTCGACCGCGGCCATAACGTGGTCGTGGCCGCCCCGACTGGCTCAGGCAAGACCGTCGTAGCGGAGTACGCCGTCGCGCGGGCCATCGACGAGGGGGCCAAGGCGTTTTACACCACGCCCCTCAAGGCTCTTTCCAACCAGAAGTTCGCCGACTTCACCCGCCGCTACGGCAGCGCAAAGGTGGGCCTGCTCACCGGGGACAACTCGGTCAACGGCGACGCTCCCATCGTCGTCATGACCACAGAGGTCCTGCGCAACATGATCTACGCCGGCTCGAGCACGCTGGCGGGGCTCCGCTACGTAGTGCTCGACGAGGTGCACTACCTTCAGGACCCCTACCGCGGCCCGGTCTGGGAGGAAGTCATCATCCACCTGCCGCCGGAGGTGGACCTCGTGTGCCTGTCGGCCACCGTCTCCAACGCCGAAGAGCTTGCCGACTGGGTCGGCACGGTGCGCGGGTCGACCACCGCCGTCATCGAGGAACGCCGGCCCGTCCCGCTCCACAACCTGTTCCTGGTGGGGGAGCGGCGCAGCGAACGGCTGCTGCTCCTGCCGACATTCGTCGACGAGCGCCCGAACCCTCGCGGGATCGCCCTCACCGCCAATGTCGAAGCCGGCTGGCGGGCGCACCGCCAGAGCGGCCTGTTCGCCCCCCGGCGTTCCGAAACCGTGGATCTCCTCGGCGAAGAGGGCCTGCTACCGGCGATCTATTTCATCTTTAGCCGGGCGGGCTGCGACGAGGCGGTGCGCCAGTGCATGAGGGAGGGCGGCCGCCTCACGACGACCCAAGAACGCCGCCAGATCCGCGACATCGCCGAGGCAGCGGCGAGCAACCTATCGGACGCGGACCTGGCTGCGCTCGGTTACGGCAACTGGTTGGCCGGCCTCGAAGCCGGCTTCGCAGCGCACCACGCCGGGCTCGTGCCCCCGTTCAAGGAAGCCGTCGAGCGCTGTTTCCTCGCCGGGCTCGTAAGGGTCGTCTTCGCCACCGAGACGCTCTCGCTCGGCATCAACATGCCGGCCCGTTCGGTCGTGATCGAAAAGCTCTCCAAGTTCGGCGGCGAGCGTGTGGAGCCGCTCACCCCCGGCGAGTACACCCAGCTCACAGGCCGCGCCGGGCGCCGCGGCACCGACGAGGTGGGCTACGCCGTAGCGCTGTGGTCGCCTGGGGTTACCTTCGACCAGGTCGCCTCGCTCGCCGGGGCACGCAGCTACACCCTGACCTCGAGCTTCAGGCCGACCTACAACATGGCGAGCAACCTGGTCCGCCGCACCACCCCCGCCCAGGCGCACCATCTCCTCAACCTGTCGTTCGCCCAGTACCGGGCCGACGCTGACGTGGTCCGCCTCGAGAGCTCCCTGGAACGCGCCCGCCAAGAACTCGCTCTCGCGACGAAGGAGGCGACGTGCGAGCTCGGCGACGTGACCGAGTACAGGCGCCGCACCGAACCGGGCTCCGACGGCCACGAACCCCAGGCCGCCGCGTCCAGCGCCCGCCCCTGGGCGATCGTTGCGGCGATGGAGGGCTTGCGCCCAGGCGACGTCCTGCTGGTGCCGGCCCGCAAGCCCGGCGGTGCGCGCACGAACGAAAAGGTGGCCGTCCTTTCTACGAGCCAGCGGAAAAAGGGCGACCTGAGCCTGCGGGCCATTACCGCCAGCCGCCGGCTGATCTCTCTCGGCGTCAAGAACTTCCAGTCACCCCCGCTCGTCGTGGCCCGCCTGGAACTGCCAGTGCCGTTCGCCCCCAAGAACCGCGATTTCCAACGCCGGGTTGCGTTGTCGCTGGCGGCGGCGGACGCGGGCCCGCCCGGGCCTGCCAACCGAGCGGAACGGCGCGCGCTACGGGCGGCAGAGGGCCTAGCCGTCGCCTCGTGCCCCGATCTCCGGCACCACCTCAGGGCCGACGCACGGGCTGAGCGCCTGGCGCGCCAGGTCGAGCGGTTGGAGCGCCAGGTGAAGGGTAGGACGGACTCCCTGGCGCGCCAGTTCGACAAGGTCCTCCAGCTGCTCGAGCGCTGGGGGTACGTGCGAGGGTGGTCGTTGACGCCCGCGGGTGCCCGCCTCGCTCGCATCTACCACCCCCAGGACCTCCTCGTCGCAGAGTCAGCCGAGCGGGCGATCCTGGACGGCCTGGCCCCGGCCGAGCTGGCGGGGGCCGCCTCGGTGTTCACATACGAGGCGCGCGGCCCCCTCGCGGCGGAGGCCGCGGCCCCCAGGCTCCCCAGCCGGCGGTTGGAAGAACGTTGGCACCGTACCGAGGTCGTATCGCGCGAGCTGAACGCAGACGAGGAGGCCCTCGGGCTGCCCCTCACGAGGCCGCCCGACTCGGGTTTCGTGGCCCTGGCCCACGGCTGGGCCAAGGGCAAGGAACTGGCCACGCTGCTGGCGCCGGCCGATGAGGCTCTCGGGACACGCTCGGTTGCCATCTCGGCCGGCGATTTCGTCCGCAATGTGAAGCAGCTCACGGACCTGCTGCGCCAGCTCGGCGAGGTCCTCCCCGACGAGGGATCCGC
>Ga0209415_10018797_pt1 | contig 10885 bp, 12 predicted proteins | sample PeaSoiSIISIP2007_FD_187696 | JGI IMG/M metagenome (GOLD analysis project Ga0209415, IMG submission 187696) | Peat soil microbial communities from Weissenstadt, Germany - SII-SIP-2007 (SPAdes) (version 2) | ecosystem: Environmental > Terrestrial > Soil > Wetlands > Peat | place: Germany... | reverse complement strand
TTGCGGCGGAGGATGCGCGCACCAAATTGCGCGCACTCGCCGTGAAGGCGGGGTTGCCTGAGGGCACCAATTATCCGCCGGCAGAAGTGTTCAAGAAGCGCTACGGCATGCAGGCCGGCAACGTGATCGGCACTGCGAGCTATGTGCCAACTTACAAATCGCCCGACGTACAAACCGGCCTCTCCGACAACGTCACGCCATTCTGGATGATCGGCGGTGCCGGCGCCGAAGTCGAGGTCGACACTGAAACGGGAGCGATCCGCGTCCTGCGGCTCATCAACGCCGCCGATTGCGGCAAGCCGATCAATCCCGCAGTCGCGCGCACGCAACTTTCCGGCGCGGCGATCATGCAGCTCGGCTTCACGCTGTCGGAAGCCATGCGGCTCGACGGCGGCCAGGTGACCAACGCCTCGCTCGCCGATTACAAGATTCCCGGCATCCGCGACATCCCGCCGATCGAAAACGAGCTGGTTGAAGCCGAACAGCATTCGGGGCCGTTCGGCGCCAAAGGGCTTGGCGAGTCGGGAACTTTCGGCGTGTCGCCGGCGATTGCCAATGCGATCCACGACGCCGTCGGGGTGCGGATCACCGAACTGCCTATCACAGCCGAAGCGGTGCTGCGTGCGTTGCGCGCCGGAGCCGGCCACCCACTCGAGGACGCATGATGAGTACGCGTAACATCAATTTCACCCTCAACGGCCAACCTGTCAGCGCCGCGATCGAGCCGCACCGCAATCTGGTCGAGCTGTTGCAGCGCTTCGACCTGTTCGGGGCGCGCGAGAGCTGCGGGCAGGGGCTGTGCGGTTGTTGCACCGTGCTGGTCGACGATATGGCGGTGTCGGGCTGTCTTTATTTCGCGGTCTGGGTCGACGGCAAGAGCGTCACCACCGTCGAGTCGCTCGATGCCGACGGCACACTGTCCAACGTGCAGCAGGCTTTCATCGATTGCGGCGCGTTTCAATGCGGCTTTTGCACGCCCGGTTTTGTACTCATGGCGCATCAATTGCTCAAGCAGCACCCGGCTCCGAGCGACGACGACATCCGCCATTATCTTTCCGGCAATCTCTGCCGCTGCGCGGCCTATCCGGAGATCATCGAGGCGGTGAAACGCGCGGCGAAAGCGGTGACCTAAATTCGGTCCGCAAGTGGACCGTGCCGAATTGATCTCGATCAATTGCTCCGCTGCTCAAGGCGATAAACGTTGCCTTTATGACGGTCCGCGCCCGCGCCGATATTACGACTTCGCCGTTGCAAGGCCTATTGCAAGCCATTCCAGGGTGGCTCTTGGCAGGCGTGCCGTTGGCGCTGCTGCAGCCGCTGCTGGCGCGCATCGCGACCCATGTTGCCCGCTCGCGGCCCGAACTGTTCGCCCGCCTTGGCCCGCATACCGACAAGCTGTTCCTGATCGATCCGATCGATTTTCCGTTCGTCTTGCTGTTGCGGCCTAACGCCGCGCGGCCTCATTTGACGGCGAGCCGCAGATTCGCCAGGCCGCGTCACGATGCGGCCATCGCCGGCACATTTCTGGATCTGCTCGGCATGATGGACGGATCGCTCGACGGCGACGCGCTGTTCTTTTCCCGCGATTTGCGCGTGAGCGGCGACACCGAAGCCGTGGTCGCGCTGCGCAACGCGCTGGACGACTGCGAAGGCAGCGCGCTCGATAGCATCGTCTCGGCATTCGGACCGTTGTCCGCGCCATTGCAGCTCGCCATTTCGTCTTTGCGCGGCATACGCTTGAGTAAACGCGATGAATGACAACGGTTACGTGCGACCCGAGCTGGTCTGTCCGGCCGGCACGCCGGCCGCATTGCGGACTGCGGTCGATGCCGGCGCCGACGCCGTCTATTGCGGCCTGCAGAACGAGACCAATGCACGGAATTTTCCGGGACTGAACTTTACGCCGGCAGAGCTTGAGACCGCGATCGGCTATGCCCACGCGCGGAACGCCAAAGTGCTGCTCGCTGTCAACACCTTTCCCCGCGCCGGCGAGTTCGCGCTGTGGCGCGAGGCGGTGGATCTCGGCACGCGATTGGACGCGGATGCCCTGATCGTCGCTGATCTTGGTGTCGCCGACTACGCCGCGCGGACTTATCCGGGGCTGCGACTGCATCTGTCGGTACAGGCCGGCGCGTCGTCGCCGGAGGCGATCCGGTTCTATTGCCAGGAATTCGGCGTCAAACGCGTGGTGTTGCCGCGCATTCTGACCGTCGCCGAAATCGCCGATTTGCACCGCCAGATCCCGTGCGAGATCGAAGCCTTCGTATTCGGCAATATCGGCATGATGGCGGAGGGCCGCTGCAGCCTGACCAATTATGTCTGCGGCCTCTCCACCAATATGGACGGCGTCTGTTCGCCGGCCGCCGACGTGCGCTACGAGGAGGACGCCGAGCGCAACCTGACGACCAAGCTCGGTCCATTCGTCATCGACCGCTTCGCCGGCGGCGAGAGCGCCGGCTACCCGACCATCTGTAAGGGCCGTTATCTGTGCGACGTGCGCAACGAGCCCTATTACGCTTTCGAGGAACCGGTCACGCTCAATCTTTCGGCGCTGCTGCCCGATCTCATGCGCGCGGGCGTGACCGCGCTGAAGATCGAGGGCCGCCAGCGCAGCCGCGCCTATGTCCGAGCGGTGGTCTCCGCGTTCCGCAAAGCCGTCGACGACATCATGGCCGGCCGCGACGCCAGCCTCGCCAGCCTGCTCGCACTCACCGAAGGGCAACGCGAAACCCAAGGCGCTTATCGCAGCAAGACGTGGAGATAGTCGTGCGCGACGTTGCGGCCGAAATCACCCTTGGCCCGGTACTGTTCAATTGGCAACCTGACACATGGCGGGATTTCTATTTCCGCATCGCCGACGAAGCACCGGTGGGGACGGTTTATCTCGGCGAAGTCATTTGCTCTAAGCGTGCTCCGTTGTTTGACGAGCATTTCGACGCGGTGGCCGAACGATTGCGCGCCGCGGGCAAGTCGGTGGTGCATTCCACGCTTTCCGAAGTCACGCAGAACCTCGACCGCAAGCTCGTCGAGAGCGTCGCTTCGTCCCAAGAGGAACTGGTCGAGGCGAATGACGGCTCTGCCTTGCCGCAGTTGCAGGGCCGTCCGCACCACATCGGCCCGTTCATGAACGTCTACAACGAGCGCAGCGTTGCGGTGTTGGCGCGCGGCGGCGCGCGCAATTTCTGCCTTCCAGTGGAAATGCCGGCGGCGACCATCGGCGCGCTATGCCGCGAAACGCAAAACCTCGATGCCACATTCGAGGTCATGGTTTTCGGCCGTATGCCGCTCGCGCTCTCGGCGCGCTGCTATCACGCCCGCGCCCACGGCCGCACCAAGGACACTTGCCGTTTCATCTGCGATGACGATCCCGACGGACTTGAGCTGCGCACGTTGAGCGGGCAGCCGTTTCTGACCGTGAACGGCGTGCAGACGCTATCGCATGATTTTCTCAATCTGATCGATCGGGTGGAGGAGCTACGCGAGATGGGCGTGTCGCGCTTCCGCCTTTCGCCGCACAGCTGCGACATGGTGCGCGTGGCGACGGCGTTTCGTAGCCTGCTCGATGGCACGATCACGGCGGCCGAAGCGTCGGAGGCCATGGTTGGCTTGAATCTTCCCGGGCCGTTCTCCAGCGGCTTCTATGACGGCAAGGCTGCGCTCAGCCGCAGCCTGCAATGAAGCCGAATCGCCTGGCAGCAATAAATTGGACCGATAGCGTCAAGTTCGCACCGTCTGCGTTAGGTGCGGTCCACTCGTCATTTCGGACATTTGCCACCACTGCCAGGCGTGTCAGACGGAGTTCAATGCCTCGATGAAGCGCTGCTTTATCGCGTGCCCGTCGCGCAGCGGCAGCACGCGCGGGGTGTCTTCGGCAGCGACTTTTGCGTTGACGAGAATCGGCCCCCCGCCCGCATGCAGCAGGGTCCGCACCTCGGCGGCTTCCTCGATGCGGGAAACTGTCCGCGCCTGCTTGAAGCGGCAGGCCAGCGCCACTGCGACGAGATCGATGCCGGCATCGGTGTGGCTCGGCTGCATGCCGGTCTCGCCATAATGGGCGTTGTCGAGCACGACGATCGTGAGATTCTTCGGCTGTTTGACACCGATGGTGGCGAGGCTGCCGAGGCCCATCAGCATGTCGCCGTCGCCGGGAATCGCGACAATGCGGCGGTCGGGCCGCGCCAGCGCGAGGCCGAGACCGATCATGGCCGTGCCACCCATGGCGCCCCAAAGATAGAAATTCAGCGGATGGTCGCCGGCCGCGGCGACATCGTAAGTCGCCGAGCCGAGCCCGGGGACGACGAGGAGATCGCCGCGGTCGATCAGGATCTGCCGCACAAAATCGCGCCGGTCGAGCATCATCGCGTCCATTGCTTGCGGCCGATCAAGCGTTGCGACAGCAGGATCGCCACCTGGAGATTGCCGTCGAACGCCATGTCGCAGCCGGCGCCGACGATTTCATCGACGGCGTCTGCGCGTTCGATCCGATAGGTGAGAAAGCCGGCGAGCCGCAGCACGTCCTCGGTGATGGCGCCCATCGGCACCTGCCACGGATTGAACTCGCCGAACTCGCCGCGCATAGTGACGAGCACGACGCAGCCGAAGCCGCAATTGCGCAGCAGCGAAAACATATTGATGCAGTTGCCAACGCCGCTCGACTGCATCAGGAGCGCCGCGCGCTGGCCGCCGAGCGCGGCGCCGGCAACGAGGCCGACGCCTTCTTCTTCGGTCGTCAGAACTACGTCGGCAATGTTGGGATCGTCGCGGCACAACGTGATGAGCCGGCTGTGGCCGGCATCGGGCACATAGCCGACCTGGCGGATGCCGGCGCGCCGGAAATGACCGTAAATCGCGTCCGGCCAGGATGTTTCGATCTTCGTCGGCGGGTGCAAGGAAGTCTCAGTTGTCACGCGAAGGAGTTCGGCACGTGAAGACTTGGGGTTTGCAAATATCGCACTGCTTACTATTGTGCGCCATCCCCCTGCCGATAACGCAGCAATGGAGAGGGTCTATGGCCACCAGACTTCGCCACATCGCGATTATCGCGCCCGATCCGGAGAAAGCGGCGAAATTTTTCGAGCAGGCATTCAGCATGACGCGGGCCGGCACGGCGCGCCGCGGCATCTATATGTCGGACGGCGTGATGAACGTCGCGCTGTTAAAGACGGAGGGTGACGAGAAGCCGGGGCTGTACCACTTCGGCATGTGGGTCGACAATCTCGACGAAGCGGAGCAAAAAGTGCTTGCGGCAGGCGGAGAATACCTCGCCGGCCGGCCGACCTCGCCCAATTCGTTTTACGAGGCAAAATATCGCAATCCAGACGGCGTGGTGTTCGATCTCACGCATCGCGGCTGGGCCGGCGCCACCAAAGAAGTGGTGGCGAAGACGTGAGGCACCCGCGTCGGGCATGACGGATCATTCCGATCGCATCGTCGTCGTTGGCGCCGGACCCGTCGGCCTCTGTCTCTCGCTGGCGCTGGCGCAGGCGGACCAGAGGGTCTGCCTCGTCGAAGCGCTCGGTGACGACAATTTCCTCGAACAGGTGCCGCGCGCGGGTACCAACCATCCCGCCACGCTGGAAATGCTCGACCGCATCGGACTCTACAGCAAGCTCGAGCCGCGCGGCATTATCGCGCCGGTATTTCATTACTGGGATCGGCACGAAGGCAGGCTGATCGCCGCTTTCGATCATAGCCATCTGAAAAACGACACGCGTTTCCCCTATGTGCTGCAATGCGAGCGCATCAAGATCGTCGAAGAAGCGCTGAAAATGGCGAAGGCGCATCCCAACATCGATCTGCGGCTATCGACCGAATTTGTCTCATTCGAGCAGGACGCCGGCGGCGTGACCGCCCGCGTGATCAATTCGGCCGGCGAGAACGAGACGATCGAGGGCCGCTACATTGTCAGCGGCGAGGGTGCGCGCAGCATCGTCCGCAAGGAACTCGGCATCGCGTTCGAGGGCTTCACGTACGACGACCGCACGCTCAACATCGAAGTGGCCTATGATTTCCGCAAGCACGGCTATGCCGAGCGCAACTACATTTCCGATCCGGCGGAATGGTCGAACTTGTTCCACTGGAAAGGTCCGCCCGACCGGTGGCGCGTGCACTTCCCGACCCATCCGAAGGCGGACGAGAAAGAGCTGATGCAGCCCGCCGCATTGCAAGAGCGATTGCAGGGATTTCTGCCGACCGGCAGGCCGTTCGACATCGTCGGCAGCAACCTTTACGTGGTGCACCAGCGCGTCGCACGGAAATTCCGCGTCGGCCGCGCCATCCTGGCCGGCGATTCAGCGCACGTGAACAGCCCGATCGGCGCCATGGGCATGAACAGCGGCATCCACGACGCGATCAACCTGGCGGATAAGCTTATCGCCATCGCGCGTGACGAGGCCGATGAGGGCGTGCTCGACCGCTACGAACGCCAGCGCCGCCATGTCGCGGTCACGCACACGCAGGCGCAAACGATCCGCAACAAGCGGCTGTTGGCCGAGCACGACCCGGCGGTGCGCCGGCGCAACCATGACGAGCTGCGCCGGACAGCGGAGAATCCGGAACTGGCGCGCAAGTTCTTACTACGGACGGCCCTGTTCGAGAGTCTGCGGGAGGCCGATGCGATCGCTTGAAGGAAATCGGCGACGGGCGATGAGGCGTGGCGCGCTTGCACTGTTCATGATGGTGGTCGCGGCCGGCGCGGTTGCGGCACAGCCCGCCGCGAGCGGAGCAGATTGGCCGGACCGGCCGATCCATCTCATCGTGCCGTTCCCGGCCGGCAGCAGCTCCGACATTGTCGCTCGCCTAGTCGCGCAAAACTTGAGCGAGAGGCTGGGCCAGCAAGTCGTGGTCGAGAACCGTCCGGGCGCCAGCGGCAATGTCGGCACCGAGGCGGTCGCGCACGCGGCGCCCGACGGCTACACGCTCGGGCTTGCCAATACGAGCACGCACACGGTCTCGCCCAACCTCATGACCAAGCAAACTTACGATCCGGTCAAGGACTTTGCACCGATCTCGATGATCGGGGCGTCGCCGTTCGTGCTGGCGCTCTACGCCGGCGTAGCTGCGCACACCGTGCCGGACCTGGTCGCGCTCGCGAAGAACAAACCGGGCAAGCTCACCTTCGCCTCGGCCGGCCCGGCGACGCTGGCCAATTTGGCCGGCGTTTTGTTCGCCAAGATGGCGAACCTCGAACTCACGCCGGTTTCCTACCGCGGCTCGGAGCAGGAAATACTCGATGTCATCGCGGGTCGTGTCGATATGGCGTTCGTCACCACACCGCCGACATTGCAGCTGATTCGGGACGGCAAGGTGCACGCCATCGCCGTAACGGGTGCGCAACGCAGTTCGGCGCTGGCGGATGTTCCGACCATCGCCGAATCTGGCCTGCCGGGTTACGAAACTGTGCTGTGGCAGGCGATGTATGCGCCCGCGGGCACGCCGGCACGCATCGTTACGCGACTCAACAGCGAAGTGAATGCGATCCTGCATGAGGGCGCGGTCGTCGCAACCTTGTCCAAACTGGGCGTCGAAGCCGAGCCGGGCACGCCGCAAGCCCTCGCCGCCCGGATCGCTGCCGACATCAAGAAATGGCACGATGTTATCGTCAGCGCCGGGATTCATGCGGAATAAGTCGGCGCTTGCGGCGCTTGACGCCTGGAAGAGGCCGTTGGATGCTGGCCGCCAATCAGGCATCCAGCGCCGGCGTTTCCACGCCGTAAGGGAGGGTTCCATGGCTGCACGGCTTCGTCATATCGCGCTGTCCGTTTCCGATCCGGACAAGGCGGCAAAATTCTTCGAGGACGCCTTCGGGATGAAGCGCGTCGGCAAGGCCGGGATCGGCTGCTACGTCTCGGACGGCACCATCAATGTGGCATTGCTGAAATACGACGGCGACGTTCCCGGTTTCCACAAGGGCTACCACGGCCTGGTGCATTTCGGCATGTGGGTCGACAATCTCGAAGAGACCGCGAAGAAGGCCACCGACGCGGGGGCAACTTATTTCGGCGGCCGGCCCGACGACAATCCGAACACCTTCTACGAGGTCAAGTACAAGAATCCGGACGGCATCATCTTCGACCTGACGCACAACGGCTGGCGCGGCGCCGTCAAGGAAGTGGTCCCGGCCGAGACCGAGAAAGTCCCCGCGGAATAATTTATCTCCGCCACGGCAGCGCTGCGGCGCGTTCGACAAAGAACCACGCGCCCTCGCCGAGTTCGGCTGGGAATGCCGCGACCACGCCGTCTTCGATGGCGCGCCATTCGAGATCGGCGCGATCCACTGCCGCTTCGGCGGCGGCAAGCGATTGAACCCGAACCGCGTAGCCGGCAATAAACGGCAGCGTTGTAATCGGCACCTCCGGCAATTTCTCCGTCGCCCTGTCATGCGTAACCAGATATACGCCGCCGCGATCGAGGCGCAGCAATGCGCCGCCAGGCGTCCGCGTCGCCGCGCGGCCGGTGAAACGCGCGAAGCGCTGCGCGGCTTCCTCGACGTCCGCGACCGCGATAACGACGTCGATAAGACCCGTGGCGCTGTTCGGATGCGACAGCCAGCGCGGTTGCCATACCGCCCGCTCGGTGTGATGCGTGAGCAGTTGAATGCGGCCTTCGGGCATCATCTCAGGCTCGACGCGCGCGATAGTGAACGCTGCCATTCCGGCGCCAGCTTCGGTCTCGACCGGGCGCTGCATGCGCGTGAGTTCGCGGACGTGAAAGCCGGTTGACGCCAGCCGGCGATGCGCCTTCGCCGCATCGGCGACGGCAAAGGCTGCCAAATGCAAACCGGCATGACTGGCGAGTGCCGCGTCGAACTCGCGACTCAACGCCGTCTCCGCGGTTTTGAACAGTACTTCCATATAGCCGCGCGCAAACATGGCGGTGACATTGCCGGTTCCGGTTGGACGGGCGCCGCCCGCGGCATCGGAGTTGGCTGGGTCGGCATTGACTTGGATGGAAACCGGCGTCGGCGCAAACCCCGAGCGTGTGAGTGCGCGGCGCGCGGGTTCGGCGGCGCGCACGAAATGGGCGACATGGTCGAGAAAGATCTCATCGCCGGCCGGAAGCTGGCGGTCGATGTCGTCCTGCGCGGCCGAGGCGGACAAGTCCGTCATTCCGAGCCGGCGATGCCGGCCGCCTCGACGACCTTGCCCCAGCGCACGATTTCAGATTGCAGGAACCGCTGCAGCTCTTCGGGCGACCCTGTGCCAACCGGATTCATGCCGAGCTCGGCCATGCGGGTGCGCGTGTCGTCCGTAGCGACGATGGCATTGAGCGCGCTGTTGAGCTTGATGACGATTGGCTTTGGCGTTTGCGCCGGGGCGATCACTCCTTGCCATGCCGCCGCGTCGAAGCCGGGCACGCCGGCGTCGGCGAGCGGCGGCACGTCGGGAAGCGCGGCGAAGCGCTGTTTGGTCGTGATCGCGAGCGCACGCACTTTTCCGGCATTGATCAGCGGCAGCGCCGGCCCGAGATCGCTGAACATGAGCTGGATGTAGCCGCCCATCAAATCGTTGAGCGCGGGCGCCGTGCCGCGGTACGGTACGTGGGTGATTTTGATGCCGGTCATGCTGGCGAACAACGCGGCCGCAAGATGATGAAAGGCGCCGATGCCGCCGGAGCCGTAACTCAGCGGCCTTTGATTGGCGAGCGCGATCAGATCGGCGACACTGTGCACCGGCAAAGACGGGTTGACGACCAGCACAAACGGTACCCGGGCGATCAGCGCGACCAGCGCCAGGTCCTTGCCTGGATCGTAGGGCAGCTTCTTGTACAGCGTCGCGTCGATTGCAAGCGAGGACACCGCCATCATGATCGTGTAGCCATCGGGCGGCGATTTGGCGACAAAATTAGTCGCCAGGATGGTGCCGGCGCCGGGGCGGTTTTCGACGACAAAGGGCTCGCCGAGCCGCAGCTCGAGTTTTTGGCCGAGCAGGCGCGCCAGAACGTCGGTGCCGCCGGCCGGCGCGAACGGTACGATGAATGTCACCAGATGGTTGGGATAGTCGTCGGCATCCTGAGTGCCGTTTTGCGCGCGGGCGATTTTTGCCGCCAGCGCCGGCAGCGTGACGGCGAGCAAAGCGCGACGCGATAGTGAATTCGGCATCGTGCTCACTCCGTCCCGGCGATACCGACCTGCTGCACGATCTTGCCCCAACGTATGATCTCGGCCTTCACGAAGCTTCGTAGCTCCTCGACCGACGGCGTGTCGATCGGAATAAGTCCCATCCCGATCATCTGTTGCCGGATTTCGGGCGATTTGAACACGGTTTTGAATTCGTCGTGAAGCCGGTTCACGATCTGCGCCGGCGTCCCGCTCTGGGCGACGACAAGATGCCATGACACGGCCTCGAAGCCCGGCAAGCCCTGGTCCGCGATCGGCGGCACGTCGGGCAGCACGCCGACGCGGTTTTTCGAAGATACGCCAAGCGCACGGATTTTGCCGGCCGTCAGCAGCGGCGGCGTGATTGCGGTATCGGCGAAAAACAATTGGATATGCCCGCCCATGACATCATTGAGTGCGGGCGGCCCGCCTTTATACGGGACATGGACCATGTCGATCCCAGCCATGCTCTTAAGCATTTCGCCGGCGAGGTGTGGCACCGCGCCGGTCCCGGTCGAACCGAACGAGAGCTTGCCCGGATTGGCCTTGGCGTAGGCGATAAGTTCCGGGATGTTCTTGAACGGCAACGACGGATCGCTGACCAGCACGAACGGCACCTGACAGTAGAGCGCGATCGGAACGAAATCCTTCTCCGGGTCATAGGACAGCTTTTGATAGAGCGTGACATTGGTGGTCAGCGTGCCGCTCGGTGCGATGAGCAGCGTGTAACCGTCGGGTGTGCCATGGGCGACATCGTTCGCCGCGAGCACTGTGCCGGCGCCGACACGG
>Ga0209415_10018796_pt1 | contig 10885 bp, 10 predicted proteins | sample PeaSoiSIISIP2007_FD_187696 | JGI IMG/M metagenome (GOLD analysis project Ga0209415, IMG submission 187696) | Peat soil microbial communities from Weissenstadt, Germany - SII-SIP-2007 (SPAdes) (version 2) | ecosystem: Environmental > Terrestrial > Soil > Wetlands > Peat | place: Germany... | reverse complement strand
TGGAGGTCGTAGCTCCCGAAGTGGCTCGGGGAAGAGCTCTCGTCTCCGTCTACGTTGAGCATTACCGCGTCGGCGCCCCCCTCGACTGCCTGGACCGCCAGAGAGGTGCTGTTCTTCGGCAAGCTCGCTATGACTGTGTATTTCCTCCCGTCCGACATGACTTCCAGTGGCCGTCGCAGCTGACTTGCGGACTCCATTCTCCCTTTTTTGATAGAGCCTCGAAGACCTTAGAAAAGAACGGCTCAATTGTGGTTAATGATGTGATAAACTCGTTTACATCTTTGGTGTCAGGCAGTGACCCAGACGGTCAGGCCCAGTACCAAGAAGATGATCGTTAGGTAGGGGCTGGTCAGCTTGAAGAGGGTCCAGGCGGTCTTGTTGCTCTGGGTCAGGGCGAGCTTTGCGCTGTAGGCGAGGACGATGCCTCCGAGGACTACGGCCGTCAGCACGTAGAAGATGCTGACCACCGGGGTGAAGAGGAAGATGGCGACCGAGAAAACTGTAAGGAGTGCGCTGGTCCCTGCCACACATATTGATGCGACCCTATCACCGAAAACTATCGGGAGCATGGGGACCTTGGCCGCTTCGTAGTCGCTCCTGTTGAATATGGCTAGGCTCCAGATATGGGTGGGTATCCATACTATGACGAGTGCAGACATGTAGATCGCGATGGGAGTTACAGTGTCGGCGACGGCCGTGTATCCCACCAGGACAGGCATGCCGCCGGAGATTCCTCCAAGGATAATGTTGAGCCAGCTCCTGCGCTTCAGGAGGAGCGAATAGATCACGATGTTGTCGATGAGGCCAATGATCATGAATGACGCGGAAATCGCGTTAATCAGGAAGAGCGGGACGAGGATGGAGAGGGCCGCCATGGCTAGGCCGAAGGCGAGGGCTGATCGGGGGTTGACCCTCCCCGAAGGGAGCGCGCGCTTCATTGTGCGCTTCATCATTCCGTCGATGTCCCTGTCGTGGTAGTTCGTCAACACCTCAGCCGAGGCGCTCCCGATGATCAGTGCGATGACACCGGTTGCGAACAGCCCCAGAGACAGAGACGCACCAGGCGTCTCTTTGAAAGCGACGAGCATGGCGATGGCCCCAGTGAAGACCAGGAGGCCCCAGATCCTCGGCTTGGTGAGACGCCAATAATCCTCGATGGTCTGTCTCATAGGCATTTGATTCGACGCCTCCTCTCCGCAGTTAAAACGTTAGCGGACTCTGGAGGACTAGGGCCCTACCACTTCGAGCGGATGGTCCTCCGCCATCTCTTCTTCTGACACGACTCCAGTGAACAGGGTCAGATCGGCGGGAAACTGGCGCGGGGTGAAGTGCACCTGATAGAAGTGGAAGACCCCGAGGAACAGAACGGCCAGGAGAGCCTCCTTGACATGGAAAATGAATGCCAGTCCTCCCTCAGCGTTGAGGCCTCCGGACCAGATGAGAAGCCCCGGGAGCCCGAGGATGACCATCCCCCAGTAAATCCCCCAGTAGTCGAACTTCTGGGCGTAGGAGTATTTCCCGAACTTCGGCTTCGGACCCCTTCCCAAATAGAACTTTAGGCTCGCGAAGAGGTCTGAGATGTCCTTCCTGTGGAAGTTGATGTCGAACCTAGCCGGCTGCTTGAGGAGCCTGTTCGTGAGGTACTTCGCAGAGTAATAGCCGAAATGATAGGCGACGAGGACCCCCATGACTATGGCGGACCCGTAGTGTATGTCCAACGTCTGGGAAAGGCCGCCGAGGTAGCCCGCCACAGAGCTCCCCCATGACAAATAGAACATCAGCGTGAAGCCCGTAAGGGCGGATATCCCTGTCGAAGCGATAAGGGTCAGGTGCTGGAAGGTCTCGTTCAGAGAGAACCTCTTCACCTTTGGGACCGACTTGTCCATCTTCGGTTTCTTGACTCTGTAGGCCGCGGTGGTCATCAAGTCGAGGGAATTGTGGACCAAGGCTATGAGGATCAGGATGGTGATGAGCAGGTCGAAGCCGAAACCTATGACTCCGTTCGCAGTGAACTGCACTGTGGTCGTGACCATGGGCTCGATGACCAGCGTCACAAGCCAGATTAGGCAGATCGAGGAAATCAGAGAAAATGTCACGATGCTTCCAATGACGCGGCCGGTGAACAGCCTGTCCCCTGGGGAGACGGAGGAGTTGGGACCCGAGTTAACTTGGCCTGATTTCATTTGCGAACGACCAGCTTCCTTGCCCTCAGGGCGACGCCGATGCCGAGCAGGATTCCGATCGCGAGCGCCACCCCCGCGAATATGTAGAGGGTGACCAGATTCAGCCCTGGGAATCCGGCCAGCAGGTCACTCCCGCTTCCGCTCTGAGTGTTGGTGTTGCTGGGTTGCGACGTTGTGGTCACCCCTGTAGTGGGATTGCTGGACTGTGTGGTCGTGGTGGTGCTTGAAGCCCCCGAGTAAGTCTGGTTCGACAGAATGAGGCTGTACGTGGCCATGTCGGTCGCCAGATGTTGACCAGGCGAAGAGAACTCCCCCACGGCAAATGCGATTTCCAGTGGTGTCCCGGAGGCAAAGGCTGTGAACGGGTCGTTCGCCGATGCGTTCGTCAGGTGGAACGGCCGGTAGCATTCCCCGGTGTAGGTCCCGTTGGAGACCACCAAGGAGCAGACCGATTGGGTGGCGTATCCGCTCTGTTCAACTGATGCGGGGGTGGTGTCCCCCGTCGAGATGAACTCGTCGTAGCCGCTCTGGAACGCAGTACTTAGGAGGATCATGATCGTCGGGGTGGAGGCGCTTCCCATCTCGCCGTAGTTGCTCGAATTCGCTATCTCGATCCCTCCGAAGCACCACTTGTCGTAGCAGTAGGACGAGGATTGCTGCCACTCCAGCAGGAAGAGCAGACCCGTACCGTTCTGTTTGAAGGCTACGTTCATCCCTGAAGTGCTTTCGGCTATCAGAGGTGTGTCGCTCCATTCGCCTTGCGACACGACTCCGTCAATGGAAACAGGCGTCTGTGCTTTGTAGGCGGTGATGGTGGTCAAAGCGCTGACGGGTTGTGCCGCTCCTAGCGACACCGCGAGCAGGCCTGACAGAAGAGCCGCGAGCAGGATCAGACGCCGCTTCTGAGACATGTTAATTTCGTTCCTCTAGGCGTTTCGGAAGGGCGGGATTATACAGCCATCCGGGCAAATGTGAGCAAATGCACGGATTGGCCTTTAACCGACATGTGCCCTCTTTCACACCCGAAGAAGATATGTCGAAAGAAAAGGAAGAAAAAAAGACACAACCAACAAAAGGCATCTCTAGACGTCAATTCCTCATAGGCACAGTAGGCGGCCTTGCGATTGGTGCGGCAGCGGGAGCTGCGGCCGGTTCGCTTGGGTTCCCGAAAACTCTCACTGCACAGCCCTGGATACCCGCGAGTTGGGACGAGACCGCTGACGTCGTGGTCGTCGGGTTCGGATTCGCCGGTCAGGCGGCAGCCATCACGGCCCACGACGCGGGCGCAAAGGTCATCGTTCTGGAGAAAACGAGCGAAGCACTCTCCGGTGGGAACAGCAGGGTCTGCGGCCAGTGCACCTGGGTGCCTGGTACGAAGAACGATGGGTCCGTGGACACCTCTCTAGTGGGCGGGCAGCTCGACTACTTCAAGGCAATGAGCGACGGCCAAGGCTTCCCAGTCCCAGACGACTATCTCGAGATGGCGGTGAACGAAAGCTCCAAGAACAAGACGTGGCTCGAAGGACTCGGCGCCACGACCACCTGGAGCATGTTCCCTCAACCATTCTACCCACAGCTCAATGGAGCGGCGGCAGTCAACGGCCCCAATGGAGGGTCATGGAGCGTCAAGGGGACCGAACCCTACGGGAACAACTGGTTCTTCCTCAAGCAACAGGTCGTGAACAGGGGAATCAACGTGATGTACGGGACCCCGGCAAAGCAACTCATTCAGAACCCCCAAACCAAGGAAATACTCGGAGTAGTGGCGACAACGAATGGCGGAGACATCAACGTGAAGGCAAGCAAGGGAGTGATTCTTGCCACAGGAGGCTACGAATATGCGCCTCAAATGGTAAGGGACTTCCTCAACATCCCCGAAATACATTCGCTTGGCTCTCCTTCAAACACGGGAGACGGTCAGATGATGGCCATAGGCGCTGGAGCCGATCTCTGGCACATGGACGTGTTCGCCGCTCCGACGGGATGGGCAATCAACCCACCCAACTACCAGTCAGCAATCAACGTATCCACCCCGACAAAGGGAGGCTTCATCTTCGTGGGCGCCGACAGCATGAGGTTCGATGACGAGCTATACCCCGTAAGCCCCAATGCGACCCCCGGACTATCCCTGGTGGCCGGCAAGTATTACAAACATGGAGTCTACGTCACTCCACCATACCCGCTCCCGGTCCACATGGTATTCGACCAAACCGCCATGTCAAGTACGGCCCTGTTCGCTGGAATGGCAGGCCTCGGTTGGGCCCTGAACGTGGAAGGCTTCAAGGCAAGCCAGGACAACAGCACAGAGCTGGCCAACGGATGGATCGTCAAGGCGGACACAATTCAAGAATTAGCAACATCAATAGGCAAAGACCCCACCATCATGTCCAACGAAGTGACCAACTGGAACGCTATGGTTGCGGCGGGCAAAGACAACGAATATGGAAGGACAGCTCAACTCGTCCCAATCTCCACACCTCCGTACTACGCCATCGAAATCAAGCCGATGATCCTCAATACCCAAGGCGGTCCAGTCCGCAACTCCAAGGGTCAGATTCTAGACACCAACGGGAATGTCATCCCCAGGCTCTACGCGGCGGGTGAGAACGGGGAGATATTCAGCTACCTCTACCAGTGTTGCAGGAACGTCTCCCTGTGCTACTCCGTAGGTCGCCTAGCGGCTACTGACGCTGCTGGGCTCACTGCTTGGCAGTAGGCCACAGGAAGACTCCCCCTTTTTTAATCTGAACCAGTGGAATTCCTAGAAGAGCGCTCTGCGGCGTCGCACTCTCTTGGTCGTTTGTCGGCCGCCGCTAGGTGGAATCTGGGCAATACTTGCACGGGGAAGGGACAAGCTCGACGCTCTGCTCTACATCATTATCCACATTCACTGTCGTTCGAAACATCTTGTGGTCCCGCTTCCACACCACCAGCTCTTGGCTGCCCTTCGGCACAGATACGACCGACCTGCCTGAGCCATCGGTGAACTGGGTCTTGCCTCCGATCCTGACGTAGGCGTTCGGGAGCAAGGCCTTGGTCGCACCCTCGGCGACTGCCACTGAGAACCGGCAAGAGGTCTTGATTATGACCTGAGTTCCGAACTTGTACCTGGCTTCTAGGTGAGCGTGCTGGCCAGCAAGCTCGGGAAAGTGTGCTGTCCATTCGTGATATCCGAGGCTTTCGAGGATTCTAAGCTCGAGTTGAGCCCAGTATAGCGCCTTCGTGCCTTCGGCCGGAATCTCGCCGACTACTCCACTAGAGACTTGCCTCCCATCAGAGTCCAGGACCTCGATAAGAGCACCCGCGAGATTGCAATCCTCTTTGCACTTGACCCCGACCTTGACATGGACACCGGCGCCTTCCTCGATGGGGGTGGGCACATCCCAGACAGCTAAGCTGGTCTGGTGGAACTTGGCAACCGCGGTAGCTGTCGGCTCATGGTCCATCATTTTCGCCTGTCCTCCCCTTGAAAGCAAGATGCCTCAACTGTACTGCCTACCTCGGAGATTCTTTAATCGCATCTTCGATTCTCTGTTTTGAGAACGAGTTTGTCGAAGGCCCTTACTGTGCTTCTGCCGATTGAAAAAAGGGAAAAGAGCGGATAGATTCAGTATCCGCTCACGAGCTTGCTGCTGCTTTGCCGGCTATCCAACCGAAGACGGTTCCTTGACCTACCGTAGCGCCGCCGCCGGGGTAGGCGGCACCGGATGGCGCCGCAATGTCGTTCCCTGCCCCGTATAGCCCTGGGATGGGATTGCCGCTCTGGTCGAGAACCTGGCCCGAGGTGTTTATCCTCGGCCCGCCAGATGTTCCGCAGGTTCCCGGAGAAATAGCCGCTGCGTAGAATGGTGGACTGGTCAAAGGTGCGAGGCAGTCGTTCTTCAAGTCTTTGCGTGTAGGATCTCCGGCTGTGACCGTGTCGAAGCTGAAAACCCCGCGGTTGAAGTCCGGGTCGACTCCGTTGATGGCATTGGCGTTGAACGCGGTTATGGTTGCCTGCAGCGCGACTGGGTCTATGTTAAGAGCAGACGCGAGGTCTTGAATCGAGTTCGCCTTGGTGACGTACGACGGTAATGCCGTAGCAGCCGCGGCTCCCGCCAAGCCGTACTTGTTGAAGGCCGTCGAATCCATGATGGTGTATGCCGGAATGTTCGGGTATCCGTAAATCTTTGTGTCCCACGACAAGAATGCCCTATTGGAGACTGGGTAGGACGAAGACTCGTTGACGAATCTCTTGCCGGCGGAGTTCACTATGATTGCGCCTGGCTTCGTCCTCCATATGGCCCAGTCGAGGACCGGACCGTTAGGAGTCACGTACAGGGGGACACCCCAATTGTTGTTCATGTTTCCGAGGCTGGCTCCGACTGCCATTGCCATCTTGATCCCGTCGCCGGTGTTGGTTTTTGCTGCGCCTGACCCGCCCAACGGGCCTCTCGGGTAGTTCAAGAACATGTCTGGGTCAAAGTCATATCCACCGGCGGCTAGGATGACTCCTTTGTTTGCGCCTATGTTGACGTTGGTCCCGTTGGATGTCGCCAGAAGTCCCACAATTTTCTTCGTCGAATCTTGGTACAGACTAACCGCCGCCGTGCTGAGCATCGTCGTGCCTCCCAGCTTGTCGACGTAGGCTTTCATTGCCTTAATGAGGCCTGGACCCGCCTCCTTGTACTCGACGAGGTGCCCGAAGCTCCTAGTAGCCCCGAGGTTGTAGTAGTCGTTGTACTGTGGGGAAAGATATGGCGTGAGGGCTCCGTTTGTCACATTGACGAGATGGTCAATCCATGTCGGCCCCACGGTCAAGTATGTGTTGAGGAGGTCAGTGTCCTCCTGGCCGCCGCCCACCGCATGCAGATAAGTCATGAGCGTGTCTGTCGAGTCGGTCAGTCCCTGTGCGACTGCCAGGCTGCTGTTTGGAACCCACATTCCGCCTCCGGATACCCCCGTGGTGCCTCCGACGCTCGCCGCCTTCTCGAGCACTATCACGGATGCCCCCGATTCGAGGGCTCCCATGGCCGCAGCTAGGCCGGATCCTCCGGACCCAACGACGACTACGTCCGCCTGATGGTCCCATGATGAAGGTATGTTGATGATGTCTGACTGCGAAGTCTTGGGGGACAGCAGATATCCTCCCGCAACGCCAGCCGCAGCCCCAACGGCAAGGCCTCCGACTGTCCCAATGAGGAATTGTCTTCGAGAGATGCCTTTCTTAGTTTCTTTCTTTTCTTCAGCCATTTGCTTCTTCGTTATGAGATGTTGCCTACAGGCGTTAAAACGGCATCCATGGAAGTGCATGCATTTGCGAACATCCCTCCGCAAGCTGTCATCGCGTTGCGGAGCCGGTTTGACACGATTCCCCTAAGTTTGAATGGTATCGCCGGCTAGACCTTATATACACACCCAGACGTTTCTCAGATTCGAGAATAACTCGAAGGGCTCACTCTCTTCCATAAGCTTCCTCGTCTGTTCGGCGCTGTGGATTTCCGATGGGCTGACTTCGATAATCGGTCTTTCCGAGGGCTTGCAGGAAACAGAAGCGTTCGCAGGATTCCTGCTTGCCAACTTCGGGGAGCCGGGGTTCCTCGTCTTCAAGTTCTCGATTGCCCTGCTGATTGCAGCGACGGCGATCCTATATGGCGAGAGGCTTGAGAAGCACAGCGAGTTCTCTCGCCTGTTCTACTTCTGCGTATCGGTGTCCCTGCTTTTTGCCGCCGCGCTTCCTGTTATCAACAACATGATACTGCTAGGTTGGTTGTAGTCCTCAAAACGGCCTGACTCTCATTGCCGATAATGAGAATTGTCCCAAGTCTTAAATAAAGTGCGGTGAGCGCTGGCTTCGAGGAAAAATGGCATTCGGAGACCCACTCCAGTGGATAATCATCGGCGTAATCGTCGTCGTGATATTCCTATGGGGTCCGCAGAAGATTCCTGAACTAGCGAGGGGCCTCGGAAGGGCCAAGGGTGAATTCGAGAAAGCGTCGAAGGAATTCGACGCGGCGTCGAAGCAGGTCACCGCCGGCGTCCTTACCGCGGGCACCACTGCTGCCACAGGGACTGCTCCCCAGGCGGCACCGGCGTTCGTGGAAAAGTCGGGTGACCAGATTCTCGTGGAGACTGCAAAGGCCCTTGGTGTGACTACCGAAGGCAAGTCCAGGGAGCAGATCTCACAGGAAATCATCGCGAGAACGAAGTCTCAACCGTAGCCTCGGCAAGGGGCCTGACGAAGACGGTTGTCTGAGCTACTCGCCTCCATATATGTTCACCTGAACGAGCTGAGGTCCCGGCTCAAGGTCGTCTTCCTCAGCTTCCTTATCATACTGATAATCCTCGTCTTCTTCCCCTCAAACCCTGTCTACTCCTTCCAGCACCTCGATCAGTACTTTACTCTCGCGTTCCTGGAGCATACGGTAATTTCGACTTTCCTCCAGAACATTGTTGCCTACATTCTGCCCTCGAACTGGACCCTCATCGGAGCCACAGGCATCGGGGAGGGAATGGAGATCTACTTCGTAGCCGCTCTGCTTCTCGCCGTTGTCCTTGACATGCCTGTAATTGCCTACGAGACATACAAGTTTGTCGACCCGGCCCTGAAAGAAAACGAAAGGGGAATGATTTACCCCTTCATTGCCGCGACGTCGATTCTGTTCGCGGTCGGAATCCTATTCGGATTCTTCATCCTTGCCAAATTCCTCGTAATCGCCCTGTCTCCGTTCTACGTAGCCACTGGTATCTCGTTCCAAGTCGATGCAGCCGCATTCTACTATGTAGTACTTCTAATCATTGGTGCCACGGGGGTGTCATTCACGGCGCCAGTTTTCATCTACTCGTTGATTCGGCTGAGAGTGATCAACGCAGACTTCTTCTCGAAGAACAGGGTCATGGTTTGGTTCGTCCTTTGGATTATCACCGGGCTGTTTCTGACTCCTGACGGCGGGCCACTGCTTGACATGGTGCTTTTCGTCCCCATAGTCACCATGGTGGAAATCGCAGTGTGGCTTGGCAGGAGAAGCGTCAGAGGAAAGGGACCGCCATCCCCTCCTCCTGAGAAACCGAAATGGGACGTGAAGTGCCCATCATGCGGAAGGCAACAGAAGAGGCCGACTCTGTTCTGCGAGTACTGCGGCAAAGGGATAGCTTGACGGAGTCTAGCCCTTGGACATCTTGTCTTTGGCTTTCCTGATCGTCACTTCGCCCTCCGACACGTAGAGGATTATTTCGTCCCCCTCCTTCCACTCGAAACCTTCGACTATGGGCCGCGGGAGAGTTATCCTGAGGCTGTTTCCCGTCTTCCCGAGGATCACGCGGAAGACTACTGGCACTGGGCCGGCCAGTTATTACGCAGATTTAAGCCTAGGTTTGTCAACTTTCGAGACAGCCCAAGTCAACTTGCTTCTTGCGCTGTCGATATATCTTCTAGGTAATTACATAGGTGATAACGTGGCTTCCCAAGCTCAAATCGAACCGCCGAGGACGCGGCCGTTCCGGTGGGCGGAGCTTGGAATCGATCTTTTGGACCTCGAAGCGCTAGCCGAACGGGAGACCTGAATCCGGGCAACGTATCTTCAGCGTGATTTAATTACAGGTCGGGCAGCATCGATCGCGTGACACTTACAGACAACAAACGAGCGCTGTCCTCGGCCGAGGGCTTCGATTCGATATTTGAGATGGTGAAGGTGGCTGCGGAGAAGACCCTCGGGAGGCACCGGGCCGGGCTGACCCTCGTCCTCGGGGACATCCCCAACAACGTAGGGGCCTACCATGAGATGGGTTCCAACGCAATCGTGATGAACAGAAACCTCTTGAGGATAGTGGAGAAGCTCGCAAAATCCAGGCCCAAGCGCAACTCATACGTGTTCATGATCCTCCTGCACGAGTACCTTCACAGCCTGGGGTACACAAGCGACCGGCAGGTCAGGGCCCTCGGGAGACAGATTTCCGACGAGTTCCTCGGTCAGAAGCACTTGGCCGGTGAGATGGCGGTCCGGCCCCTGGACCAGTTCTTCCCAGACCTCGAGAAGTTCTTCGCCTTCAGAGACAAGGGGGAGTACCAGACGGTCAGAAGATTCGACTCGTCGAGTACCCCTTACATCGGCTGAGCCGACAGTTGTAAATACGCCAGACAGTCGCACCGACCTTTGACGTCCTAGTGCTTCAGTTCGGCCTTGTGGCCCTAGACATCATATCATCCTGGATAAGGATGATTCTTGCCCTCGGGCTGAGCATTGTTTTCGCCCTGGCGATAGGGATCTGGGCCGCCCGGAGCCGGAGGGCAGAGGGGGTGTTGCTCCCGCTCCTCGACATATTCCAGTCCATCCCTATACTCGGATTCTTCCCCTTCGTGATCGCGGGAATCTACGGGGCCATTCCGAACTTCGTCGGGGCCAACCTCGCCGTGATAGTCCTGATTTTCACCAGCATGTCTTGGAACATCGCCTTCGGGGTATACGAGGCGGTGAAGGCGATACCGCAGGACTACCTCGACCTGCTCAGTGTGAGCCAGGCGACCCCGTGGCAGAGGATCAGAACACTCTACATCCCAGCCTCGATGAGTAGGATCGCTTACAACACGCAGATTTCATGGGCTGTAGGCCTTTTCTTCCTGGTGGCCAGCGAGATCATATCAATCGGGCAAGGGAACTCACACCAAATCCCTATTCCTTACGGCATCGGCGTCGGTGCCACAAACTTTCCAGCCACCGGCGACT
>Ga0209415_10018795_pt1 | contig 10886 bp, 7 predicted proteins | sample PeaSoiSIISIP2007_FD_187696 | JGI IMG/M metagenome (GOLD analysis project Ga0209415, IMG submission 187696) | Peat soil microbial communities from Weissenstadt, Germany - SII-SIP-2007 (SPAdes) (version 2) | ecosystem: Environmental > Terrestrial > Soil > Wetlands > Peat | place: Germany... | reverse complement strand
CCAGTTGCCGCCACGCGAACAAATGCGGAGGAAACGAACGCCTGGGCAGGCGGCTGGGATCCCGCAGCCTGTCCCGCAAGGACATCCGGGAAAATGGGTACGTGGCAGGCGAGCAAAAAGCCGCCGCCGGTGACTCCGGAAACACGCAGGAAGGTACGCCGGTCAATAGCAGTCGCAAGCATAGAGCCTCCCGACAAAAGACGATGTTTCTTGCTCACCCGTGGTGACCGATTTCAGTTTGACGCCCATCAGGCCGAAAAGGTTTCAGCCGCAAAGACCGCCATCCTGGCTGATCCATTTCCCAACGCCCGCTGCCTTGCCAGCCCGACGGGTACGTCCGGGAGATTATGGGGCAGAGGCCCGATTTGCGCTATTTGAAAATGCGGGAATCGGGCAAGGGCTTGCGATGCATCTGAAAATCATTTCGCAACGTCGCTAGAAGACGAAGTGATTGTAGAGTCGCCGCCGCTTTTTAAGTCAAAAAGAAGATCCCGGACTTTTGCGCTTGCACGGGACTCCACGCCGTCGTATGAGTGTGTGAGCTACAATAACGCAGCGCAATCCGAACGAAGCACTCTTGGAGAGCACTTTATGAGAGCGATCGTACGCACACAATACGGACCACCAGACGTGCTGCAGTTGAGGGAGGTAGAAAAACCTACCCCCAAGGACAATGAGGTCTTGATAAAGCTTTACGCGGCATCGGTAAATCCACTGGACTTGTTCCAGCTAAGAGGTACGCCGTTGATCCGCCTGATTCCGGGGCTGCGCACACCAAAACAGCAGATTCTCGGCTGCGATATCGCGGGGCGAGTGGAAGCGGTCGGCGGAAACGCAAAGCAGTTTCAGCCAGGTGACGAGGTGTTCGGGGTAACAGGTTTTACAGGGGGAGGGTACGCCGAGTATGTCTGTACGACCGAAGATAAGTTGGCGCTGAAGCCAGCCAACCTATCGTTTGAGCACGCAGCAGCGGTACCCATCGCGGCAATCACTGCCCTGCAGGGTCTTCGTGATAAGGGGCGCATTCAGCCAGGTCAAAAGGTTCTGGTTGATGGCGCCTCCGGTGGTGTGGGTACATTTGCGGTTCAGATTGCCAAATCGTTCGGGGCGGAAGTCACGGCCGTGTGCAGCACCAGCAAAGTGGACACGGCGCGATCGCTTGGCGCGGACCATGTCATTGACTACACGCGCGAAGACTTCACGAAAAGCGGACAGCATTACGATCTGATTCTGGGTGCGAACGTCCATCATTCGATTTTCGATTACTGGCGTGCGCTGACTCACAACGGAATTTATGTCATAGCCGGAGGTGGTATGGCGCGAATTTTCCAGGCAATGTTACTGGGACCATTGCTATCGCGCATTGGTAGCAAGAAGTCGCGTTTCTTTATCGCGAATATGAACCAGAAGGATTTGGTTTTTTTGAAAGACCTTCTTGAAGCCGGCAAAATTGTAGCCGTCATCGATAGACGTTACCCGTTAAGCGACGCGGCTAATGCTCTGCGTTATCTTGAAGAACGACATGCACGGGGAAAAGTCGTATTGACCGTTGAACATAGTAACGGCACTTAACAATCGCTGAGCCAGGCCGAAAGGCACGGCGAAACCCAGGATTTCCCCGATAAAATCAGCGCATCGTCGCGTCTGTTCAGGCGAAAAAGGCAGCGCCGCGCGTCAGCGCCTTGAGCTCGCCAATCTTCCGCGCGACTTGCACGGAGTTTCGGCAGGCCACGCTGCACTCATCGCATAGTCTGCAAGCTTCCAATCCCTTGCCTGCAGGAATCCCGGCAAGCATGGTCCGCGCCATGTCCGTATTGCCGTATTGCAGGGCGTACATGTGCGAACGCATCAATGCCGGGATCTCCACCTTCTTGGGGCAGTCTTCGCGGCACTCGCCGCACTGCTGGCAGAATTCCGCTTGTGCCGCAAAGCTCTTGTCGGCCAGGAAAGTCTTCTCCTCTTCGGTGTAAGCCAGATTGCCAGCGACGGAGAAGTCTTGTTCCAGATGCTCATAGGTACTGAAGCCGGGAATCGCCGTGGTCACAAAGTCATGATTGAGCACCCACTTCAGTAGCGCGGTCTGGCTCACCGGGGGGAGCGGCTTCGGCAAGTGAACATCCGGACGAACACTTCCGCCGGCCTGCGTTTTCATGGCGATGACGCCGATACCGCTATTTGCCGCGCGCTCGATCGTGCTCAGAATACCGCTGTCGTGGGCCATCGTGTAATTGAACGTGACCAGCACAACATCGAACATGTCCAGTCGAATGGCCTCACTGATAACGTCCACGGTCTTGTGCGTGGAAATTCCGATAAAACGCGTCTTGCCTTCTTTCTTCAATGCGCGCAAGGCCTCCAGCGGTCCTTCCGAGCGCGCGTCCTCTACGGAATCCACCGAGTGGTAAAACAGGATATCAACGTGATCCATCTGCAGCCGCTTCAGGCTTTTCTCCGTCTGCTCGATGAAGCGCGCCTTGCCGTCCGTGGTGTTGAGCTCGCGATCGTGATCCCGGACAGCTTCCTTGGTGGCAATGGTCACCTTTTCGCGTACGCCCATATCCTTGATCACTTGCCCGACCATTTCCTCATTGCGCCCCCGTTGATATCCGGCGGCGGTGTCATAGTGGCGTATGCCCAATTCGTAGGCGCGCCGCAGAAGTCCGGGGATGTCTGCGTTCATTACCCCCATGCTGACTACAGGAAGCGTCAAGCCCGTCTTGCCGAGTGTACGCTGCAAGATCGGGCCGGATTCAGCAGCCTTCATCGGCGGATTGGCGAAGAGCAGATCCGTCCGCCCCAGGATTCCCGCGGCGCCAGCCAAAGCCAGCGGCTTGACGATGAACTCCCTGCGATTCCATCCGTTCTGGTTTTTCATGGTGGGCTCCTCCAAATATCTCATTCAGTTTTGGCCGCTGCCGTAGCCGGAATAGGCGTCAGGCAGGAAAATCTGATTTTTGGGATTGCGCGTTTCGCCCACACTCGTGATGCGCACGCCGCGCTCGTCGTTGATGGGGCATTTGGTTTCGCAGATTCCACAGCCGATACAGAGGTCGGGATTCAGGCGCGGCTGCTTCACCGTCGTAAAACTCCCGTCCGGCGTCATCACCTGCACTTCCTGGAACCAGATCGCTTTCTTTGGCGTGGGGCAGTGCTCTTCGCACACAATGCAGGAACGCGCGGAAGCATAGGGCAGGCAGCGGTTGCGATCGAAGAACGCCGTCCCGATGTGCAGCTTCTGTTTGTCTTCCAGGATGAGCTTTTGAATCGCGTGCGTGGGGCACGCCTGCGAACACAAGGTGCATTCGTAATCGCAGTAGCCGATCTTCATTTTCAGCACGGGAGTCCACAAGCCAGCCATACCGCCTTCGCTCATGGCCGGATGGATGGCGTTCGTCGGGCAGACTTTCATGCACTCGCCGCAGCGAATGCACCTGGCCAGGAATTCGTCTTCGCCCACGGCGCCGGGAGGCCGGATCAACGCCGGATTGTATTCGCGCCCTTCGCCCATCGCGCTGGTGCGCACCAGTAGCACGGCCCCAATGCCCGCGGCTCCCGAGACCAAAAGCGATCTACGCTTCAAATCCAGTTGCATAGGGCGCGGCGACCTGAAGAAATTCCGCAGCCACTGGAATGGCGCCGTGAATCCCTTCGCGCCGGGGACGGCCACGCGAAACGTTACGGCATGGTCCGGGCAGGTGTCGTGGCAATTCCAGCAGTAGAAACACTCCGAAGGTTTCCAGCCTTCGGCCGTATCCGGATTCGCGCCGCCCTGGCAGTCCGTCACGCAAAGGCGGCAGTTGTTGCAGATCTCGTCGTTGCGTTGCAGCCGGACGATCGGATTTTTGGCCGCGACGCCGAGCAGCGCGCCCAGTGGACAGATGTAGCGGCACCAGAAACGCGCGCGATAAAGGTTGAGCAGAAGAATGGCAAAAAAGATCAGCGCGATGAGGAATGTTCCATAGAAGTGCGGCTGAGAAGTGGCCAGGACGTGCCGCCGCAGCACCTCGTAGATGGGCTCGGTCACCACTGTGAGCCGGGCTTTGCCTACGCCCGGATCGGCCTGATAGATCCAAGTGAAAAGCGCTTTTATTCCATCATTCGCCGTGGGATAGAGCACGATGGCTGTGCTCCGGTAAAAGAACGAAAACGGATCGAACCACCCCACCAGATTCAGCCCGAGCAGGGAACTCACCAGCAAGCCGCCCAGCAGATAGTATTTTGATTTTTGCCACTTTGTATAACCACCCACGGTCAGGCGCGCCTTGGCAGACGTTTTCCGCCAGGCGGTCATCATGTTGTGCAGCGTGCCGACGGGGCACACCCAGCCACAGAACCAACGGCCGAAGATGATCGTTGCTCCGAGCGTGATCAGTGCGAGCAGCATGGAAGCGGCGATCTGATGCGAGGCTATCCAGACAGAGAAAAACGCCAGCGGGTCAAGATCAAAAAACAAGGTGACGCGGCCGCCGAGCCGGTTGATGGGATGGTAGGCCGCCTGAATGAACAAATAGAGGAACAGCAGCATGAACGCCGTCTGGCTCGCCCGGCGGAGCCATACTGGCCACGAAGTGTCTTTTTTCGCCATGAAGTCTGAGCCGATATCGGAGTCAGCGATTACAATTCAGCTCGGTGCGGTTTCAGGGATTCGAAATCCATCGTTCCGAGTTTGCGATTGCTGGCCTCCACGATGTAGCCAATGTCCTGCGGCTTAAGTCCGAGCAGGGTCGCTCCGAACGAATCCACCGCCACCTGATCCACTCCCGCGACCACCGTGTCCCGGCGTTGCACGTCCGCCAGGTTGCCGCCGGTTGGCCCGTTGGCCGTCAGCACGCGCACGCCATCCAGCACAACGAGATTCGGGCGGAAAAACGCCGCCAGGTCCACCAGCGTATTGCCCAAGTCCTGATGAAACCGGTTGCGCTCGCCGCCCACCACGCCCATCAGGTTCTTAATCCCCAGCGTCGCTTTGCAAAGTCCGTGGTGCTTGGCAATAGGCACGTTGATGAATTTGTTCACGCCCAACGCATCGGCATACACATCCCAAGCCGGCAGAACCTTGCCGTTCAGCTTGGTGCTCTTGAATTTGCGATCGTCCATCACAAAACAGTCCGCGCCCGCCTTCTGCGCCGCTTCCTGAATTCCGCTGCGCGCGAAAGAAGTCACGGCGGGGTTGCACGAGTTGTCGCTTACGATGACGTGCTTGGCGCCGGCCTGGTAACACAGTGCGATTATGGTCGAGACCACGTCCGGATTCGTGGTGGCCGCCTGTTCCGGCTTGCGGTTCCAGCCGATGTTCGGTTTCACCCACACGATGTCTCCGCGGTTCACAAATCGCTGCATGCCGCCGAGCCCGGCAATCGCTTCGCGCGTCAAGCGCTGCGATTCTTCGGCAATGCCGTCAGGCTCCTTCGGAGACGTGCGATAGTGCGCGATGCTCAGCGCCGGGCCGGATGCCGCCGCGAGCGCATCCCACGCAAAGGGGCCAAGTTTCAGCGCCGCGCCTCCCAGCGCCATGGTCTTCAGGAATGTTCTGCGGGGACAGTCTTTCATGGGTTCTCCTCAGTCTGCGATTCGACGAAAACCAATCCGCCAACCCTTACTTCAAATCCTGTGCCGTCTTCTTCAGCAGCGCCGCTGCATCGCCCGCGGGATTTACAACCACAATCAGGTAACGGCCCTGCGCGATGGCAATCACGTGCCCCTCGAAAGTGTTGCTGGCCTGAATGGCGCCATCGCCCAAATCGGGGGCGGCTTCACACTTGCCGCTCTCGCGAAAGTATTTTGCAAGTGATTCCAGCTTGCTCTTCGCTTCCGCCGCATCCTTGGCCACGGAAATCAGCAGCTTGCTCTCCGATTCGCCCTGCTTATAGCTCACGACGTACGCGGGGCTCAGAAACGGGTGACCGAGCGGGTCCTTGCGCGTGAACTGCTCGGAATGTTTCACGCGATGTTCTTGCGGGATTTTTTCCAGCAGGGAAGGAAACGTTTGCGTCCCGCCAATCCTCTCGGAGAGGACGCGCGCAAACTTCTCCAGCAAATCGTCCGAGCCGGGGCCAAATCCCGCCAGCTTGATGTAGTAGCGGTCCTGCAGAAAATTCAGGATGCCTTCGTTGCGGTAGGCCTCGACGCCGACGTCCAGAAAGTTGTAGACCGGCGCGCGCTCCGCCGCGTACATCCCGAACGCGTCTTCGGAATTGCCCATGTCAAAGATGTCCACGGCCAGTTCGGCTTGCCCGCTCTTGAAGTCCTGGTGCAACAGAACCTGGAAGTCGTAGAGCAGAAAAACATCCGCTCCGCCGTCCATGTATTGATAAAGGTTATCCGGGCCGTAAAACGAAGGAGCGGCTGGCGTGGTGGGATTTCCGGGAAGCGGGGCGCCGACAAAAGTCAGCAATTGCTTTTGGGCAACATCGGTGACTTGCGTGCGGGCAGCGCCGCCGCCGGATGCTGAACACGGTGGCGAAAGGAATCCTGCTGCCAGCAAGCCATAGATCAGCCAGCTAGTCCTTCGGGCCCAAAACTTCATTACAACAATCCCTCACCCTGCATCGGCGGGAACGAAGCGCCGCGGATGCGAACGACGATTTAGACCTAATTACGCCGTCTCACCATTTCATAGTAGGTTGCCAGCCCCCAACGGGATGTGTCCTTCGTCACAAAGGACGCGCGCCTCGCGCGGAATCCAGACCAGATTAGTCCTGCTGTTCGCTGAAACGCGGCAAGGTGTGGCCACTTCTTGCCCCTTACCCGGGAAGCCAATGGTCTGGCCGCAACTCGGATGCGCGGATGTGGGGCGTTGTGCGAGAGAAGGCCGCATTGCCAATTGCCCCGCCGTCGGCGCGCTGGCTTCGCGATCCTGAAAACAGCGTGGCGGTCAGGCTGGCCGGGAGTATACTGTCGTCGCCCAATAGGCAATGGAAAGCGCCGAGTTGTCTTTGCCGGCGATTCATTCCGCACGCAAGTCCTTCCAGGGGAGGCAAACATGAAAAACATATCGCGTCGCGATGTATTGAAAGGCAGCCTGCTGGTGCCGGTGGCAGCCGCGGCGGCTCGGGGGATGGGCCCGCTTGATGTTGCCATCCAGTCTGCGGGCGAAGCCCCCGCATCGCTTCCGGCATACTCCGCGCCCGAATCGGCCCAGTCAGGAGGAGGCCGAGAACGTCTTCTCCTGGATTTCGGCTGGCGCTTCCATTTCGGACATGCCGATGACCCAACCAAGGACTTCGGATTCGGGAGCGGAATGACGGGCAACTTCCAAAAGACAGGAAACTTTCTCCCCGCTTGCACGATTGCCTTCGATGACAGTGACTGGCGAAGTGTGGATCTGCCGCACGACTGGGCCGTAGAGCTGCCCTTTCAGAACGACCCCACTCTTGCCAGCAAGGGTTTCTATCCGTTGGGACGCGCCTACCCGGCGACGAGCGTCGGCTGGTATCGCCGCGTCTTTGAACTTCCTGCCGCAGACGCAGGGAAACACATCACCATCGAATTCGACGGCTCGTACCGTGACTCCTTGGTGGTGTTCAACGGCTTCTACGTTGGCCGCCATAGCGGTGGCTACGACCCGTTCAGCTTCGATGTGACGGACTTCGCAAATCCGGGCGGAAGAAACGTCCTGCTGGTGCGTGTCGATGCCACCTTGAGCGATGGCTGGTTCTATGAGGGGGCCGGCATCTACCGGCACGTTTGGTTAGTCAAGACGAACCCAGTTCACGTGAAGCAGTGGGGCACATTCGTCCAAACGCATGTGCGGCCCGGCGAAGCCGCACTGACCATCCGCACAGAAGTGAATAACGACGGTAAGGGCGCGCAGAACGCGCGCGTTATCTCCACGATTCTCGATCCTTCAGGAGCGCCGGTGGAGAAGGATGCCTCAGGGGCGACGTCTATTCCGGAATGGGGCGAGCAGGCCTACGAGCAGAAACTCGTAATCAAGCGGCCGCTGCTCTGGTCGCTTGAGGAAAGAAACCTCTACAAGCTGGTGACCGAAGTGCAAGCTGGCGCCGAAATTGTCGACCGTTACGAGACGCCCTTTGGCATTCGCACCGCGGAATTCGACGCAGAAAAGGGTTTCTTCCTGAATGGCAAGGCGGTCAAGCTGAAGGGAACCTGCAATCACCAGGATCACGCGGGACTCGGCGCGGCGCTTCCTGACTCCGTGCAGTACTTCCGCATTGCAAAGCTCCAGGAAATGGGCTGCAACGCTCTGCGCACTTCGCACAATCCTCCGACGCCCGAACTCCTCGACGCCTGCGACCGCCTGGGCATGCTTGTGTTCGATGAAACACGCATGATGTCTTCCAATCCGGAAGGCTTGAGCCAGTTCGCAAACCTGGTGCGGCGCGATCGTAATCATCCCAGCGTTTTCATGTGGTCCATGGGCAACGAAGAAGGCCAGGCGAACACGGAGAAGGGCCTGCTCATCCTGACTGCGATGAAAGAGGTGGCAACGGAGCACGATGGCACGCGGCCCGTCTCCATCGCTCCCACCGGCGCCATCGGCACAGGTGGCCTGGCGGTGTGCGACGTCATCGGCTACAACTACATGGACCCGGGCGCCGAGGCTTACCACAAGGCCCATCCCGAAAAGCCCGTCATCGGGACGGAAACCGTAAGCGCAGTCTGCACGCGCGGCATCTACGTCACCGACCCCGCAAAAGGCTATGTCGGCTCGTATGACCCGTACACTACGACGGGTCGCGCGTCGGCCGAAGGCTGGTGGAGATTCTGCAATTCGCGGCCATGGCTCTCGGGAGGCTTTATCTGGACCGGCTTCGACTACCGCGGCGAGCCCTCGCCGAATGGTTGGCCTAACATCAGCTCGCAGTACGGCATTATCGATACCTGCGGCTTCCCAAAAGACTCTTTCTACTATTACCAGTCCTGGTGGACCTCAAAACCCGTCCTCCACGTTTTCCCGCACTGGAACTGGCCGGGAATGGAGGGCAAAGCGATTGCGGTCTGGGTCTACTCGAACCTGGACAAAGTGGAGTTGTTCTTGAACGGCGTGAGCCTTGGCGCGAAGGAGATGCAAAAGGACTCACACCTCGCGTGGATCGTAAAATACGCGCCGGGCACAATCGAAGCTCGGGGTTTCAAGGACGGCAAGCTGGCGATGACCGCCAAGCGGGAAGCCACCGGACCCGCCGCCAGACTGGAGATGCGTGCGGATCGAAAGGAGGTTTTGGCGGACGGCGAGGAAGTGGCCATGTTCGCCGTCGAGGTTCGCGATGCGCAGGGGCGCGTCGTCCCGATTACCGACAACCTTGTCACCTTCAAGGTTACCGGAGCAGGAAAACTCATCGGCGTGGGAAACGGCGATCCCACCGATCAGGCATCCGACAAGGGCACATCCCGCAAGGCCTTCTCCGGCCTTTGCATGGCGCTGGTCCAGTCTACGAAATCGGCGGGAAGCGTCACAGTGGAGGCGACGTCTCCCGGACTCGCGTCGGCCAGCGTCACGATTGCGGCGAAGGAGGTGAAACTCCGTCCGCAGATGGCGGCTTGGGAACGCGAGCTTCCCGCAGGCTCCGGCGTCACCGGTCTTTGGAGGCCAGTCCCGGCAGCGGGAGGCGAGTCGGGCATTCTTGCCTTTCTGGGTGGGAGCAACACCGTGTTCACTTTGCGGCAGGATGGCAGCAAGCTCTCTGGGAGCGTGGAGGGCACCGGCACCAGCTTCTTTGGCGGCGGCGATGTGCCCAGTCCCATCACCGAAGGAAAGATGGACGGCGACCAAGTCACCTTCAAGGCCGGCAACAGCACCTATGTGGGCACACTGAAGGGTGACCAACTCGAACTCGCCCGATCGATCGAGTTCCCCTTCAAGTTCCCGACTCCTCCCAAGGAAACTTCGGAGCGTCCCGCGGTAGGGCCTCCGCCCGACGGAACCGATCCGTCGTTCAATGCATCCTGGCACTTGCCACCGAGCATCCCGATGGTCTTGCGCCGCGTTCAGCGTTGATCAGGACGGCGCACGAGTCAGCGCTCCATGGCATGGCAGAACGGATTCTCGGCTACAGACGAAACGCGCGACGCCTCAGCACGGCTCGCTCCTCGCTTCCATGGCCAGGTCAACCAAGTTTTTTGTGATGATGGTATTGTAGCCGCGGAGGCGAAAGGGGTCCGGTGACCTTCCCGGCCTTCAAAGCCGGCGATGCGGCCCTTCGCGGGCCGAATGGTGGATTCGACTTCCACACGCCTCCGCCACTCTTTCTCTATGTTTTTGATATGTTCTAGAAAATTGTACCAATTTTGTACAACAGTTTCACTCGCGTGTGGCGCTCTGGACAGCCAGATCGAGGGCCTCCTGCCGGGTCTTAACCCACGGATTGTAGTGCCTCTCCGTCACGCGAATGCTCTGATGGCCCGACAGAATGCTCACCGTTTCTATCGAAGCTCCGCCCTCCAGTAAGGATACAGCGAATGTGTCACGGAGCCGGTGTGGATGCCCACTAATCTTGGCCAAGTTCAGGACATCAGAGATCCGGTCGCGCCAGAAGCCGGTCACTGTTTCCGACTTTGATTCGCCGGTCCAAAAGAAATACTTCGGGTTCGCTCGCGGCACTGATTGCAAAGCATCAACAACATCCTGAGGCAACAAAATAGATGCGCGTTCCCCAGTCTTGGCTTGATAAAACTTCAGTCGATTGCCTTTCAAGCTATCCACAGCGAGCATAGCGGCGTCTGATGCGGCCACAGCGTTGTCCCGCATTGCACTTGTGACCGCCGTCACATTCGGAGTTGTTGTAGATGAGGTCACTCTTGCGGCATCGCAGTACGCTCGTACCATAGGGGTAACCCCCGCACGATAGGCCACAATAATCGCAGGCCCCCATCAAGTTCAATAAAGTATCCACTCTTCTGAGGGAGATAAATCATTAGAAAGG
>Ga0209415_10018794_pt1 | contig 10886 bp, 9 predicted proteins | sample PeaSoiSIISIP2007_FD_187696 | JGI IMG/M metagenome (GOLD analysis project Ga0209415, IMG submission 187696) | Peat soil microbial communities from Weissenstadt, Germany - SII-SIP-2007 (SPAdes) (version 2) | ecosystem: Environmental > Terrestrial > Soil > Wetlands > Peat | place: Germany... | reverse complement strand
GTTTAGGTGGTCGTGACCGCGCACTGGGCACCCGGGCTCACTGAGCAGCGTTTGGTCGGCCGCTCGGAGCCCCCGGCGTGACGGCCGGGCTCGCCGATGAACCTGCCAGCGTCGCCTGCGCCCCGCCCTGAGGCCGGGGAAACGCTTCGTGCCGCTCCAGGATCCCGATCGCGCGGTCAAGCCGAGCAAGGGTGCGATCCCGACCCAGCACCCCAATCAACTCAAACAACCCCGGCCCGACGGTCTTGCCGGTCAGCGCCACCCGGAGCGGGTGGATCACCGCACCGCTCTTCACGCCCAGCGCGTCCGCGGCGCCGCGCACCGCGGCCTCAATCGCGCCGAGGTCGAACGCAGGCGCGTCGGCGAGCTTCTGGCGCACAGCCCGAAGAATCTCGACTGCCCCGGCGGGCTCCAGATATCGCTGGACCGCGCCTGGCTCGTACTCGATCTCGTCCCGGAAGAAGAAATCCCCATACGCGAGCACGTCGCCGGGCACGCGGAACCGCTCGCCCAGAATCGCGAGCACCCGCGCGACGTACGCGCGCTGTTCCGCGGTCACGGGCTCCCCAAAGACGTTGACGCGGCGGAGGTAGTCGACCACCAAGGACACGACCCGATCGGGGTTCTCGCGATACGCCTGCTGCATGTACACACCGTTCATCCACATCAGCTTCTGGGTGTCGAACACCGCCCCGCTCTTCCCCATCTCCTCGATTCGGAACCGTTCCACCAGCTCGGGCACCGTGAACAACTCCCGCCCGTCCTCGGGATACCAGCCCATCAGGGCGAAGAAGTTGACGAGGGCCTCGGGGAGGAATCCCTGCGCAGCGTACTCGCGCACGGAGGTATCACCGTGCCGCTTACTCAGTTTCTTCTTGTCCACCCCGAGCAGCACCGGGAGATGCGCAACGCGGGGCTGCGTCCATCCGAACGCCTCATACATCAGAAACTGGCGTGGCGTGTTGGAGAGATGCTCCGAGCCGCGCATGACGTGCGTCATCGCCATCGCGTGGTCGTCCACGACGTTCGCGAAATTGTACAACGGTGTGCCATCGGACCGCTCGATGACGAAATCGTCCAGATCGGCCGGCTGGAACTCGACGTGCCCCAGCACCATGTCCTCGACGACGATCGGTGGGTGCGCCTGCGGCACCCGGAACCTCAGGGTCGACCGGCGCCCCTCGGCCTCCAGCCTCGCGCGCGCGTCCGGGTCGAGATCGCGGCACCGACCGGAGTAGCGGTACGGCCGGCGCTCGGCCGCCGCGCGGGTGCGTTCTACCTCAAGCTCCTCGGGCGTGCAGTAGCACTGGTACGCCGCCCCCGAGGTGAGCAGGACAGCGGCGGCCTGACGGTATCCCTCGCTTCGCTCGGTTTGGCGGTACGGCCCATAGGGCCCGCCGACATCGGGGCCTTCGTCCCAATCCAGCCCGAGCCAGCGAAGGTCCTCGAGGATGGCGGCTTCGTACACTTCGGTCGAACGCGTTCGGTCCGTGTCCTCGACGCGCAGGACGAACTGGCCCCGCGCGTGGCGGGTGAACAGCCAGTTGAAGAACGCCATCCATGCCCCGCCGACGTGCAGATACCCCGTCGGGCTCGGCGCGTAGCGCGTGCGCACGGTCACGCCGCCAGGGTAGCATAGCGCGCCGCGGGCGCGCAAACCGCAGCGCTCGGCCTACAGGAGCGACAGCCCCGTGGCGAGCGTCGGGAAGACGAGGTCGGGCAGGAGCTCCCGCGTCATGCGCGTGGTGTCGGAGACGTAGGACGCCATCCCGATGCGGATGAAATCACGTGTCAGCGGCGCCGCGGTGCCGAACATCGACGCGTACCCCTCACAACACCACCCCGCCCAGTAGAACGACCACGCGGGCGCGCGCCACGGCGCCGGGTATCCCCAGTGTGCCGCGAGCGCGTCGAGGAACGTCTGCAGCGTCATCGGCGCATCGTCACCGAGGTTATAGATGCCGGCGACGCGCTCGCCTTCGATCGCGGCCTGGACGCATCGCAGGAAGTCCGGGAGCGCGAGCAGGTGGATCCACGTGGGTCGGGTCCACACCGCGAGCAACCGCCGCCGCATCAGCCACCGCGCCGCCTCGATCATCAACACGCCCCGCCCGTAGATCATGCCGGCGCGCAGGATGACCGCCGCCGTCGGCCGCCCAGCGGCGGCGGCGGTCAGGAACTGCTCCGCGGCCAGCCGCGTCCGCGCGTGGACGGAGGCGGGATCTCCGTTTGGCCGGCCGGTCGCCGGCGCGGCCGGCGACGATTCGCCCTCGACATGGGGAAAGCTGATCAGAATCAGCTTGCGCACGCCCGCGGCCAGCGCGGCCGCGGTCAGGTGTTGGACGTACTCGAGGTTCGTCGTGGGCAGAAAGCGCTCGGGCCTGGGGGCGAACAGCCGACCCGCGAAGTGGACGATGCAGTCCACGCCGTCACACGCGGCCGGAAGCGTGGCGGGCTCGGCGAGGTCGGCCCGCACCACCTCCGCCCGCGGCGACGCCGCGATGTCGGGCGGCGGCGGCGTCCGATGCACGAGGAGCCGGAGGTCGTGGGGACCGTCCGAGAGGAACCGTGCCAGGGCCGACCCGAGGTTGCCCGCCGCACCGGTGATCAGCACCCGCATCGGTGAACGAGACCCGGGGGGCGGGCCCCCGGAGCCGGTCAGCTCAGCAGCGTGCTGACCGACTCGCTGGTGTGGACGTTGCGCATCGCACGCGCGAGCAGCGGCGCGGACGACAGCACGGTCATCCGGTCGCGGCACTTCTCCGGGGGAATCGGAATGCTGTTCGTCAGGACGATCTCGCGGACGTCGTCCCGGCACAAGGCGTCGACCGTCCCCTCCACCAGCACCCCGTGGGTGGCGCACACGAACGCCTCCGGCCGCGCCCCCTGCTCCCGGACGGCGTCGAGGGCCCCGCACATCCGATCCGGCGTGTCCACGATGCGATCGATCAACACCGGCACCCGGCCCGCGACGTCCCCGACGACCTGCGTCTGCATGCCGCCTTCGTACGGCTGCGCCCGCTGAAAGACGACCGCGAGCGGAAGATGCAGGCGCTCGGCCAGCTGGTAGGCGGGCTTGACGGCACCAGAGTCAGGCGCCACGACCACGGCGTGGGCGAGATCCTTGCCCACCAGGTACTCCGCGAACAGCGGCAGGGCCCGCAGATGGTCGACCGGGATCTGGAAAAACCCCTCGATCTGGTCGGCGTCGAGGTCGAGCGCCAGCACGCGGTGCACGCCCGCAGCCTGGACCAGGTCGGCCACGAGACGCCCCGTGATCGGCGCGCGCGGCGCCTGCTTCTTGTCCTGGCGCGCGTACCCGTAGTACGGCATCACCGCGGTGATCCGTCCCGCGGACGCCCGGCTCAGCGCGTCCACCATGACGAGGAGTTCCATCAGGTTTTCGTTGACCGGAGGACAGGTCGGCTGGATGATGAACGCGTCGACGCCGCGAACGCTCTCCTCGAAGCGGGCGTAGATCTCTCCGTCCTCGAACCGCCGGATCGTCACCCGGCCCAACGGGAATCCCAGCTCCGCGGCGACTTCCTCGCCGAGCGCCCGGTTCGCGGTGCCGCAGAACACCTTCATCTCCATATCGGCCACGAACTGGTCAAGCTGCCGGCTGTCCCCGAGACGGAGACCCGTCCTAGCGGGCTTGGACCAGGAAACGGATGGCTGTCCGCTCTTCGCCTTCAATCAGCACCTTGGTAAACGCGGGAATCGCGATCAGGTCAATCCCGTTCGGAGCAACGAACCCGCGGGTGATGGCGATCGCCTTGACGGCTTGGTTCACGGCGCCGGCGCCAATCGCCTGGAGCTCCGCGCTCCCGCGTTCCCGAATCACGGCGGCGAGCGCCCCCGCGACGGCCTTGGGCTTCGAGTCGGAGGAAACCTTCAGGACCTCCGCCATGCACGTGTGGCTCCTTCGTCCGCTGCCCGGGCGACCGCTCGGCCGCCTATTCCATGGGTTCCGGAGGAACTCCTGCCGCGCGGAGGGTCAGCGCGATCGAGGCGGCCGCGCGATCGCTCGCAGCCGCTCGCCGTAGACCACGGCCATAAAATGCGGGATCGCGAGCTGCCGCCCAAGCCGCCTCGGCTCCCGCGCCAGCCGATAGCACCATTCGAGCCCGAGCGTCTGCCACATTCGGGGCGCGCGCCGGGCGCGGCCTGTCCAGACGTCCATCGCCCCGCCGATTCCCATCGCCACCGGGACGCCGAGGGCGGCGAGATGGCGGGCGAGCCATCGCTCCTGCCGCGGCGCGCCGAGCCCGGCGAGGAGGAGCGTCGGGGCCGCCTCGCGCACGGCGCGGATCACGTCCGCGTCCGTCCCCGCGGCGAAGTAGCCGTCGGCGGCACCCGCAATCGCCAGTCCGGGGTGGCGCTCGCCGAGGCGCTTCGCGGCGGCCGATGCCACGGCCGGGCGTCCGCCGAGCAGATAGACGCGCCACCCGCGTCGCGCGGCTTCGGCGCACAGCCGGTCCGCCAAATCGATCCCGGGCACGCGGCCGGGCAACGCGCGCCCGAGCGTGCGCGACCCCCAGACGACGCCGACCCCGTCCGCGACGACCAACGCCGCGCCGCGGAGGATCTCCCGCACCTCGGGGGTCGCCCGCGCGAGCATCACCATCTCGACGTTCGCGGTGACGACGAGGTGCGGATCGCGTCCGCCGGCGAACGCGACGATCCGCTCGACGGCACCCTCCAGGTCGATCGGGTCGAACTCCACGCCGAGGATGTCGATCCGGCTCATCGAAGCAGCTCCGCCGCGAGCGACGGGGCCAGCGCCGCGCGCGCGCGGAGCGGCGGCACTGCGGCGAGCAGGCGCGCCCGGGACGCGCCGCCGTCGTCCGCCGCCTCGATCGCGGCGAGGAGGTCCTCCGCACGCACGGACTCGATCTCCCGCGGCGCCGGTTCGCCGAGTTCGCTCGCGAGCGCCCGGACCTTCGGATCGTATGCCAGCGGCACGATCGGCACGCCCTGGGCGGCGGCGAACAGGAGCGCGTGGAGCCGCATCCCCACCATCAGGTCGAGGGAGCCGACAAGCGCGAGCATCGCGCGCGGCCCGAGCCCGGGGCGGACGACCACCGCGTCGCTCCCAACCGCCGCGGCCACCGCTTCCGCGACGGCGAGATCCCCGGGCGGGTGCATCGGAAAGAGCGCCCACCGCACGCCGAGGCGGGCGGACGCCCCTCGTGCGGCGTCGGTCGCGGCCCGCACCGCCGCCCCCGACCCCCACGAACGCAGCGCCAGGCCGCACCACCGCCCGGCGCCCCAGCGCGCTCGCTCGGCCGTCGCCGCCGGAGACCACTCCGGAGTGAGCAGCCACGACGGGTCGGCCGCGACGACCACCCGCGGCCGCCGGACACCCAGGTCCGCGAGGACCGCGCGCGACGCGTGGTCCCGCACCGTGATCAGATCCACCCGCTGCAGCACCCGGGCGATGCCGGCCCGCACCAGCCGGCGCCTCGGCGGCTCCAGGCCCTGCGCGTACACGGCGGTCCGGCGCGCGAGGCGTCGTCCCGCGCCCAGCACGGCGAGATAGTACCAGGGACTGCGCCAGCTCGTGGCGTCTTGAAACAGGCTCCCGCCGCCGCACAGCAGCAGGTCTGCCCCGCGCAGCGCCGTGAGGACGGCACCCGGGGCTGCGCGCGGCACGCTCTCGACGCCGTGGGTGCGGCGTGTTTCCCCAGGGGAGGCGGAGAGCACGGTGATCTCGGCGTCGGGCCGCAGACGGCGCAGTTCCTGGACCGTGGCCGCCAGCACCGCTTCGTCTCCGAGGTTGTGAAACCCGTAGTAGCCGGACAGGACGATCCGGCTCATGCCATCCGGGACGCCTCGGGGGAGCCCCGGACCGAACGCGGCCCGCGCCCCGGGGGCCCCCACCACCGCCGGGTCCACCACAACAGCCCGACGAGCACCGCGCCCAGCACCGACCCGATCCCCAGCGCGTACACCGTGCGCATCAGCGCGTAGAAGAGCGGTGTGTGGATGTGCGAGAACGAGTTGACCAGGCCCACCTGGCCGATCGCGCCGATCATCGCGGCCGGCAGCACCCACCGGCTCAGGCCGACCGCGGCCAGCGCGAAGGCGAGCACCATGAACGGATCGCCGACGAGGTACTCCTTCGTCCGGGGCCGCGCGATCAGCACACGTTCCAGCACGACGCGGCTCTTCAACTCGATGCCGCCGAGCAGCGGCAACCCCGAGTTGCCCGTGCGGCCGAGCGCGAACACGGCCGCGGTCGCGATCAGGAGGATCACGATCCCGTACTCGAGGAGCAGCGGCTGCCGGAGCCACGCGCGCAACCGCCGCCACAACTCGCCCGGGGGCGCGGCCGCGGCGACGAGCAGGAGCCCGATCGCGAGCACCGGGATGACGAGCGCGAGTTTCACGCCGAGGAACTCGCGGATCTCCATCATGAACGCCCACTCGCTGAGGAGCGCCGCCATGACGAACGCTCCGAGCGCGGTCACCGCCGACACGGCCCACAGGCCGACGATCCCGGCCGCCAGCGCCCGGAGCCCCGACGGGGCCCGAGCGTCAGTTTCCGGGGCGGCAACGCGCCGCCGCGCGCCCGGGATCAAGTACATCATCGCGAGGGTCGGGAACGCGAGCGCGGCCAGGAGCGCGAGCCCCTGGCGCCACAGCGTGACGTGATGCAGCGCGAGCAGGGCGAGCGTCACGAGGACGCCGAGCACCACGCCGACGTGGAGCGAGCGGACCGGCAGGGGGCGCGCGAACGCCCCCGACACCTCCCCGACGGCGATCGCGGTCGCCGCCAGCGTGCCGAGCGCCGCCAGCCCGAAGAGCGGCGCGGGCGTGCTCATCACGGGCAGCGGCGCCGCCTTGTCGAGCTTGTAGCCGGCGCGCTCGAGCTCGTCGGCGATCGCGGCCACGTAGTCCAGGTTGGTCTGCATCTCACCGACGCCGGCCGCGGTCGTGAGAAATGGCCGGACGTACAGGATCCGGTTGTTCCGCTCGCGCGCCGCCAGCACGAACTTGTCGCGCGCGTCGTCGGGCGTCGATGCCGCGAGCTCCTCCGGCGCCATGCTGAATACCCGGATCACGTCGGGGGTCACCGCGGCGGTCAGCGCGTCTTCGCCCTTCTGCTTGCGCCGCGCGGTGAACGCCTCGATGCGGCCGAACGCAAACCCCGCGGCCTTCATCTGCGCGGCCACGTCGGGAATCAAGGTGTCGTAGCCGAGCACCTGGTCCCGGTCGAAGATCAGCGTGAACGGCATGTCGGCCGAGCGCAACTGCGCGAAGAATGCGTCGAGCCCGCCCGGGGCGATGTCGTGGAAGTTGAGGATGCGCAACTCCGCGGCCAGGTGGTCCGCTCGAAGCTGCGCGACACTGTCGGGCAGGACCCCGAGCGACGCGTCCTCGAGCTCGCGCCCCCGAGCCGCGATCTCGAGGACCGGTCCGCTGCCCGTGCGCATGGTCGACGCCGCCGCGCCGAGCTGCTCGGCGAACCCGTGCTGGACTAGGCTCAGGATCGGCGCGGGCCCGAGCACATACGTGCTGTTCGTGCGAATGCGGCCCTGCCGGGCCATGTCCGCGAGCGGCCCGCCGAGCCCTCCCACCCGCTCCGCGTTCACCACGTCGGCGCCGTTCATGAACGCGACCCGGCCGTCGTCGGCCAGCCGCGTCAGCGACGCGGCGTACAGGGTCACGCTGCGGACGCCGTGCTGGTAGAGCGCGCGGTACAGGGTGTCGAGGTCCACGCCGTCGCGGCGGGCGAGCGTCGTCCAGTCGTCGGCGTCCACAGTAATTTCCACCGTGTGGTACGCGCGCTCGAGCGCATACCGCTGCGCCAGGATCACGAACGAGGCCAGCATGCCGAGCGCCGTACACGCCGCGAGCAGCGGGTACCGCCGGAAGAGGATCCGCGCCATCGCGATCATCCCGCCACCCGCCCCGCGCTACTGCGAACCTGCCGCCGCATCCAGGACCACCTCTCCATCGGCCACCCGCACGGTCCGCAACCGCAACCCGAACGGCAGCGCGCCGATGTCCAGCACGGGGTTCACCGCCGCGGTCACTTGGGCCGCCACCGCATCGGGCAGCGGCACGCCGGCGACCGCGATCCGATCAAAGACGACGTCGAGCGCGGTGCCGCCGCGGAGCACGAGACGTCCGTCGCCCGCCGCCCGCAGGAACGCGCCGAACACGGACACGTTCGCCGCCACCTGCACGCGGCCGTCCGCGAGTACCACCGCGACGTCCCGCAGCGACGGCGTCGCCGCGAGCGCCTCGGCGAGCGCCCCCTGTCCGACCGTGATCTCCGCGGCCGCCCGGCCGAGCGCGCGAATCACCACGCGGCGCTGGAAGTACAGGGCGGCGGGATCCAGCCGGATCCCGTCCAGCGTCGCGTCGAAGGTCTGCGCCCGGACCGTCCCCACGCGGAAGTCGCGGGCGGAGACGTTCAGGACGTCCACCTGCCCCCACCACAGCGCAGGCGGCGGCCACGTGACCACGCTGACCCGAACGCCGCCCGCGGGAACGTCGCCGCCGATCGCCGTCTTGAGCGCGGACGCCGCCACCCACGGCCCGGTCACGCTCGCCAACACGGCCACGAGCAGCAGTCCGACGATCCCCCACCACGCGGCGCCGACCCAGGTGCGTCGGGGATCCGCCCGCCGGGAGACCTCGGACGGACCGGCCGACACGGCTACGGCGATGCCGCGGGCCCGACCCCGCGGCCCTCCGCGCCAGCCTCCACCCCGCCGCCGGCGGGGACGGCCGCCTGGCCGAGCCTGAGGTAGGCGTCGATGAACGGGTCCAGGCCGCCCTCGAGGACCGCCTGCACGTTGCCGGTCTCCACGCCGGTTCGGTGATCTTTCACCAGGGTGTACGGGTGCAGGACGTACGAGCGGAGCTGGTTCCCCCACGCCGCGTCGCGGTGCTCGCCGCGCAACGCCGACATCTTCTGGCGCTGCTCGTCCTCGTGGCGCTCCCAGAGGCGGGCCAGGAGAAGCTTCATCGCGGTGAGCTTGTTGGCGTGCTGCGACCGCTCGTTTTGGCACTGCACGACGATCCCGGTGGGCAGGTGCGTGATCCGCACCGCCGTCTCGACCTTGTTGACGTTCTGACCACCGGCCCCGCCCGATCGGTAGGTGTCCACCCGCAGCTCGTCGTCCCGAATCTGCACCTCGGCCGTCTCGATCTCCGGAACGACGTCGACGAGCGCGAACGAGGTGTGCCGTCGATGCGCCGCGTCGAACGGCGAGATCCGCACGAGCCGATGCACCCCGCGCTCGCCTCGGAGATAGCCGTACGCGTTCGGCCCGTACAGGATCACGGTCGCGCTCTTCACGCCCGCTTCCTCGCCCGGCGACACGTCGACGAGCTCGGCGCGGTACCCGTGTGTCTCGGCCCAGCGCAGATACATGCGGAGCAGCATTTCGGACCAGTCTTGGGATTCGGTCCCACCCGCGCCCGCATGGACGGACAGGATCGCGTTGCGCGCGTCGTGCTCGCCGGACAACAGCGTCGCAAGCTCGAACCGGTCGAGACGCTGGCCGAGCCCGACGACCTCACGCTCCACGTCCGCGAGGGTCGCGGGATCTTCTCCCACGGCGAGATCCACGAGCTCGCGGAGATCGGCCACCTCTGCTTCGAGATGCGTCAGCTCATCGATCCGGGCGCGCCGGGCCGCCAGCTCCTGCGAGACCCGCCGGGCTTCCTCCTGAGCGTCCCAGAAGCCCGGCTGCTGCATCTGCCGATCGAGCTCGGCGATCCGGGCACGCTGCTGAGGGACGTCAAAGATGCCTCCCGATACCTTGGAGACGCTCCTGGTACACGTCCAGCGTGCGCCGTAGCTCGTCTACTGTCACCGACTAACCCCCGCCCCGTCGCGTTCATGGAGACGCGCCGCTGTTTTCGTCATTATAGCATTCACCAATGCGAAAGCAAAAAGCCCAACAGCACCACGCCGACGCCGTGGGCGAGGGCGAGCGCCGGTACCTGCGCCCAGCGCGCGCGGATCACGCCGAACGCCACGCCCACGCACAGGCTCCACACCATCGCCTCTGCGCCCTGCGGCACCGCGGCGACGACACCGAGGACGGTCGACCACCAGACGGCGTCCCCCGAGCCGCGCCATGCCGCCGCGGCGTCGAACACGAGACCCCGGAGCCACCACTCGAACGTCAGCCCCACCACGAGCACCGCCACCGCGCTCCCCACCTCCCAACCGCCGGGCGGAGGGGTGAGCACCACCGGCGCCCGCTGCGAGGCGAATCCTTGGATCGCGAGCCAGTACAGGGCACCCACCACCGCGAGCGCCGCGGCGCCGGCCGGCACAAACCCACGGAGCTGAAGGCCCAGGCGAACGAGCGGCCGGCCGCGGCTGAGCGCCACGGTCGCGGCGAGGGCGGCGAGCACCGAGACCGGCACGACCGCAGCACCGGGGAGGAGCGCATGCGCCGCCCACCGGACGACGTCGAGCGCCGCAAGCGGGACGAGAGACACCACGACCAACCGGGTGAGCGGCGCGTCCGCCGGGCCGCGGAACTCCCGCACGGCCCTCGGGACCAGCAGGATGGCCGCCGCGACCACCGCGGCCCAGCCGACCAGATCGCCGACCCGCGCGTAGGGCGTCAGCCCCCCCTCGAGCGCGATGGGCGCGGCCGCGACGCCGGGTCCCCCGGAGGCGAGGCGCGCGAGCACGCGGCCGCGCGGATCGATGATCTCGCTCACCCCGCCGTTCGCCGCCCGGAGCAGGTAGCGGCCTTCCTCGATCGCGCGCAGCGGCGCGATCGCCGCGTGCTGCTCGGCGGCGGGCGGCCCGGCAAACCACTGGTCGTTCGTCTGCACGACGAGCAGGCTCGCGCCCGCACGGACGCTTCGGCGGGCCAGATCGGGGAAGATGCTCTCGAAACAGA
>Ga0209415_10018793_pt1 | contig 10886 bp, 8 predicted proteins | sample PeaSoiSIISIP2007_FD_187696 | JGI IMG/M metagenome (GOLD analysis project Ga0209415, IMG submission 187696) | Peat soil microbial communities from Weissenstadt, Germany - SII-SIP-2007 (SPAdes) (version 2) | ecosystem: Environmental > Terrestrial > Soil > Wetlands > Peat | place: Germany... | reverse complement strand
GCGCCGAAGGCGCAACCCGCCCGGAAACGCTCAGGCAGAACAACGGCAGGGTCTGGCGAGCTCTGGAGAGCGGTCCGCGGCGTAATCGCCGACGGACCCACCGAAGGGGTGCGGCGCAGCCCGGGGCTGCGCTTGATCTCTCAGGTCAACGGACAGAGGGGCGACAGGCGACGGCCTGTCGCCCCTTCGTTTTGGAGGGACCGGTCCGTCGGGTGGCGTCGACGTGGAGACCGCATGGCCCTGCACACACCTCTGTACGACCGGCACCGCGAGCTCGGCGCGCGGCTCGTTGATTTCGGCGGCTGGGACATGCCGCTGCACTACGGCTCGCAGATCGAGGAACACCACGCAGTACGCCGCGACGCCGGCATGTTCGATGTCTCTCACATGAGGGTCGTCGACCTGGAAGGTCCGCGGGCGGGCGAGTTCCTGCGCCGGCTGCTTGCCAACGACGTCGCGCGGCTGACGACTCCGGGCAAGGCGCTCTACAGCTGCATGCTGAACGAAACCGCCGGCGTCATCGACGATCTGATCGTCTACTACCGCGACCGCGCGCGGTACCGGCTCGTTGTCAACGCCGGCACGGCCGACAAGGATCTCGCCTGGATCGGCCGGCATGCTGCCGCCTTCGGCGTCGCGGTCTTGCCGCGTCGCGACCTCGCGATGCTCGCAGTCCAAGGGCCGAATGCGCGCGCCAAGGCGGCCGGCCTGCTGCCACCCGCCGATCGGGCGCGGGCGCTCGGCCTCGGCACGTTCGTCGGCGCCCCGCTCGAGGCGCTCGCAGGGTCGGTGTTTGTCGCGCGCACGGGCTATACCGGCGAGGACGGCTTCGAGATCATGCTGCCGGCCGAACACGTCGTATCGCTGTGGGATCAGCTGCTCGCGGCCGGCGTCCGGCCCTGCGGCCTTGGAGCGCGTGACACGCTGCGCCTCGAGGCCGGCATGAACCTCTACGGCAACGACATGGACGAATCCACCTCGCCGCTCGAGTCGGGACTCGGCTGGACGCTGGTGTTCGAACCGCCGCGGGAATTCATCGGCCGCGAGGCACTGCTCGCGCAGAAGGCGGCTGGCGTGCCACGCAAGCTCGTGGGACTCCTGCTCGAGGACAAGGGCGTGCTGCGCGCGCATCAGACCGTGTACGCCGGCAGCGCCGGCGAGGGGGCGACCACGAGCGGCAGCTATTCCCCGACGCTCGAGCGCTCGATCGCGTTCGCGCGGGTACCCGCCAAGACGCCGGAGCGCGTCGAGGTCGACATTCGCGGCAAGCGCCTCAAGGCGCGCGTCGTCAGCCTGCCCTTTGTGCGCAACGGCCGGTCGCTCATCCCCCAGTGACGACCGCACCCGGCTTTCGCGAATCCGCCGCATTTCAGTCCCCCGTTTCACGACCCGCGAGGAACCCGCCATGACCAGTACCGTGCCCGCCGAACTCCGCTACACCAAGAGTCACGAGTGGATCAAACGGGAGCGCGACGGCAGCGTCACCGTCGGGATCACCGATCATGCGCAGCACGCGCTCGGCGACCTGGTGTTCGTCGAGACGCCGGATGCGGGGCGGACGCTCGCGACGGGCGAGGCCTGCGCGGTCGTGGAATCGGTGAAGGCGGCCTCGGACGTCTACAGCCCGCTCGCCGGCCTCGTCGCCGCCGCCAATGCATCGCTCGCGGAGGCGCCGGAGAAAATCAACAGCGATCCGTACGGGGAGGGCTGGCTGTTCAGACTCACGCCCGCCGATCCCGGTGCGGTGGACGGCTTGCTCGATGCCGGCGCCTACGCGCGGTTGCTCGAGGAGACGGCCGAATAGCGCGCGCCGCGGCGCGCTCGTCCACCAGGAGTTCAGCATGGCCTTCATACCGCATACCGCCGAAGACGTACGCGCGATGCTCGCGACCATCGGGGTCAGTGACATCGAACAGCTGTTCGACGAAATCCCGGCCGGGCTGCGTGCCGGCGAACTCCACGGAATTCCACCGGCGGCCTCGGAGATGGAGGTCGGCCGGCTGATGAGTGCGCGCGCGGTCGCGGACGGCAACCCGCTCAACTTTATCGGCGCGGGTGCCTACGAGCACCACATCCCGGCGGCCGTGTGGGCGATCACGACGCGCGGCGAGATCTATACGGCCTACACGCCGTACCAGGCGGAGGCGAGCCAGGGCACGCTGCAGACGATCTACGAGTACCAGACGATGATCGCGAGCCTGACCGGCATGCAGGTCTCGAACGCCTCCCTCTACGACGGTGCCTCGGCGCTGGCCGAGGCGTGCCTGATGGCAGTGCGCGCGCACCGCCGGTCCAAGTCATCGCGCATCCTGATGCCGCGCGCGGTCAATCCCACCTATCGCAAATGCGCGAGTGCGATCGCCGGCAACCAGAACCTCGCCTTCGAAAACGTCGGGTTCGACGCGCGCTCCGGCCAGACGTCCATGGATGCGCTGGCGCGCTGGCCGGGCGAGGACGTCACCGCGCTCGTGATCCAGCAGCCGAACTTCTTCGGGGTGCTCGAGGACGTCGATGCGCTTACCGACTGGGGCCATCGCCACGGAGCGCTCGTCATCGCGGTCGTCAATCCCACCTCGCTCGCGATCCTGAAGCCGCCCGGCGAGTGGGGCGAGCAGGGCGTCGACATCGTGGTCGGTGAGGGGCAGCCTCTCGGGGTGCCGCTGGCCTCGGGCGGCCCCTACGTCGGGTTCATGACGACGCGGATGGAGCACGTCCGGCAGATGCCGGGCCGGATCGTCGGCCGCACCGTTGACCTCGATGGCAGGCCGGGCTACACGCTGACACTGCAGGCGCGTGAGCAGCACATCCGGCGCAGCAAGGCCACGTCCAACATCTGCACGAACCAGGGCCTGCTGATGACCGCGACGACGATCTACCTGGCCTTGATGGGACCGCAGGGCCTCGCGCGCGTCGCGACGGCCTCGATGGCCCGGACCGCCGAGCTCGTCGCGGCGCTCGGGAGCGTCAAAGGCGTCGAGACGGTCTTCAGCGGAGCACGCTTCCACGAGGCGCTGCTGCGGCTTGACCAGCCGCTTGGGCCGGTGCTCGAGCAGCTCGCGCGCCGCGGGATCGCGGGCGGCTTCGACGCATCGGCCGACTACCCGGAGCTCGGCAACGCGCTGCTCGTCTGCGCCACCGAGACTAAGACCTCCGAGGACATCGCCGCCTACGCGGCGGCCCTCGGGGAGACGCTGCGCGCCGCGCGCGCGGCCTGAGCAGGAGCTCTTCGATGAACACCACCACGTCCCCGCGACCCGCCGAGCCGACGATATTCGATCTGTCGCAGCCCGGGCGGTCCGCGGCCGCACAGCTCCCCCCGGCACTCGCTGCCGACGTGCCGCCGGCCCTGCGCCGGCGCAGGCCGCCGCTGTTGCCAGAAGTCTCGGAACTGCAGGCCGTGCGGCATTTCACGCGCCTGTCGCAGATGAACTTCTCGATCGACACGCACTTCTATCCGCTCGGCTCGTGCACGATGAAATACAACCCCCGCGGCTGCAACCAGTACGCGATGCTGCCGGGCTTCCTGGCACGCCATCCGCTGGCACCTGAGTCGCTCGGCCAGGGATTCATGGCGTGCATGTATGAACTGCAGCAGATGCTCACCGAGCTCACGGGCATGCAGGCGGTGTCGCTGACGCCGATGGCCGGCGCGCAGGGCGAGTTCGCGGGCGTCGCGATGATCCGCGCCTACCACCGCGCGCGTGGCGACCTCGGCCGGACCGAGATCATCGTGCCGGAGGCCGCGCACGGGACGAACCCAGCGACCGCGACGATGTGCGGCATGAAGGTCATCGAGATTCACTGCACCGCCGAGGGTGACTGCGATCTCGAGGCGCTCCGCAGGGTCGTCGGCCCCAACACCGCGGGGATCATGCTGACGAACCCGTCGACGCTCGGCGTGTTCGAGCGGACCATCGCCGACATCCGGGGCCTGGTGCACGACGCGGGCGGGCTCCTGTACTACGACGGCGCCAACCTCAATGCGATCCTCGGCAAGGTCCGGCCGGGGGACATGGGCTTCGATGTCATTCACATGAATCTGCACAAGACCTTCTCGACACCGCACGGCGGCGGCGGGCCCGGTGCCGGTGCGATCGGGGTCGCCGCGCGGCTGCAGCCGTTCATGCCCGTTCCGGTCGTCGGGCGCGACGGCGGGCGCTACCGCTGGCTCGACGAGCGCGATCTGCCGCAGTCGATCGGCCGGCTGTCGGCGTTCATGGGCAACGCGGGAGTCCTGCTGCGCGCCTACATCTACATGCGGATGGTCGGGCGCGAGGGCATGCGGCGCATCGGCGAGTTCGCGACGCTGAACGCGAACTACCTGCTCGCGCGGCTGCGACAAGCGGGCTTCGACGCTGCCTACCCGACACGGCGCGCGACGCACGAGTTCAGCCTCACGATGAAACGACAGGCGCGCGACCAGGGGGTGACGGCGATGGACTTCGCCAAGCGCCTGCTTGACTACGGCTTCCACGCGCCGACGACCTATTTCCCGCTGCTGGTGCCGGAGTGCCTGTTGATCGAGCCGACCGAGACCGAGTCGAAGGAGGCGCTCGATGGCTTTGTCGCGGCGATGGTCGCGATCGAGCGCGAGGCGACGGCCGATCCGGCGCACGTCAAGGGCGCACCCTATACACTGCCGGTTCGGCGGCTCGACGACGTACGCGCCGCGAAGCACCTCGACCTGACCTGGAAGCCGGCCGCATGAGTGTCAACGCGCGCAGCACGGTTCGTCCCGGCGCGAAGCCGCGCGGACTCAGGCGTCTGCTGAACGCGTTCCGGAACACCGCCAGGGGTTTCGCCGGCGCGTGGCGCGAGGAGGAGGCGTTTCGGCAGGAATGCCTGCTCGCGGTCGTCGTGATTCCGCTGGGGCTGTGGGTCGGCGGCTCCGGGATCGGCCGGGCGCTGCTGGTGGGCCCGATGCTGCTGATCCTGATCGTCGAACTGCTGAACAGCGCGGTCGAGGCGGCGATCGACCGGATCGGTGTCGAACGCAATCCGCTGTCGGGGCTCGCCAAGGACCTCGGATCGGCGGCGGTCTTCGTGTCGTTCGTATTGCTCGTCGCCAACTGGGTGCTGGTGCTCCGCGACCTTGCTATTACACACTTCTTTTGACGAGCGACGCGTATGACTACGATGACCGACGCCAAGCAGACACATTCCGCGTGCCAAGGTACTCGGGGGCTCCTCGTCAATCAACGGCACGGTGTACGTGCGCGGCAATCCACTCGACTTCGGAGCGGCCGGCTGGAGCTATGCGGACGTATTGGCGTACTTCAAGCGCGCTGAGCGGCGGGCTGCGGTGACGACGACCCATTTGAGCGAGGACAGAGGCATGCTCAAGAGCGAGGCTACCGGTCGAACCGACAGCGGCATGGAGCACTTCGGCTACAGACAATCGCTTGCTCGCAGCATCGGGGCATTCGGCAGCTTCGCTGCGGGCATCAGCTATATCTCGATACTCACCGGCACCTTCCAGCTGTTCTACTTCGGCTTCGGCACAGCCGGGCCGGCTTACCTGTGGTCGTGGCCGTTGGTACTCGTCGGTCAGTTGGCAGTCGCGCTGTGCTTCATGGAGCTGGCCGCGAAATACCCGATAGCCGGGTCGGTCTACAACTGGTCCAAGATTCTGGGCAGCCGGTTCGTAGGCTGGTCTTCCGGCTGGCTGATGCTCACCGCGTCGATTGTCACCCTGTCTGCCGTCGTGCTTGCGCTGCAGCTCAACCTGCCGCGGCTGTGGAGCGGATTCCAGATCATCGGCGACGGTAGTGGTGCCTACGATTTTGCCACCAATGCCGTGGTGCTTGGCACGGTCCTGATCGTGATCACCACCGTCATCAATGCGCTCGGAGTGAGGCTGATGACGATGATCAACAGCGCGGGGGTCTTCATCGAGCTGATTGCCGCCTGCCTCATCGCGATCATCCTGGCGTTCAGCACTACGCGAGGCCCCGGAGTGTTTTTCTCCACGAACGGCTACGGTGCCGGCAAGGGCGGGGGCTTTCTGGGTGCCTTTCTGGTCGCGTCGCTGGCCTCCGGCTACGTGATGTACGGCTTCGACACCGCCAGCTCACTGGGTGAGGAGACGTTGGAGCCTCGGCGAACCGCTCCCAAGGCCATTCTGCGGGCCATACTGGCGTCGTTCGTAATCGGTGGTGCGATCCTGGTGTTCGCGGTCATGTCGGTCCCGAATTTGAATGATCCGATGATCGGTAGCAGCAGCGGTGGCTTGCAGTACATCGTAGAGCAGGTGATGTGGGGGCCGCTTGGTAAGATCTTTCTGGTTTGTATCGTGGTCGCGGTGACGGTGTGCTCGCTGGCCGTGCACACCGCAGCCATCCGATTGGCCTTCGCAATGGCGCGCGACAACGCACTGCCGTTCGGGAAGAAACTCGCGCACGTAAATCGCTATACGCAGACACCGATTGTCCCTGCCGTCGTTATCGGCGTTATTGCCGCACTGATCCTCGTCGTCAACATCGGGCAGCCGAAAATCTTCACGGTACTGACCTCGATTGCGATCATCATGATTTACCTCGCGTACTTGATGGTGACGGGGCCGCTGCTGAAGAAGCGGCTGCAAGGGCAATGGCCCCCCGCAGATCTTGCTGCTGGTGGCTACTTCACGATGGGCAGATGGGGAATGTTCGTCAACATCGTCGCCGTGCTGTGGGGCGCGGGGATGGCACTCAACTTGGCCTGGCCGCGCGAAGTCGTCTACGGCGTGCCCTGGTACAACACGTGGGGTGCGTTCGTCTACATCGGCATTATTCTTGGCGCAGGTTTGTGGTGGTACGCCGCCAAAGGTCGCTATCACATTGGCACACTTGCGTCGCACGCGGTGACCACAACGACCGATGCACCCCAGGCGAAAATCTGACGCAAGATTCAATAGTGAGATCGCCGGCGGGTTCTGGTATGTAAGGATGGCCCCTGCCCGGCACGGCATCGTAGTGCCAAGATCGAGATGTTGGAGTCGTCGATCTAACCGGGAGGGATTGATCTCCTAGCAGCACTTGCGCAAGTGCTTGGCTACATTGCCCGCGGCCGCGCTGGGGGTGCTCGCCTGGTGCGGGCGGCATACGCGTGACGACCGGCGATTTGGCGAACGCCTACTTCTCGTGGCGCCCACCATATTCGATCGCTGTCGCGACGACATGACGATCGTACGCGAAGAAATCTTTGGTCCCGTCATGTTAGTCATGGACTTCCTTGCTATTACACACTTATTTTGACGAGCGATGCGTATGACCACGATGACCGACGCCAAGCTGAGTTTACCCGCTGCAGAGTTGGCGCTGGAGGTGGCGCGTGAGCGGAAAAATCCAGATGCTTTTGATCGGCTGAGCGTTGCGATGCCGGACGTCGAGCTTGCCACGGCCCTGGGTATCGCCGAGGTGACGCCAGTTGGCGGCCTTGTAGCAGGTGCCGGTAAAGCGTGGCTTCTCGACGAAGGTTTCGAGCAAGACCGGCCGATAGGCGTAGCGGGCCTGCCAGTCATCAGGCAGCCGGCGACTCACCAAGGCGAGGATGCGCGAGGCCAAGTTTTTCCGGTGGATCCACGGCAGGATGAGGAAGCGGGCATTGTTCACGGTGAGGTGCAGGTTGCGTTGTCGCTGATCTCTCGTCCAGCCGATGATCTGATCGCGCGGCTTTATGTTCCAGGCACTCGCGCCGAAGCCGAGCGCGGCGACGATGTGGCCGGCGGCGCGCACGAAGTAGCGCAGTTGCGCGCCGGGCATGAGTTGATGCCCGAGGTAATGATGACGTTCCATATACGCATTCCACAGGAGCGAGTCGGCTCTGGTGAGCACCGGATCGACGTTGAGCGTAGCCAGGTTGATATTCGGGATGGTGACTGGCTCGAGAACCGCCGGTTCGATGGGGGGATAGGAGCGGTAGGCGACGGGTTTCGGATTTCTCGGCGGGGGCAAGGTGATGAGCCCATCGCTCCGCATGCGCAGCAGCGCGACACGACAACTCATGTCCTTCAGACCGCCGTTTTCCCGGCGCCATCCCAGTCTTTCGCAGACTTCGCGCGACAGACAGGCGCGGTTCATTTGCGGCATCGTGAGCAACTCACGGATCAGATCGATCTCGGTCGGCGTAAAGTCGCGTCCGCAGTAGCGCATCGTTTAACTCGCGTTGCCCAGAGCGAGGGAGTGTTTGTAGGCGCGCAGCGCCTCCACCGTCCCGTAAAGACTCGTCGAGCCGCCGTGTGTGTCCAGCACCTTCCCCGGGCACCTCAAAAAGTCAGCGAAAATCGCTCGAGATGTGTGTAATAGAAAGCTCCTCGACCGCTGATGCGGTCGCTGCGCGCGCAACGGATCGATTTGGCTCCGGCTGCTGGCGGCCACGCCACCGGCTCGGTATGGTGTGGGCTTTCGGCCGGAGTCCCGGTTCAATGACGACGATGATTTGCGGCTCGCTGGCGTACGACACCGTCATGGTGTTCGACGGCCGCTTCAAGGACCACATCCTGCCGGATCGCATCCACATGCTGTCCGTGTCGTTCCTCGTGCCGCAGTTGCGCCGCAACTTCGGCGGCGTCGCCGGCAACATCGCCTACAACCTGAGCCGGCTCGGCATCAAGAGCCACGTGCTCGCAACCGTCGGGGATGATTTCGATCCGTATGAAACCTGGATGCGTCGGAACGGTCTGAGTCTTGAGTACGTGCGCCGCGTGCCCAACACCTACACGGCCCAGGCATTCATCACAACCGACCTCGATGACAACCAGATCACCGCCTTTCATCCGGGCGCGATGCAGCACGCAGGCGAACTCATCGTGCCGCGCGGCGCCGGGATCTCGCTCGGCCTCGTGGGCCCCGATAGCCGGGACGCGATGATCCGGCACTCGCAGCAGTTCGCCGACGCCGGAATTCCCTTCATCTTCGATGTCGGCCAGGGATTGGCGATGTTTGGTGGCCAGGATCTCGAGGCGTTCATCGAGCAGGCGAGCTGGGTGATCGTCAACGACTATGAAGGCCAACTGGTCCAGGAACGCACCGGCCTGACGCCGGTACAGATTGCCGCGCGTTGCAAGGCTTACGTCGTGACCCGGGGCGCGCAGGGCTCGAGCATCTTCACCGCCGACCAGGTCGTCGACATCCCGGCGGTGCGTGCCGAGCGCGTGGTCGACCCCACGGGCTGTGGCGATGCCTACCGGGCCGGCATTATCTACGGCCTGACCCACGGACTCGACTGGGAGACGACGGGCCGGGTCGGCTCGCTGATGGGCGGGCTCAAGATCGCCCACCACGGCACTCAGTCGCACGGCGATGACCTCGCGGACCTCACCGCGCGCTTCGAGGCCGCGTTCGGTTATCCGCTGTGAGCGACAGGCACGCAGCTGCACCCAGCCGGACGCACCGGACCCGTATTGCGGCGGGACTCCTCGCCGCGCTGGCCGCGACCGCCGTGTTCGCGCAGGCGACGCCCCCCGCCGAGCTGAACCCGCAGCCGGCCGGGCCGATTGCGACCCCGCCCGCGGGCGCGCCGCCCGCTGCGGCTGCCGCGCTGCCACCGAAGGGCGCGACTGAGCTGCTCGATGAGCGCCCGGAGTGGGCGCGGACGCTGCAACGCATCGCCGACGGCGTGGTCACGATCCAGGTCGATCAGACCCGTGCCTTCGACACCGAATGGAATGCGACCGCGCAGGCCACGGGCTTCGTGGTCGATGCCAAGCGCGGCCTGATCCTGACGAACCGGCACGTCGTGACGCCAGGTCCCGTCACGGCGCAGGCGGTGTTCCAGAACCGGGAAGAGGTGCAGCTCTACCCCGTCTACCGCGATCCGGTGCACGACTTTGGCATCTACCGCTACGACCCGGCGAAGCTCAAGTTTGCGAAACCGCAGGAGATCGCACTTGCGCCGGAGGCGGCCAAGGTCGGCACCGAGATTCGGGTGGTCGGGAATGATGCGGGCGAACAGCTGTCGATCCTAGCGGGGACGCTCGCCCGGCTCGACCGGGACGCGCCGGCCTACGGGGTCGGCAAGTACAATGATTTCAACACCTTTTATTACCAGGCCGCCTCGAGCACGTCGGGCGGGTCGTCCGGTTCGCCGGTCATCGACGTCAAGGGCCGGGCGGTCGCGCTGAACGCGGGTGGCTCGAGCCAGGCGGCCTCCAGCTTCTACCTGCCGCTCGACCGCGTGGTCCGCGCGCTCAAGCTGCTTCAGGACGGCAAGCCCGTGCCGCGGGGCACGCTGCAAGTCGTGTTCGAGTACACGCCATACGACGAGCTCGAGCGCTTGGGGCTGAAGGGCGACACTGAAGCCGCCGTGCGGCGCAGCTTCCCGAAGCAGGTCGGCATGCTGGTCGTTAAGGAAGTGAAGCCCGGGTCGCCGAGCGAAGGCGTGCTCGAGCCGGGCGATGTGCTGGTGCGGATCGACGGCCGCTACGTGACGGAGTTCCTGGCCCTCGACGCGCTGCTCGACGATTCGGTGGGCAAGACCGTCCGGATCGAGGTGCAGCGGGGCGGTACGGTGCTCGACCGCGAACTCCCGGTCGGCGACCTGCATGCGATCACACCGGATGAGTACCTCGAATTCGGGGACGCAGTGGTGCATCGGCTGTCGTACCAGCAGGCGCGGCATTTCAACGTGCCGATACGCGGCGTGTACGTCGCAAATCCCGGCTATGTATTCGGCTCGGCCGGCGTCCCGCGCGGCGCGGTGCTGACGGCGTTCAACGGCAAGTCCGTCAAGGACCTGGACGATTTCGAGAAAGCGCTCGCCGACCTCGCGCAGGGCGACCGCGCGACGCTGCGCTTTTTCACGCTCGAGGATCCCCGCAACTCGCAGGTACGTTCGGTCAGGATCGACCGGCAGTGGTTCCCGGCCCGGCGCTGCAAGCGCGACGATGCGCTGGGCTGGTGGCCGTG
>Ga0209415_10018792_pt1 | contig 10887 bp, 8 predicted proteins | sample PeaSoiSIISIP2007_FD_187696 | JGI IMG/M metagenome (GOLD analysis project Ga0209415, IMG submission 187696) | Peat soil microbial communities from Weissenstadt, Germany - SII-SIP-2007 (SPAdes) (version 2) | ecosystem: Environmental > Terrestrial > Soil > Wetlands > Peat | place: Germany... | reverse complement strand
CCGGAAGACCGGGCGGCCGTGCTCAATACGGTTGGCAGCTTTGAGCTGGAATTCGGAGGGATTGAAAAGGCATTGTCGGATTTCGATCAGGCGCAACAGATGTTGGCGAATTCCCGAGATGCGGGGCTACGCGCGAGCGTTGCCTGCAGCCGAGCCTTGCTGCGGGGTGTGCTGGGACACTCCGCGGAGGCGGAGCGCACACTGCGCGAAATCGTCGACGATCCGCAGACACCGCGGTATTACGCGAGCGAATGCCTTGGCGACTTCGCCCAGCTCGCGCTACGTCGCCTAGACGGACCGGCCGCGGCGGAGGCCGCCGCGCAAGCGCTCGTGCAGTGGGAGGCCTCGACCCGACGTTCGCCATTCGCGCGCCTGCAACTGCTAACCTTTCAAGCCCAGGCCCAGGCCCTCAATGGACAGCCCGGCAGGGCCGATGCCAGCTACGCGCAGATTATGAGCGAGCTGCAGCGGCTCGGCCGGGATCGTGGCAATTGGGCCAACTACGTGCGCAGCAATCGAGTCGATGCCGCGGTCTCCAGCGGCGACCTGCACCTTGCACTCTCGTTGATCGATGAAGCGATCGGAACCCGGGCACAAGATGTGCCGGATCGCCCGCCGCCGGCCCTGTCGCTGTACGCGCGCAGCGGGGTAGCGGCCGACCTGGGACGATATTCCGAGGCACTTGCCGGTTTCGAGAAGGCCTCTGTATTGGCAGCGTCGCAAGATCGCACTATCGAACAGCGGGCGCTGCTGGACGCCGCGGTCGTGCTGTCGAAATTGGGCCGACGCGAAGAGGCGGAACAGCACTACCGCAGGGGCGTCGATATCGCTGGGCCCGAGCTGGCCGGCCAGGGACTCTCCGGCGATATTGCCCGACTTCTGACGCGCGCCAAGCTGGACCTGGATCGCCATCATTTCCACTCGGCACGTGAGAATCTGTCCCAGGCGCTCCAGCTGGCGGGGGGCGGCGCCGCCATGGTTGCTGCTTCGATTCAAAGATATCGGGCACTAGCCGATCTGGGCGATGGAGACGTCGATGAGGCGCTGCGCGACGCACGTGTCGCGCTGGAATCGAGCAAAGCGCTCAGAGGGGACAAACCCTTTTCCGTCTGGGTCGGGCAAACCGAGCTCGCGCTGGGACAAGCACTGCAGGCGCACGGTGATGTGCCGGGCGCCCGGCAGGCCTATGCTGCGGCTGCGGAGCAACTGAGCCACAGCGTAGAGGCGGCCCATCCGGCCTTGCAGCAGGCGCGCACCCTGCTGAGCGAAGCCTCAAGAGCCACCCCATAGGAATCGCTCGCGCGGCACCGCCGATCGGAAGCGGAAGTGCGGCGCCGAAAATTTTCATGTTACTTTTGTGCACCTGAAAATTGGCAACTCGCCGAATGAGCTCCAAATTCCACTACGAGGTCGTCATCGTCCATCGGCACCTGACACACTACCGGGTACCGCTCTTTGAGATCTTGCGCACATTGTTGCGCGCCGATGGCGTGAACCTGCGGCTCCTAATTGGGGATCCGACCGTTCAGGAAGCGAGAAAGTACGCGCCCGGGCGACTGGAATGGGCCGAGCATCTACGCGCGTGGTTCCTTTTCGGGGAGCGCGTTTGTTGGCAACCCTTTGGTTCGAAGACCGCCAACGCCGACTTGGTCATCGTAACCCAGGAAAACTGGCTGCTCTACAACCTTTGGGCGCTGACGCTTGGCCGGCCGCGCCGGATCGCGTTCTGGGGCCACGGCACCAATCTGCAGGCCGTCAATCCGGATGGCTGGAGTGCGCGCTTCAAGCGTGCCTTGGTCAACCGGGTGGACTGGTGGTTTGCATACACCCAGCTGAGCGTGGACATCGTGTGTCGCGAGGGTTTTCCGCGGGAGCGGGTCACGAATCTCGAGAACGCGATCGACACCCGTGTGTTGGCGCAGCAGTGCGGAGCCGTCACGAGCGCAGATCTTGACGCAGCACGGCTGCGGCTGGGAGTACAGGGCGCCCGTGTCGGCTTGTACTTGGGGTCGCTATACGAGGAGAAGCGGCTCCCGTTCCTGCTCGACGCTTGCGCGCAGGTGGTTCAGCAGGTGCCGTCCTTTCGCCTGCTCATAGCGGGTGACGGCCCGCAGCGACATCTGGTCGAGCAGGAAGCGCAATTACGACCGTGGCTGCGATATATCGGTGTGCAGATGGAGCGCGACAAGGCCATCGTCTTGCGCCTGGCCGAGATGATCCTGAATCCCGGTATGGTCGGACTGGGAATCCTGGATGCCTTTACGGCCGGCCTTCCCTTGGTCACAACCGACTGCCGAATCCACTCGCCGGAGATTGCCTACCTGCGGTCCGGCGAGAACGGCCTGATGACCGCGAATTCGGTCGAGGCTTTTGCCCAGGCGGTCGTCGGGTTGCTGGACGACGAAACCGAGCGCCGGCGTCTGGGCGCCAATGCCCAGTCCGCGTCTTCGCAGTACACGATCGAAAACATGGCAAAGCGCTTTCGCGCGGGAATCCACGGGGCGCTGCAAATTTGCCCCTGATTTGTTCGTTGGCCTTCCCTTGCATTGGCACGCATGCGGATCATTACCGCTACCCGGATCGCAACCGCTCCAAGGCACGGTCCAGCAACTGGAGACCGCCAAGCACCAGGAACATTGTGTTCGTGACGAGGTAGCGCCGCCACAGCCGGCGCGGTTCCGTGAACAGGCGATGCATCCACTCCAGACCGGATTCACGCATCCATCGGGGCGCTTGGCGCACCGTGCCGGCGTGAAAATCAAACGCGGCGCCGACACCGAGCATCACCGCTCGCACGGCGCCATGGTGCGCGGCCATCCAGATCTCCTGCTTCGGGCACCCCAGGCTGACCCACACCGTGCCCGCGCCCGAACCATTGATCGCCTCGACGATGGCGCGGTCCTCCTCCTCGGTCAGCGCGCGAAACGGCGGTGAGATTGCCCCGGCAATCCGCAGCCCGGGAAACACTTGATGCAGGCGTTCCTGCAAGCGGGCCAGCGTGTTCGCGCTGCTTCCCAGGAGGAAGATGGATTCGCCGTCTACAGCGGCGGCGGCGCAGTATGCCCAGAAGAAGTCGGGCCCGTAAATGCGCCGTTGGGCGCCGTGGCCCAGACGACGCAGCACCCACGCTACCGGCGCGCCATCGGGTGCGACCATGTCGGATTGTCCTAGGGCCGAGGAAAGCAGCGTGTCCCAGCGGGCGGTCACCAGCGCGTGCACGTTGCAAAAACACACGTAACGGCTGTCCTTTCGCTGCGCCCAGGCGCATACCCGCTGCAGCGCGACTAGCCAGCCGACGACGTCGACGGCAGTGCCGATGACCGGCTCGCGCACGCGCACCTCGCCTGCCTCGACCGACGGCAAGGACGGACTTGGCACCCGATTAGTGGCGGGCGACGGCGATGGCATCCTGGTACACGCCGATTAATTGTGGATAGTTTTCTTGCGCGCTGAACCGCTTTTCATGCACGGTCAGGGCAACCTCCCCCATGCGTCGCATCTGCGCCGGATGCTCGCGTGCCCAGCGCATCTTCTGCGCCAAGTCGCGCGCATTGCCCGGCTCAAACAATAGTCCCGTCTGTCCATCGGTGATGATCTCGGGCAGCGATCCGATGCGGCTGGCGATAACGGGAAGGCCATGCGCGAACGCCTCGAGGGCCACCAAGGGAAACGGTTCGAAACAGATACTCGGAACCACCAGGGCAAGTGCCTTGTGCATGCGCTGCGAGACAGCCGGGGCGTCGAGCCAACCGGTCGCTGTAGCCCCTTGAATGTCGCCGAGTTCTGCTTTCGCCGGCCCGTCCCCGACCCCTATGCAGGACAGCGATTCATCGCTTCGCAGGGTCTGCGCCAGTACGGAGATTCCTTTTTCCGGAGTCATGCGCCCGACAAAGAGAAATTTCTCCTCAGCGTTACCCGGGTGGTTGCCTTCGACCAGCTTCGGTGAAGCCGGCGCCAGGGCGAAATTGGGCTTGATGCAGATCTTTTCCGCAGGAAGCCCTGCGGCGATGAATTGGTCGCGGCAGAACGCGCTCAGTACGATGTACCGGCTCACCTTATTGGACCATGTCCCGAGAGCGCGGTGGGTGGTGAGCATTACGGCAACGGCCAGCGTCTGGGCCCGCGAGTTGCGATAGCAACTGTGTACCACCCCGGGAAGTGGCACGCGGCCAAGACAGTCCTGGCAGATGCGTCCGTCGCGCAGGAACATCGCCTGCGGGCAGGCCAAGCGGAAATTGTGCAGTGTCTGCACGACGGGCACGCCAGACGCCGATGCTGCCCAATAGATCGAAGGCGACAGTATGGCCAGGGTGTTATGAACGTGCAGCACATCGGGTCGAAAGCGCCGGATTGCCGCGCGCATCGCCTGGGCGCTGTTGGCCGACCAGACACAGTCACGGGCGGCCCGCACGCGATCCGCCATGCCACGCACCGCGAGTTCGTCATTGTGCCGTAGCAGTGCTTCGACCTCGTGCCCGCGCGATCGCAGCAGCGCAATCTCCGCTGTGACAACTCCGTCCTCACCACCGGGCATCTGGTAGGAGTTGTGTGCAACCAGGATGCGCAGCACGTTCAGTGCTCGTTCAGAACTACCCCGAGCACGTTGGATTTGTCGGCCGCCAGCGACTGGATAAAGCGCGCGCCACTGGGCGCCCGCGTGTGCCCGGACCGCGCGATCAGCACGTTGGCGCCAGCGCGGCCACTTATCCGTCGCGCGTCGGCGGCAAGCATTCCGGCAGGCGTGTCGATGATCACGGCCCGGAAGTTGGTATCCGCGCTGGCCAACAGCTGGGCAAAGACCGGCCTCTCCAGCAGCTCGAGCGGATTGGGGGGCGTCGGTCCCGCGGTCAGCACGAAGATGCCCGGAAACGCGCTGACCCGGTGCAGGCACTCTACCCCGCAGCGACCGGCCAGCAGGCTGGAGAGGCCGACCCTGTTGTCGCAGCGAAAATAACGGTGTTGGGAGGGATTACGCATGTCGGCGTCGATCACCAGGGTGCGCACTCCCAGCTGGGCAAATACCACCGCCAGGTTAGCCGCGATGAAGCTGCGGCCATCACTGCGGTCCGGACTGATCATTGCGACCATGGGATGCAGGCGCGGCGCTGTGACCGAACGAGCGGCGATCTGCGCACGCAGTTCGCGCAGACGTTCCACCACCGGATGGTCCGGCTGGTAGGCGGCAATCAGGTCTTGCGACAGGGATGGATCGTTCCGCTCCAATTGAGGAAAGGAAAACTGGCGTCCCAGCGCGAAGGCGACATCACTGCGCTTGATGAGATCCATCTCGACTGCGGCGTCGCCAAAGCGCATCCGGAACTCGGCGGCAACCTGGGCGACCCGCTGCGCATCCGTGGCACTTAGTCGCCCCGCCTCGACCAGGATGCGGCCGATTGGTTGATCGCTGATCTTCTTGCTTGCGGCCTTTACGTTGTCCGGATACGGAGCGGTCGGCGGGTCCGAATTCGAATACTTCAAGGATTCCGCCAGGGCCTCGTCGGGCAATCCCGGAAAAGCCGCACCCTCTTCGCCGTCATGACCCGGTTTGGAATCGCTCGCGTCTTGCACGCGTTGCGGCTTGGCCATTTGAGATCTCTTCACGCCGGTCTAGGTGCTTGGGCCAAGCGCGCGGCGCCGGAATCGCAGGCGCAGCCGCGCGCCAAGGGGCGAGCGCTCCGGCGCAATTGACACCCGCTTGCGGCCCGACGGTAATGACGCAAGTATCGGCAGGCCGAAAACCTGCAGGGCGTCTTCGATGCCGCGCACGCGGCGATCGCGCGACTCCATGCCCAGGGCTGCGGCGATTCCGAGCAACGTGCCGAGAAAAACACCCACCAGCAGGTTCAAAAGCACGCGCGGCCTCGACGGCTCAGTGGGAGGCAGTGCTTCACTCAGGACGGCCACGTTTGCCTGCTGGTTCAGGCTCTCCAAATTGGTTTGCGAGCGTCGCTGTGCTACCAGATCGTAGGCTTTTTGCGCTTCCTCAAGGTCCTTTTCCATGACAGCGGCCTGGTCGCGCTCCGCGCGCATCTCGAGCACGCGCCTTTTCTGTGCGTCCAGCGCGGCCTTAATTTCACTCTCGCGTTGCAGGTTGACCGAATTGGATGTGCCAACGCTGCCAGCAACCTGATGCATCAAGCTTGCCAACTTGGACTTGAGCGTCTCGAGTTCGGCCTCTGACGCCAGCAGCTGCGGGTGGTTGCTCCCGAGCTGATTCTTCAGTTCAGTTACCTTACCCTCGGAGCGGGCGATATCAGTTTGTATCTGCTGGATCACTGGGCTTTGCATGACATCGGGGGAAGTGCTTGCCTCGCCGAGCGCCTGATTTTGGCGCGACTGCGATTCGGCGCGCAGCGCCTGGATCGTCGTGAGCTGCGTGCTGAGCTCGTTGAGGCGGGCGTTTTCTACGTCGAGCCGCTCGTCCGTCACTGAGATGCCGTGACCGCGCTGGAACTCCGACAAGCGCATTTGCGCTTTTTCCACGTCGTCGCGCAACTGACGCGTGCGTGCCTCGAAGAACCCCGACGAAACGCGTGCCGGATCGGTGCGCAGTTCAAGACAAACGTCGACATAGGCCTTGGCGAACGCGTTGACCACCTTGGCGGCGAACACCGGATCCTGCGAGGTGTACTGAATGCTGATCACATCGCTTTCGCGCGACGGCTTGACGTCCACACGCTTCTCGAGCAGGCCGGCAATATACTGTTCGACGGTCCCCTTACCCTCCCCGTCTTCTCGCCACTGCGCGAGTGCGTCCGGGTCATTTTCCAGCCCTAGCAGGCGCACAACCCGCAGGCCCACGCGATCGCTGGTGATAATGTCAACCTGGGTCGCGGTATTCGTTTCCCCGCCACCATAGTTGGTCGGCACCATGAAACCAAACACCGGGTCCGGCAACCTGGGATCGGAAATGACGGTAGCAATCGGGCTGTACTTCTTGGGCATCAACAAGGTCACGGTCACGTCGGCGCCGAATACCAGGAGCAGCACCAGCAGGACCATGCGCTTGCGCGCGTTCAGGATGCGGAGAAACTGGGAAATCGTCATGATCGCCGATGGCGGATTCGAATGCGCACGGTTTGGGGGATGTCTGTCATGCCACCGTCTACTGCCTGAGCTTGGTGGATTCTTGACGCGCGGCTTCCTCGCGTGGCGCAAACTCGCCGATTAGCTCAATCTGCGCCGACTTCTTCAGCTGCGCAAGATCGTCCTGCACGGTTTGCCGGGCGCGCTGCTCCAGCAGATAGGCCTCGATCATCGGGCTGGCGCGGGCTTCGCTCACGGGCTCGCGCAAGATCTTGACCACCTGCTGTACCACTATCGAATTTGCCTGGTGAGAAAAGCGGACCGCACCCTCCGCGAGCCGCTGGAATTCCGCTACCTGATCCAGCGGCAACTGCTCCGCGGCGAGCACTTGCGTGGTAATTGTAAGGCGGGATCCGGTGGACTGTGCGGCGGAGAGCAGGGCATTCAAATTGTGGGACCGCTTCCATTGCGATCGCAGTTGCGCCTCGCGCTCGTCATTGGCCGCCGTGTCGATCGCGGAGTCCGGACCGAGGCGGAACTCGTGCAACCTGTACACACGCCGTTCCCGGAACAGGGCCGGATTTTTCTCGAAGTATTCATGAATATCTGCCGCGCTCGGCTTGGCGGCGGTAGCGCGCAACTGTTCGACATATGCGTGGGCAAGCACAGCGCGGCGCGCAGATTCCAACGCCGCCAGCACGTCCGGGTTGCGGTCGAGCTTTAGCCCGACGGCGGCTTGGACCACAATTTCCTGCTCGATCAGCTGGTCGAGCGCCGCCTGCGCCTCCCCGCCTGGGCTTGTGCGTGCTTGCGTCGCGGGAATCGGGGCGTTCTCGAGGAGAAAATTTACCTGGTGGACGGTGATCTCGCCACCGTTGACGCGCGCTGCCACTTGCGTAATCTTGCCCTGCCCATCATGCGGCGTACATGCCGACAAAAATGGAAAGAATGCAGTTGCCAGGATTCGCGCCGGAAACGGGGGCCAGCGTACCGGCAGACCGGCGCGGCGGTGCTTGGTCAAAGATCCGGCCCTGGGAGGCATGCTCATAAGGAAGGGAGATTGGCGCAAAACGCCACGTTGAACCGCTCACGAACGCCGCGCGGCGTCGTATGCGCAGTAATGCGGCCCCGCACGCAGGGCGCCACCATCACCTACCGGCAGCGGCCGCCCGCGCCGGACACTTACTTGCTGAGGAGCTTTGCCTTGCGACGATACGCAACTGCACCGATGAGTACCAAGCCGATGCCCATATATAACCACTCGGAAGGTTCGGGAACGCCCTTTACATGCGTCCAGCTACGTCCACCATACCAGTTGCCACCATTGTCATGGTCATTGTCTGCGCGCCAGCCCCCCTCATGTTTCGCCTGAAAATACGAATCGAACGACGCCTGCTCCGTCGGCCGGCCGCCATCCGCCGACGCCACGATGGCGCCCAGTAGTCCCGCCAAAAGAACTGCACACCTTGCTGCCTTGAAGCTCATTTCGCACCCCCGTACGTACTTGAAATGAAACGGGCCCCCCGGCCCCTACTAACCTACCACCTTTTCATGGTAGCCCCTGCCTTGCGCGGACGCAAGAGGAACTGTTCGCTCCGATACAAATTAGATGCGTCTTCTGGCGCTTACGCAACACCGGATTGTGCCTAGTCCGAACGGACTAGCCCACTCGTGGCCAACCGGAGTCGGGCGGTAAGGTTGCGCGCCGGAGCCGCAGACCCAAGCGTCGGCGAACCAGGATGTTGCAGCGCGTGGCTCGGTGGTGCACCGCAGAACCGAAATGATGCATCGCGCGACTGCGGGACGGCGGGACTTGGATAACGACAGTAAGAGCTGCGCGCTAAAAGCTGCTCTGCAGACTCAGGGTCGCGATGTTATCGCCATAGTTATATGCGGCGACGGTTGAATTTCGGTCCTCCCGATGGATATCGAGCGCGACCTTGAGCCATCGACGGGGATTCCAGATCACGCCGAGTCCCCCATAACGCGAGTAATCGACGCGGGTGGTTCCCGGCGGTTGGCCGTACACCACATCGTATACGTCGGTGAAGTAATTACGCTTCGTCCACTGATAGTATGCGTCCACTTCGATTTTCGCGCTAAACTGGTACGCGGGCGTGAGCCTGAAGGTTTCGGTAGTGGACGGCACGTACACGTTATCGCCCGAGGGCCCGTTACCGCGCAGGCCGTATACAGTGAGCCTACTCGCGGCGGTGACTTGCCAGAGGTAGGTCAGGTCATACGCGGGCCCGGAAAAATTGCGGTCCAGCAGCTGCATCTGGCCAGTCGCCGTATTCAAGTAGAGCAGCTCGTCATTGCTGCGCCGGACGAACCCCGCGTTGCCTTGCAGATGACTGGCCCCGCTGAAGGTCCAGTCGGCGCGCAGACCTGCCCCTAGATCGTGGTAGCCCGGAGGTATGAAGCTAGCCGGGCTGTTGTTGGGATACGTGCCTTCCACGCTGCGCACCAATAGGTCTACATGGTTGCCGGTGGACGGCTGGAACCGGATCCCGCCATCGAGCTCGGCCGTATTGACATCCTGGGTCTGAAAGGTAGTCGCCGAGTTCCTCGTCTGGCTGACTTTGCCGCCCAGTACGCCGCGCCAGTCCACTTCGAACGGGAAATCGACGAGCGCGTTCGCCGCGTTGAAAGTGATGACGTCCTTGGTATCGCCGCCGACATCGGCAAAATGGACGAGATCCACCGTTCGCACGATATCGATCGATACGTCCACATTGTATGGCAGGTTGGACTTCAGGGCCGCGCGGATGTCCTGCCGGGTATAGTCGAATTCGCCCAGCTGTGGATAGAGCACGCGTCCTATTGTTGCCGAGGCGGAGACTTGTTCGCGTCCGTAGGTCTGTTGGAAGGCGCCCATCAGGTCCGTCTCATACGAGGTAGCGGATTCCATGGGGATGCCAAACGCGCCGGAAGATCTAAAGAAATTGCTTTCATGCTGGACGATTTCACCTGGGCCGAAGGTAAATCCCGGCGCAGGCGCCTCCTGCGCCCGCACCTGCCCAGACGTAGCAAACGCGATCACGCAGGCAAGGACGGCGCGACGCACGGCGCAGACCGTGGCATATGTTGTTGCTCCGCAAGTCGGCCGCGCCGGCCCATGTGAGTGCGCCATTACACTCGCCGGCCGGCCTCCGCCCCTTTGACGCATTTCCCGCTGCTTTAGGCTCATTTTTCTTTGGTACATCGTTTGGATGGCTCGACTCGCCAACGTATCGGGCGCACGATCTTCAAACGTCGATGCGGCATGTGGATGCTTATTCCGTTTAAGTTTCAACCGGTGCGATTTTTCTGTGGACGGCAGAACCGGTGGATCTCCAACGGACAATTGGCTGATAATGAACTACGCGCCATCGTCCGCGCAAGGGGTGATGTGTCGTTTTTTCGTGCAAGGTTTGAAGTCAGGTAACTCCACATGGATACCAGACCCATCGAAGCGAGCAGCGTGGACGATAGTGCGCTCGGTCGCCGCGCGGTTGATTCCGCGGCGCGCGGCGCCTTGCTCGCTGCATCCGAAGAAGGCATACGCACGGCAAACACGCTAGGTGCAAATAGCCGTGCGGCGGCTCCTCGCCTGCGGCGCGCACTGACCCTGCCCGGCGCTATCGAGGCCGCGCTCGATCCATTCCTGGTCCTGTTTTGGCTCCTGGCCTTGGCGCACTACCTCGGACAAACATTCGATGCGCGCGTTCTGGTCGCGGGCGTGTTGGTCTTCACCCTGACCTTCCCCGGCAATGTCGCCTTGACTGACACCTTCTCCGTAATGGTGCGCAAGTCGGCGATGACGGCGCTCACGGTGCTGGCCGCGCTGGCGCTCTTCGACTATGCCAGCGCCTGGCTCAA
>Ga0209415_10018790_pt1 | contig 10887 bp, 9 predicted proteins | sample PeaSoiSIISIP2007_FD_187696 | JGI IMG/M metagenome (GOLD analysis project Ga0209415, IMG submission 187696) | Peat soil microbial communities from Weissenstadt, Germany - SII-SIP-2007 (SPAdes) (version 2) | ecosystem: Environmental > Terrestrial > Soil > Wetlands > Peat | place: Germany... | reverse complement strand
CCTCCAACGGGCACGGTGGACGCTCGCGGGGACGCTCCGCGCCCTCTGGAGCGTCCGCCCCGCCGCAGGGGATTTCCCGCTCTGGGGACGGTGGGGACGCTGGGGACGCTCGCTCTCTGGATGAGAGGGGCGAAGATGCGTTCAGCGACTGGCTCGACAGCCAGGGCATCGCCAGGGGATGACGCACGATGCGACGCGCCGCTGCACTCACTCGAGCCGCTGAAGCCGCCGTCGCCCTTGCGCGCGCGCTGCGGGACCTCGCCCGCGAGGAACGGGGAGACCGCCCATCCCGCGGCAAGAACGAGACGGAAAAGCCCAGACGCCGCCGGGGGGTACGTCTCCCCGCCGACACGCCGACCGTGGTCGACGAGGTAACCGCGAAGCGAGCGCAGGCAGCCCTGCGCCGAGCAGGTATCGTGACAAGGTAGCCATGGTCGATCGACGACAACCCGGGACGGGAAGCATCACGGAGCGACCGAACGGTCGCTTCCTCGTTCGCGTCGTGCGCGCGGACGGGGAGCGCAAGTCGCTCGGCACGTACCCGACAAGGGAGGAGGCCACTATGGTCCTCGCCGAGGCCCTCCGCCAGATGGCCGACGCCGGCGAGCTCTCCGTCGGAGGCGCGACGTTCCGCGCCGTCGGCAAGCGCGTGCTCGAGCAGCGCGAGCAAGACGGCGTCCGCGGCATTCGCACCGAGCGCTCCCGCTGGACCGTGCACCTCGCGACAGCACCGTTCGCGGACGACCCAATCGCTGCCATCACCTCCGGCGAGATCGTCGACCTTGCCCGCACGCTCGCCCGCACACGCGCTAAGGACCGCCGGCGCGGCCGGCGCATCTCCCGACAGACCGTGCAGCGCTGCCTCGCGCTCCTCAGCGCCATTTTCGACGAGGCCGTCGTCTCCGGACACCGGGCCGAGAACCCCTGCGCTGGGCTGAAGCTCCTGCGGCGTCTGCGGACCGACGCGACGGCGACCGAGGACAAGTGGAACGTCCTCACGCCCGACGAGCAGACCGCGGTCCTCGCGTGCGAGCGCATCCCGGAGTGGGCACGCCTCATGATGGCCTTCGCCGTCGGCACCGGCCTCCGGCAGGGCGAGCAATGGAACCTCGAGAAGCGTGATTTGCATCCGACCAGCGCGCGTCCCCACGTCCTCGTCCGCTACGGCAGCTCCGGCAAGGTCCCTAAGAACGGCAAGAGCCGGCGCGTCCCGCTCTTCGGCATCGCGCTCGACGCTGCCCAGCGCTGGCTGCGCGTGCTCCCCTCGTACGCGCCCTCCAACCCCCTCGGGCTCGTGTTCCCGACCGCGACCGGTGCACGTCGGCCTGTGGGCACGCCCGACGTTTCGCGCCGCATCGTCGACGCGAGCGGCAAGCGAAGCCGTATCGTGAAAGTCGACCTGTTCCACGAATGGATGCGCGCCGTCGGCATCGCCCACCCGATGCGCTGGCACGACCTCCGGCACACGGCAGCGAGCTCGCTCGTCGCGGGCTGGTGGGGACGCCGCTGGTCGCTCGAGGAAGTTCGCCAGATGCTCGGCCACTCGAGCGTGCTCGTGACCGAGAAGTACGCGCACTTCGCCGAGAGTGTCCTCGACCAGGCCGCGAGCCAGACCGAAGCGACGCGTTGCAGCGAAGGATCCACGAAGGATCAGCGAGTCTCCGATGGAGGCCCGATGCCTTCGTCGCTCGCCGCAATCACGAGCGACTTCACTTGTTTCGACGGGGTGAGCCGAGGGGGACTCGAACCCCCGACCTACGGATTAAAAGTCCGCAGCTCTACCGACTGAGCTATCGGCCCGCTTTTCAATGGTTCGCTTTTGCCACGGTACGGGCCAGGCGTCGATAGCGGTCCGCCATCGTCCGAGCTCGCGGGCCAGCGTAGTGAGGCGCGCCGGGGGCTTTCACGGCGCCGAGCGGTCGGTGGTCGCCTTCGCCCCTTGTCGCTTGAGCCGACACCGGGATCGCGTTACTGGAAGGGTCCATGAGGGGAGCTCTTGGCCCTTGGGCCATCGCGACGCTTGCCCTCGCGGGCTGTAGCTCCCCCTCTTCTCCCGGCGCCTCCGACGACGCCGGCACCCCCACGCCCGTGGACGTGAGCGACTACGTCGGCAGCGACTGGAACGGCACCGTGGTGACCACGGCCACGTGCGGCACGCCCGCGCCCGGGACGAGCTACGGGGTGGTCGGACTTTCCTTCGTCGCCCAGGGCTCCGGCATCTCCGGCACGCTCACCACCGAGGCGGGGTGCACGTTCGACTTCGCGGTGTCCCGCGCGACGGCCACGCTCTCGAACGCCCCGGTGAAGTGCACCTCCACGGTCGCCGGGATCATGGTGGAGACCACGTACTCGGCCGTCGTGCTGACGAACTCCGACGGTCAGAGCCTGACCGGCACCTTCACCGCCATGGCCACGGCCGACGGATCGAGCTGCACATCCACGGGGACCCTCACGGCCACCCGGTGACGGCGACGCCGCGATGATCGCGCACGCCCGCCGCACGCTCGCCCTCCTGGTCACGGCCGGAGCCTGCGGAGGCGCGAGGCCCCCCGGGACGGTCGCTTCACCTTCCCCGCCCGTCGTCCCCCCGCCGGCCACGGCGGCTCCCGTTCTCGCGGCGAGGCCGTCCGCCGCCTCCGTTCCCTCACCGCTCGCGTTCATCGAGGACGACTACGCGCGAGCGCTCGCCGAGGCCCGGACACGCCGCCTGCCCCTGTTCATCGATGCCTGGGCTCCCTGGTGCCACACGTGCCTGAGCATGCGCGCCTACGTCCTCTCCGACGCCGCCCTCGCGACCTTCGCGTCGCGCTTCGTCTTCCTGTCGATCGACACCGAGCGCGACGGGAACGCCGCGGTCGTGACCCGGCTCGGAGTCCGCGTCCTGCCCACGATGTTCGTCGTCGACCCGACCGAGGAGAAGGTCGTCTTCGCCTGGCCCGGATCCATGACGACCCCCGAGCTGGCCGACTTGCTCGACGACGCCTCCTCGACGGCCGCGCCCGCGCGCTGGCTGGACCGCAATCGCCTGGCCGACCGGCGCGTGAACGAGCTGGCCGACGCGAAGCGCTTCCCCGAGTGCGTGAGGGCGGCGGCGGACGAGGCGGCGACGATGCCTGCGGGGACAGCGCTGCTCGACGTCCTGCGCGCCGGGCTGGACTGCGCGACGAGCTTGCCCGCTGGCAGTCCAGAGCGCGGCCGGGTCGACTGGCTGGTCGCCGTGGCCGTGCGGACGGCGGCGGGGACGAGCGCGACTGCGCTCGCCGATGACCGCTCGGACCTGTACGAGTACCTCGTCTCCACGCTCCGGGCGCTCGATCGCGGGGCCGAGGCCCGTCGCCTGGCGGGGGACTGGGCGAGGTTGCTCGAGCAGGAGGCCGGCCGCGCGCCCACGCCGGCGGCCCGCGCCGTGTTCGACGCGCAGCGCCTAGGCGCCTACCTCGCGCTCGGCGAGCCCCGGCGCGCGGTGCCGATGCTGGAGCAGAGCGCGCGCGATTTCCCCGACGACTACAACCCGCCGGCGCGCCTGGCGACCGCGTACCTCGCCATCAAGCGGTACGACGACGCGCTCGCGGCGGTGAGGCGAGCCCTCGAGCGCGCGTACGGGCCTCGCAAGCTGCGCCTCTGGTCGCTCGAGGCCGACGTCCTGCTGGCCAAGGGCGACCGCGCCGGCGCGAAGGACGCCCTGCGCGCAGCCCTCGACTTCGCCCGGGCGACGCCGCTGACGAGCAGCTACCCGAAGCTCCTGGAGGCGCTCGAGAAGCGGCTCGCGGAGATGCCGTAGTCCTTACAGAACGGTCCAATTTCGAGCACACTCGCCTCATGAGCTGCTGCCACTACGCGCTCGTCCCCGGCAACGAGGCGGCGTTCGCCGTCGACCTCTCGGCCATCGCCTTCGGGCCCGGGGTGCTCGCGGACGCCGGAGAGCACCTCCGTGGTCTGTCGTGCCGTCGCGTCGCCGTCTTCACCGATCGTACCCTCGCGCGGCTCGAGCCCGTGGAGGTCGTGACGCGCTCTCTGCGGGGCGCCGCGGTGGAGGCCATCGTGTACGACGAGGTCCACGTCGAGCCCACGGACGTCTCGTTCCGCGCGGCCGCCGACTTCGCTCGCCAGGGCCGCTTCGACGGGTACATCTCGGTGGGAGGCGGCTCGGTCATCGACACGTGCAAGGCGGCCCTCCTCTACGCGACCTACCCCGCGGACCTGAGGGCCTACGTCAACGCCCCGATCGGCGAGGCGCGCCCCGTCCCCGGCCCGCTGCCGCCGCACGTCGCGTGCCCGACGACCTGCGGGACCGGGAGCGAGTGCACGGGCATCGCCGTGTTCGACGACCTGACCCTCAAGGCGAAGACCGGCATCGCGTCCCGCCGCCTTCGCCCGACGCTGGCCCTCATCGATCCCACCTGCACGCGCACCCTTCCGACGATGGTCGCGGCGGCGAGCGGCTTCGACGTCCTCTGCCACGCCCTGGAGTCGTTCACGGCCAGGCCCTACACGGCGCGCCCGCGCCCGGAGAGGCCGTCGGCACGCCCGATGAGCCAGGGCCGCAACCCGTGGAGCGACGTGGGGAGCCTCGAGGCGCTCCGCCTTGCGGGCACGCACTTCGTCCGCGCCGTCGTGGACGCCTCCGACACCGAGGCGCGCGAGGGGCTCGCCTGGGCCGCCACCCTCGCGGGGATCGCCTTCGGGAACGCGGGCGTGCACCTGCCCCACGCCATGTCCTACGCGGTCGCCGGCCTCGTCCGCGACTGGCGCTGCCCGGGCTACCCCCCCGACGAGCCTATGGTCCCGCACGGCATCTCCGTCGTCGTCAACGCGCCCAGCGTCTTCCGCGCGACCGCGGCGACGTCTCCGGGTCGCCACCTGCAGGCCGCCGGGGCGCTCGGGGCCGACGTCCGCGGCGCCTCGGAGGCGGACGCCGCGACCCTCCTCGGAAGCGCCCTCGTGGGCCTGATGCGCGCCACCGGCGTTCCGAACGGCGTCGGGGGCGTGGGCTACGCCGAGGCCGACCTCGACGCCCTCGCCCACGGGGCGATCCTGCAGAAGCGGCTGGTCGACAACGCACCCATGCCGGTCGACGAGGCGGCGATGCGAGCGCTCTTCCGCGGCGCGCTGGCGTACTGGTGACCCCGATGGCGGACACGCCTCCCGAGACGCGCGCGAGCTATCGCCACTTCCTGTCCCTGCCGACGCGGTGGATGGACAACGACGTCTACGGACACGTCAACAACGTCGTCTACTACGCGTACTTCGACACCGTCATCAATCGCTACCTCATCGCGGAAGGAGGCCTCGACATCCAGGGGGGCGCGGCCATCGGCCTCTGCGTCGAGTCGCACTGCAAGTACCTGCGCGCCGTCGCCTTCCCCGACGACCTCGAGGCGGGCCTGCGCGTCGCCCACCTCGGCACGTCGAGCGTCCGCTACGAGATCGGAATCTTCACCCGGGCCGAGGACGACGTCGCCGCTCAGGGGTGGTTCGTCCACGTCTTCGTCGACCGGACGACCCGCCGCCCGGCGCCCCTGCCCGGGCCCCTGCGCGCCGCGCTCGAGCGGCTCGTCACGCGGGCCTGAAGGCGGACACGAGATACTGGTCCAGGGTGCGGTCCCACGTGTACGCGGGCTCCCAGCCCCAGTCGGCGCGCGCCCTGGCGTCGTCGACGTCCTCGGGCCAGGAGGCGACGATCCGGGAGCGGACGGGGTCGGGCGAGTAGCTGGTCCGGGCCCCCGGGAAGGTCCGCCTCACGCGCTCGGCGATCTCCCCGGCGCTCAGGCTGAACGCGCCGACGTTGTAGACGCACGAGGAGAGCCGGTCGCGCGGCGCCGCGGCGATCTCGATCAGCGCGCGGACCGCGTCCGGCATGGCCATGAACGGGATGCGAGCGTCGGGTCCGACGAAGCACTCGTAGGCGACGCCCTTCGCCGCCGCGTGGATCATCTCGGGGCCGAAATCGCTCGTCCCACCGGCGGGGACCGTGTCGGCCGCGATGAGGCCCGGGAAGCGCAGTGCGCGGAAGTCGAGGCGCGCCGCTCCCGAGAGCGCCCCGATCTGGTGGGCATAGAACGTCGCGTACCGGCCGACGTGCTCGCAGTAGAGCTTGTTGCAGCCGTACATCGTGATGGGCACGTTCCAGAGCTCCTCGCGCACCCGGCCCACGGCGCGCTTCTCCTGCGGCGACGGCAGACCGTAGACGGCGATCGAGCTCGGGAACACGAAGCGGACGTTCCGCCCGAGCCGGGAGGACTGACTCTGCGCGGTACGGAGCACGTTCAGCGTCCCCTCCACGTTGATCCGGTGCGCGAGCTCGGGGTCGCGCTCGCTGCGCGTCGACAGGAGCGCGGCCAGGTGGAACACGACGTCCACGTCGTGGTGGGCGGCGACCTGGTCGAGGAGACTGCGGTCCATGATGTTGCCGGTGTAGCTCGCGGCGGCGAAGGCGCGCGTCGCGTCCCCGAGCGGCGCCAGGTCGATCGCCACGACGTCGTGACCGCCCTTTTCCGCCAGCGTCCGCAGGAGCGCGCTGCCGATCTCGCCGTTGGCCCCCGTCACGAGAACCGCCGTCCTCGGCATGAGTCGAGGCTAGCTCAGACGAGCCCGAATCGCTTGCCCACCCGCGCGAACGCCGCGACCGCGCGATCCACCATCTCCTCGGTGTGCGCCGCGGACAGCTGCACCCGGATGCGTGACTGCCCCGCCGGCACGACCGGATACGAGAAGCCGACCACGTAGATGCCCTCGTCCAGCATCGCGGCGGCGACCTCCTGGGCCAGGCGCGCGTCCCCGCCGCCCGCGGCGCGCGGACCGCTCATCATGATGGGCACGATGGGATGGATCCCCGGGACGATGCGGAAGCCGGCCTGCGTCATGCCGTCCCGGAAGCGCCGGGCGCTCTCCATGACCCTGTCGCGGAGCTCGGTCGTCGAGGAGAGGAAATCGAGCACGGCGAGGCTGGCGCCGACGACGGCGGGGGCGACGCTGTTCGAGAACAGGTAGGGGCGCGACCGCTGGCGCAAGAGGTTCACGATCTCCGCCCGTCCTGCCGTGAACCCGCCCGACGCGCCCCCGAGCGCCTTGCCCAGCGTCGAGGTCACGACGTCGACACGCCCCGTGACGCCGCAGTGCTCGATCGACCCGCGGCCTGTCGCGCCCAGGAAGCCGGTCGCGTGGCTATCGTCCACCATGACGAGCGCGCGGTAGGTGTCCGCCAGATCGCAGATGCGGTCGAGCGGGGCGATGTCCCCGTCCATCGAGAACACGCCGTCGGTCGCGATCATGCGCAGCCGCCGGCCCCGGGTCTTCTGCAGCGCATCCTCCAGCGAGCCCATGTCGCCATGCACGTAGCGGTGCCGCTCGGCCCGGCAGAGGCGGATACCGTCGATGATCGACGCATGGTTATACGCGTCGCTGATGACCGCGTCGTCCTCGCCGAGGAGCGTCTCGAAGAGACCACCGTTCGCGTCGAAGCACGACGAGTAGAGGACCGCGCCGTCGGTCGAGAGAAACCGGGCGATGTTGGCCTCGAGCTCCGTGTGCGCCTCCTGGGTGCCGCAGATGAAGCGGACGCTCGAGAGGCCGAACCCGTAGGCGTCGAGCGCATCGTGCGCGGCGTCGATGACGCGGGGATGCGCGCTCAGGCCGAGGTAGTTGTTCGCGCAGAAGTTGAGCACGGGCTCCGGGGCCTCCCGCACGCGGACGGTCGCCCCCTGCCTCCCGAGGAGGACCCGCTCGCGCTTCTCGAGGCCGGCCTCGCGGATCTCCGCGAGCGCCTGCCTGTAGATGTCCCTGGCGTCTGCGTACATGTGACCGCTCGCGACTCCCCTCCCCCCGTAGCTCGATGTTATAGGGTTTGCATGCTCGACCGCGTCCGAGACGTCCTCTACCGCGCGATCGCCACCCCCCGGGGCGACACCTTCGCCCCCGTCCGCTTGCCCAAGGACCTCGCCCGCCGCCTGAACGCGACCCTCGGCAGCCCCCTCGCCCCGCGCGACGAGCTCGTCAGGCGCGCCGCGGCTCGCGCGCGCCTGGCGGAGCTCCGGTCGGCCGGAGCGCCCCGGGAGAAGGCGACCGCCGGCCCCGCGCCGCTGCTCGTCTATTTCGAGAAGGACCGCAACGTCCGCGAGCTCGCTCGGATCGAGGATCTCCTCGGCGCCAGGGGCTACGAGTGGAAGCGGCTGGACGTCGGGGGCGACGAGGCGACGATGGAGTTCGTGACGCGCCTGTCCAAGTCCGAACGCGACGACCTGCCGGTCGTCTTCGTGGCCGACCGCGCCATCGGCACCTACGACGCGCTGGTGAGGGCCGACGTCTCGGGCGAGCTTGCTCGCCTGGTTCGCCCCGGCTGAGCGCGCCCGCCCGCGCGGTCAGCGCGGCCGGAGAAACTCCACGCTCGGGCCCAGGTGTCCGAGCCGGCGCGCCTGGAGGCACGCGGGCGAGCCTGGCTCGACGATCCGGCAGTCGTCCGGGCGAACCTCGTAGATGGCGCACGGGTAGCGGCCCACCACCGAGACGTCGAGCGCAGCGCAGCGGCCCTCGCTGCTCCTGAGGAAGCGCCAGCCGGGCGGGCGGTCGTCGATCACGGTCAGGCGACGGAGGATCTCCTCGCCGTCGGGCCGGGAGCGCACGCGAGCCTCGTCGGTGTCGAGCAAGTGCACCGTGCTGGGCCCGTGGTGGCAGCAGCGCCCGCACGCGACGCAGTCGCCCCCGCCGGGGTCCGGCTGCTCAACGAGCGGTCCGGTGAGCACCTAGCTGCCCAGCGGCCAGGCCGTGCGCGCCAGCGCCGGCGCGACGCGGCGCAGGTCCCGGCGCACGGCCTCGGCGGTCGGGCGGTCGCGTGCCTCGCGTCGCAGCGTCGAGAACAATAGCTCGGTGAGCGGCCCGAGATCGGGGCGACCGGCGAGCGCCCGAAGCGGCCCCGGGAACCCGTCGTGCCCGACGTGCATGGCGATCTGCGCGACCTCGCTGTCGGCGTTGAAGAGGACCCGGCCCGTGAGGGTCTCGAACGCGACGCAGCCGAAGGCGTAGACGTCGGCCTTCGCCGGGGAAACGTCGGCCTTCGCCTCGATGGCCCCCCACACCTCCGGGGCGCCGTAGGGGCCCGTCGCGCACCCCGGCCGCAGGTGCCGCCCCGCGAGCCCGAAGTCCACGAGCACCGCCTCCTCCCCGCGCCGCAGGACGACGTTGGAAGGCTTCACGTCGAGGTGAGCCACGCCCACGGCGTGCATCGCCGACAGGCCGCCGAGGACGTCGTCGAGCACCCTGAGCGCCCGCGGCATGTCGAGCCCGCGCGCCTCGAGCACGCGCTCGAGCGTCGTCCCCTCCACGAGCTCCATCACCAGGATGGGCTTCGGCTTGCTGCCGGCGTCGAACGTGACGAAATGCGCGAGGTTGGGGTGCTGCGGCAGCGCGATGAGCGCGCTGGCCTCCTCGCGGAACATCTTCATGAACTCCGCCTCGCTCAGGCTGCGCGCGACCGTGGCCGAGTACTCCGGGACCTTGAGGGCGAACTTCTCGGCGTCGGCCTCGCCCTTCTCGTCCGCGCGCGTGACGACGAACACCGAGCCGACCGCGCCCGCGCTCAGCGCCCGGAGCACGTAGAACCCTCCGACGGTCCGGCGAGGGGGGAGCCACGCCGGCAGCGCGTCGGCGAGCGGGAGGCTCTGCACGACCGTCTCCGCCGCCCCCTCCTTCGGCAGGTCGATCACCCGCCAGACGACGGTCGCGACGAGCCGGCCGATCGCCTTGGGAACGCCGTTCAGGAGATGATCCAGCGAGGACGCGACCACGTGCTCGACGAGGGAGGCGTCCGCGCCGGAGAGGACCCGCGCCACGGCGATGGTGAGCGGATGGGGCGTCGCCGGCGGCGACCTCGGGGCGTGCTCGGGATCGAGGCGACCCCTCGCGCCCAGCCCCAGCTGCGCCAGCGAGCCCAGCGCCGCCTCGAGCGACGAGACGACCTCCGGCTCGGCGCCCGCCCCCGACGGCGCAAGGCCCCGGAGCGAGCGGGCGGACGCCACGGCCGCCAGGGCGCCGCCCAGCCGCACGAGCACCGTGCGCAGCGCCTCGCTGCGCGAGGAGGCGTCGAGGGCGAGGTCTCGCGCGAGCTCCTCGAGGGCGCCAAGCCCGCCCTGCGCCTCGCCTGCCGCGGTGTCGGCGAAGAGCGCGTAGCGCTGCAGGACGTGCACGAGGTTCGGATCCATCGAAGCCTCGGCGAGCGTCCTCAGATCGGCCGCGTCGACGGCATGGGAGCTGACGAGCAGGAGCGCGTCGATCACGTCGCATGCCCCTACCCGGACGAGCGCGTCGAGGGCCCTCGCCAGCGCGGCGATGATGGTCCGGCGCACCGGCGAGGGCGGGCCCCGCTCGAAGCGGTCGAGCAGCGTCCGCGCGATCCGGAGCCCTCGCTTTCGCAACCGGGCCGCGCGCTGCGGCTCTCCGTCGTCCTCGCCCATGTCGCCATCAGCCAGGTGCAGGAGTGCGCGCAACCTGCGCGTCACGAGCGTCGGGTGCGCCGGGCCCCCCTTGCCCTGCGGGCTGGCCGGGAGCGGCTTGCCCTCCCGGGCGAGGATCCAGTCGGCGACGCGATCTCGCAGCCCGTCCAGGGCGTCGTCGATCCCGCGGACCACGTCGCCGCTCCCCAGCGAGAGCAGGTGCGCCAGGAGATCGTGCTCGAGCAGGCTCACGTCGAGGTCGCGCAGGAGCCCGAACGACGTCCGCCGGGCGATGGCCCCGGCGCGGCCCTGGGCGCCGTCTTCGTCGGGCGGCACGGCCTCGAGGGCATCCAGCGACCCTCGCGCGGTGGCGAGAGCGTCTCGCGCGAGCGCGTGCGCCTGCTTGGCGCCGGCACCCGCGAACGCCCGCAGCCCCCGCCCGATCTGGTCGCGGATCGGCTCC
>Ga0209415_10018789_pt1 | contig 10888 bp, 9 predicted proteins | sample PeaSoiSIISIP2007_FD_187696 | JGI IMG/M metagenome (GOLD analysis project Ga0209415, IMG submission 187696) | Peat soil microbial communities from Weissenstadt, Germany - SII-SIP-2007 (SPAdes) (version 2) | ecosystem: Environmental > Terrestrial > Soil > Wetlands > Peat | place: Germany... | reverse complement strand
AACGTCTAGGCCGGCAATGTCATGGCCGGGCTTGACCCGGCCATCCGTTCAGCACGGTGCCGCGACGGATGGCCGGGTTGATCCCCGGATCAAGTCCGGGGACGGCCATGGCGAGGCGCTTGCCGGCCGTCTCGGTCCCCTCGGAGCCCTGGCATGATCTACGCTGTTGCCGTCTTCGCGCCGCTGGTCGGCGCCATGATCTCCGGCCTGCTGGGCCGGTCGATCGGCGATCGCGCCGCCATGGGCGCCTCGGTCACCGGCATGATCGTCGCGGCGATCTGCGGACCGCTGGCCTGCTTCCAGCTTGCTGGCGGGGCCGCCGAGCCGGGTGTCGTCCCGGTCGCCACCTGGATCGATGCCGGCCATTTCCACGTCGCCTGGGCGCTGCGCTACGACATGCTGTCCGCCGTCATGGTGGCGATGGTGTCGTTCGTTGCCATGCTGATCCATGTCTACTCGATCGGCTACATGGCGCACGATGCCTACCCGCGCTACCGGTTCTTCGCCTACCTCTCGCTGTTCAGCTTCTCCATGCTGATGCTGGTGACGGCGGACAACCTGGTGCAGCTCTTCTTCGGCTGGGAAGGCGTGGGCCTCTGCTCCTACCTGCTGATCGGCTACTGGTACGACCGGCCGTCGGCCTGCGCCGCGGCGATCAAGGCATTCATCGTCAACCGCATCGCCGACCTGCCCTTCGCGGTCGGCATCGCCTTGATCTTCATGAAGTTCGGCTCGATCGAGTTCACCACCATCTTCCCGGCGGTCGCGGCGCACCAGGGGGACACCTACGCGCTGTTCGGCACCAGCTTTCCCGCCCTCGAGGTGATCGGCGTGCTGCTGTTCATCGGCGCGATGGGCAAGTCCGCGCAGCTCTTCCTGCATGTCTGGCTGCCCGACGCGATGGAAGGCCCGACGCCGGTCTCCGCGCTGATCCATGCCGCGACGATGGTCACCGCCGGCGTGTTCCTGATGGCGCGCATGTCGCCGCTGCTGGAATACGCGCCGTTCGCGCTCGGGATGGTGACGATCATCGGCGCCTCCACCGCGCTGATGACCGCGACGATCGGCTGCTGCCAGAACGACATCAAGCGGGTGATCGCCTACTCCACCTGTTCGCAGCTTGGCTACATGTTCGTCGCTGCCGGCGTGGGCGCGTATCAGGCCTCGGTATTCCACCTGATCACGCACGCTTTCTTCAAGGCGCTGCTGTTCCTGGCGGCCGGCTCGGTGATCCATGCGATGTCCGACGAGCAGGACATGCGCAAGATGGGCGGGCTGGGGCGGCTGATCCCGTGGACCTGCGCGGTGATGTGGATCGGCAGCCTGTCGCTCGCCGGCATCCCGCCGTTCGCCGGATCGTATTCGAAGGACGCCATCGTGTCCGTCGCCTATGCCTCCGGCACCGGCGTCGGCATGTACGGCTTCGTCTGCACCGTTCTGGCGGCGTTCCTGACCGCCTTCTACTCCTGGCGGCTGCTGTTCATGACCTTCCACGGCAAGCCGCGCGCCGACCATCACGTGATGGAGCACGTGCACGAAAGCCCGGCGGTGATGCTGGTGCCGCTGGTGCTGCTGGCGGTCGGCGCGGTGGTCGCCGGCAAGGCGCTGGACGGCGCGTTCATCGGCGAGGGGTGGCAGGAATTCTGGCACGGCAGCATCTTCGTGCGCGCCAGCAACCACGTGCTGGCCGCGATCGAGCAGGTGCCGGCCTGGGTCGATTATGCGCCGCTGGCCGTCGGCCTGGCCGGCATTGCGCTGGCCTACGTGATGTACATCGCGTCCCCGCTGCTGCCGCACCGGCTCGCCACCAGCTTCCCGGGCGTCTACCGGTTCGTGCTCAACAAATGGTACTTCGACGAGCTGTATGACCGGATCTTCGTGCAGCCGACGTTCCGCGTGGCCCGCGCCTTGTGGCAGGTCGGCGATGCCACGCTGATCGACGGCGTGCCGAACGGACTGGCGGAATTGGCCACCGACTCCTCGCGCCAGGTGGTGAAGCTGCAGACCGGCAACGTCGCCGCCTATGCGTTCTCGATGCTGATCGGCGTGGTGGCGCTGGTCAGCGTGTTCCTGTTGTTCCGGTGAGCCAAACGGCCGGTGACCCAAAAGGACTGAAGCCGATATGAATGAAGCGGGTTTCCCGGTCCTCTCGCTGATCACCTGGCTGCCGCTGGTCGGCGGCGTTGTGATCATGTCGGTGCGCGGCGACGAGGCGACCGTCGCCTCCAACGCGCGCTGGACCGCGCTGTGGACCAGCCTGATCGTGCTGGCCCTGTCGCTGATCCTGTGGGTGAAGTTCGACCCGACCGAGCCCGGCTTCCAGTTCGTCGAGGAAGTGAAGTGGCTGCCGGAATACGGCGTCGGCTACAAGATGGGCGTCGACGGCATCTCGGTGCTGTTCGTGCTGCTGTCCACCCTGCTGACGCCGATCTGCGTCCTGGCAAGCTGGGACGTGATCACCAAGTCGGTGCGCGAATACATGCTGATGTTCCTCATCCTCGAAACGATGATGGTGGGGATGTTCTGCGCGCTCGACTTCGTGGTGTTCTATATCTTCTTCGAGGGCGTACTGGTGCCGATGTTCCTGATCATCGGCATCTGGGGCGGGCCGCGGCGGGTCTATTCGGCGTTCAAGTTCTTCCTGTTCACCTTCGCCGGGTCGGTGCTGATGCTGCTGGCGCTGCTGGCGATGTGGTTCCAGGCCGGCACCTCGGACATGACCGTGCTGCTGAAGACGCAGTTCCCGCCTGCCATGCAGACCTGGCTGTTCCTGGCGTTCTTCGCCTCGTTCGCGGTAAAAGTGCCGATGTGGCCGGTGCACACTTGGCTGCCGGACGCGCATGTCGAGGCGCCGACCGCCGGCTCGGTCATCCTGGCCGCCGTGCTGCTGAAGATGGGCGCCTACGGGTTCCTGCGCTTCTCGGTGCCGATGCTGCCGCAGGCCTCGGTCGCGTTCGCGCCGTTCATCTTCACCCTGTCGGTGGTGGCGGTGATCTACACCTCGTACGTCGCGCTGGCGCAGGAGGACATGAAGAAGCTGATCGCCTATTCCTCGGTCGCCCACATGGGCGTCGTGACGATCGGCATCTTCACCTTCAACATCCAGGGCATCCAGGGCGCGCTGTTCCAGATGCTGTCGCACGGCATCGTGTCCGGCGCGCTGTTCCTCATCGTCGGCGTGGTCTACGACCGCATCCACTCGCGCGAGATCTCGCGCTATGGCGGACTGGCCGACCGCATGCCGGTCTACGCCCTGGTGTTCATGCTGTTCATGATGGCGGCCAACGGGCTGCCCGGCACCTCCGGCTTCGTCGGCGAGTTCCTGGTGATCGTCGGCGCGATGCAGGTGAATTTCTGGCTGGCACTGTTGGGCGGGCTGGGGATGATCCTGGGCGCCGCCTACATGCTGTATCTGTGCCGTCGGGTGATCTTCGGCCGGCTCACCAAGGCCGACCTGCGCACCATCCTGGATCTGTCACCGCGCGAGATCGCGGTGTTCGCGCCGCTGGCGGTGCTCACGCTGTGGATGGGCATCTATCCGTCGAGCTTCACCAGCTTCTTCGATGCCTCGGTGGCGGCGATGGTGCAGCACCACACCCAGGCGATGGCCGCGCCGGTGGCTGACCCCACGGGGATTGTCGTGAAGCTGGCCCAGGGGCTGCACTGATGAACGCTCCCGCACTGATGAACTGGACCCTCGCGCTGCCGGAACTGGTGCTGGCGATCGTCGGCATGGCGATCCTGGTATTCGGCGTGCTGCGCAAGGGCGACGCCACGTTCCCTGCCAGCATGTTGACGCTCGGCGGCTTCCTGCTCGCCGCCATCCTGGTGGCCTCGCGCACCCCGGGTGTCGGCTTCAACGGTCAGTTCGAGGTCGATTCGTTCAGCATGTTCATGAAGGAGCTGCTGCTGGCCGGCGCCGCGCTCTCGCTGATCCTGTCGCTCGACTACAACCGGCAGGAAGGCCTGTCGCGCTTTGAATTTCCCGTGCTGATGCTGTTCGCCGTGGTCGGCATGATGATCATGACCTCGGCGTCCAACATGATGACGCTGTATCTCGGGGTCGAGCTGCAATCGCTGTCGCTGTATGTGCTGGCGGCCTTCGCGCGCGACGATGCGCGTTCCACCGAGGCGGGGCTGAAGTATTTTGTCCTCGGCGCGCTGGCGTCGGGCCTGCTGCTGTACGGCATCGCGCTGGTCTATGGCTTCTCCGGCACGATGGACTTCGCGGAGCTCACGAAGCTGCTGACCAAGCCGGAGACCGCGTCGCCCGGGGTGATCGTCGGCGTGGTGTTCATCCTCACCGGCCTGATGTTCAAGATCTCCGCGGTGCCGTTCCACATGTGGACGCCGGATGTCTACGAGGGCGCGCCGACGCCGGTCACCGTGTTCTTCGCCACCGCGCCAAAAGTCGCGGCGATGGCGCTGGTGCTGCGCGTCATGTCCACGCCGTTCGGGCATCTGCTGGGGTCCTGGCAGCTACTGATCATCCTGATCTCGATCGCCTCGATGATCCTCGGTGCGCTGGGGGCGATCGGGCAGACCAACATCAAGCGGCTGATGGCCTACTCCTCCATCGGTCACATGGGCTACGCGCTGATCGGCCTCGCCCCCGGCACCCCGGAGGGCGTCCGCGGCGTGCTGGTCTACATGATCGTCTACGTGTTCATGAGCGCCGGTGCCTTCGCCTGCATCATCGCCATGCGCCGCCGCGGCCGCGCGGTGGAGCAGATCAGCGAGCTGAGCGGCCTGGCGCGCACCGATCCGGGCCTCGCGCTGGGGATGGCGGTGTTCATGTTCTCGATGGCCGGCGTCCCGCCGCTGTCGGGCTTCTTCGGCAAGCTGTACGTGTTCCTGGCCGCGGTGCAGAGCGGGCTGTGGGCGCTCGCCGTCATCGGCGTGCTGACCAGCGTGGTGGGCGCCTTCTACTATCTGCGCATCGTCAAGGTGATGTATTTCGACGCGCCGGCCGAGGCGTTCGATCGCCGCCCGGCCGCGTTGTCGTTCGTCGCCGCGGCGACCGGGCTGTTCACCACGTTCTTCTTCATCTTCCCCGCCCCCTTCGTCAACGCGGCCCAGGCCGCGGCGAAGGCGTTGTTCTAGTGGTCGGTGATCGTCAGTGATCGTCAGTGATCAGTGATCAGTGATCAGTAGCCCGCCAAACCTTTCCTGATCGGTGATCAGTCAGCCCCAGGGCCGCTCCTGCTCACTGATCACTGATCACTGATCACTGATCACTGATGGATAACGTCGGCCGGCGTCGCGCTTCGGGGGGCGCTTCGCGCGGCGGCTCGGCGCGTCTCTACAGGCGGCCCGGAACACGACCGCTTTGCGGGCGAGGATGGTGAGCCCCCGACTTTTGACGCGACGGAGCACCGTGGCATCTAGCATGCTTGAAATGTCCGGCGGAATAACGTACAATGAAGCAAGAAAGTGAGGTCCCGCTCATGCCACATGAACCGACCCGCACCGCGCGTATCGAGGCGCGGATCGCGCCCGACGCGCTCGCTGTCGTGAAACGCGCGGCCGAATTGCAGGGCCGCAGCGTCAGTGACTTTGTCGTCGCTGCCGCGCAGGACGCCGCGCAGAAGGCTATCGAGGAAACCCAGATCATCCGGCTGTCGGTCGCGGATCAGCGCGCGTTTGTCGAAGCCATTCTCAACCCGCCGCCGCTCGCGCGAGCCTTGGAACGCGCCATTGAGCGTCATGGCAGGCTGATCTCGGTATCGCGGTGACAGGGCCGTACGTCATTGAGCCTCTGGGCAGTTCCCATGACCGACGCGGCTTCATCTGCGGTGTCGCCGCGCTCGATCGCTACTTCCGGGAGCAGGTAACCCAGGATATCCGCCGGCGGGTGACCAACTGTTTCGTGGCGGTCGATGCCGCCGGCGACGTGGCGGGATACTACACCTTCGCCGCGACAAGCCTGCCGGCGACAGAGCTGGCGGCCGATGACGTCAAGCGTCTGCCCCGTTATCCGTTGTTACCGGCGGCGTTGATCGGCCGCCTGGCCGTCGCCGAGCGGCATCGCAAACAGGGACTTGGTGCGGCGTTCATCGTCGATGCGATCACGCGCAGCATGCGTGCTGAGCCGGCCGTCTTCGCCCTGATTGCAGACGCCAAGGATGCAGCGGCCTTGGAATTCTACAAGCGTCTCGGATTTCTTCCCTTCATGAACCGCCCGATGAGTCTTTTCCTGCCGGTTGGCGAAGCCCAGCGGCGGCTTGAGCGACGGTGACAATGACGGAACGTCGCATGACGGCGTGGCCCGGATTTCTCACACTCTTGCGGGCGCTGGCTCGGCCCCTCGCACCACAATGCCCCCCGCCATCATCGCGCGACAGTCGGAGAAATCCGGGCTGCAAATCGGTGCTGCGAGAGGGGGCCGGACCATAAAGGTTCTCGTCACGCGCGCGGCGATCAACAAAATGTGGACCCCGGGGATGGGCAGCGATATGCAGCGCTTCAGTGCCCATCGAGCGGCGTTCCTGAAGACCGCGACAGCCGAATGGGAACTCTGGCGCGTGGGCTCGGACGGGCGTGTCGACGTGACAGTTGCTGGTCCGACAGACGGAGACCTCGCGGATGCCCGATTTCGAACTGTCGCGCGACCATCCCGTAAGACCGCTCCTGATCACTGACCACTGACCACTGCCCGGAGGGCGCCATGCTGCTCGTCGTCGATGCCGGCAATACCAACGTCGTCTTCGCGGTGCATGACGGCTCCGGCTGGCGTGGCACCTGGCGCCTGCGCACCGACGCGCAGCGCACCTCCGACGAGTACGCCGTCTGGCTGATCACGCTGCTCACGCATGCGGGGCTGCGCAAGGACGACATCTCCGCCGCGGTCATCGGCACCGTGGTGCCGGCGGCGCTGTACCACCTGCGCCGGCTCTGCCGCGACTGGTTCGCGGTCGAGCCGCTGGTCGCCCGCGCGCCGCTCGACTGGGGCTTCGAGATCCGGGTCGACAACCCCGAGGAGGTCGGCGCCGACCGCCTGGCCAACGCGCTCGCCGGACACCGGCGCTTCGGCGGCCCGCTGATCGTGCTGGATTTCGGCACCGCCACCACCTTCGACGTGATCGGCGCCGACGGCGCCTATCTCGGCGGCGTGATCTGCCCGGGCATCAACCTGTCGCTCGGCGCCCTGCACCAGGCGGCCGCGCGCCTGCCGCGCATCGGCATCGGCCGACCGCAATCGGTGATCGGCCGCTCCACCGTCCCCGCCATGCAATCCGGCATCTACTGGGGCTATGTCGGCATGATCGAGGGGCTGATCGCCCGCATCCGCGCGGAATACGGCGGGCCGATGAAGGTCGTCGCCACCGGCGGCCTGGCGCCGCTGCTCGCCGAGGGCACCATGGTGATCGAACAGATCGACCCCGATCTCACGCTCGAAGGGCTGCGGCTGTTGGCGGAACGCAACCCCGCGCCCACATTGTCGCGTGAACGCGCACGATTGATCGAACACGAGTAGACAGACCGAATGAACGACTCCATCGGAGACCTTGCCTTCCTGCCACTCGGCGGGACGGGTGAGATCGGCATGAATTTCAACCTGTACCGCTGTGACGGCAGGTGGCTCGCGGTGGATTGCGGCATCGGCTTCGGCGGCGCGGAGCTGCCGGAGGTCGATATCATGACCGCCGACCCTTCGTTCATCGCCGAACGCCGCGACCGCCTCGTCGGCCTGGTCATTACCCACGCGCACGAGGACCACATCGGCGCTGTCGCCTGGCTGTGGCCGCAACTGAAATGCCCGGTCTACGCGACGCCGTTCGCGGCCGCCGTGCTGCGCCGCAAGCTGCTCGAGGCGAACCTGCTCAACCAGGTGAAGTTGCACGTGATTCCGCCCGGCGGCGCGATCGAGCTGAAGCCGTTCTCGCTGCGCTTCATCCGCATGGCGCACTCGATCCCGGAATCCCAGGCGTTGGCGATCACCACGCCGTACGGCGTGCTGCTGCACACCGGCGACTGGAAGATGGACCCGACCCCGCTGATCGGCCCGCCCACCGACGAGGCGGCGCTGGCGGCGCTGGGCAACGCCGGTGTGCTGGCGATGATCTGCGATTCCACCAACGCCATGGTGGAAGGCCATTCCGGCAGCGAGGCCGAAGTCCGGCAAAGCCTCGCCGCGCTGATCCGCGGGCTGTCGGGCCGCGTGGCGGTGACCTGCTTCGCCTCCAACGTCGCGCGGTTCGAGTCGATCGCGCTGGCCGGGCAGCAGACCGGGCGCAGCGTCGCGCTGGTCGGACGGTCGCTGCGCAACATGGAGGCGGCGGCGCGCGAGTGCGGCTACCTCGCCGGCGTGCCGGCCTTCCTGCGTGAGGACGACGTCGACGACGTCCCCGACGACAACCTGCTGATGCTGACCACCGGCAGCCAGGGCGAGCCGCGCTCGGCGCTGGCCCGCATCGCGCAGGACAACCATCCGCGCGTGGTGCTGGGGGAGGGCGATACCGTGGTGTTCTCCTCGCGCGTCATCCCCGGCAACGAGCGGGCGATCACCGCCGTGCAGGACGCGCTGGTGCGCCGCGGCGTGCGGCTGATGACCGACGCGGACCACCTGGTGCACGTCTCCGGCCACCCGGCGCGCGACGAGCTGCGCCGCCTGTATCGCCTGGTGAAGCCGCGCTACGCCGTGCCGGTGCACGGTGAATGGCGCCATCTGACGGCGCACGCCGAGCTGGCGCGCGAGGCCGGCGCGGAACCGGTGCTGCTGGAGGACGGCGACGTGCTCAATCTAGCTCCCGGCCGGGTGGAGGTGGTCGACAGCGCGGTGACCGGGCGCCTGGTCGTCGACGGTAACCGGCTGGTGCCGCTGGGCGGCGGCGTGATGGCCGCGCGCAAGCGCATGCTGTTCAACGGCGTCGCGGTCGCCAGCTTCGCGATCGACGCTGCCGGCCGGCTGGTCGGCCGGCCGCGCCTCAGCACGCCGGGCCTGTTCGAGCTGGATGACCCCGAAACCGACCGCATCACCGGCGAACTCGCCGACAGCCTCGCCGACCTTCCCGCTTCGACGCGCCGCGACGATGCCGCGCTGGCCGAAGCCGCCCGCGCCGCGCTGCGCCGCGCCCTCGGCAAGCGGCTGCAGAAGCGCCCACTGGTCGAGGTGCACGTGCTGCGCGTGTCGTAACGATGAACTGGTTCACCGGGTGCGTGCTGTATGTGCTGATCTGGTGGGTGGTGCTGTTCGCCGTGCTGCCCTTCGGCACGCGCCCGGTCGCGCGGCCCGACGAGCACACCGGCTGGCGCGGCGCGCCGGAGCAGCCCCGGCTGCTGCGCAAGGCCATCGCCACGTCGATCGTGGCTGCCATCGTCTGGCTCGGCGCCTACCTGCTGATCACCAGCCCGTATCTCAGCTTCCGGCACGGCTGGCTGGCGCCGCCGCCGGAATAACCCGCAATTCGCTTGCGGCGTCGTGGCACGTCGCGGCTTGCTGCATTGTTCGCAATCGCATCTGCCCGGTGCCGTGATGAACCGGTTGCTCGACGGCTGCATCGCCGCCCGCCGTGGCGTGATTCCCGCCTCCGCATCCGCGGCTGATCGCGTGAAGGCGATTGCCTGATGTCTGTCGATCAGAAATTGGGCCGTAGATGCCTGTTCTGCGTCATTTTGCACAGATGCGCAGCAAAAACGGGCTGGAGACCAAAAATTTGTCCGTGAGGAACGCGTTTTTCGGTGGACGGGCGCGCCGGGCCGTAGAATCATGACGGCAGGAAGAGGAGAGTTTCCTCGACCTGCCGTGTGACTGGCGTTTCCTCCCTAAACTTGGCCCGCTGCGCCATGGGCGCGCGGGCCTTCTCTTTTTTTCCCATATCTCCGTCGCCGAGTCACGCGATTTTGTTCGTATTGGGGCAGATTTGTGAGGGTTTGTTACGTGCCGCTCTTGTGCGGCGCAGCAATATATTACAGCGCGGTATGTAGGTTGTATCCGCTCGTGATCGGACCTGGAGTGCCGGCGATTCGCAATTTGCCCGCATGACGTCAGCCGATTGCTGGCCGGCCCGCGGTGGGCGGCTCGCCGTCGATCGTGCGAGACCGCGCATCGTCCGCAAGAAAGCAAGGTTCCACGCGGAGAACGCCGAGACCCGCGGAGGGCCGCGGAGGGTAGCGGAGACACGGCAATGCGCGTCGCGCGAAGCGCCGTGCCTTCCCTGCTTCGCGGTCCTCCGCGCCATCTCCGCGCATCTCCGCGTGGAACCTTGCTTGCTTTGCCGCGACCCGCGCCGGTCCGCCCGGAATGAGAACGCCTGCCACCGAGCCGCCGCCCGCGACAGTGCAAGGAATCCAGGCTAGGGTCCGCCCCAAGATGAACGCTCCCCATTGAACGCCTGACCACGGACCGAACCACGATGCGCCTCTCCCACAGTTTCGTGCCCACGCTGAAGGAAACGCCCAGCGAGGCGCAGATCGCCTCGCACCGGCTGATGCTGCGCGCCGGGCTGGTGCGGCAGACCTCGGCGGGCATCTATGCCTGGCTGCCGGCGGGCTTCCGCGTGCTGAAGAACATCGAGCGCATTGTGCGCGAGGAGCAGGACGCGGCCGGCGCGCAGGAAATCCTGATGCCGACGATCCAGCCCGCCGAGCTGTGGCGCGAGAGCGGGCGCTATGACGGCTACGGCAAGGAGATGCTGCGCATCCTCGATCGGCACGAGCGCGAAATGTTGTACGGCCCGACCAACGAGGAGATGGTCACCGACCTGTTCCGCCAGTCGGTGAAGAGCTACCGCGAGCTGCCGCAGATCCTGTATCACATCCAGTGGAAGTTCCGCGACGAGGTGCGCCCGCGCTTCGGCGTGATGCGCGGGCGCGAGTTCCTGATGAAGGACGCGTATTCCTTCGATCTGGACTACGCCGGCGCCGTGGTCAGCTATCGCAAGATGAT
>Ga0209415_10018788_pt1 | contig 10888 bp, 11 predicted proteins | sample PeaSoiSIISIP2007_FD_187696 | JGI IMG/M metagenome (GOLD analysis project Ga0209415, IMG submission 187696) | Peat soil microbial communities from Weissenstadt, Germany - SII-SIP-2007 (SPAdes) (version 2) | ecosystem: Environmental > Terrestrial > Soil > Wetlands > Peat | place: Germany... | reverse complement strand
GGGAACAGCTCTGGCCGGCCCGCTACTTGGGCGCCAATATGCCGCTCTCGAACGACGACAAGCCCGATCTCGATCTGTTGCAGCGAATCGATGCGCATCTGACGCGCATTCTTGTCGAGCACCGCCCGCAGCCGTTGAAGCCGGAGATTCTCGATGCGATGCGGGCCAGCCAGGCGGGTTTCAAGACGCGGCACGCCGCGTGAGCTGCACGGCCAGCCGCGGACTCGCCGCGCTTGCGATCGGCTCAGGCAGCCGATGCACCTGCCCGCAGACGCCGGCCGCGGGCGCGACGAGAAAGCAGCCGACCACCAGAATCATCAGCATCAGCCCGATCGAAACGCTGATGATCGCCGTCAACGAGCTGCCGATCCGAAGCCCGATCCAGTGAATGGCGGTGAAGATCGCGATGAACGCAATGGCAAGCGCGCGCGGATTGAGCGCCGCGGCCGGCGATAGAGCGCCGAGAAACGTCACGGCGGTCATCGATACATAGGCGAGCGCGGCGACGTTTACAAGCCAGTCGCACCAGCCGATGGCGAATCCGACACCCTTGCCGAAGGCGCGCCGCGCGTAGACTCGAAACCCGCCGGTCTCGGGAATCATCGCGGCGAGCTCGGCGACTGTCACGGCACCCATCAGCGCGTAAAGGCCGCCCAGGGCCCAGAACACCATGATGAGCGCGCGATCCCCGAGCGCCGCGGCCACCAGGCCCGGAAGACGCAGGATGCCGACGCCGATCGTCGAGCCGAAGACCAGCGCGAGACCAAAGCCGAGCCCCAAGATTCGGCGCAGCGGGCGCGCGGATTGGATGCTCACTTAGCGAGCCAATTCCTTCACCAATCGGTCCGCGTGGTAGATATTCTTGAGCGCCTCGCTGATGCCCGTCACGTCCACCGCGATCGCGCGGTTCACGCTGCCATCGTAGCCGAAGTCCCCGCCCAAGGACTGTATGTTCCCGTCGAAGATCAGACCGATCGCCTCGCCGTTGTGCCCGATGACGGGTGAGCCCGAGTTGCCGCCGATGATGTCGTCGGTCGAGACGAAATTAAGGATGGCGTGCGGATCAATGGCTTTTTGCGCCTTGATCCAGCTGTCGGGCAGCTTGAACGGATCGAAACCCGTCGCATGAGCGTAGGCGCCGGCGAAATTCGTGGTCGGCGCGATGGTGCGGCCGTTCTCCCGGTAGCCGGCGACGGCGCCGTACGAGAGCCGCAGCGTGAAGGTCGCGTCCGGATAGGTGTCTTTCCCCTCGAGCGCAAAGCGTGCCTTGGCAATCAGCGCGGCATTCTTGGTGATCACCGCTTTCACGTTGTCCTCGTAGTCGGCCCGGACCGCGCGCGCAGGCGCGTCGAGCGTGCGGACGAAGTCGATCAGCGGATCGTGATAGGCATCGATGCCGCTCGCGCCGCCCGCCAACAGCCGGGCGCGCAGCTCGGGGTCGCTCAACTTGGTGCCGTCCACCACCTCACGGGCGATCTCATCGGGACTCTTCTTGCCGAGCAGCGTGCGCACGTCGGGGTCGGAGGTGCCGAGATCCTCGCGCACCTTGGTCAACCACCAAGCGAGTATGGTCTTTTCCACACTCGGGTAAATGGGGGCGGGTGAGATGATCTCCTGCTTGAGCGCCGGGAAGTGCGCGTCCTGATATTCCTCCAACCTCTGCCCGTCGGGTTTGCCGATCTCGGCCGCGTATCGATTGAGCGCGATGGCCTCTTTCAGCAGCGGGGAGAACCCCTGCGGATAGCGCTCGAGCAGCGCATTGCGCACGAAGATGGTGCGCTGATGCGCCACCGCCGCCGCGATCGCATCCCAAGCCCCGCCGTCGCTCGCCGCGAGCTGCGGATCGGCGGCGACTCGGCGCCGGAATTCGTTCTCGGCGCGCACCTTATCCGCAACGAGCGATCCCTCCACCAGGGCGAGTTGCCGGCCTTTGTAGGCCTTCAGCGAATTCTCGATCGAGAACAGCAGGGTTTTCGAGGTGCGCGCCTCCTCGGAGCCCTTTGTAGCAAACTCATTTAGAACACCGCGTAATTCGGAAAACGTGTTCAATATGAACGGCTGAACGGCATCGCGCTGAAGTTCGAGCTGCGCCAGGGTATCGTCGCGCTCGGTGGCGCCGGGATTGCCGCTGGTGAATGCGATATCGCCTTCCTTAACCCCGCGAGTCGCGAATTTGAGGTACGTATCGGTGTGCAGCGGTTTGCCGTTGTCGTAGATGCGCACGAAGGCAGTGTCCAGATCGTAGCGCGGAAAGGTGAAGTTGTCCGGGTCGCCGCCGAAGAACGCCACGCTCTCTTCCGGCGCGAACACCATGCGCACATCCTGGTAGCGCTTGTATTTGTACAAATCGTATACGCCGCCTTGGTACAGCGTCACCACCTGGCAGCGCACGTCGGCCGCCGTGCCGCAGGCGCTTTCGATCTGGGCCTTGGCCGCGCGCTCCGCCTCGTGGAATGCGCGGTCCGATTTACCGGCGGTGGCCGCCTCGATTTGCTTGGTCACGTCGGTGATTTGCACCAACTGGTTGGCCTCCATCGCCGGGCATTTCTGCTCGTCGGCGGCGGTGGCGGCATAGTAGCCGTTGGCGATGTAGTCGCTCTTGGCGCTCGCCAGGTCGCTCAGGCATTCGCGAGCGCAATGATGATTGGTCATGACCAGACCGTCGGAGGACACCAGGCTGGCCGAGCAGCCGAGCGCCAACCGGATGCTGGAGAGCCGTGCGTGATCGAGCCACGCGGCATCCGGCGCCCAGCCGTATTTCGCGCGCATCTTGGCCGTGGGAAAATTATCGAGGGTCCACATGCCTTCGTCGGCGAAGGCGGGAATCGCCATGGTGATGGCGATAGCGACGGCAATCGCGGCTGGCAGCATGGTCGTGCGAATTGACTTGTTCATCCTAACTCCGTCTCGAGTTGTTGGCGGTCGGTCGATCCGCAAGCAAAAGCGGAGCGACCGCCCAGATATTCACATGTTAGCGCACCTTGGTAAGTGCCACTGAGGCAATCGGCGAGCGGGGAAAATCATGCGAAACCCTTCGGGATCACTCCATGCTCGCGCGCTTCGCGCTCCAATCCCTCGCGAAAATCGGGATGAGCGAGCGAGATCATGGCCGTTGCCCGTTCCGGAACGGACTTGCCTTTCAAATTGACCACACCGAACTCGGTGACCACATACATCATGTCCGAGCGAGGCGTCGTGACCACGTTGCCGGGCGTGAGATTAAGCACGATGCGGCTCTTGCGAATTCCATGGCGTTCATAGGTCGACGATAAACAAACGAACGACTTGCCGTCCTTCGATGCGTAGGCACCGCGGGCGAATTGCAGCTGGCCGCCGGTGCCGCTGATGTGGCGGTGGCCCGAGGACTCGAACGACGCCTGGCCCTGCAGGCTCGGATTTTGACGTCCCGCAATTCGCTTTTCCGGTCGGCCAAGGCGCGGTCGAATACGTCCGGTTGCGCAAGTACCGCGCCATAGTCCACCCAGTCGCCCGACTTCACCAAGCCGGCCGCTTCGGCTGCTGTGATCCGGCGCGCCGATTTTCCATGCATCGATCTGGTCATGCGGCCGTGGTATTGCGTGAGCTCTTGTTCGAATGGCGTTGCGTCGCTTAGGAATATTAGCGTACTTTTGAGCCGGTATTGCTAGAGTGCCGGAAGTCGCCATCGGGGCCATCAGCTGCACATGGCGCGAGCCTACACAAGGGGAGGGCGGCCATGTCAGACAGTCCATTTATATTGCGATCGGATGCCGGCGGCGCAACGACGCTGACGCTCAACCGCCCGGAGTCGCGCAATGCGCTCTCGCTCGGCATGCTGCAGGCTCTGGCGAATGAGCTGGATCGCGCCGCCACGGATCCGACGGTGCGCGTCGTGGTGTTGAAGGGAACGGGCGCGGTCTTCTGCGCCGGACATGACTTGAAGGAAATGCGCGATGCGCGCTATGGCCGCGACTACGTCGAGGCGTTGTTCGCCGAATGCACGAAAGTCATGCTGGCGATCCTCCAACTGCCTAAGCCGGTCATCGCCCAGGTGCACGGCATCGCGACCGCGGCCGGCTGCCAACTGGTCGCCACCTGCGATCTCGCCCTGGCCGCGGAGGATGCTCGTTTCGCAACGCCCGGCGTCAACGTCGGGCTCTTTTGCTCGACCCCCATGGTGGCCTTGTCGCGCAATGTGGGGCGCAAGGCCGCCATGCGCATGCTGTTGACCGGTGAGCTGATCGATGCGCCCACGGCGGCGCGTATCGGGCTGATCAACGAGGCGGTGCCGGCCGCCGCATTGGCCCATCGGATCGCGACGCTGGCGGCGGCAATCGTCGCCAAGTCGCCGCTGATCCTCGCGATCGGCAAAGAGGCGTTTTATCGTCAGGCTGAACTGTCGCTCGCCGACGCTTATGCGTATACCGCCGGGGTGATGGCGCACAATTTATCGAAGCGGGACGCGCAGGAGGGCATCGGCGCATTCTTAGGCAAGCGAATTCCGGTTTGGACCGGACAGTGACCGGCCGACCATCGCGGCATTACGGCGCATGAGCACACTGCGCCGCGACCTCGGCGCGGATGATCTCGGCCAGGCGTAGCGCGCCGGGGCCCGCGTAGTCGCGGTCGGCGAACACCAGGTAAAGTTCGCCCCAGCGCTCGCCGCCCTCGCGCAGCGGCAGTTGTTTGAGTACGCCGCGGGCGAGGTCGTTGCGCACCCAATCCTCGGCATACCAGGCGAAACCTAGCCCCATGCCGGCGGCATGAATCGAGGTGGCCTTGTGGCTCACCGTCCAACTTTGCTCCGCACCGAGCCAACTGCCGCTGCGGCGCTGGCTGCCGGTATCGCGAATAATGAGGTGGCGGTGCTGGCGCAGATCCTGCATCGTCAAATCGCGTCCGAGCCGGTGCAGCGGATGATCGGGGTGCGCGGCCGCGATGAAGCGCAGCCGCATCAACGGATCTCCGGCGAAACCCTGCGGCACCCGAGAGCAAATCGCCAGATCGACCCTGCGCTGCAGAAGCGCCTCCTCCGTGCCGCTGAGCACGGTTTCGTAGAGCTCAATGCGCGTCTGCGGCTGCTCGCTCGCGAAGCGCGCGAAGCATTGCAGCAGGAGCCAGGTCGGGAAAATAATTTCCACCGCCAACCGCAACTCCGGTTCCCAACCGGCGGCGAGGCTGCCGGCAGCCCCTTCGAGTGCAACCGCCTCCTCGAGCAGGGCCTTGGCACGGCGGTACAACACCTCACCGGTCGGTGTGAGCTGCGCTTTGCGCCCGATCACCTCGAAAGCCTTCACGCCAAGCAAGGCTTCGATCTTCTGCACCGCGTAGGTGACGGCGGACTGGCTCTTGTGCAGCACGGCGGCGGCCTGGGCATAGCCGCCGGCATCGACCACCGCCAGCAGCGAACGCCATTGTTCCAATGAAATCCGTGTGTTAGACATAAATGATTACAAAATTAGATTAATAGACCCTAATTATTGTGCTTTTTTATCTAATAAAACAATACTTAAATGGGTGCAGCCGGAACAAGGGGTTCCGCCCAAATTTAAGGAAGCGTACCGATGACCACCCTATTGCAGATCAATGCCAGCCTGAACAACGGTAACGGCCAGTCGAGCCAACTTGCGAACCAATTTGTCGCGGCATTTCACCAGCGCCATCCGGTTGCCAAGATCATCGTGCGCGACGTCGCCGCGGCCGATCCTGTGCCGCACCTCGATGCCGAACGCTTTGGCGCATTCACGACCAAGCCCGAGCAGCGTACCGCGCGGCAGCGGGCGGTGGTGGCATACTCCGACGCCATGATCGATGAGCTGCGTCAGGCGAAGGTGATCGTGCTGGGTCTGCCGATGTACAACTTCGGCGTGCCCTCGCAATTGAAGGCCTACTTCGATCACATCGCCCGCGTCGGAGTCACGTTCAGTTACACCGATAAGGGCCCGGTGGGTCTTCTCACCGGCAAGAAAGTGTATGTGTTCGCGGCTCGTGGTGGCCTGTATGCCGGTACGCCCATGGACACGCAAACCCGTTATGTGCGGGATTTTCTGGGCTTCATCGGCCTTCGCGACGTCGAATTCGTCTACGCTGAAGGCCTGGCCATCAGCCCGGAGAGCCGGGAAGCGGGTCTGGCCAAGGCTGCGGCCGAGATCGCCCGGCTCGCCGCCTGATATCTTTCGCTTAAGGAGGATGCGCCATGAATAACTTATTCGATTCCGTGAAGCCTTATGCCGATGTCGCCGGTCGCGTGCTGATCGCCACCGTGTTCGTGTTGGCGGGCTTCGGCAAGATCAGCGCCTATACAGGCACCCAGGTCTACATGCAGCACGCCGGCGTGCCCGGCGCCCTGCTGCCGCTGGTGATCCTGCTCGAGCTGGGCGGCGGCATCGCCATCGTCGTTGGTCTGTACACGCGGCCGGTGGCCTTGCTGCTGGCCGGCTTCAGCATCATCGCGGCGCTGCTGTTCCACGGCGGCTCGGGCGATCAAATGCAGCAGATCATGCTGCTCAAGGACTTCGGCCTCGCCGGCGGATTCCTGTTCTTGGTAGCCAACGGCGCCGGGCGGCTGAGCGTCGACGCTCGAAGGAGATCCTAAGATGAACACTCGCACCCTGGCCCATGTCATCGAGTCGGTACCGACTTCCGACGGTGCCGGCGTCAAACTGCGCCGCAGCTTGGGCAGCCAGCGCGGCCTGCATGTGGATCCGTTTCTGATGCTCGATGAGTTCTACTCCGACAATCCGGACGACTACATCGCGGGCTTTCCGCCGCACCCGCATCGCGGCTTCGAGACCGTCACGTACATGCTCGATGGGCACATGCGCCATGAGGATCACCTCGGCAATCGCGGCGATCTTGGCCCCGGCAGCGTGCAGTGGATGACGGCGGCGCACGGCATCATTCACTCCGAGATGCCGCAGCAGAGCGAAGGGCGCATGCGCGGCTTCCAACTGTGGCTCAATCTGCCGGCGAAGGAAAAAATGAAGCCCGCCGGCTATCGCGACATTCCCGCCGGCGAGATCCCGCTGATCAAGCTCTCGCAGGGCGGTGAGGTGAAGGTGATCGCGGGTTCGATCGAGTTGGGCGGCAAGGCCATCAGCGGCCCCGTGAACGGCGGCGGCGCCAAACTCAGCACCGATCCGTTGTACATCGACGTACGCCTGCCGGCTGGAGCGGAATTCAGCGCACCGGTGGCCGCGAGCCACAATGTCTTCCTCTATGCCTACGAAGGCAACGCCCGTATCGGTCCGGCCGGCGCGACCAAGCCGCTCCCCGCTCGCGCGGCCGGCGTCTTGTCCGACGGCGAGGGGGTGCGCGTGGAGGCGGGAGCCGAGGACGTGCGCTTTCTGCTGCTGGCGGCAAGACCGCTGCGCGAGCCGGTGGTGCAATACGGTCCGTTCGTGATGAACACGCGCGAGGAAATCGAGCAGGCGATCGCCGACTATCGCGACGGACGCCTGGCCACTGCGGTTACGGCGAGCTAGCGGGAGCGGTTCAGGGTATCCTGTGACGGCTATTGGCCTTGACAACGACTGTCGTTCCTGGGATGCATGAACCGCTTCAGCACCAATTCACAGCAGCCCGCGCTGCGCGGCAATAACCGACCGGCAGCAAGCCGCTTGCAGCAGATTCTGGATGGGGGGCGCTTTGCGCTGACCGCGGAAATCACCCCGCCCGCCTCGAGCGATCTGGCCGAACTGCTCTCGAAGGCGGCGCCGCTGAAAGGCTTGGCCGATGCGGTCAACGTCACCGACGGCGCCGGCGCGCGCGCGCATCTGGATTCGACGGTTGCCGCGAGCGCTTTGCTTGCGCAGGGGATCGAGCCGATCCTGCAGTTGACCTGCCGGGACCGCAACCGAATCGCCTTGCAAAGTCAGCTGCTCGGCGCCGCCGCGCTCGGCATCGTCAACATCCTGGCGCTGCGGGGCGATGATCCGAAGGCCGGCGACCAGCCGGAGGCGAAGCCGGTTTTCGATCTGGATGCGGCCGGCCTTGCCGCGACGGCGGTCGGCATCCGCGACCTGCATGAACTGCCGCACGGGCGCAAGGTTGGCGGCTCGGCGAATTTTTTCGTCGGCGCCGCCGACTCGCCGATCGATCCGCCCGACGGTTGGGTGCCCGCGAGCTTGATAAAAAAAGTCGAGGCCGGCGCACAATTCGCGCAGACTCAATTCTGCATGGATGCCGGCATCCTGCGCCGATACATGGCCCGTCTGGCGGAGCAGGGACTCGCCGGGCGCGTGCATTTGCTGATCGGCGTCGCGCCGCTCTCATCGGCCAAATCGGCGCGTTGGATCAAGCACAATTTATTCGGATCGATAATCCCGGATTGGATGATCGAGCGCTTGGAGCGCGCCGGCGACCCCACCGCCGAGGGCTGTGCGATGTGCGTCGATCTGTTGCGCGAATATTCGGAAATTCCAGGCGTCGGCGGCGCGCATATCATGGCTCCCCTCAATGAAGGCGCGATTGCCCGGGTGATCGAAACCCTGCGCGCGCTCTGACCGGTGCGCGCGCCCGGGAATTACGGGATCATCCAGCGCAAGACATACTGCTGCAGAACGACCAAGACTCCCAAGATCAGCGTCAATGCAACGCTGTGTTTGAAGGTCCGCGCCAAGATCAGGCCCTCCCGGCCCTTCAGTTGCGTGACGGAGGCGCCGGTGACGATGTTTTGAGGCGAAATCATTTTGCCCATGACGCCGCCGGATGCATTGGTCGCTGCGATGAGAATCGGGTTCAACCCGAGTTGATTTGCCGCGACCACTTGAAGATTGCCGAATAGCGCATTGCCGGAGGTGTCGCTGCCGGAGAGAAACACCGCGACCCATCCGAGAAATGCCGACAATATCGGAAACAGGATGCCGGCCGCCGCAACGCCGAGACCGAGTGTGTAGATCATGCCCGAATAGTTCATGAGATACGCAAGGCCCACGATCAGCATAACCGTCAAGACGGCCAACCAGGCTTGCCGCAAGGTCGCGGCGATGGCCACAAGGAACCGGCGAGGGCCAACGCCCACCAGCGCCGCGGTCACGAGGTTCGCGAATAAAATGGCCGTTCCCGTGCCGAGCGGCTGGAAGGTCCAGTTCGCGGCATAGGCCTTGTGGTACAGGGTGATGTACACCGCATTGTGCAACCCGGGCCAATGAATGATTTGCTGACCGGCGATCGCAATTTTGAGGTGCGTCCAAGCGATGACCGTCGCGGCGACCACCGCCCACGGAATCCAGCCCTGCCAGGGAGGCACGGCCGCGTGAGCACCCGCTGTTATCCCACTGGGTTTATGAATCGCGTACGCGGGATCGGCCTTAGGCGACCAGATGCGCAGAAACGCCAAGGTGACGCACAGCGAGGCGAGCGCCGCCAGCACATCGGTGAGCGAATAATCGAGATAGTTCGACGACCCGAATTGCGCCAGTGCAAAGCTGCCGCCGGCGACCGCCAAAACCGGCCAGAGCGCGCGCACCGAGCGCAGGCCGCCGTACAGGGTGATGACATAGAAGGGCAGGATGATGGCGATGAAAGGCAGCTGCCGGCCAACCATGGCGCCAAGCTTGACGGCGGGAAGATCGGTCACCTGGGCCAGCACCGTGATCGGCACCCCCAGCGCGCCGAAGGCTACCGGCGCGGTACCGAATATGAGCGTGAGGGTGAGGGCCTCGAGCGGCGGCAGACCGATGAGAATCAGCAAAGCGCTGGTGATGGCGACTGGAGTGCCGAATCCGGCGATCCCCTCCAACAGGCTGCCGAAGCAGAAGCCGATCACGACGATGACGATTCGCCGGTCATCGGGCAGGTGGCTCACCACCCATTCGCGAAAGGCTTCGAAGCGGCCCGAGACTACGGCGATGTTGTAGAGAAGCAGTCCGTTGACCACGATCCACATCACCGGCCAGAGTGCGAACACACCACCCGCCGCCACGCTGTCGAGCGCGAGGCCGACCGGGAACTGCCACACCCCGGTGGCCAAGACCAGAGCTACGACGAGACCGGCGAGCGATGCCTGCCATGCGGGGCGGCGCAGCACGCCGAGCGTCACCAACACGGTCGCGATGGGGACCGCCGCCACCAGCACCGATAGGACCAAGCTTTCCCCCACCGGCGTCAATGGCTGATTGAACATGATTGTGCTTCCTCAAAAGACGCCCGTGTTTGATCGGCTGCCGCCGCGTTGCTTTGGACCTCGGACGGCAAGCATCTCGTTTTCACCTCGGGTCTCGAACCGAAGTTAAATGCCTCATCCAGGATCGCCTCAGCGTCGTTGTGGTGAGCGGCGGCAACCAACTCTCGATGTACGGCAGCGATGAATACATCCTGACATACAACGCCGAATTGGGTCCGCCATGGCGAACTTTAGAGCGCTGGCTGCAAGTCTACTATCCATTTTTTCACGCCGACCGCATCAAGACGCCGACGCTGTTTCTCGGGGGCGACAAGGACTTCAATGTGCCGGTTAGGGGAGGCGAGCAGATGTACGCGGCGCTACGGACGCTCGGTGTGCCGACCCAGCTCATCGTCTACCCCGGCCAGTTCCACTTGCTGACGCGTCCGAGCTACATCAGGGACTGCGTCCAACGCTACCTCGCCTGGTTTGACCGCAATTTGGCGCCGGCGGCCCCCTGAGGTTTGCGGCCTGCGAAATGGCTCACAAAATCGCAATCTGCGGGTGAGCCGGTCTCGCCCCTAGGCGGGCGTCACAGCAAGAAGTGTGATTCACAACCGCCCACGTTTCGGCTCCTTCCCGGACCCTAGAGCATGTTGCAAAGGGCCTGTGGGCATGGGTCCCACAGCGCCCCTGTGCAACCGGTTTCCCAGGGCATCCATTCGAGTGAGGGAGCGCGGCCTTGTCTCATGCAGCACGAAAGACGGCGGCTGCCAATTCGCACCACGAGTCGGCATCCGCGCC
>Ga0209415_10018787_pt1 | contig 10888 bp, 9 predicted proteins | sample PeaSoiSIISIP2007_FD_187696 | JGI IMG/M metagenome (GOLD analysis project Ga0209415, IMG submission 187696) | Peat soil microbial communities from Weissenstadt, Germany - SII-SIP-2007 (SPAdes) (version 2) | ecosystem: Environmental > Terrestrial > Soil > Wetlands > Peat | place: Germany... | reverse complement strand
TTCAGGAGCCGATCGAGTTCGTCCGCGGCGCGGAGACCGACCGCTTCCCCATGACCCAGTGTGACGGCGCCACGGCGCCGCTGGCCTTGGAGCGCCTGTCCGTGATCGTGAGGCCCGAGAGCGCCGAGCGCCCCGCGGTGGTCGCTGAGCTCGCGAGCGTGAAGGGACCGCAGCTCGCGCCGGGCGTCCGGCGCGTCGACCCCGGCCTCATCGAGCGCCTGCAGCTCATCTCCGACCACTTCGCCAAGCCGGGGATGCCCGAGCGCATCTCGATCGTGTCCGGCTATCGCCCGGGGAGCACGGGCAGCTATCACGCGTCGGCGCAGGCGCTCGACATCCACTTCGAAGGGGTTCCGAACGAGGCGCTCGTGGACTTCTGCAAGACGCTCGAGAACACGGGGTGCGGCTACTACCCGAACAGCTCGTTCGTGCACTTCGACGTCCGCCCTGCAGGGACCGGCCACGTCGCCTGGATCGACACGAGCGGCCCCGGCGAGCCTCCGCACTACGTCGCGAGCTGGCCTCCAGCCCCCGAGCCGGACGTGAAGACCGCCGAGGTCGAGGTGAACCCGTACGCGCAGCCGGTCCCCGCGCTGCCGCCCCTCCCTTCGGTTCGCGTAGTGGAAGAGCGCGTGCGGGCTGCGTCGATCAACGCTCCGCTGCGCCTCAAAGACTGGGAGTGACGCTGCCCTCGACCCGAGGCGCGCGGCGAGGGGTCCCCCGAGCCTCGGGCGCGCCCACGCGAGCGTCGAGGCCGTTCCTGGCGGCGGAGCGCCGCTCAGAATGACAGATGGGGGGTATGTGTGAGAGATCGTCGTTCCCATGAAGCGATCTCGCCCCGTCCTGGGTCCACTCGTCGGTTTCGCGGCGCTCGTCGGCGCGTGTGGTACGCCCACGAACAAGGCCGCACCTCCCGCACCTTCGGCCGCTCCCTCTGCGAGCGCGTCGGCGGCTCCGGCCGCGAGCGCGTCCGCGTCCGCTGCGGCGGCAGCCGCGAGGGACGCGGGGCCGAAGGTCGACTTCCAGCTGAAGGTCGCACAGTTCATCGAGGCACCGCTCACGGCCGACTTGTCGAAGCTGCCTCCCGAGGAGAAGCGCGCGATGGACAAGCTCATCGAAGCGGCTCGCCTGATGAACCCGATCTACGACCGCCAGGTGTGGAGCGAGAACCCCGCGCTGCGTGAGAAGCTCGCGAAGGATGCGTCGGAACAGGGCAAGGCGATCCTCGAGTACTTCGACATCATGCGCGGGCCGTGGGACCGGCAGGACGACTGGAAGCCGTTCGCCACCGACAAGCCGCACCCGAAGGGCGCCGGGTTCTATCCCGCGGACCTCACGGCCGACGCGTTCAAGGCGTTCGTCGCGGGGCACGCGTCCGAGAAGGAGGCACTCGAGAGCCTCACGACCGTCGTGAAGAAGGACGGCGACAAGCTCGTCGCCGAGCCGTACTCGAAGGCGTACGCGGAGTGGCTCGTGCCGGCCGCGAAGCTCCTCGAGGAGGCGGCGGGCGAGACGAAGAACAAGTCGCTTGCGAAGTTCCTCAAGTCGCGCGCCGCCGCGTTCGCGTCGGACCAGTACCGGCCGAGCGACAAGGACTGGATGGATGTCGACGCGCGGGTCGAGGTGACCATCGGCCCATACGAGACGTACGAGGACACGCTGCTCGGGCAGAAGGGGGCGTTCGAGGCGTACGTCATGGTGAGCGACCCGGAGGAGTCGGCCAAGCTCGCGAAGTACAAGAAGCTCCTCCCGATGATGGAGCAGAACCTCCCGATCCCGCCGGGAGCCCACGGCGCGCGCGGCAAGGACAGCCCCATCCACGTCGTCGACGTCGTCTACACGAGCGGCGAGGCGCGCTCGAGCGTGCAGGCCATCGCGTACAACCTGCCGAACGACGAGGTCGTGCGGAAGGAGAAAGGGGCGAAGAAGGTCCTCCTGCGGAACCTGAGCGTGACGAAGTTCGAGAAGATCATGCGGCCGCTCGCCGCCGGTATCCTCGATCCTTCTCAGGTGCCCCTCCTCTCGGGAGAGGCGTTCTTCGACGAGACGCTCTTCCACGAGCTGTCGCACAGCCTCGGCCCCGCGTTCGTGCGAGGAACGAAGGACAAGGAGGTCCGCGCCGCGCTCGAGTCTAGCTTCACGCCGCTCGAGGAATGCAAGGCGGACGCGATGGGCGCCTTCAACGTGCTCTACCTCATCCAGCGCGGCGATCTGCCCAAGACGCTCCACGATCCGCTCCTCGTCTCCTACTTCGCGGGCCTCTTCCGCAGCATCCGCTTCGGCACCGCCGAGGCGCACGGCAAGGGCTCGGCCGTGCAGATCAACCGCTACATGAAGGAGGGGGGCGCGTCGCTGGACCCGAAGACGAAGCGGATCACCGTCAACCTTCCCAAGTTGGAGCTCGCCATCGGAAAGCTCGTGCACGACCTCGCGGTGGTGCAGTGGGAAGGGGACAAGCACGCGGCCGACGAGATGCTCGCGACCTACGGCGAGGTGAGCCCGGAGATCAAGGCGCTCATCAAGGGGATGGAGAGCATCCCGGTCGACGTGAGGCCGGTGTACCCCCTGGCGGGCGAGGCGGAGAAGTAGGAGGGGGAAGTGTCGCCGCCGAGGGTCGGGCGGTCCGCGACGATCGCCCGGCTGCTCGCGTGGGCGACCGTGGTCGGGCCACTGCTCCTCGTGGTCTCGCCGTGGCTCGAGAGCGCGAGCACGTACGGCACGCACGACTGGGACTTCGAGACGGCGAACCGATACCTCGCGAAGCTCTCGCTGCTCACGTATCACCAGCTGCCGTTCTGGAACCCTTACGTGTGTGGTGGGCTTCCGGCGTGGGGGTACGTCGAAGGAGCGACCACGCTCGTTTCTCCGTGGCTCGTCCCCTACCTCGCCCTGCCGATGCCCGTGGCGCTCAGGGTCGAGGCCATCGGGTCGGGGCTGCTCGGCGCCGTGGGTGCGTACGTGCTCGCGCGGCGGTTCACGGAGAGCTACGCCGGTCGCGCTCTCGTCGTCGCGCTGTGGGCCTGCAACAGCCGCTGGGCGCTCCAGGCCGCCGTCGGTCACACGTGGCACATGATGTACGCGTGGACCCCGTGGTGCCTCTACGCGTTCGATCGCAGCCTGTCGCCGAAGGCGCGCTTCGTCGACGTCCTCGGGCTGGCCGTGTGCTTCGCGTTGCTCCTCTACGGCGGCGCCATCTACCCACTACCGCACGTCGTCCTCGCCCTCGCCCTCTACGCGGGTGTCCTCGCGATCAAGGAGCGAGCCACGCGGCCGCTCACGCGGCTGCTCGCATCGGGAGCGCTCGGCGCGGCGCTGTCGGCGCCCAAGCTGTTGCCGATGCTCCGCGAGTACGCGCGGACCCCACGGATCATCGAGTCCACCGAGCTCACCCGCGCGGATCTCCTTTGGCGGGCGCTCACGTCACGCGAGCAGACGCTCCGGACGCGCCTCGCGCCGGGGGACTATGGCTGGCATGAGTACGGCATCTACATCGGGATCGCCGGCGTGCTCGTCGTGCTGGTGGCCGCCGTCGTCGCGTGGGGACCGCGCGAGACACCGCTGAAGATCGTCGGGATCGTCCTCGTCGTGCTCGGCCTCGGCTCGTTTCATCCGGCCGCGCCGTGGGCGCTCTTGCACGACCACGTCCCGTTCTTCCGATCGCAGCACGTGCCGTCCCGGTTCCTGTATCCGGCCCTCCTGTTCCTCGCGCTCGTCGCGGCGTCGGGGCTCGGTCGACTCGTGCGCTCACGCGCCGTGCTCGATGCATGGCTCGCCGCGGGCGTACTCGCGCTCGCCGTCGATGTGGCGATCGTCGCAAGGCAGCCGATGGTGAACGCGCTGCACCTCACGCCCACACCCGCCGCGGCGAGCCCGACGTTCCATCACGAGCAGGCTTCGCCCTTCCGCTACGACCAGTCGCGCTCCAAGACCTCGACGTACCTCTCCATGGTCGGAAACGAGGGGGTGATCGCTTGCTACGGATTCCCGGCCCTGGATCGCGTCGGTGCAGTGAGCACGAGCGACGCGCGCTTCCGTGGAGAAGCTCGCGTCATCTCCCCCGGCTCGCCGGGAGACAGCGCGAGCGTCGACGCGCGAGTAGCCGACTGGACACCGAACCGTGTCGTCCTCTCGGTGCGCGCGCCGGCCGGGAGCACCGTGGTCTACAACATGAACTACGACGACGGATGGACCTCCGGCGAAGGTGTCGTGATCGACGTGGACGGCGCTGTGGGCGTGAGGGTGAATCGCCCGAGTGACGTCGTCACGCTCGTGTACCGACCGCCGTGGGTCGTGCCCGGGATGCTGCTCGCGCTCGGGGCGTGCATCGCGAGCGTGCTCTTGTGGCGGCGGGAGCGGAGCTCCGGGGCGTCACCGGAACCGTCGCGTGGGGGGGCTTCCGCGCTCGCGTGAGCAAGCGGAGTCGCCGTTGTCGTCAGCGTCGAAGGCGCTCGGAGACGGGGGTCGCTCCTTCGAGGCTCTGGCCGAAGACGTCGACGTAGTCGACGGTGACCAGCCACTTGACGTGGACAAAGATGGTCGCGAGGGTCGCGGCGACCCCGTTGATGGGCGTCGTCGCGTGCGCCTCGCACGTCCCGCCCGGGCGCGCGTGGACGTCGACAACGATGGGGCGGGACGGGAAAGCCCTGAGCTTTACGAGGATCTTCCCTTGGTCGGGCCCCTCCGTCACGAGGTTCTGGCTGGATAGCCCGTACGCCGGTTGCTCGAGGAAGAGGAGCGACTCGGTGCGATCCGGTCCCTTCTCGATCATCCGCCAGTAGGCGAACACAGGGGCCGTCGTCGTGGGGGTGCAGTGCGCGTCGACTCGCACTGCATACTGCACGAAGTTCCGGTTCTGGTTCTTCGTGATGGCGAAGATCGGCATCGAGTAGACCGCGCCGGTGGGCGGGTCGGCCGCGACGCTCGGTGCGAGCGGCGCCCCGGCGAGCAGCACCGCGACGGCGAGCACCCCCGGCCCACACGGTCTCATGCGGCCGTAGGCCCCATCAGCTTGCACGCGAGGCGGTAGCAGCCGTAGCTGAAGAAAGGCGCGGCGGCGACGTCGACCGAATAGTGGGCGTGCTGCCAGAGGACGCCGGTCGCGATGATCACCGTGGCGATGCCTGCAACCACCCTGAGGCGCGGGGTCGGGGCCGCGAAGGTGAAGAGCGCGAGCATCGCGGTGTGACCCGAGAAGAAGAGATCGCGCGTGAGCGTCCGGTGCTCGCCGAAGAGCTCCACGAACGGGTCGCGGAGGGGGATCATCGTCGCGGGCGGGTCGAGCGGAAGGAGCGACATCACCGCCATGCGCGCGAGGACGAGGATCGTGTAGCCCCAGAGGCCGGTGACGAGCGCCCGCGGGTAGCGCAGGAACGCGAGGAGCAGCCCGAGGATGGCCAGGTACATCACGGGAAAGAGGAGGAGGGCGACGTCGCGGGGTGCGAAGCGCGAGAGGAGCGGATCGTGGAGGACGACCCCGGGCCGCGCCTCGATCCAGTCGAGGAAGCGCCGGAAGCACAGCATCACCAAGACGAGGACCGGCACGACCGACGTCGCAAGCACGCGCCAGCGAGTGCGGTCAGAAGCGGCGGGCTCCGACGCGGCTGCGCGGCCTGGCCCGTCGGAAGCGACGACCGATGCGACGACCGACGCCAGCGCGAGCGTGATCGTGGCGAGCCGCATCACGTCGGTGAGTAACAGCGGAGGGATGGCGGCGAGTTGATGGTGATCAACATCCGGCAGCCAATCACGACCCCGGGGCGCCGTTCAACAGGGCCCTAGGCCGCCGCGGCGTCTGTCCACAGCTCTCGGCGGAGCTCGTCGATCATGTGCAGTGCGTGGGTCGCCGCGGGGAGCCCCGCCTCGACCCGGACGGCCATCGGCAGCTCCTCCCGGACTTCCGAGGCGAGCTCCCTGACGGCATCGCGCGTCGCGGTCGCGACGTGCGCGCGACCGGCGTCGTCGAGCTTTCCATCCATCCACCTCGCGACCGCCCACGCGAGGGCGGCGTGGCGCGTCTCGTCGATCGCGATGCGCGTCATGGCCTTGCGCACCGCCGGGTCGGAGGCCGCGTTCGCCTGGTGCGTGGCCGTGAGGGCGCCGAAGGTCTCGCGCACGCACCCTTCGACGGCGTTCTCGATCGCGATGGCCTCGAGCGATCGCACGCGCCGCGCGTGCGGCCTCGGCCTCGCAAACGTCGAACCGCGCCGCCGCGCGAGACTACCGACCATCCGGGCGTGGACGACCTCGTCCGCCTCTGCGTTCGCGGCGGCCTGGAGCAGCGCGGGAGGGGCACCGTGCGCGGCGAGCTCGGCGCGGAGATTGGCGAACGCGTCGACGGACGCGGCTTCGAGCCTCGCCATGCTCGCGAAGTAACGCCCGGTCGCTGTCCCGCGCTTCGCCGGCAACGGACGGTAGCCAGGCGGCCGCCGCCCGCCTCCCAGGCCGCACGCGCAGCCGAGCACGTTCGCGCCGCCCGAGGCTTCGACGAGATAGCAGGCGATCGCCGTCGTGCTTCCGCAGAGCGACTGGCACTCACTGCTCGAGATCGGCCCGCCGTCCGTCGGGACGGCCGCGTCGAGACAGTCGAGCGGCAGGTAGAAGCTACAGGACGTCCGATCGGGATTGCAGTTGAGCCCCGCGTCGATCCCCGCGTCGCAGTTGCACCCCCACACGGTCTGCCCGTCCACGCAAGTGGTCGTCTGGAGACAGCCCGGTCCACAGGAGCAGCCGCCGCACGCCGAGGGTTGACACGTGGGGCCCGAGTCGCCGCCGCCCCCGTCGCCTCCCGTTCGCGGCCCGGCGTCGTTCGCCGGCCGATGGCCCGCGTCTCCTCCGCTACGCGTGCCGGTGTCCGTGGTCGCGTCGCTGTGGCCCGAAGACGTCTCGGTGGAGCCCCCGCACGCGACCGTGCCGAGAATCGCGGGGGCGGTGAGGCAGCTGAGGAGCACGCGCTGAAAGAGGCGGCGAAGGGGAAGCTCGTCCATGGTGGCTTCAGGATACGTCAAGACCGGTGAAATGGCCTCCTCGCTCGCCGAACCCTTCGCATTTCGCGCCAGCCGATCTACCGACGTGGGGAACGTCGCGGGTTCGGGTAACCTAGGTGAAGGAAAGCCCCGATGCCCGCCGCGCCCCGCAATGCCACGCCATGCTCTCGCGTGATCCACTCGCGAGGCGCCGCCGTGCTCGTGTTCCTCGTGGCCGGTTGCGGTTCGGGGAGCAAGCCAGCCGGCGCGGCGGACGCGGGTAACGCGGATCACGACTCGGCGAGCGAGAAGCGCGACGCGGGGGCGCGGGACGCGCGGCGCGACGGCGAAGGCGGACCCGACGCACGCATCGCCGCCCCCCAGACGTTTCGCGAGGCGTCGGACACCGCGCTCGCGACCCTGGAAAACGTTTTTTACCACGACGGCAACTGGGAGATGTGCATCCCCAAGGCATGCAGCACGCTTCCCTACGACGACTTCGACTGGGGCGCAGACTCGCTGACCGCGGCGCTGTACCTCCGGTGGACGATCGACGGAGACGCGAGCATTCCACCGATGATGACGCTTCTCGCGCAGAATGCCGCGACGTACAGCACGTGCACCGCGGCGCAGTGCTTCATCTGGAGCGACGTGCCCCTCTGGGACTCCATCGCCGCGTCGCACGAGTATCTGGTGCTCGGGACGACCACCACGCTTGCCCACGCGGAGGCCGCGTTCGACTACGTCGACACGGCCACCCAGTTCGCGCTCGGCGCGTGCCCGTCCATCGACTACCAGCTCCCCACCGGCGGCAACAACAACCTGAAGACGCTCGAGACCGACTCGAACTACATCAAGGCCGCGCTCCTCCTCAACCAGCTGACCGGGCTCTCGACGTACCTCGACAAGGCCGTCGCGAAGTACGCGAGCGTGCAGCAGTACTTCAGGGACCCCGTCGTGCCGCTTTATACCGTGTTCGTCATCGACGACGGGACGACCTGCGCGCCGATCGCGCACCGCTTCTACGGCAGCGTCAACGGCAACATGATTTGGAACGGGCTCGCGCTTCACGACGCGACCGGACAGGCGGCCTACCTCGACGACGCGATCGCGACCGCGAAGGCCGTGGGCCAGTACCTCGCGGACTCGAACGGCGTTTACGCGGACCTACAGACGGACGACGACGTCGTCGAGCCGCTCATCGAAGCCATGTACCGTCTCGCGACGGACGGGGGGCAAGCGTTCGCGCGCGACTGGCTCCTCACGAACGCTGTGGCGATGGGTGCCGCCCGCGGCTCGACCGGGGCGTACGGACGGTTCTTCGACGGCCCCGCGCCCACGGAGAGCACCGAGTGGCAAGTGAACGGGGGGATCGCGCTCGCGTTCGTCGCGGGCGGCCTCTCGCCCGACGGCGATGCCTCCGCGAACGCCGAGGCGTGGAGCGGCGCGGTGCACGTCACGGACGACCTCGCGACTCTCCCCTCGTCCATCCAGTTCACGGGGAAGGCGATCGCGCTCTACGGGACGCTGGGCGAGACGTCCCTGCAGCTCGGCGAGGCGCTCGTGTACGTCGACGGCGTCGAGACCTTCGACTGGACGGGCATCCACCAGGACGAGTCCAACGCGCTCGGGCCCGTACCGGGCTCCATCCTGTTCGCGTGGCGCTGGCCGAGCTCGGGCCCGCACACGCTCCGCTTCACGGCGGGACCGACCGACCCCAAGAACGGTGCCGGTTTCCTCCACGTGACGGGCTACTCGTACGTGCCGTGAGGAGCGCCGGGACGTGGACCGCGCGGCGTGGCGCGTGCGCGTCGCGGTTCGTCAGCGGTTCTCGTGCGGCTCCGGTGGAACGAATCCTCGGATGAGCCCGCCGAGGTGAGAGGACGCCGCACGCAGGATCGCGCGCGCCACCTTCTCGAGCGAGCGGCGCCCGGGGTGGCTCTCGTCGGGTCCCAGCTCGACGTCGAAGACGAGGGAATCGTCGCGCTCCCGGTGCACCACTGCGCCGACCTCCTCGAGCAGCTGCCTCACCGGTTCGTTGTTGGCGAGGACCTCCCCACGGAAGCGCTTGATCCCGCGCTCGATCCCCGCGCGCGCGAGCGTCAGCCCAAGAATCCGCCCGAGCCCTTTGCCCTGGAAATCGTCGATCACCGTGATCGCCGCCTCGGCCACGGTGGGATCGTCGGCAAGGCGGATGAAGCGCGCGATCCCGAGCCCCGTCTCCTCCGCGCTCCCCGGCGCTCGGGTGACCGCGACGATCGCGACGTGGTCGTGGCCATCGACGCTCGTCAGGTAGCGGATCCGCTCGTCGCTCAGCGAGTGGACGCCCCCGAGGAAGCGGCGGTATCGCGAGGACGGCGAGAGCTTCTCGAATCCGCGACGAAGCTCCGCGGCGTCGCTTGGCTGGACGTGGCGGAGCACGATGGGCGTCCCGTCATCGAGCACGTGCTCCTCGCGAAAGCTGGGCCCGGTGAGCATCCCGGAGCGCTGTAGCACGACGCGTCCCTCGCGAACGGTCCCAACCTTGCAACGTCGCAGGCAGCGTTCCGATGAAGGGACGTACCGGAGGTGGCGTCGTGAGCGTTCCGCAGTCCTGTTTGGCCCAGGTCGTGCTCGTCGCCCTGCTCGGCGCGGGCTGTGCGACCGTCTCTCCGGCCGTGGTGCCTCCGAACCCCGCCGACGAAGCCCGAGCGATGGAGCACGCGCGCTGCGGTCCCGACATCGACGACGCCGCGCTTGCGCCGGTCCTCGGTGGACAGGCAGTCGACGCAGTGGAGCCCCACTACACTCGCGTGCAGAGCGGGATGTACGGCGTGGGCGCGCGCCTCGACGGCTCTGTCGTTCACGTCCGCGCACTGCAAGGAATGACCGCCGAGTGGCTCGACCGCGCGCTCGAGTGTCACAGCGCCCGCCGCGTGCTCGGACGCGTCCCGGACACCATGCTGCCGAACGACCCGTTCTGGCTTCCTGGACGGATGGTGGATATCGACGCGCAACCCGCGCGCGGCGGCTTCGTCGTCGCCGTTCGCGGATCGACGCTCGACGACGCGCAGGAAATCCTCATCCGCACGAACGCGTTCATGGCGTCGAAGGCGTCTTCGACGGCGACCCCCTGATGACGCGCCGCCGGAGGCGCCGCACTTCTCGCGTTAATAGTGCATCGCTTGCGCAGCGACCGGGCGCGCTGTCCTGATCAAATCCTGATGCCCTCGCCGACCGTCTTTACGCTGTCCTGATCCGGCTGAGTTTATCTTCCCCCACGCCACGTCGCCCTCGCGACCGCGCGCCCCATGTCGGAGTCGCGCTTCCTCGAGCGAGCCCGTGCGCGATTCGAAAGGACGAGGAGAGTGATCATGAGTGGCTATGGGTTCCCGTGGTGGGTCCTCGTTGCTGCGTTGTCGGCGGCTGCGGTTGGCTGTGAACAAGGAGCCGAGGGGAACCGCTGCAACATCGACCTCGTCGACACGACCGAATGCAACTCGGGGCTGACGTGCGTGGTCCCGCCGTCGTGCGTCGTCGCCGTCTGCTGTCCGTCGGCGCCGCCGTACACGGACCCGAACTGCGAGTGCTTCGCCAATCCGAGAGGAGCCGCGTGCATGTCGTCGTGCAACGTCGACGCCGCCTACGACGCGGGAGCAGGTTCCGACGCCGCCGCAAGCTCGGACGCGGGAACCGACGCTGGCGTGGTCGCAGACGCGGCCGGAAAGGATGGCGGCCATGGTTGAGCGATCCTTGCGCACTTCCGTGCGGCCCTGGCATCGGCTTGTCGCATGCGGCGCCGTGCTGGGGACTGTCTCCGTCGCGTCTCTGGCGTCTGCCCAAGAGCCCGCGCCTCCCCCCCCTCCAGCGCTCCCACCGTTGCTGCCGCCCCCTCCGCCTCCGGGGCCAGACACGAAGGCCGCGCCCCCCGTGGAGGCCGCCCCTCC
>Ga0209415_10018786_pt1 | contig 10890 bp, 11 predicted proteins | sample PeaSoiSIISIP2007_FD_187696 | JGI IMG/M metagenome (GOLD analysis project Ga0209415, IMG submission 187696) | Peat soil microbial communities from Weissenstadt, Germany - SII-SIP-2007 (SPAdes) (version 2) | ecosystem: Environmental > Terrestrial > Soil > Wetlands > Peat | place: Germany... | reverse complement strand
CTCCGCCTCGGCCAGCACCGTCACGCCCTGCGAACGCAGCCAGCGGCACAACCCAATCGCGATCGAGAGCGCCTCGCGCCGATCGCGCCTGACGATCAGGCCAACCGACTTTATGGTCCGCTTCGCCACCGCGCTCCCGGAAATAACTTGTTCATGATGCCCATATCCGGCGGCTAAGGGGTGTGCGGCTGGGACGCCGCCGCGCCGTGACGGACGTAGATGATAGCCACCGCGGAGATGTAATAGCCGGTTTGCCCGCCCGCGACCAACCCCTCAGGGGTTTCCGAATGCTGAGCTTTGCTCGTCACTATCACCAGCGCGTCGGCTCCGGTCTCGCAAGCTTTCCGGATAACCGAAGGCAACATCTCTTTCTCTTTCGTGCCGGGAACGGCCCGCGCGTCGATAATCGCGATCTTGCGGTAGTCTGCTATCGGCTCGCTGTCCAGCACGGGCATCGTGCAGTTGGGGTCCTTAGCCGCCCGCCCCGAGGGCTCCATCTCCGAGACGGTAACCTCGGGCGGCAATTGGATCAGCGCCCGATGACATCCCGCGCCAGCTATCGCACACACCAAGCCTATCAAGGTCCAGAAACGTCGCATACCGAACAGAAATAGCCGTGCCGAGCAAGCCGCCGCAAGCGCTGATTCGCCGGCCATCACCTGCTCGACGGTTTGGCTGTACTCGGGGCGAGGCGATTCTCACCCCGTTGTCACGAACCCGTGTTGACCGCGGCGGCGCGAGCGTCGGGTGTATCTCGCTTTTGCGGCATCATCATATAAGATTCGATACGGCCGCGGCGCGCTGGCGCGGATTCAGCAATGACGGCAAGCATCAAGGACGCGAAACGCCCCTTGCTGGGTGCACACATGTCGATCGCGGGCGGCGTCGGCGAGGCCCTGATCCGAGGCAAACGCGCCGGATGCGACTGTATCCAGATCTTCACCAAGTCCTCGCGCCAATGGGCCGCCAAGCCTTACAGCAGCGAAGAGATCGCGGCCTTCAAGCACAATCAGGCCGAGACCGGGATCGAGATCGTCGTCGCGCATGATTCCTATCTGCTCAACCTGAGCGCGCCCGACGAGAAGCTGCGCGCGCGCTCGGTGGCGGGGCTGAGCGACGAGTTGGAGCGCTGCGAATTGCTGGGGGTGCCGTTTCTGATCGCTCATCCGGGCTCGCATGTCGGCGCCGGCGAAGCGGCTGGCATCAAGACCATCGCGCATTCGATCGACGAGGTGCACGAGGCCTGCCGCGGTTTCAAAGTGCGCCTCGCGCTGGAGATCACCGCCGGCCAGGGCAGCAACCTGGGCTGTAGCTTCGAACAGATGGGACGGATCTTCAACGGCGTCAAGGAGAGCGATCGGCTGCGGCTCTGTTTCGATACCCAGCACGCCTTCGCCGCCGGCTACGATCTCCGCGGCGAAGAGGATTACCAACGGGCGTTTAGCGAGCTCGATCGGTACATCGGACTCAAGCGGTTGGTTGCCTTCCATCTCAATGATTCCAAGAAGCCGCTGAACTCGCGAGTCGATCGGCACGAACATATCGGCAAGGGGCAGCTCGGCCTCGGCTTCTTTCGCAGACTGCTGCAAGACCGGCGATTCTTCGGCCTGCCGATGTGCCTGGAGACGCCGAAAGGACCGGACCTCAAGGAGGATGTCGAGAACCTGGCAACTCTGCGCGCGCTCTTGGACTCGAAATAGACTATGACCAAACGAATCCTCACCGGAGACCGGCCCACCGGGCCGCTGCATTTGGGCCACTACGTCGGTTCGCTTCAGAATCGCGTGCGGCTGCAGCACGAGTACGACACCTACATTCTGATCGCCGACGTTCAGGCGCTGACCGACAACTTCGAGCATCCGGAAAAGCTCCACGACAACGTGCTGGCGGTGGCGCAGGACTATCTCGCCGTCGGCCTGGATCCGGCGCGCACCAAGTTCGTAATCCAATCGATGGTGCCCGAGCTCGCCGAGCTGACGGTGTATTTCATGAACCTGGTCACGGTCGCGACTCTCGAGCGCAATCCGACCGTGAAGGAAGAAATCAAGCAGCGCAACTTCACGCGCGGCGTTCCGGTCGGCTTTTGGTCCTATCCGATCTCGCAGGCCGCCGACATCGCGATCTTCAAGGCCGACCTGGTCCCGGTGGGCGAGGACCAGCTACCGATGATCGAACAGACCCGCGAGATCGTGCGCCGGTTCAATTCGCTCTACGGCAAGGTGCTGGTCGAGCCCAAGGCGATGCTGGGCGAGGTCGCACGCCTGCCCGGCACCGACGGCGGCGCCAAAATGTCCAAGTCGCTCGACAACTGCATTTATCTGAGCGACAGCAGCGAAGCCCTGCGCAAGCGGGTGATGTCGATGTTCACCGACCCGACGCGAATCCATCCCACCGACCCCGGGCACGTCGAGGGCAATCCGGTCTTCACTTATCACGACGCCTTCAATCCGGATAAGGCCGAGGTCGATGAGCTCAAGGAGCGCTATCGCCAGGGCAAAGTCGGTGACGTCGAGGTGAAGCAGAAGCTGTTCGCGGCACTCGACCGGTTCCTGGCGCCGATACGCGAGCGGCGCGCCATTTATCAGGCCGAGCCCGACAAGGTGCGCGAGATCCTGATCGACGGCACGCGCAAGGGCCGCGCGCTCGCGCAGGCGACGATGGACGACGTCCGCCGCGCGATGAAGATCGCCTACGATTTCGCTCAGTAAGCTTTGGCGAAGAAGGCGCGCTCGCTGGCGGTCTCGCCGCAGACGATACATCGGCCCGGTGCGATTTGTTGAGATAGCGGAATCGCGCGGCAGGTCGCTTTGGTTTCCTCGCGGATTCGGGTTTCACAAGCGGCCGCGCCGCACCAGTAGACGTCCGCCAGCCCGCCGCCGCCCTCGCCCTCCATCTGCTTTTGGAAACTTGCGTAGTCGTCGAACTGGCGCGTCTCGGCTTCCCGCCGCGCCAGCGCTTGCGCGTAAAGATCGCGCTGAATTTCGTCGAGCAGCGCGCGGCTTCGCGCCGGCAGCTCGGCGATCGGCGCTTTGCGCTTGGACTCCTTACCGGGCGCGTCGCGGCGCGCCAATACGACCTCGCCCGAGGCCACGTCGCGCGGTCCGATCTCGACTCGAACCGGCACTCCGCGCATCTCCCAGTCATTGAACTTGAAGCCCGGCGTCAGGCCCTCGCGATCGTCGAGACGTACCCGAACTCCCGCCGTATCGAGCGCGGCGAAGGCGGCGCGGGCCGCGCCCAGCACGCTTTCACGCTCCTCGGGCTTGCGCCAAATCGGAACGATTACGACCTGGACCGAAGCGACCGCGGGCGGGATTCGCAGGCCCTGATCGTCGCCGTGCACCATGATGATCGCGCCGAGCAGCCGGGTCGAAACGCCCCAGCTAGTCTGCCACACCTGTTGCAACTGATTGTTGTCGTCGAGGTAGCGGATCTCGAAAGCCTTGGCAAAATTCTGGCCGAGAAAATGCGAGGTGCCGCATTGCAGCGCGCGCCCGTCGCCCATCAATCCCTCGATAGTGTAGGTCTCGACCGCGCCGGCGAAGCGCTCGGCCGCGCTCTTGCGCCCTGTCACCAGCGGAATCGCGAGATACTCCTCGCAGAAGCTTCGGTAGACCTCGAGCATGGTCAGGGTCTCACGCTCGGCCTCGGCTTGGGTCGCGTGCGCGGTGTGCCCTTCCTGCCACAGGAATTCGGTGGTGCGCAGGAACATCCGCGTGCGCATCTCCCATCGCACGACGTTGCACCATTGATTGACCATCATCGGCAGATCGCGGTGCGAGTGTATCCATTGCGCGAACATGTGATTGATGATCGTCTCCGAGGTCGGACGGACTATCAGCGGCTCTTCGAGTTGCTTGCCGCCGCCGTGGGTGACGACCGCCAACTCGGGCGAGAAGCCCTCGATGTGCCGCGCCTCCTTGTGGATGAAGCTCTGCGGGATAAAGAGCGGGAAATACGCGTTGCGGGCCCCGGTCTTTTTGATCCTGCGGTCGAGCTCGTCGCGCAACGCCTCCCAGATCGCGAAGCCGTCGGGCCGAAACACGATACAGCCGCGCACCGGTGAGTAGTCGGCCAGCTCCGCGCGCAGGATGATGTCGTTGTACCAGCCCGCGAAATCCTGGCTCCGCGGCGTAACCTTTCGTTCTTCTTTTTCAGCCATCTTGGTAGCGGCAAGCCGGCAGCCCGCCCCGCTTACTCCATCACCAGCGAGGCGCGCGTGATCACGACGTCCTTCTGGCGGTTGAGCCATTCGGCTTGGTTGAAGGCGTCGTTGATCTTCGTCAGCGGGAACTTGTGTGAGAGCATGCGCTCGAAGGGGTAGCGCGCGCGGGTCCGTTCCAGGAAATCGAGCGCCTTGGGAATCACCCACGGATCGTACATCAGCACTCCGACCAGCTTCTTGTTGCCCCACGTCAGCGCCGAGGGATCGAAGGCCACGGTCTGGCCGCGCGAGATGTTGCCGATCTCGAGGTAAGTGCCGCCCGCCCGCAGCATCGCGATTCCCTCCGGCACCACCGCGGGCAGGCCGACCAATTCGCAAACCACGTCGGCGCCGCGTTTGCGAGTGATCTCCATCACTCGCTCGATACGCTGATCGGCGCTGGCGGCCTGGTTCAGATCGATCGTGTCGTCGGCTCCGAACTGACGGGCCAGCTCGAGCCGCGACGCGACGCTGTCGATCGCGATTATCCTAGCCGCGCCCATCTCGCGCGCCACCGCGATCGCGTTGAGGCCGAGCCCGCCGGCTCCCTGTACGACCACGGTATCGCCGAAGCGCACTCCCGCTTGGCTCAGGCCGTAAATCACCTGGCTAAGCGCGCAGTTGACCGGCGCCACCAATTCGTCCGACAGCGCGTCGGGAGTTTTGAAGACGAACATCCCGGGCTGCAAATAGCAGTATTCCGCAAACCCTCCGCGAAAATATGGCGGCTCCTTGATCGATCCCGCCATGTTCGACATTTTCTTCGGGCAGGCGGCGCGATGGCCTTGCAGGCACTGATAACAACTGCCGCACGGATTGAAATAGCAATATACGACGCGGTCGCCTTCCTTGAGCGGATTACCAAGGCTGTCGGTTTTGACGCCGGCGCCGAGTTTCGCGACACGTCCGGTGGTCTCGTGACCGATGATAATTCCCTCGGGCGGGAGCTTCGTCGCCAGGTCGCCGCGCCAGATATGGAGGTCGGACCCACAGATGTTCGCCATCGCGATTTTGACGAGGACGGCGCCCGGCGCGACCTCGGGAATCGGAAATTCCTGGATCTCGTAAGGTTGGCGAAATCCTTTGAGTACCGCGGCTCTGGCTTTCAAACGTCCACTCCCCGACAATTGGATAAGCTTGGAGCTTAGGCCGAACTTTCCGGGCTTAGCAATAGTGCGCGGCTGGCTCGCGATCGTTTCGAGGGCGCGCGAGCAATGAGGGAGCCAAGATGGAAAAAAGGCTTGCGGCAGTAATCGCGTTGGCGTCGGTTATGATCTTCGGCGGCCCCCTGCTGGCACGCGCGCAAGCCGTGCCGGTGTTTGGCCCGCCGCAGCCGCCGCCCCACACCATCGAGGTCGTCGGACGCGGCGAGGTGCGCGTCACTCCTGACCTCGCGCTTTTGGACTTCGCGGTCGAAACCCACGCCCACACCGCCGATCAAGCGGCCCGCGGCAACGCCACTCTGGCGCAGAAGGTGAAGCAAGCGATCCAGTCCAAGCTTGGCGACAAAGGAAAAATGTGGACCGTGGGCTATAACCTGTTTCCCGACTACAGCCAGAGGCCGGGAGAACTCGCGCCGAAGATAATCGGATATCGCGCGACCAATTCGGTTCACGTCGAAACCGGCGCGATCGACCTGGCCGGCACCTTGATCGACGCGGCGATCGCCGCCGGCGCCAATCGGGTGGATTCGATCAACTTCGGCTTGCGCGACGAGAGCAAGGCTCGCAACGAGGCGATCGTCAAGGCGTCGAAGGATGCGCAGGCGCAAGCACAGACGCTGGCGAGCGCGCTGGGCGTCAAGCTCAAGGCGGTTTTCCGCGCGACCACCGAAGGAGGGGAACGACCGATCCCAATGATGGCCCGCGGAGTGTCATTTGCGGCGGCGCCGAACGTCCCTACGCCGATCCAGCCGAGCGAAGTCACTGTACCGGCCACGGTTTCGCTGGCCTACGAGATCGAGTAGGTTCATCAGCGAAGTTTCGTTAAACTCGTAGTACCGATGCTGAAACCAGGCGACGTCGCCCCGACCTTCAAGCTCCCCTGCGCGGTCAACGATCGATTGACCAGCTTCAGTCTGTCGGAGATTCGCTCTCCGCTGACGGTGGTGTTTTTCTACCCTCGCGATTTTTCCTTCATCTGCCCAACCGAGGTGTCCGGATTTCACAAAGCCGTTGGTGATTTCACCGCTCAAGGCGCACAGCTCTTGGGTATCGGCGTCGATAGCGCCGACAGCCATCTGCGATGGGCGCGCGAGCTCGGAGGCATCAGCTACCCGTTGATGTCAGACGACGGTGGCGCGATCGCGCGCGCCTTCGGAGTCTTCGACGAGCGCGAGCAGGCCGCGCTCCGGGCGACCTTTATCCTCGATCAGCAACGAGTAGTGGTCTACGCGCTCGCCAGCCGCAGCAACGTCGGCCGCAGCGTCAGCGAGACATTACGCGTGGTGTGTGCGCTGCGCACCGGGCGCATGTGTCCCGCCGACTGGAAGCCGGGGCAGGAATTCGGCCCCGCGGACAAGAACTTTTAGCTGACCTTGGCTACTGTAGACGCCGCCGAAAGACGACGGCGCTTCGAGCGCCTCTCCAGTATGCGCGAAATCGTCTTCGGGCTGCAGGACGGAACGCTCACCACTGCCGGCGTACTCAGCGGACTGAGCGGCGCCCTCCCTCAGCGCAGCCAGGTGATTCTCGCGGCGCTCGCCGCGACCGCGGCCGGCGCGCTTTCGATGGGCGCCGGAGCGTATCTCGGCACCAAGGCGGAAACCGACGTGATGGAGGGTGAGCTCAAACGCGCGCGCGAGGACGTCGCCGAAGAACCCTACGTGATCCAGGAAACCTTGCTCGAGGAATTGGCCAAAGAAGGGCTCACGCGCGAGGCAGGTTACCGCATCGTCAAGCTCTTGAGCTCGGCTCCTCAGGCGCTGAACTCCACCGTCGAAGCCAAGGTCTACGGCCTGAGCGGCGCGCTGAAGGCGAGCCCGCTTCTCGACGGCTTGGTGATGGGCGCGGCATTTCTGTTCGGAGCGCTGGTGCCGCTGCTTCCTTTCTTTCTCATCGCTTCGATTGATACCGGGCTAATCGTGGCCGAGTGCACCGCCGGCCTGGCGCTGTTCGCGGTCGGATATTTCTCGGGCTGGCTCGCCGAACGCCGGCCTTGGCTCTCCGGCGCGCAGTTCCTGGCGATCGCGGTGGGCGCGGCCCTGGCGGGTTATCTCATCGGAATCGCGATCGCGAAGCTCGGCGGATTGTCTGCGTTACCCGTGGCGCCGTGAAACTCAACTACTCCTCGCTCGCCGCCTTTCTTGCCCATTATCGGATACTCAAGCGCGCCGCCCAGCTCACGGAAGAGGAACGCGAGCGGCTCGCTGAAATGACCAAGCTCGCCGAACTGCTCACGCCGGCCGATCGCGAAGCGATCGAATCCGACACCGCGGCATCCGGCAGGCGATCTGAGCGCGCGCTCCGCGACTTGCGGCGTTTGCTGGCGGAGCGCGGTGTGCTTTCCGGCTGAGGCGGTGCGATGGCGCTCTATGTCATCCGCCGAATTCTGTTCGGCGCCGGAGTGTTGATCGGCACCTCGATCATTACCTTCATCATCGCCTTCGTGGTTCCCGCCGATCCCGCGGTGACGATCGCCGGCGCCAAGGCCGACCCGCAGACTCTGGCCATGATTCGCCAGCAGCTCGGTCTCGATCAGCCGCTCTACTCACAGTACGCGCGCTATCTCAACCGCGCTTTGCACGGCGACTTGGGACGCTCCTTCGTTCGGCGCGAGAGCGTCTCCCGGCTGATCGCCGCGCGCTTTCCCGCCACCGCCGTCCTGGCGCTATGTGCGATGGCGCTGTCGCTCATCCTGGGCATTCCGATGGGAATGCTCGCGGCCGCTTACAAACACAGCGCGCTCGATAACACCCTGCTGATAATCTCGCTCGGACTGCTATCGCTGCCGGTATTTTGGCTGGGCACGATGCTGCTGATCGCCGGCGGGCTCTACCTGCATTCGTTTCCGCTCGGCGGCTTCAGCGGCGTTCGCAGCCTCATCCTGCCGACACTGACCCTCGCGCTCGGCTCGGCGGGCTATTACTCGCGAATCCTGCACACCAACCTGATCGAGGTGCTGGGCCAGGATTATATTCGCACCGCGCGCGGCAAGGGTCTTTCCGGCGCCCGCACGATACTCAAGCACGCGCTGGCCAATGCGCTCCTGCCGCTGGTGACCCTCGCCGGCCTTGACCTCGCTGGACTGCTTTCCGGCGTGGTGCTGACCGAAACCGTTTTCAACTGGCCGGGTATCGGCCGCCTCGCCTTCGAGGCGGTTTTCAATCTCGACATTCCATTGATAATGGGCACGGTGCTGTTCTCGGCGGCGTTGATCGTCGTCGCCAACCTGCTGGTCGACCTGCTCTACGCCTGGCTCGACCCGCGCATCCGGTTTGAGGAGAGCGCATGAAGGCGCGCGCGAGCAGGATCGAGATCGTGGGCGGCGCGATGGTGGCGAGCATGATCGTGGTCGCGGTGTTTGCTCCGATGCTCGCGCCGCACGACCCGACTCGCGCGGTCGCCGCAACTTACGGCGACCCCGGCATCCCGAGCCTCGCCTTTCCGCTCGGTACCGACGAATTGGGCCGCGACGTACTGTCGCGAATCATCTACGGCGCGCGCATCTCGTTCACGGTCGGAGTCGCGGCGATGGTGATGACCATGACGATCGGCGTGGCGATTGGGTTGGGAGCGGGTTTCTTCGGCGGCGCGGTCGACTTCATCCTGATGCGCTTCACCGACGTGATGCTGACGTTACCCGCGTTGCTGCTGGCGATGGCGTTCGTCGCCGTGCTGCGCCCGAGCCTGCTGACGATTCTGCTGGTAATCGGCCTGGTTTCCTGGACCCAGATCGCGCGGGTGGTGCGCGCGGAGACGCTCTCGATGAGCCAGCGTGACTTCGTGCTGGCCGCGCGCTCGCTGGGGGCTTCTTCGACGCGGCTGATGGCGCGTCACGTCCTACCCAACATCTTGCCGACCATCGTGGTGATGGCGGCGCTGAGCACTTCGGGCACGTTGCTGCTCGACGCCGGCTTGAGCTTCCTTGGCCTCGGCGTTCCGCCGCCCATTCCGAGCTGGGGGCGGATGATCGAAGAGGCGCAGATCTATTTCCGAACCGCGCCGTGGCTGGCCGCGTTTCCGGGCCTGGCGATCTTCTATGCGGTGCTCGGATTCAATCTGCTCGGCTATGGCTTTCTGCGCAGGCAACGACAATGAGGGAAATCGAGCGTCGTTGCGCGCGCCTCATTTTCGCGATCCTTCTGCCGCTTGCGGTCGGAGCGTTCGGATGCCGGGCCAACGGTCCGCCGCTACGATTGCCGCCGGGCGCGGCGGTGCTGCGGATTGCGTCGGCCGACGACCCTCCGACGCTCGACCCGGTGGCCGGTTACGATACCGCGTCGTGGCAATTCGAGCAGATGATTTTCGACACCCTGGTGCGCTACAGCGATGCTGGCGTCGACCTCGTGCCGGACCTCGCGATCGCTTGGGAAGTGTCGCCCGACGCGCGCGTGTTCAGCTTCCGTCTCCGCCGCGACGCCCGCTTCAGCAACGGCCGTCCGATCACCGGCGCCGACTTCAAGTATTCGCTGGAGCGCGTGCTCACGCCGGCCATCCGCTCGAAGGGCGCGGAGTACTACCGCACCCTGGTGGGCGCGGCGGATTTTATCGCGGGCAAGGCGGCGCACGTCGCCGGAATCGAAACGCCCGACCCCTACACGGTGATCTTCCGGCTCGCGGATCCCGATCCGATTTTCATCCATAAGCTCGCGATGCCGTTCGCATCCGCGGTGCCGCGCGAGGTGGCCGAGCGATGGGGCGAGGACTTCTCGCGCCACGTCGTCGGCAGCGGGCCGTTCAAGCTCGACCAGTGGATCAGCGGCCAGCGGCTGGTGCTGGTCAAGAACCCGGACTATTTCGTCAAAGGCGAACCGCGTCTCGACGCGATCGTCGAACTAAGCGGCGTCAACGACGAACTCGAGTGGTTGAAGTTCGAGGCCGGCGAGATCGACGTCTCGACCATCCCGCCCGCCGAATTCGCGTACGTGATGAAGACGCCCAGGCTGAGCGCGCTGACTATCCACAATGTGACCGTGACCACCAATTACCTCGGCATGAACTGCCAGATGCCGCCGTTCACCGACGTCCGGGTGCGGCGCGCGTTCAACTACGCGATCGATAAGCACAAGCTGCTGGCGCTGCTCAACGGCCGCGGCGTCGTCGCGCGCGGCGTGCTGCCGCCCAACATGCCGGGCTACGATCGGGCGCTGCCCGGCTATCCCTACGATCTCGAAAAGGCGCGCCGTTTGCTCGAAGAAGCCGGCGTTGGACGGAACTTCGAGCCCGAGCTGTGGACGCGCCCCGACCAGACCGTGCTGCTGCTCGCGCAATCGATTCAGCAGGACCTCGCGCTGGTGGGAGTCCACGTGGTGCTGAAACCGATCGCGTGGGGGCCGCTGCTGGAGGCGATTCGACAGCCCCAGACGGTGCCGCTATTCCTGCTCGCATGGGAGGCCGATTTTCCCGACCCGGAAAATTTCCTCGAGGTGCTGCTGTCGAGAAAACAGTGGGGCTCGAACAACGATACCTTCTACTTCGACCCCGCGGTCGACGAGCTGCTGGCGCGCGCCGCGCCGGTCGCCAATC
>Ga0209415_10018785_pt1 | contig 10890 bp, 7 predicted proteins | sample PeaSoiSIISIP2007_FD_187696 | JGI IMG/M metagenome (GOLD analysis project Ga0209415, IMG submission 187696) | Peat soil microbial communities from Weissenstadt, Germany - SII-SIP-2007 (SPAdes) (version 2) | ecosystem: Environmental > Terrestrial > Soil > Wetlands > Peat | place: Germany... | reverse complement strand
CGGGTCTCGGCCGACATGGTGCGCAGGTCGTTCCCCGCCATGAGGGGCGCGGCCAGCATGCACCAGAGGCTGAAGTGCGTCCTGTACTCGGTGGCGCTCATCCCGCCGTTGCCGACCTCAAGTAGGTCCGGGTCGTTCCAGTGGCCGGGGCCGGCGTACGCCGTAAAGAGGCCCTGTTCGAAGCCGTTCTCGGACATCCTTTTCCATTCGTCCCGGATGTCGCCAGTCGTGCGCCAGAGGTTGCCGGCGACGCTTGGGCCCCAGGTCCAGATGGCCCCAATCCGCCCGTTACCGTACCCGCAGAGGCTGAAGACCATCGCCCGCCCGCAGCGCTCTATGGCCTCCCCCATCTTCTGGAACACCGGCCTCATCTGCGAGCTGGGGTAGATGCGCGCGGCGCTGCACCAGTCGTACTTGAGGTAGTCGACGCCCCAGGCCGCAAAGGTCCTGGCGTCCTGATCCTCGTGCCCGTAGCTACCCTCGTAGCCCCCGCAGGTGACCGGGCCGGGCGACGAGTAGATCCCGAGCTTGAGCCCCTTGCTGTGCACATAGTCCGCGAGCGCCTTCATGTCTGGGAACTTCTTGTTCGGCACGATATTTCCCTGGGCGTCGCGCCCGCCTTCCCAGGTGTCGTCGATGTTCACGAAGGCATACCCGGCGGCCGCCATGCCCGAGGCGACCATGGCGTCCGCGGTCTCGCGGACAATCCGGTCGTCGACGGCCTCAGCAAAATGGTTCCAACTGTTCCATCCCATCGGGGGTGTCCTCGCCAGTCCGTTGCTTGGGAGGTCCCGGACCGCGGGGACCGGAAGTACTTCCGACGGCCGCAGGCTCTCCTCGGAGACGGGAACGGCGAGCACCTCGTCCCTCCCGCCCCCGCCGTGGGTGATGACCACGCGCAGGTTGGCCCCCTCGGGCCGGACGCGGAAGTTCCATCCCCAATCCATCCTGAAGACGGTGTCCGCGCCGTCCGCGTGCGCGTCCTGGACGGTGGATTCGCCCGAGCTGTTGGGGAAGACCTTCCCGGTCACCTTGTCGCCCTCCTGGTGCAGAACGAGTAACGTGTGGACGGTGACGCCGAAGGGCTTCGCAACGTCGATCCGCCACGCGCCGTTAAGTCCGGAAGCGGCCGGGGCGCCACGAACCCCGAGCGCCGACAACGCCGGAAGGAGACAAAGCGCAAGGAGGCGCCCAGGGCGCGCGGAAGGCGGAAGGATCCAGCACGGGGGGCCTGCTTTGGATTTCATGATTTAGCGGCGGCGCCCGCCGTTGCGTCATGGAGATTACTTTCGCTGCGTTCGCGGATGTGTGGCGCGAAAAGCGCCGCCTTGGTCGCTCTTTTGACCGTGTCAAGAGCGGCAATGGCGTTTGGACGTCCCGGGCCCAGCTCACGCGTCTCCATGCCGGCTTCAAGTCCGCGCAGGTAGCTGACGGTCCAACAGGCTCGGCGCGCCTCTCCCTGCGCCGTGCCGCCGGAGTCGGCGTCAGGATTCACGCGCGGCCTTGAGAAAGGCTCCGACTGAATGCACCTCGTCATGTTCGGATTCAACGAATTGCCACCGGATCGCGCTCAAATCGCCGTTTAGGGCTGTCGACCTCCTCAATGAATCACGGAAGGGAGGGCGGCCCCCCCCGCACCCTGTCCTGCAGCAGTCGCTCCAGTTCGTAGTCATCCTTTGGCTCGGGGTACCCGAATTCCCGCATCAACTGCCCAATTGAAGTCTTGGGGTCGTTGGACCAGTAGATCCCGCAATCTTCGCCGAAGTAATAGGTGTACCCCACCCTGTCGCCGAATTTGCGTTTCAGTGTCTCGCCGCCATCCCACCCGTCCTCCCAGCCCGCGATCGCATAAGATAGGTCTATCTCGTGCACCAAAACGCCCTCCTGCGTGGCCTCGTCCTCGATCATCCCGATCGGGTTGTAGACCGCGGCATGATTCCTGGGAGTGGCGCTCACAATGTAATACCGATGCTGCAGCGCGTACATTGAGGGGCGCACGGTTTGCGGCGTTTCGGTCGGCAGCAAAACAATCTCCGCCCCCTGCTTTTCAAGCGCCTCCCACCCGTCGGGGTAACAGAGGTCGAAGCAAATCTGGATGCCCACGCGTCCGAAATCGCAGTTGAATACGGGGAAGCTGCTGCCCGGCGTCATGCCTCCCTCCAAGAGGACGTACTTGAGATCTGTGGTGGGATGAACCTTCCTGTAGATGCCAGTCACTCGTCCGTCTCGGCCCATCAGCAGGGCTGCGTTCGAGTAGCGCTCGGCCGGGCCGTCCTCCTTGAGAACAAGGGGCACCACGAGGTAGCAGCCGTGGCGCTTGGCGCACGCGGCAATCCGCGGCACGACCTCGTCGAGGCGAATCGCATTTTGCGCCAGCGTGGCCCGCCCCCGGGCCATGAAGTATTCCCCAAACACCACCAAATCCAGGCGTTTGCCGGGGTACTTGAACTTCGCCTGCATTTCCATCGCGTCGGCATACTCGTCCATGCGCTGGAAGCGCTGCTCCAGAGAGAATTTCTCGATCAGGTCGTAACCGGTGATCTCGGTCCCCACCAGAATCTTTCTGGGGAGCTGGTCGCGCCGGAGAGCCGTGAGATGGCCTTCCTGCGGCGGGGCGTCGCCCGAGGCCGCGCACCGCGAAGCCGGGGTCAGCCCAACGAGACAAATCGCCAGCATCGCAACGGCCGCCACACACCGAAGTTCAAATCGCAGACTCATAGTTGCCTTCCTTTGGGAATAGAAAACTGCCTTCATAAGCCGTTCAGGGAATACGAACATCCCGACGGCCCAGCAACGATCTGCGTTGCAGAGGCAGCCCTGACTAAACTGTTCGGTTACTTCCAATGGTCAAACAGAAACCCCCTCCGGGGGTTGCTTGGAGCCTGCGGATGTTTCGCGGCGATCCGCGGCCATGAGCTAAGACGGGCGGCAGCGCCTGCTGCAGTGACTGGCGATTCCCGCAGCCCCCATTTCGCAGTGCGCCGAATGAATATGGCGGCACCCTTACGGCCTTGAACAAAACGGTTCACGCCGGTATTTTTGGGGCGAGATTGCGATTGCAGGCGCAGCGCGGTCTTCAAAGGCAACTTTGCCATCATCTACCCCGGGGGTTCTATGTTTCTCAAAAACCAAAATGATACCGTTGGAAGCAGGCGATTTCGCAGTGCGTTATTCGGATGCTGCTTGGCGACTGGGTCTACAATGGCCGCCTTGCTCGCCGCCCTGACTGCAGGCTCGCAATTGTCGGCGGCCGAGCAAACTCCGTCACCGGCGATCACGTGGCGAGCAAACCCGTCCGTCACGCCTCCGCGCGACAGACTGCCTCGAAAGGTCCTGGTCGGGACGGAGATTTCCGGCTATGACGTCATCCAGACGCTTCCGCTTGAAATGCGACTTCAGCGCATGGACGAGCTCGTCGATGCGATGGCGGGCCAGGCCGAGATCAGCTACCCCGGCAAACGATTGGACCTGGTCGTGCTGACGGAATACTTTATGGCCCGGCCGGGCGACACGGTGGCGCAGCGGGCCGTAGGCCTCGGGGAGGTTAGGCCGCGGATGGCCGCCTGCGCGAAAAAGCACGGATGCTACATGGTCGTGCCTCTGGTCATGAGGGAGGAGGGTCTGCCGTTGCGATATAGCAATGTGGCCGTGCTGATGGATCGCGATGGACAGGTGGCGGGGATGTACCGGAAGGTGCACCCGTGCAGCGACCTTAAGTGCGTCCAGTTGGAGGACGGCCTGACGCCCGGGCGGGACTTCCCCGTGTTTGAATGCGATTTCGGGCGCGTGGGGATTCAGATTTGCTACGATATCTTCTATTCGGACGGCTGGGAGGCATTGGCGAAGCGGGGTGCGGAAATTGTCGCGCTGGCATCGGAAACCCCGGAGACCGTACGCCCCTCGGCGTACGCGCAGCAGCATCGCTATTACGTAGTGAGCGCCACGCCCAGGGACCACGCCGCGGTATTCAACCCGCTCGGGATGATCGAGGCCGAGGCCACGCAGGCAGGCGTCCTGGTCCACGAAATAGACCTATCGTTCGAGATCGTAAAATGGGAGACGGGGCTTGACGGGGGCAAGAGTCTGACGCGTAGGTTCGGAGACAGGGTTGGATACAACTATTACGGAGACCAAGACCATGGGATCTTCTGGTCCAACGACCCGACGACCCCCATCGGACAGATGATGGGAAGCGCTGGGTTTCCAGATGTGGACGAAGAGACCCAGTATGTGCGCGCACTCCAGGACAAGCTTCGAGGCGGCCCGCCCGCTGTTCCCTGACGGGATTCAGATTGCCAGCTGCGCCGTGCGCGTGAGTTCCGCTTGGCCCCGCGGCGCGGCGGCGGATTCAAGGCTGCTTGGAAGATTCCCTTGGGGCCTGCCTTGTGAGCCCACGCATCTGCCGCCCGCGCGCTGGACTTAGCGCCGTTGACGCCGGTGCCGGGGCACGCAGGAACCATGGTCGAGCCATGGAGATAGGTCGAGCACGGGGGCGCTCTTGTCCCAGTGGAGCCGGGGTTTCGGCCAAGGCACAGAACAGGCAAGGCTTGCGGCCATCCGGCCCGGGACTATGGAGAACTCATGAGGCGCCCGACGGTAAACGCGGACCCTGTCGAGGGAATAGGGCCGCCGGCCGCCGAAGGGAGCCCCGCGCGCAGCAGCGAGCGCCTTTTCGTCGCCCTGGCGCTGCCGGACTCGGTGAAGGCCGATCTTGCGGGCCTTGCGGAACCCCTGCGCGGGGTCTCGTGGACCCGGCCCGCGCAGCTTCACCTCACGCTTCGCTTCCTGGGCGACGTGACGGCCGACGGGGCCGGGCGGATCGAGGAGCGGCTGGCCGCGATTCGCGTCGAGTCTTTCATCATCCCGGTCGAGGGCCTCGGAGCATTTCCGCCGAAGGGCCCACCTCGGGTCATTTGGGTCGGGGTCGGCGCGGGCCATCCGCACCTTTTTCAACTGCGCCAGCGCCTGGACGACGCCTTGCTCGCGACCGGCATCGATTTCGACGTGCGCTTTTTCCAGCCCCACATCACGCTCGCCCGCTGCGACGAGGGCGGCGCCCCTGCCTTCTCGCCATGGCTGCGCCGCCACCGCGATTTCTCGGCCGGGCCGTTCAAGGTCAGGGCCTTTGACCTATGCAGCAGCCGGCTCTCTCCCCAAGGCGCCGAGCACGGGCTCAAGCGCCGCTTTCCCCTGGCCTGACCGCGCCTTCGCATTCACGGGCTCCTTGGAGAGATTCGGCCCCCTATGGGAAGTGAGGTGCGTCCGCAAATCGGATCCAAGCGCTCGACCCGCACGGCCGAGCCGGCATTGCCTCCCTGCCCGTTTCTTGCGAATTCAAGGAAACGAAGACACCCATGCAATCGGCTGAACCGGTCCCAGCGCCCAACCCGAGGGTGCCTTCGGGTTTTGCGACATTGGTCGCCGTCGCGGCGGTTTTTGGAGCGACGCTGGCGGCGTACCTGCCCACACTCAGAGGCGCGATGCTGTGGGACGATGCCGCCCACATAACGGGTCCGGCGCTCCGGAGCCCGGCGGGACTGTGGAAGATATGGTTGCGAGTCGGGACCACCCAGCAGTACTACCCGCTGCTTCACACGGCGTTTTGGCTGGAACACCGCCTCTGGGGCGATTCGGTCCTCGGTTATCACCTGGTCAACGTCGGGTTGCACGCGACAGCGGCGTGCCTTTTCGCGCTCACATTGCTGCGCATTCGGACCGAATCGGGCGGGCCGCGCATTCCGGTCGAGGCTGCATGGCTGGCGGCCGCCGTCTTCGCCCTGCATCCCGTCTGCGTTGAGTCGGTGGCCTGGATTTCCGAGCAGAAGAACACGCTGTCCCTTGTATTCTACCTGTTGTCCGCCCTCGCCTACCTGCGATTCGACCGGGATCGGAAATGGAGCTGGTACGCCTTCGCGCTCGGCCTGTTCGTGCTCGCCCTGCTAAGCAAATCGGTGACTGCAACCTTGCCGGCGGCGCTGCTGCTTGTCCTCGCGTGGCGCCGCCGGCGCCTGGCCTGGCGGCGCGACGTTCTCCCGCTCGTTCCGTGGCTACTGATTGGCGCCGGAGCGGGATTCTTAACCGCCTGGGTCGAGCGGAATTTTGTCGGGGCGCGCGGCCGCGCCTACGACCTGAGTGTCGTGGAGCGCTGCTTCCTTGCGGGCCGAGCTTCCTGGTTCTACCTTGGCAAGCTCTTCTGGCCCGCGGACCTCGCCTTCATATATCCGCGCTGGCGGGTCGGCTCCGACTGGCACTGGAGCCTGGGCAGTCTCGGCCTGGCCGCGACAATAGCGATTCTCTACCGGATGCGGCGTTGGAGCTGGGCTCCGCTGGTCGCGATGTTGTTTTTCGTCGGCTCGCTCTTCCCGGCGCTCGGCTTCTTCAACGTCTACCCGTTCATCTTCTCCTACGTGGCCGATCACTGGCAGTATCTGGCCTGTCTGGGCCCGATAGCGCTGGCGTCCGGGGGAGCCGTCGGTCTTTCCCGGCGCCTGGCAGAGCGGGTTGGCGGACCGCAAGGGCTCGCGGCAGGATGCGCCTTCGCTGCCGGCGCGGCAGCGGTGCTTGCGGTGCTCTTCGGCATGACCCGGCGTCAATGCGCCCTGTACCGGGACGTCGCCGTCCTGTACTCGGACACGCTTGCCAAGAACCCGGAATGCTGGATGGCCCACAACAATCTCGGCGTATACTTTACGGAAAAGGCCTCGTGGGGCGAGGCGATCGCCCACCTTGAAGAGGCCGTGAGGCTCAAGCCCGACCAAGCGGATGCCCACAACAACCTCGGGAACGCGCTCTCAAAGGTCTCCGGGAAATCCGCCGAGGCGATCTCGGAATTTGAGACGGCGCTCAGGCTCGACCCCAGGATGACTGAGGCCCACGCGAATCTCGGATGGGCCCTCGTGAACACCCCGGGCCGGCTGGCCGAGGGGATCGGGCACCTGGAAACGGTGCTTCAGGGCCACGCCGACAATCCCGATTACGCGCAGGTGCATGCCAACCTCGGGACCGCGCTTGAGAAGCTCCCGGGCCGCCTTCCGGAGGCGATTTCGGAATTTGAGGCGGCCCTGCGGCTCAAACCCGACGAGGCGGACGTGCGCAATGACCTTGGCATCGCCCTGGACCGCGCGGGCCGGCCGCTGGATGCGGTCGAGCAGTTTGAGAGGATCCTCCGGGTCCGGCCGGACAATCCTGGCGCCCACAACAACCTCGGCAATGTGCTGGTGAAACTCGGCCGGGGGCCCGAGGCCATTGCCCAATACCGGGCCGCGATCCGCCTGAGTCCAGGCTTTCTTGACGCCCATTTCAACCTGGGCCGGGCGCTGCGCAATGTGGGCGACGGTCAGGAGGCGGTCGCCGAGCACCGCGAGGCGCTGCGCCTCGCCCCCGATTCCGCGGGGATCAGGAACAGCCTGGGTTCCCTCCTTCTCCAGCTGGGCCGGGTGCCGGAATCGCTGGCCGAATACGAGGAGGCCGTGCGCCTTGAGCCCGCCTCCGCCCCGTTTCGCAACAATCTTGGCATCGCCCTTACCAGCGCCGGCAGGTTGGACGAGGCGGTCGCGCAGTTCCGAAGGGCGCTCGAGCTGGCACCCGGCTTCGCCGATGCCCACTTCAACCTGGGCGTGGCCCTGCAAAAGGAGGGGCGCGCCGAGGACGCGGCGGCCGAATTCTCTGCGTCGGGCCGCCCGCCCGCGCCTCAATACCGGTAGTGCTCCGGCTTGTAGGGGCCGTCGACGGGGACTCCGAGGTACCTGGCCTGCTTCTCGGTCAGACGGGTCAACTTTACGCCGATCCTCTCGAGGTGCAGCCTGGCGACCTCCTCGTCCAGGTGCTTGGGCAGCCGGTAGACTCCCGGCTTGTAGCTGTCGCGGCTCTTCCAGAGGTCCAGCTGGGCGAGCGTCTGGTTGGTGAAGCTGTTCGACATGACGAACGAGGGGTGGCCGGTGCCGCAGCCGAGGTTTACAAGGCGGCCCTCGGCGAGAATGTAGATGCTGCGCCCGTTCGGGAATCTGAAAGAGTCGTACTGCGGCTTGATGGTGACCCGCTTGACTCCAGGGGCCTTGAAGAGCCGGTCCACCTGGATCTCGTTGTCGAAGTGGCCGATGTTGCAGACGATCGACTGGTCCTTCATCGCCTCCATGTGCTCGAGCGTGATGACGTCGCAGTCGCCGGTCGTCGTGACGTAGATGTCGGCCTCGCCGAGCGCGCTTTCCAAAGTGTTGACCTCGAAGCCCTCCATAGCCGCCTGGAGCGCGTTGATCGGGTCTATCTCGGTCACGATGACGCGCGCGCCGAAGCTGCGCAGCGAATGCGCGCATCCCTTGCCCACGTCCCCGTAGCCGCACACGACGGCGACCTTGCCGGCGATCATGACGTCCGTGGCGCGCTTGAGCCCGTCGGCGAGCGATTCGCGGCAGCCGTACAGGTTGTCGAACTTTGACTTGGTCACGGAGTCGTTCACATTGATGGCGGGAACGAGCAGCTTGCCCTTTTCGTGGAGCTGGTAGAGCCGGTGGACGCCGGTCGTCGTCTCCTCGGAAACGCCGCGCCAGTCCTTCACCATCTCGTGAAACATGAAGGGCGACTCCGCGTGGATCTTCCTCAGGAGGGCCTTGATCACATCCTCCTCGTGGGATCCCGAGGGCGAGCTCGCCCAGTCGCTTCCCTCTTCGAGCTCGAAGCCCTTGTGGAGGAGGAGCGTGGCATCGCCGCCGTCGTCGACGACGAGCTGCGGGCCCTTGCCGCCCGGATGGCTGAGAGCCCTCCACGTGAGGCTCCAGTACTCCTCGAGCGTCTCGCCCTTCCATGCGAACACGGGAATCCCGGCCTTGGCGATCGCGGCCGCCGCGTGATCCTGCGTCGAGAAGATGTTGCAGGAGGCCCAGCGGACCGAGGCACCGAGCTCCGCCAAGGTCTCGATGAGAACGGCGGTCTGGATCGTCATGTGCAGCGAGCCCGTGATCCGGACGCCCTTTAGCGGCTTCCTGGCGCCGAATTTCTTTCGCACGGCCATCAGTCCGGGCATTTCGTGCTCCGCGACCGCGATCTCATTGCGGCCCCATTCGGCAAGCGCGATGTCTTTGACATGGAAGTCCTTGGAAGTGCGGGCGGTGGTGGTTGTGGGCATGGTCGGAAGGGTCTGGGTTGCCTGGGTGCGGCCGGTCATTTGGCCGCGGCCAGGAGCTGCCTTGTCTTGTTCGTCTGCTCCCATGGGAGGTCGGGCTTGCCAAAGTGCCCGTAATTTGTGGTCGAGCGGTAGATTGGCCGGAGAAGGTCCAGCTGCTTGATGATGTTCGCAGGCTTGAAGCTGAAGACCTTCTGGACGGCGCGGTTGATCCTCTTCTCGGGAATCTTTGCCGTTCCCATCGCGTCCACCCAGATGCTCACGGGCTCGGGGTAGCCGATCGCATAGGCAACCTGCAGCTCGCAGATGTCGGCCAGGCCGGAGGCGACTATGTTCTTCGCGACCCAGCGGCACATGTACGCGGCCGAGCGGTCGACCTTCGAGGGGTCCTTGCCGGAAAACGCCCCGCCGCCGTGGCGGCCCCATCCGCCGTAGGTGTCGACGATGATCTTTCGTCCCGTGAGGCCGGAATCGCCCTCGGGGCCCCCAACCACGAACCGGCCCGTGGGGTTGATCAAGAACTGGGTCGTGAGGTCCATCATGTCGGCGGGGATGACCTTCCTAATCACGTACTCGATCAGGAACTCGCGGATATCGGCGTGCTTCACGTTCGGGGTGTGCTGGGTCGAGATGACCACATTCTCCACCTTGACCGGGCGGTCGTTCTCGTAGCGGATCGAGACCTGTGACTTGGCGTCGGGGCGCAGCCAGCCGACGACGCCCGCCTTGCGCAGCTTGGTGAGCTCGCGTCCGAGGCGGTGCGCATACATGATCGCGGTCGGCATCATCTCGGGCGTCTCGTTGCAGGCGTATCCGAACATGAGGCCCTGGTCGCCGGCGCCCTGCTCCGCCGTCGCCTTGCCCTCGGCCTTGCGCGCGTCGACGCCCTGGGCGATGTCCGGCGACTGGCGCGTGAGCAGATTGTGGATGAAAACCTTGTCGCAGTGAAACACGTCGTCGTCGTTCACGTAGCCGATGTCCCTCACCGCCTCGCGCACCACGAGCTCGTAGTTGACCTTGGCGCTGGTCGTGATCTCGCCGGCGATCACAACCTGGTTTGATTTCACAAGGGTCTCGCAGGCCACGCGGCTTGCGGGATCCTGCGCCAGGCAGGCGTCCAGGACGCTGTCCGAAATGAGGTCCGCCACCTTGTCGGGATGGCCCTCGCCCACGGACTCGGAAGAGAATACGAATGATTTTGACATTTGAGATCGGCCGAAGCTCCACCAGCGAACCGGTGCGAAAGGGGGTAAGGCAAGCCAAATATCAACATATCTCGATTTTGTGATGCGAAGCGGGCCCGAAGGCGCACCGGTCCGACGTACGTATTTCTCTGGCCTGAAACCCGCGCGACATATGTGATACGTCATTGGGCACATAAATGGATGATTCACAGACAACCCCGTCCATCGATCTCAAGGGACGCAGCGTGCTGGTCGTCGACGACGACCGGGTAAACCTGAAGATAATCGGAGGTATCCTTCGGCACGAGGGATACGAGATTTCCGAGGCCGCCTCGGGCGAGCAGGCCTTGGAGGTCTACTCCGAGTACAGGCCCAATCTCGTGCTGCTCGACGTCATGATGCCGGGAATTGACGGGTTCGAGACCTGCCGCACCCTCAAGAAGACCTACGCGGACACGTGCGCGCCCGTCATCTTCATCACGGCGAAGAACAAAGCGGACGACATCGTCATGGGGTTCGACGCCGGCGGCGTCGACTACCTGACGAAGCCGTTCCGGCCTAAGGAGGTGCTCGCGCGGATCCGCACCC
>Ga0209415_10018783_pt1 | contig 10890 bp, 12 predicted proteins | sample PeaSoiSIISIP2007_FD_187696 | JGI IMG/M metagenome (GOLD analysis project Ga0209415, IMG submission 187696) | Peat soil microbial communities from Weissenstadt, Germany - SII-SIP-2007 (SPAdes) (version 2) | ecosystem: Environmental > Terrestrial > Soil > Wetlands > Peat | place: Germany... | reverse complement strand
ACCCCGAGCAGCGGCGCCTGCTCGCCGCGTGCCCGGCGGCGGTCGGCGGCGTCGGCGTCCGCTCGCGCCCGCTCGGCGAGTACGACACGGAACGCGCCGAGCACCGGCTGGGCGGCCTCGATCGCGAGCAGCGCGGCGTCGGTCAGCTCGCGCGCGCTGACCTCGCCGCCGCGCACGGACGCGGCCAGCGCGCCTGCGCCCGCGGCGCGCGGTCGCGGCACCGTCGGACGGGGCGCTGAGGCGTCGGGACCGACCATGACGCCATCTTCCCCACGACCGTTCCTGGGGACAAGTTGTCGACAGAACGGGCCTGTCCCTGGGGACGCGCGGCCCGCGTTGGGGATCTTCTGGGGATCTCCTGGGGATCTCGCGTCAGGCCCTTGACCACGGTGGTGGGCAGGCGCAGGATGCGTGTCAGCCAAGCGGCAAACGGGCCGAGCGAAACGGGTCCGGACGACAAACGGCCGAAAGGTCGGGGGTCGGACGGGGTCGGGGCGAGCGGCAGCGACCGAGTGGTCAGGGACGTGGAGAGGAAAAAGGGGTCGGCGCTCCCCCGGGGGCGACGAGCCGGCCAGGGAGGCGGGGCGACCCGCGGATCAAGGCTCCGCCACGGACCGACGAGGATGGCCCCGAGAGGCATGCGGCTCCGGCCGAAGGTCACTCGGGGCCGCTTCGCGTCCGGGCACAGTCGTTCCGCTCACATCCTCCGGGGCACGTCCTTCGAGGCATGCTCCTTGGGGCGGGTGCTTCCGGGCGGGACGCCGCCGCTACCGTGGCGTAGGTGCGCACCCGCGTGATCCGGACGTTCACCTTCGACGCCGCCCACCAGCTGCCGTGGCACACCGGCCGCTGCCGCAACCTCCACGGGCACACCTACCGGCTCGAGGTGACGGTCGAAGGGCCGATCGGCGACGACGGCATCGTCCTCGACTTCGCCGACCTCGACGCCGTCGTGCGCCGCGAGATCATCGAGCGCTACGACCACACCTACCTCAACGACCAGCTCGACAACCCCACCGCGGAGCTGATCGCGGCCGACATCTGGAAGCGACTCGAGTCGGTCGGCGCCTGGCGCCTGGCCCGCCTCCGCCTGTGGGAGACGGCCGACTCCGGCGTGGAGCTGATCGCGTGACGCGCAGCATCGTCGTCCTGTCGGGTGGGCTCGATTCGACGGTGTGCATGGGGGTCGCGCGCGGCTCGGGCTCGGAGATGGTGGCGCTCACGTTCGACTACGGGCAGCGCCACCGCATCGAGCTCGAGCACGCCGCCGCGGTCGCCGCCCACTACGGCGCCGAGCAGCTCGTGGTGCGCATCGACGCGTCGCAGTGGGGCGGGTCCGCGCTCACCGACACGTCGATCGACGTCCCCGACGCGGCCGACGCGGCGTCGGGACCCGACCGGATCCCTACGACATACGTGCCGGCGCGCAACCTGATCTTCCTGTCGATCGCGGTGGGCGTCGCCGAGGCCCGCGACGCCGACGATGTGTACCTCGGCATCAACGCCCTCGACTACAGCGGGTATCCGGACTGCCGGCCCGAGTTCATCGACTCGTTCGTGCAGACCGCGGCGCTGGCGACGAAGCGGGGCGTCGAAGGCGCAGCGATCGCCGTGCGCACGCCGCTGGTCGACCTCACCAAGGCCGGCATCGTCAGGCTCGGCCTCGACGTCGGTGCCCCGCTCGGGCTGACGTGGTCGTGCTACCGGGGCGGGCCGCTCCCCTGCGGCCGGTGCGACGCGTGCGTCCTGCGGGCCAAGGGGTTCGCCGAGGCGGGCGTCGCCGACCCCGCCCTGGGATAGCCCGTGCTCGTCGTCGCCGAGGTGTTCGGCCCAACCTTCCAGGGCGAGGGGCCGTCGGCGGGGCGGCGCGCGATGTTCCTCCGCCTCGGCCGCTGCAACCTCGACTGCGCGTGGTGCGACACGCCGTACACGTGGGACTGGTCGCGGTTCGACCCCGCCGTCGAGCTGCACCGCCGCGCCGTGGACGACGTCATGAGCGAGCTCGACGCCATCGGCGCCGGACTGCTCGTGATCACCGGAGGCGAGCCGATGCTCCAGCAGCGCGATCTGGTGCCCGTCGTGTCCGGCGCGCACGCTCGCGGATGGCGGGTCGAGGTCGAGACGAACGGCACCATCGCCCCCACGGCCGAGCTGGCCGCCATGGTCGACCAGTGGAACGTCTCGCCCAAGCTCGCCGGCGCCGGCGTCGGCCGCCGTCCCGATCCCGAGACACTGCGGGCGTTCGCGGCGACGGGCCGGGCGATCGCCAAGTTCGTCGTCTCCGACCCTTCGGAGCTCGACGAGGCGGCAGACGTCGCCGCGGCCGGTCGCCTGGGCGACGTGTGGATCATGCCTGAGGCCACGGACGCGGGGACGCTCGCGGCGCGCCTCGCCACGCTCGCGCCGTCGGTCCTGGCGCGGGGGTGGAACCTCTCGAACCGCCTCCATGTCGTGCTCTGGGGCGACCGGCGGGGTCACTGACGTGCGCACCACCGATCTCGTCACGCCCGCCCTCGTCGTCGACGCCGCCGCCCTCGAGCACAACCTGGCGACGATGGCCGCCGCCCTGCCCGGAACGCGGCTGCGTCCGCACGTCAAGGCCCACAAGACGACCGCGCTCGCGGCGCGCCAGCTCGCGGCCGGCCACCCCGGGCTCACGTGCGCGACGATCCGCGAGGCGGAGGGCCTGGCCGCGGCCGGCCTCGCCGGTGACCTCCTCGTGGCCAACGAGGTGGTCGACGCGCGGCGGCTCGGCGCGCTCGCCGCCGATGGTGCGCGCATCACGATCGCCGTCGACTCCGACGCCACCGTCGACGCGGCCGCCGACGGTGGCGTGCGCGAGGTGCTGATCGACGTCAACGTGGGGCTGCCGCGCTGCGGGTGCGACCCGGCGGACGCGGGCGCCCTCGCGGCCCGCGCCCGCCGGCGCGGGCTCGGTGTGCGGGGCGTGATGGGCTACGAGGGCCACCTCATGATGGAGCAACCTCGCGACGAGCGGTCGGCCAGGACGGGCGCGGCGATGGCGCTGCTGCTCGAGGCCCACGCCGATGTCGGGGGCGAGATCGTGTCGGGTGGTGGCACCGGCACCTACGACCTCAACACGTGGGTCACCGAGATCCAGGCCGGCTCGTACGTGCTCATGGACACGGCGTACGGCGCGCTCGGCCTGCCCTTCCGGGCCGCGCTCGCGATCGAGGCCACCGTCATCTCCGTCAACCGCGCCGGCTGGGCCGTCGCCGACTGCGGTCTCAAGGCGCTCGGCATGGACCACGGCGATCCCTCCATCGAGGGCTACGACGTGTGGTACTGCTCCGACGAGCACGTGACGTTCTCCGGCGAGCCGCTCCCCCGTGTCGGCGACCGCATCCGCATCCGTCCCGCCCACGTCGACCCGACCGTCGCCTACCACGAGCGCATGCACCTGGTCGACGACACCACCGTGGTGGAGACGTGGCCGGTCGACCTCAGGGGCTGGTGAGGCCGTCGGTCGGCAGCTTTGCGGCGAGGGCGCGGAAGGCCAGCGCCCGGTGCGACATCCGGTGCTTGGTCTCCGGGCCGAGCTCGGCGAACGTCCGCCCGTCCCCACCCACCGGGGCGAACACCGGGTCGTACCCGAACCCGGCATCCCCGCGCGCGGCCGAGGTGATCACGCCGTCGAGCGCGCCCTCGGCGCACAGCTCACGCCCGTCGGGCCAGCGGACCAGCGCGACGGTGCGAAACCGTGCCCGCCGGTCGGCGACACCGTCCATCACCTCGAGCATGCGCGCCACGTTGTCGGCGTAGGTCGCGTGCGGCCCGGCGAACCGCGCCGTCCGCACCCCGGGCGCCCCCCCGAGCGCGACGACCTCGAGCCCGGTGTCGTCGGCGACGGCAGGCAGGCCGGTGACCTCGCACAGCGCCCGCGCCTTCAGCCGCGCGTTGTCCTCCAACGTCTCCCCCGTCTCGTCCACATCCGGCACGCCGGCCGGGCGCGGCCGCAGCTCGACGTCGGGGCGCGCCGCGCCGAGGATGGCACGGATCTCCTCCGACTTGTCGGGGTTGGCCGAAGCGACGACGAGGACGAGCGTCACCGCGGCGTAGGCGCGACCTTCACGACCTCCGCCTGCGCGTCGAGGATCTGCGCGATGCCGTGCTCGGCCAGACTCAGCAGCTCGTTGAGCTCGTCGCGGCTGAACGGCTCGCGTTCGGCCGTGCCCTGCACCTCCACGAATCGTCCCGATGACGTCATCACCACGTTCATGTCGGTCTCCGCACCGGAGTCCTCGCGGTAGTCGAGGTCCAGCATGCACGTCCCCCCGATGACGCCGACCGACACGGCCGCGCACGCTTCGACGAGGGGGTGGACCTTGAGCTTGCCCTGCGCCTGCAGCCGGCTGCACGCATCGTGCAGCGCGACGTACGCGCCGCAGATCGCCGCCGTGCGCGTGCCACCGTCGGCCTGCAAGACGTCGCAGTCCAGCGTGATCTGCACCTCGCCGAGGGTGCGCAGGTCGGTCACCGCGCGCAGGCTGCGCCCGATCAGCCGCTGGATCTCGTGCGTGCGCCCACTCTGGCGGCCCTTCGCCGCTTCCCGGTCGACACGCTCGGGGCTCGATCCCGGCAGCAGCGAGTACTCGGCGGTGACCCAGCCGCGGCCGCTCCCGCGCATCCACCGCGGCACGTCCTCGTCGACGCTGGCGGTGCACAGCACCCGGGTCAAGCCGGCGGAGACGAGCACGCTGCCGGCCGCCATCACGGTGAAGTCGCGCTCGAAGCTCAACGGTCGGAGATCGTCGGCGCCGCGGCCGTCCTGTCGTATCACCACGCTCCCGACCCTAGTGGCCGCGCCTACGGTGCACGCCCATGGCCGAGACATGGGAAGCGCTCGTCGTCCCGCCCGACGCGCCCGCCACGGGGGACGACCTGTGGTGGTGCGTCCAGGGCAGTCGACTGCTGGTCGGGAAGAGTGGGCTGCTCCCAACGCACGTCCCTCCCGCTGCAGTCACATCGGACGCGCTCTTCCTCGGGGTCCTCGACGGCCACCCGTGCTGGGCCGCGGACGCCGGTCCCGAGGTCGAAGCCCCGGAAGGCTTCACGTTCATGGACCTGCGCGCCCTGCATCCGGCCCTCGGCGAGCAGCGCTGGGCGATCGCGGGACGGGCCGTCCAGCTCGTCGACTGGCTGCGTTGCCACCAGTACTGCGGCCGGTGCGCCACGCCGACGGAGGCGCTGCGCGGCGAGCGCGCCCGCCGCTGCCCGTCCTGCGGGCTGCTCGCCTTCCCGCGCCTCGCTCCCGCGGTGATCACCCTGGTGCAGCGCGGGGAGGAGGCGCTGCTCGCGCAGGGCGTCAACTTCGGCGTGACGATGTACAGCTGCCTCGCCGGGTTCGTCGAGCCCGGTGAGACGCTCGAGGAGGCGGTGCGGCGCGAGATCCGGGAGGAGGTCGGCGTCGAGGTCGACGAGGTGCGGTACATCGCCAGCCAGCCGTGGCCGTTCCCCCACTCGCTGATGATCGGGTTCCGCGCCGCATGGGCGTCGGGTGAGATCCGCATCGACCCGGCCGAGATCGCCGACGCCGGATGGTTCCGCGCCGACGAGCTGCCGCCCATCCCGCCCGGCATCAGCATCGCCCGTCGTCTCATCGACGCGTGGCGGGCCGAGCAGGGGGCCTAGGTCGCCCGGGTGGTCTAGGGCAGGGTGACCGTGGCCAGCCGGCGCTCGAGGAACCGCCGTTCGGCGGTCGTCGTCACCAGCTCGAGCGCCCGCCGGTAGGCCGCGTCGGCGTCGTCGGCGCGGCCGAGACGCGCCAGCAGGTCGGCGCGCGCCGAGTGGAAGAGGTGGTTGGCGACGAGCGTCGTCGTGTCGCCCAGCTCGTCGAGCAGCGCCAACCCCTGCGCCGGCCCCTGGGCCATCGCCACCGCGACCGCCCGGTTGAGCTCGACGACCGGCCCGGGCGCGACGCGGGCCAGCTCGCCGTAGAGGAGCGCGATCTGCGGCCAGTCGGTGTCGCGCGCCGTCGGCGCCTCGTCGTGGAGCGCGGCGACGGCCGCCTGGAGCGCGTAGGGCCCGGCGCGGCCCCGCCCGGCACGGCGCAGCGCGCGGCTGACCAGCTCGACCCCCTCGGCGATCTGGGCGTGGTCCCACCGCGCGCGGTCCTGGTCGGCCAGAAGGACGAGGTCACCCCGCGCGTCGACACGCGCCTCGCGCCGGGCGTCGTGCAGGAGCAGGAGGGCGAGCAGCCCATCGGCCTCGGGCTCGTCGGGCATCGTCTCCACGAGCAGGCGGGCGAGGCGGATCGCTTCGGCGCACAGGTCGCGCCGCACCAGCACGTCGCCCTCGGTCGCGCTGTAGCCCTCGTTGAAGATGAGGTACACGACCGCCAGCACCTCGGGCAGCCGGTCGGGCAGCGCGTGGTCCGGCGGCACCCGGTAGGGGATGCCGGCGGCCCGGATCTTGTGCTTGGCCCGCACCAGCCGTTGCGCCATCGTCGGTTCGGGCACGAAGAAGGCCCGGGCGATCTCCCGCGTGCTCAGGCCGCCGAGCGTGCGCAACGTGAGCGCGACCTGCGCATCGGTGGCGAGAGCCGGGTGGCAGCAGGTGAAGATCAGCCGGAGGCGGTCGTCGGCGACGGCGGTCATCCCCTCCCCCTCCTCTCTGCGGTCGTCGCCGTCCGTGCCGTCGTCACCGCCGTCGCCGTCCTCACCGACGAGCAGCTGCGCCGCCTGGTGCTTGCGGTCACGCTTCTCCTCCCGGCGGATCCGGTCGATGGCCTTGCGCCGCGCCGTCGTGAGCAGCCACGCCCCGGGCTTGGACGGCACACCGGCGGTGGGCCAGTGCTCGAGCGCGGCGACGGCCGCCTCCTGGAGCGCGTCCTCGGCGAGGTCGAAGTCACCGAGGACGCGGATGAGCGTCGCCAGCACCTGCGCCCACTCGCGACGGACCGTGTCGGCGAGCACCTGGGTCGGTGCGGTCGTGCCGGCGAGCGCCTGGGCCGATGCGGTCGTCCCGGCGCCCGCCGGTGTGTCTGCAACCACGCGCGAGCTACATCTCCATGAGCGGGCGGACCTCGACGACCCCGGTCTTCGCGTCGGGGATCTGCGACGCCAGCTCGAGCGCCCGGTCCAGGTCCTTCACGTCCACCACGTAGTAGCCACCGAGGTGCTCCTTGGTCTCGGCGAACGGGCCGTCGGTCGTCAGCTGCCGGCCGTCGCGGACCCGCACGGAGGTGGCCGTGTCGACGCCCTTGAGGGGGTCGCCGGCCACCAGCTCGCCCGAGGTCTGGATGGCCTCGGTGAACGCCATGTAGTCCTTCATCAGCTGCTCGCCCTTGGCGGGATCCCAGGCAGCAGGGTCGGTGTAGATGAGCAGCATGTACTTCATGGTGGTTCCTCCTGGCTCGGGCTTCGGTGCTCTACCGACGATCGGGATCCTCAGGATCGACAGCGTGGTCGCATCAATCCCAGCGGTGCTCCTCCACCTCCACGTCGAGCTCCGGCCCGAGGAGTCGGGTGCCCAGCTCGCGGAACACCGCGACGTCACCCGACGACAGGAAGCGGTGCTCGCCCTTGGCGGCCGACCGCCGGCCGAGCCCGGTGTCGCGGAGGATGGCGAGCACCTCGAACGCGGTCTCGTCGGCCGAGGAGACGAGCACGACGTCGCGTCCCATCACGTCGCCGATCGTGCGCGCCAGGAACGGGTAGTGGGTGCAGCCGAGGAGGAGGGTGTCGACCTGCGCCCGCCGGACCGGCTCGAGCAGGCGCTCGGCGAGGACGTGGACCTGCTCGGAGGCCGTGTCGCCGCGTTCGACGAACTCGACGAACCCCGGGCACGCCGCGCAGCACAGCTCGACGCCGCTGCGCAGCCCCGCGACCTCCCGCTGGTAGGCGCCCGAGGAGACCGTCCCGACCGTGCCGATCACGCCGACCCGGCCGTTGCGGGTGGCGCTCACCAGGGCGCGGGCCCCGGGCGAGATGACGCCCACGATCGGCACTTCGAAGCTGAAGCGGAGCTCGTCGAGGGCGGCTGCCGCGGCCGTGTTGCACGCGACGACGACGAGCTTGACCCCGAAGTCGCGCACGAGCATGGTCGTGATCTGGTGGGCGAACCCGCGCACCTCGGCCAGTGGCCGCGGCCCGTACGGGTAGCGGCCGGTGTCCCCGAAATAGACGAGGTCCTCGGCGGGGAGCAGGTCGATCACGGCCCGGGCGACGGTCAGGCCTCCGAACCCACTGTCGAACATCCCGATCGGCCGGTCGTCCACCGCGCACCACGGTAGACCGGCGAGCCCGGGCCGCCTCGCTCCCCTCCCGGGTCGCCCCTGCCAACATCGCGGGCATGGATCTCCTCGAGGGCCTGGCCACGACCCGGACCATCCGCCGCTACACCGACGAGCCGGTGACCGACGCGCAGCTCGCCACCATCCTGTGGTCGGCGACCCGGGCCCCGTCGGGATCGAACCGCCAGCCGTTCCGGTTCCTCGTCCTGCGCGACGGGCCGCGGGCCGCCGTCGCCCGGCGTCTGCTCGGCGACGCGGCCCGACGGATGTGGGCGGGCAAGTCCGTCGTCGACGGGTACGCGTCCGGGTCCGGTGCCGACCCCGACTCACCGAAGGCCCGGATGGCGCGGACGATGGCGCACTACACCGAGCATTTCGCCGAGGCGCCCGTGATCGTGCTCGCTGCCCTCGCCCGATACCGCGACCCGAACCCCTACGAGGGGTCGTCGGTGTACCCCGCCTGCCAGAACCTGCTCCTCGCGGCGCGGGCGCTCGGGCTCGGGGCAGCGCTGACGCAGATCCAGCTGCTGGTCGCCGACGAGCTCGGCGCGGCGCTCGCCGTGCCGGAGAAGGTGGCGTTGCACGCCACGATCACGATCGGCCACCCCGCGGGCCGGCACGGCCCGGTGCGGCGTCGTCCGATCTCGGAGATGGTGTTCGAGGAGACGTGGGGTACGCCGGCGACGTGGGCCGTCGATCCGCCCGGCACGCTGTGGACGCAGGCCAGTCCCTGACGCGTCGGGTCCTTGGGCCCTATCTGGCGGCGGCGCGCCGCGGTCAGAGGAGGACGCGGCGGAGGCGGACGGAGGCGATGACCAGGAATGCGGCGGCGAAGGCGGCGAGCACCGCGAGGTCTCCGGCGATCGAGGACAGGGCGCCGTGCCGGGCCATCAGCGCGGTCCACCCGTCGATGGCCCAGGCCTGGGGCGTGGCGTGCCCGACCTGGCGCATGACGCCGGTCACGATGCTGAGTGGCCACATGCAGCCGCCCAGCATTCCCAGCGCGATGCCGAGGGCGGGGCCGATCGACGTGGCCTGCTCCGGTGTCTTGAACAACGTGCCCGACAGCAGGCCGGCACCGGCACCGACGACGCTCCACACAGCGATCAGCGCCGCGGCGGCCACGGGGTCACCCCAGCTGACGCCGAACACGACAGCGCCGAGGCCGACGATGAGCAGCGACTGGACGACGGCGATGCCGACGTAGGTGAGGGCTTCGCCCTCCACGATCGTCCACGGCCTGATCGGGGCGGCGGCCATGCGCTCGTACATGCCGGAGCGCCGGTTCTCCACGATGATGGCGCCGCCGGCGAGCGCGTTGAGGAAGACGAACAGGACCAGCATCGTCGGGGCGCTGTAGCGGAAGCCCTCCGGCAGCACGGACTGACGGGTCTGGACCTGGCTGGCGACCACGCCGACGTCGGCCAGCGTGCCCTGAACGGTTGTGGCACGCGTCAGGTTCTGCTGCAGCGTCCCGGACGCCTCTGCGGTGGCGAACACCGCGGCCTGCACCCGCGAACCCTGCTCGGACACGACCGACGCAACGGCGGCGGCCGCGGCCTGTTCGGTGCCGTTCAGTGGGTCGGCGAGCACCTCGATCGTCACCGATGATCCGTGCTGCAGGGCCGCGTCCATCCCTGCCGGCAGGATCACCGCGGTGCTGACCTCGCCACGCGCCACGCCGCGCCTGGCCGACGCCAGCGTCCCGTAGTGCTTCACCGACAGCGCCGGCGAGTGCTCGAGCGCACCGTTGAGGTCCTGACCCGCCTGCCCGGCGCCGAGATCCACGACGCCGACCTTGAGGGTCGTGAAGCCCCGGAGCGTCACCCCGAGGATCAGGATGACCATCGTCGGGAGGATGAGCACGAACAGCAGCGCACGGCGGTCGCGGGCGTAGCGGCGGACCGAGACACGCGTCACGGCGAGGACCCGCGCGGCGCGGCCGCTCACGAGGTCACCGCCCGCGAGGCGAGCGACGCGGCGACGGCGCCGACGACCGCGCTGAAGCCGAGGATCGCAACGACGGGCAGCGCGACCGTCCGGAGGCCGCCGCCGTTCGTGGACAGGTCGGTGTAGGCGCGCATGGCCCACCCGTTCGGCGTGAAGAGCGCGACGTGACGCAGGAGCGCAGGCGCCTGCGAGAGGAACACGAAGTTGCCTCCCATCAGGGCCAACCCGAAAACGATCACCGACGAGAACCCTTCCGCCTGCCGCCGCGTGCGGGAGAGCCCGATGACCAACGCCGTGAGGCAGACCACCGAGATCACCATCGCCACCCCGACCGCCGTTGCGGCCAACGGGCTGCCCCAGTCCGCGCCGAAGCCGACCGAGGTCACGATGGCCACGGTCGCCAGGCTCGTCACGCCGAACGCGAACACCGAGAGCGCCTTGCCCGCCATGATCTGCAGGGGCCGGACGGGCGCGACCCGTATCCGCTCGATCATCCCCTGCCCCTGGTCCACGAAGAAGCTCCGAGCCGTGTAGCCGACGATGAACAGGAGGAAGAAGATCGCCATCGCCGGGCTGAAGTAGCTGATCGGCTTGAGCTCGCGTGCGCCGACCGGCCGCTGCACCACCGCCTCGGGGATCGTGAGGCGGGCCGCGGCCGCCTCGATCGCTGTCGCGGGCGTGGCCCC